>ERZ807291.5463-NODE-5463-length-15931-cov-9.281242_pt1 | contig 15931 bp, 11 predicted proteins | sample MGYA00521257_ERZ807291 | MGnify/ENA primary metagenome ERZ807291 (study PRJEB31413, sample SAMN03169783) | marine metagenome | biome: Marine; feature: Water; material: Subsurface seawater | place: North Sea | collected 2011-04-28 | depth 1 m m ...
GGATAATCAATTAAATAATAATAAACCATCTGATTTAGAGTTAGAAAACTATCTTTCAGATAATTGGAATATTGGTAATGAGCGTGCAATTATACCAATAAAGGTTGGTTCTAGTAATATTTTAAAGAAATATGTTTTAGAAAACTATATTAAAGATAATATTGATTTAGAGTCCGATAGTACAAAGTATTATCTGTCAATATTGTCTAATAATATAAATAATTTAGGTATTAATAAAGATGCGAAATTAGAAGTTTCTGTTGAAAAAGAAATAAAGAATTTTGATAGTAATTTATATATATCATATCCAAGATCTGGAGCTATTACAGAAGAATTATATGAACCTATTTCTAGTGTTAATAAATTAGTAGATATGTTTGAAGGTATAAATACTACAATATATTTTAATATGGCAAAATCATTAGAGGATTGGACATCTATAACTTTTTATAATAATTCACAATACAAGTATAAGAATCAAGTTTTTGCTAAACATATTAATGTTGATTCAAGTGGTACTGTTGTAGTTTCAAATGATACTGCAGGTTCAGTTTTATTACTTGAAGAAACATTAGTTAATTCTAATTTACAACAAGTAGCTAATTTACTAGGTAAAGATAACTTTACAAATTATAATAAATTACTTGAAATAAGAAAGGTAGAAGAAATTATATTTGATTATATAAAAAATAACTCAAAGTATTATTACTTTTGGAATACACCTATTGAAAATATTAATAGATTTTTAGATGGATACAATGGTGATGTAAATACACGTGATTATATTATTTTTAAAAAGTGTTTAGTAACGAAAGTTGAGCTTGAAGATGGAAGTGTGAATAATAGTAGTATTTTTAAACAAATTAATGATACAAGTATAAGAAGAATTGCATATTTAGATAATCAATTTATTTTAAATAAGACAACCTCGTTATATATTAGTAGATTTGCAAGTATGGTAACCAATGATATTAATAACTTTATAAATAAAAACCAAATTAATTCTAGTTTTGGCGTAGATTCACATATTCTCTTTGATAAGATAGTAAAAATATCATCTGAGAAAGAACAATTTATTAAATATATTTTGGATGGTAAATCATTTAATTACACATATGGTGTATTAACATTTGAAAAATTGTTATTATCTAAACAATGGGATAAAATATTAGAAACAGAGAGTGAATATAAAGAGTTTTTTAATTCAGAATTTAATGACAAATTAGATATAACATACAAAAAGGATGATAATTGGGCATCGGTTGAAAATTATAATGGATATAAAGTTGACACATTGGGTAATTTGATACCATTTGGTTTGTATAGTCATAATAGTATTATTAAATCAGATATTAATCAAGATGTCATTATTTATAAAACATATGATTTTAATAATATAAAATACAATGATGAAAATACAATTAATTATAAAATAGACAGTGACAAATTATTTAAATATGAAATTACATCATCAAATGATATAATATTTAAACCAGACCAAAGGTATACATTGGATTTACTAACAGGTGATAATGTTTTAAATGATGAAATATTAAATATTAACAAACAAAATTCTAACAAAATAATTTTTAATTCTGAATACAATTATGATGATTTTAATAAAATATCTTTAACTGCAGATAAAAGTTATAACATAACTAGTATAGAATCAAAAGGATATTTTTATCAAAACTACCTAATTAATGATATATCATCCGGTAATTTAAATTTCGTGCTTGATGATAATAGTATAATTATTAATAGTTATAAGGTTAATTCTACAAGTACTTTATTTAATTTAATTAGTAATGTCGAACTAAAAAATGATAATTTTATAAAGATTGAACAATTGATAAGTATTAAGAATCAAACACTTAAGACAATCTCGACAGAAGATAGATTATATATAAGTATTACAGACAATTTAAATAAATCAAACTTAAAAGCAATATCTAATGATATATTTATTACAATTGATGATAATGATTATCAAATAATGACAGATACAGATGGATTATATTATATACAAAGAAATACCCTACTTAATAAATTTACTAACTATTCTGTCTTTGTTTATTATAATTTAGGAACAATAGAGACTTATAAAACAACATTATCAGTATATGATATATTTTTAGAAGATGATTTAACTAATATTAATTATAAAGTAAATAATCTATTGCCTATAAATTATAATATAGATAATACACCAATATCTAATATAGAGTTTATAAAAGAAAATACAGTGCGCATCTTTACATCAAATGTAATAACAAATCCTAAAGTCCTAAATAACAGCTTTAAATTAGAAAAAAATAGTCCTGTTCAAATTACCGATTTAAGTTTTGTAGATAAACCTTTTTTAATTGAATCAATAAATTTAGTTAAACTCTTGTCAGATGCACAAGTTAAATTTGTATCTACCGGAAACCCAGATATTACTGGGGTAGTTAACTCATTTACAACTGATTTAAATTTCTTATACCAGACAGCTGATAAATACACTGCATATGATTTATCTAATTATAATATAGAAATTACTAATATTGTAAATGTTACTTTGTATGACTATAGTGATAATTTTCTTTCATTCCAATTGATTGATGATTTAACTATTAGTTTAACAAGTTCATTTAAATATTACATTGATATAAGTGGTGCCTATTATTTGGTAGACAATCAAAATGTTTATATGAATAACAATATTATTACTATAGATTTAACGAGTTTAGGTAGTTTTAGCAGTACACCATCATTTAATTTTAAACAAGTTCATACTGGACCATCAAACGTAATACCATATAAATATAATCAAATAATGACAATGAAACTATCTAATAATTATATTATCAGACCCCCAAGACAGATTGATATTCAGTATTTAGATTCTAAATTTAAAGAAAGTGGAAATTATATATATTATTTTACTAATCTATTATCTGTTGATTCATTTCTTTGTAATGATTGTAATGACTATCGAATAAAGAAAGTAGAAACTAATTCAAATGAAGATATTTTACATAACACATATATTGATATAAAAATATTTGGTGAAAAAGATGGAAGTATTTATTTTTCAACAATTGAGCCACTTGTGTTAACTGGTAATATTAAGTATAATCTTCATAATATAAATTATAGTGTAAATATAGTACTAGATAGTACGGATATAGAATATCAATCTAATACATTTTTTAATGGATTATTAACAAAAGTTATAAATGCCAATACTTTTGAAATTCAGATTGAAACAATTGATACATCCAGTAATATTATAATACTTTCAAGTAATAGTAATTTTAATTTATTTATGTCAGATTTCAAAAATGTAAATTCCAATCTTGATTTAATATCTTTATCGAGAATTAGTTACAAGTTTCCTGATGAATTAAAATACAGTAACTATTATAAGACTGTTATTGATGAACAGATAGTAAAAGAAGATATAAAATGGAGAGAAGAATTCTCATACCACATATTTGACTACATTGAATTTTATATGAATAATCAAAAAATAGATGTATTAGATAAAAATGTATACAAGATTATGTCTAAATATTTGCATAATCAAAAAGAAATGATGATGTATCCTAAAATTAAAGATAATAAATTTTATTTATATTTACCTACAATGTTTTGGTTTAATCAGTCTTCATCTAATTATTTACCATTGATTACTTTAGAGAATACTAATATAACTGTTAAATTAAAGTTAAATAAATTAGAAAATATGATTTCAAACAATATATCCAATTATGATATTAAACTGCCTAATTATATTAAATTTTCAATGATAACAGATACTATTTTATTAGATTCAGTTGAAAGACAGCGGTTTGCAGAATATAATCACGAATATTTAATAGAAAGGTTTGTTGTATATAATCCGATTTTAATTAAAGAAGAAATAAAAACAATTAATTTAAATATAAAAGGGTTGATTAAAGATATTTTTTGGATATGTCAATCAAAGACTACTGGTAAAAATTATCTATCTGAAATAGAAAACGTTAAGGACCAATACTATCAAGAATATACTGAACTTTATCAATTATATAAGAAATATATTCAAAATAATAGAACATTTACTCAAGAGATACCAACATCTTATCTAAATAACTTTTTACAATTAGATACAATAGAATATTTAATAACAGAAAATTCTGAAACTATATTAAAATATATACAAAATAATAAAATGTTAGTCAATTATGAATTAAAATTTATTCTGTACTTGTATTTTGTAAAACTATCATACTATGATAATTACAATGATTCTTATTTTGGAACTAATGCGAATGATATAACAAATAATAGAATAAGAACAAAGTTTTCAAAGTTAATAGCATATTTTAGTAAGATACATACTAATAAAAATATAACTACAGAAATTAAACCAATAAAAGAAATTGATTTTAAAGCGAATGGGAGATCATTATTATCAGAACATAACTATACTTATTATAATAGCGTTGTTCCATATGAAAAATTTAAAAGATCTTTTGAACCTGGATTATTTGGATATTCATTTGCAATAGACCCAACATCATTACAACCATCTGGACAATTAAATTTTAATATTTTAAAAGATCCTACACTGAATGTCATATTTAACAAAATGGTTGTTAATGAAAATGTATTTTTACATACGGTTGTTAAAGAATATCAAATATTACGAATAATTGGAGGAATTAGTAGCTTAAGTTGGGTTTAACCGTTATATATTTATATAAAAACCAAAGAACTTAATCCATTTATTACTCTAAAAATATTTAAATGTACACCATATGCTTTTACCAACATTGGTTGTTGATAATTTACAATTTTATTTAAAGTTAATTGTAAATAAGCATCATCTATTTTATTAAAATTTAATGTACCAGAAGGTTGATATTCAGAAGGAAATAACGCAAATGAATATAACATTATACCATCTTGTGCAGATGATAAATTATTTTTATATATTTGCATTTGTCTATAAAACTTGTAATCTGTGTCAGGTTCTCTATTAATTGAATTTATTACAATTGCTACTTTATTAATTAATACTCCATGTTGAGATGAATCAACACTATTTGATGTTTCAATAGGCGAAGTTGTATAATTAAAAATATCATTTGCTTCGTAATTTGAAAGTAATTGTCCTCTCCAATATATTATTTTCGTTGGATTATTTATAAGATCAATTTTATAAGATACATTTGTACTATATACTTTTTTCTCAGGTATTATATCTACAAGTGGTACCATATATTCTAAATCCTTATGTATAAATTCCCATCTTTCTTTATTGTCTAGATATACATAATTTGCTAATAAGAAAGATGTTTCTAATGAAGGAAAATTATAAAGAAAATATGATTCATCCTTTATTACATATGTATTTACCTGTATTGATACTTCAAATTTGGAATCTCTTCCCAATATATTATATCTAGATGAAGTAACCAATGGTATTTCAAAATCATTTGAAATCTTATCATAATAAAGTCTTCTTTCAACTATATCAAAATATACAAACTTACCAATTGCTATATTTCCATTTATTTCTTGTTGAATTATCTCACCTTCTTGAAATAAACAAAACATATTATTTATTTTTATATAATGTGAAGGCGATTCCATATAACATTTATTAAAACTAGAAAACTCTACATGAATTTTCACATCATTGTGTGTTAAAGCAATTAGAGGAAGAGCTAGTCCAGAATCTTGACAAAACCAAAAATTTAGTGGTACTTGTAAATTATAAGATTTTTTACCATTTGTATATTTTTTGACTTCTTCAATATTTCCTATCATATTATTATATCCTCTTTGTTGACCTATTTTATTATTTAGTTCATAACAAAAATTCATATATTCGCCGTTTATTCTATCAATAAGCACACCTCCAATCTCGAGGTCTATATTTTTTATAATACCTAATCCTATTTTTTCGATCCATCTAAACTTTTTAATACCATCAGGCAAATATGTATGTCTACTAGGAGAAATACTAGGTAATGATATATTTAAATATAATTTATCAAGTAGATCTGCATTTTTAGATATATTTATAGTTATTTTTCTTGAAAAATCTGGTTCTGTTTTAAAATATTGAGGTATAGTTTCTATACTGAAATTTGTATATTGTTTATATACTAATTTAAAGAAAGTTATCTCAGCTTGTCCACTTAAGTATAAATTTTCTTTGCCTATAGAAACAAGTAGTAATATTCCTAATCCCATTAGTATTAGTTAGAACAAATATTTAAAACAATGTTTATATTTTTTAAAATTATAGTTTTAAATATTTAAATTTTGATATGAAATCATATAAGAATTTGTATAATAGTTTGTTAAATTAAGGAGTAGTTTTTTTGGCAAGTTCGGATTGAACAGCTTCAGCTACAGCTTTTTGAATATCAAGAGATGTAAGTTGTCTGTTAGTTACCTTCTCGAATAATGCATTACGTTTATCAACAAATTGTTGGATATGATCATATTTTAATACACTAGATTTATCAGATTCACCGTAAACAGATAATAATTCAATGTACTTTTCAGTATAGATAACAGCTTTCTTTAATTGTTCTTCTGTTTTACCTAATTTCTCAAGTAAACTGTAAATATGAGCTTTATCACTAGCATCTAAATCTTTACCATTGGCTTTTAATGTTGTTTCAAAAGATTTAAAAAGTTCTTTAAGATGTGGGGCAACAAGCATTGGTAAATTATCTAAAACACTTCCACCACCTCTTTGGAAGATTAAACCACCTAGTGTAGGTACGCCATAGAAATGACCTACAGCAAGTCTTCTATTTAATACTTGGGATTGTAATCCAACAACTGATGAAACAGATGGTACGGCGCTTCCAGGTGCAACTCTCAATGGTTTTATACCAAATTGAGATAGTCTAGTTCCAGCAAAATTATTTGAAGGTATAGTACTTGGACCAGTATAACCTGAATTTAATACAGCTGGGTTAGAGTTAATTTTATTAACAACTTTTTCTAAATAACTCATTAATGCTTGATTGCCGGCAATACTTGTGACCTCAGCAGTAGTTAATTTATTTGTTGGTACGAAATCAGTGTGTAAAGTTTTAATCCAACTTGTTGGTGATTGATATTGTTTTAATGTTAAACCAATTTCTTTATTAACAACATTTTCAATACTGAAACCAAATTGTTTTAACATTTTCATTGCTACAGTTGGTAATAAATCATCAACTTTGCTGTTTTCATTCCACCAATCTTTGTCGGACATAAATTCTTTACAAGCAGATACATCTTGACCACCTAAACACTTTTTTACTAAGTCTTCACATTTGTTAGTCCCGCCATCGCCAACGAATCCTAGATTGTAACAGTTTGCGCCTTGTAATTGTTCTTTGTAAGCAACACTGTCTTGTTGAACTTCAGTAACAACACCGTTAGCATCTTTTCTGAATAATTTAGTTGGTTCATTGGGTTTTCTGAAAAAGAATTTTTCGTCAGTGAAAGATGCTGGTGAGTTAAAAAATGCAGAAGGACTTCCTGTAGTAGTTGCAGCTGCAACTGCAGCATCTAACATGAAAGTTAATATATATTTGTCAATCTTGAAAGGGTAGGGTGTTGTGCGGTAATCATCAGTAGGAACAAGAGGAGAAGAAGTATTAGCAACCATACCACGTTGGACATCAGCTGTTGTGCGGCTGACACCGGAAGAGTTTTTGACATCGGCAAAAAGTTTACTGTTTATTTTACTTGCTTCACTGAGGTTAAGGGCATTGATAAACTCAGAAGCAGTTTTAGTGTTACGTGTTCTGGTATAAGAAGCAGATGCTTGGGTATATAAAGTATCAAGTAAATTTTTGAACCATGGGTTTTCACCAGCTAATTTAGTTGCTTCTCTTACTTGGGCAGCATCAGTAATATCAACAAGTGCAGTATTAACATTTCCGGCTAATACGGAGAATTCAGGAGCATATGTTTCTACACTGGCATAAACAGGGGCACTTGCTCCAGCAGCTGTTGTTGCTACATATTTTTTATCAGCAACAGGATAATAAGTATCTGCGCGGAAAAGAACACTTGCGACAGGTTGTCCGGCGCTAATAGCTTTTTGAGAATTTTCTTCAAGTTGATGTAAGAAGAGGGGAAGAGCTGGGAAGGTGGTAACATTTAAGGTACCATTTGTTAAGACGGGTACGAACTTGTCGTATCTAGCATATTTAGATTGTGGGCTAGCCATATATATCATGGAATAGAAAATATAATTTTTAAATATAATTTTTAAATATAATTTTTAAATATAAATTTTAAATATAAATTTTAAATATAATTTTTAAATATAATTTTTAAATATAAATTTAAAATAGTTTAAGATATAATTTAAGAAATTATATTTAATATAACATTTATTATATGTTAGATCAAAAATATTTTGGTTTAAGTCTTGCAACATGGAGTATAATACTTTTAGTGATTGTATATTTTATATATTGTACTAAATGTAGAAAAGAAGACTTTTCTATTGAAGAATCAAAAATAAAGGTATATAATTTTAATACTAAATGGTGTGGATATTCTGTTAATTTCCAAAAAATATTTGATGAATTTCAAAAAAAACATAAAGATACTACAAATGTTGAGGTAATAGATGTAAAGTGTGATGATGATGTTAATAAAAATATATGCGAGGAATATAGTGTACAAGGATATCCTTCTGTTATCTTTAAAAAAGGTCAAGAAAAAATAAACTATGAAGGAGAGCGTACAGTTGACGGATTAGAAGAACAATTACAAAAATTACTTTAAGATATTAGTATATTACTTTTTTGATGAAATTGATTTAATAACTTCAGTTGTAATTTTATTTAATTGTTCTTTAAATTCGAGTGGTTTTAATTTTTCTTGATCAAAGTTTTTAAATCCATACATTGCACCATACCATGCGCCTGCTATAGCTCCTGTAGTATCGTTATCACCAAAATGTAAACATGAGAAAAATATTAGACTATCTAAACTTATTTTTAATGAATTATCTTTTAGATTAAAAGGTATTTTATTTGAACTAAAACTACTTAATAATGAATCATATGCAACTATTAGACAGCTAACGCCTGATCCACCAAATCGTGTATAATTATTTTTGCTTCCTTTGCCTTTATAATCGTTATAATCATCTAACGAATCAATCCTATTATCATAATGAATAAAATCAGAAGTTTTATATTTAAATTTTTCTATTTTTTCTTCATTATATTGATACCATTTATCAAAAAACTGATCTTTATTTTTAATATATTCGTCATTAATAGTTGTTTTTTTCATATAATTATCAATGATACCTTTTTCATATAATTTTATCAAATATGTAGACCATTCCCATACGGGTATATCTCTTATAGCATAACTTGTAAATAAAGCAGTAACTAATCCACCCAAGTAACCTAAACTATAGTTATGTGTAACTCTGCTTGCTATAATTGAATTTTCTATTAATAAATCTTGATCTTTTTCCTTATAATAAATTAATCCGATTATTGATGTTCTCATTGTTGCTCCGTTACCGCCCATATTTTCTTTTGATTCTAATTTATCAATTGATTGTAATCTCTTTATTAATTCTAATGTATTTAATGTGTTAATGCCACTTTGGCGAACTGGTTTTTTTAAATTATCTAATATTCTAATATATTCATCTATATAATGTTTTTCATTTGTACTTGTTGATACTCCACGTAAACATGCTATTCCAGTAGCGATAGTCATAATAGTATCATCACTAGATAAAAATCCAGTTAAATCGATATTAGTAAATCCTCCTTTTGCAAAATAATCATGAACTATATGTAGCCATACTTCTGATGCTTGTTCTTTTGTATTAATTGTATTTATACCATAATTAAATTCCCAATTACCATTATAAAAACCAAGAGTTTCAAAGTATGATAATAGATATATAGAAGCTTTAATTTTTTCTTGTAAACTAATCATTATAAAATAATAGATTTTAAAATTTAGAAAATAGATTTTAAAATTTATATCGTTTTAAGTTAAAGAGTTTTATATATTAATATATAATGTCAAAACATATGGTTGAAATTAATTTTGATCAATTGAAATTTAATTTATATGAATTGCTAAATGTTGCATCGGATGCACCTGAGAAAAAAATTAAAAAATCATATAGAAAATTAATAATTAAATTTCATCCAGATAAAAATAATGTGATAGATGAAGATATTTATAATCATTTAACTTTAGCTAATCAAATTTTAACAAATAATGAAACTAGAGAAAAATATGATAGTTGGTTAAAATCATTTGGCGAAGATGGTATAAGTCATGATAATTTAAAAACCAATTTTGAAAATTCAACATCTCAATTGAAAATGCATTTTCCGTCAATGCCATCAGAAGCAAAGCAACTGTATCATGAAAAAGCAGATCAAATGAATCTTAAACATGGATTAAATAATAATTGGGATGAAGAATCAACATTATCAAGATATGAGAGGAAAAAGAATGAGTTAGATAAAGCAATTGAAGTATCTGGAGAAAGAATTACAGATACCACAGATTTTGAGAATAAATTTAATAATAAATTTAATGATTTTAAAATATATAATAAAAATCAGCAAATAATAATGACAGATGGTAATCAATCAATATCAGAATATAATGGCCAACTTGTAGGAAACGAATGTTTATCAATAACAAGTTATGACTTGTTATATTCGGAAGATAGTATTCAAACAAATAATTATTCAAGTTTAGATAGAGCTTTTATGTTACAACCAAAGATAGTGTTTGATGAAAGAGATGTAGCCGAGAAAATGAAAGAATATAATAATTTAAGTTCAGATTTATCAAATTTATATCCAAAACCAAAGTAGTTATATTATTTAAAACTTTAAATAGTAACTGTTTGAATTAATTTCCAATAAGAAATATTTTTATCAACATTATAACAAATATATAAATATTTTTTATCATCATTTAATTTAAACATACCAAATATTCCAATAGTTGCATTATCAAATTCGATTAGATATAATTCAGTTGATGGATCTTCATCTATTGTTTTTTCTATAACCTTTTGTTTATTTTCCAAATCTGTTATTCTAGATTCAAGATAATTAATTTTTGTATTTAATCCTTTAATTGTATCTTCTAAGTTATTATTTTTAAGTGTAATTGATTGAAAATCAGCACTATCTGTAGTTATATTTTTACTAGTTAATACTAATTTATTTTGATTAGAGTTTAATTCAAGATAAGGGTTATTATTAATATCATATTCTAATTGTATAAATCCATTTTTATTAATATTTTCTAATTTAATTAATTTTTTAAAATTAACTTTCTCAAATTTACCATATTTATTTTCGACAGTATCACTACTTGAGAAATCATTTAATTTAACTATTTGGGGCATATTACTTTACATTCTATAAAAATTTTACGGTGATGAACAAATATTTTCTATAGATTTATCTTTTTTAAGATATATAGATTTATCTTCTTTAAGATATATAGATTAATCTATACAAATAATCTTATCTATAATATCATCTATAACTATTTTTGAAATAAAATTTCTATAATATTTTTCTGAAAAATCTTTACCTTCATTTAATAATTGTTGTACACAATCTGTAGTAATTCCAAATTCTAAACCTTCTTTTAACTGACAATTTATTTCAATATAATTATATTTAAAATATTTTTCTTCTTGATATATCGAATTTAAACTAATTGAATCTAATGCAATACTACATAATCCAGTAAAATATGAATGAAATGAATCTAAATCATTTATTTTTTTATTTGTAATAGCAAGACCAATTGTTGAAGAATTATTACAATAATTTAATCCAAAGTTATATGTGATACCTCCATCTACATAATAACAATTATTATATTGAACCGGTGTGAACAAAAATGGTACACAAATAGACATTCGTATAGCTAATAAAATAGAAACATCTGGTGTTGTTTCATAAGAAAATATTTCACTTCTTGCAAGTGTAAAATTAGTAGTAAATATTTGTAAATTTTTATTTTTTAATTTATATAATTCTTTAAAGGTTATATCTACTCTATCTAATTTTTCAATTAAAAATGTTTTAATGGTTGTCATAATTTTTATACCATCATCAATACCGTATTCTGACAAAAAAATATTACAATTAACATCTGGTTCTAATTTTTTAAAATCAAATTGTAATACAAAGTCTTCAAGTTCTTTTAATGTATAACCGATACTTAAGAAGAAACAAATAATTGAACCAGATGACGTACCTACTAAGTTTAAAATATTATTAAAATTAATATAGTTTTCTTTTTCTAAAAATGATAATGCACTAATGTATGAAATACCTTTAACACCCCCGCCACTGAGACATATAGTATCAATCATTATACATAAATGATATTTTTACTTAAATGATTTAGACAACATATATAAATTATAATAATTAAAATATAGTTTATAATATAATGAAAATAATACCACATTATTTTAATATTGATCTTTTTTTCCAATTTATAAAAGCTTCTGAATTAATAATGGTATATATTAATTTATTTATAGGAATAATATATGGATCAAGATCACAATTATTCTTATCAATAATAATTATTTGTAATTCATATTTGAATAATTTTTTAAAGCATGTGATATCAGTACCTGTATTTGCTAATAATAACAATAGTATACCAATTTTAGGACAAGGAAGTAGACCAGTAGGTGCTTCTGATTGTGGATATTTTACTAATTGTCCAAATGAACCTGCGAAAAGTTTTGGTTTTCCAAGTGGACATTCTCAGTTTGCTGGATTACAAACAGGGTTTTTAATAAAAGATTTATTATATAATAAATCAAGCGATGGTAAATTTAAAAGTTTAAAGTCGAAAGATAAGATATCGATAGTATTACTATCTTTATTTGTCCCAATAATGATGTATTCGAGAGTCTATATTGAAAAGTGTCATACTATAGAACAAACAATATTTGGTGCATTAGTAGGATTATTTGTAGGATATAAATCCCATGGTGTATATTTATATATTAACAAACATTATAACAATATATTAGATATGGATAGTCCTATAAAAAAAATTATTATATCAATTACATTTTTCTTTCTTATGAATAGTAATTATTAAATAGTTTCAAATTGTATTAAATTAGAGTAATTTCCATTTTCTAAATTTATTAAACCACCTGTATACTTGGGAGTATTTATATTTGAGTAATCAATATCGATAAATCCAAAATTATTTTTAGTAACTGGGTCTCCCATATCAGATTTTATATTTAAATTGGATGGACGACTTGTTAAAGAACTAGAAGTAAATTCTATTAAATGATTTCTAACTCTTGTTCTACCCAAATGAATATCACCAGATATAAGAATAACATTTTTTAAATTATGTGTATTTAATAATTCTTCTAATTTTTTATATGACCATCCTGTGTTTTCCCAGGATTCAAAATTATTTTTTGAATTAGAATCTGCCATAAAAGCTGTACCTGATATTATTAAATTAATATGAGCAGTTGAGTTTTTAATATTTTTTTCAAACCAATTCCATTGGTCTTTTCCTAATATATCAAGATTATTTTTAGTAGTTCTTGTATCTAGAAGAAAGAATCTAATGATATGTTTATTTTCGATAATTAAATCATAATAAGTATAAATACCTTCTCTGTGATATCTAACATCATTTTTAGGAACATTAAAGAATTTTAAAAATGAATGTCTAAATAATAATTTAATTTGGTCATTTACCTCAAAATCATCATTATTTTGATAATAATCATGGTCGTCCCAAATAGCAAAATATTTATGAACTGTTAAAAAGTTCTGAAACGAAGGATTATATTTCATTTTATCAAGTATTTTTAAGTGATTTACTAGTAGTTCATTACTATTTTTAACATATTTTTTTTTATCGATATCTATATCATTATAATAGCTATCTCCTAAAAACATCCATAGATCGGGTTGATAACTAGCAATATTTTGCCAAATTCTTGTATTTTTTGGGTTAACATTACAACTACCAAAACATATTCTATACTTTTTGTCACTTTTATAATGAGAATAGTTTGTAATCTTCATATAAGATATTTTTTTGTTTTGTTTTAATATTGTAGATTTATATGAATCAGTTTCTGATAAAAGTTTATTAGTTAGATTATCTTTTAAAGTATTAATTTTAAGTTTATCATTTTCTATTTCTTGATATAATTTATTACTATATTCTTCATCTGACTTATTTATTTCATCATTTACTAACATTTCGTCATTTACTAACATTTCGTCATTTACTAACATTTCGTCATTTACTAACATTTCATCATCTATTACTTGTTTGTCTAATATTATTTTTTGTTTTAATTTTTTATTATTAATTATATTTCTACATTTTTGACTATGATAATTATTATATAATTTAATAGTATTAAAATCAATACCGGACATATTATAAATAAATATTGCTCCAATAAATAATGATATTATAAATATTATATGTTCATATTTTTTAAACATTAAATAAAATTAGATAATAAAAAATCTTGTACAAGTTATAACAATATGGTTAATGCAAACGATTTAATCAAAGAACAGTTAAAACGAGATGAGATTAAAAAGAAAACGTTTGATAAAGTTTATAATAATATAGAAAAAAAGATTATATTAGCTAGTGCAGCAAATCTTTATTACATATGGCATGAAGTACCTGAATTTATACTTGGATTACCAACTTATAAATTAAAAGATTGTATAACATATATAGAAAACAAATTAACAGATAATAATTTTAAATGCGAATGGTATCAACCAAATATATTATTAATAAAATGGTTTCCGCCATAAATAATACAATTGTTATTAATCGAAATCTATGTTTTATTTAGTAAAATTATCTATTAGTTTTTTTTATTAATATTATATAACATATTCAAAAATATTACAATACAAAATCCAAGTAAAAGTAGTACAATAACATCTCGATAATCATCTAATATTAAAATAAGTTTGTTTATAAGATCTGGTCTAAATTTCTTACGAAGTACATCTCTACATCTTCTACTTTTTAATACTTTTTGTAAAAGTTTGTCTCTTTCGTGTTTATCATTAATAGTATCTGTATAATTATCAAATAATGATTCTTCTGTTGCGCTATAATATATCTTTTTTTGTGGTTTTTTATAAGTATATTTATTATGTGAAATTAATGGTTCTTTTTGCATTATATCACTTTCTGTTTCAGTTATATTTTCATTCTTTTTATTTGTAATATTTGTACTATTTGTAACATTTGTACTATTTGTAACATTATTATCTGTAAAACATTCTTTATTTCCCCAAGCTTCATTAAGTGTGCAAAATTGCATTAGTATTATTTTTCACTGAGATAAAAAAACTATATAATAAACATTTAATAAATATTTAAATATTTAAATATTTAAATATTTATTAAATGTTTATTAAATATTTTATTCTATTATATATATATACATGGAATTTGTTGATAAATTTTATTCTTCGTTACATAGTAACAAAATAGTATCAACTATATTAACTACTTTTTTAATTGTTTATGGTGGTATGGCGTCCCCAAATCTACCTGGATTTATTAGAAAGATGTTTGAAAATAAAATATTTAAAATATTAATTTTGTCATTAGTTGTTTATTCTAGTAATAAAGATCCTAAATTTGCTGTTATGATGGCTCTTATTTTTACTATCACTTTAACCTTTATTGATCAAAAGAATTTTTCCGAGAAATTTACTGAGATGAATTGTACCAAAGAACCTATTACTCTTACACAAATAGAAAATGCAGATGATGTAGAAAAGAAAAAGCTTTGTTGTTGCGGTATGTACACCCAATTAAATGAGAATCTTGTTGATCAATGTATAGACGTCGTTGCAAGTAAAGA
>ERZ807291.5464-NODE-5464-length-15927-cov-115.721081_pt1 | contig 15927 bp, 12 predicted proteins | sample MGYA00521257_ERZ807291 | MGnify/ENA primary metagenome ERZ807291 (study PRJEB31413, sample SAMN03169783) | marine metagenome | biome: Marine; feature: Water; material: Subsurface seawater | place: North Sea | collected 2011-04-28 | depth 1 m m ...
CCATTTCTATATGAAGGCCCTTCAAGAATGAGAAGAGCTCAACAAGGACTTGAAGAATTAAGAAAACATGTAGACACAATTATTGTAATTCCAAATCAAAATTTATTTAAGATTGCAAATGAACAAACTACATTTGAAGAATCTTTTAATCTTTCAAATAATGTCTTGATGCACGGTGTTCAAAGTATAACTGATCTTATGGTCAGACCTGGTTTAATCAACTTGGATTTTGCAGATGTTGAAACTGTTATGGCCTCAATGGGTAAAGCAATGATGGGTACAGGAGAGGCCGAAGGAGAAGGTAGAGCTATAAAAGCTGCAGAGATGGCAATAAGCAATCCATTGATTGATGATTATACTTTAAAAGGAGCCAAAGGTTTATTAGTAAACATCACTGGTGGAAAAGATCTTAAACTTTTTGAAGTTGATGAAGCAGTAAATAAAGTAAGAGCTGAAGTTGATCCAGAAGCAGAATTAATTATTGGTGCAATTACCTCAGCAGAGCTAGATGGTAAAATGAGAGTATCTATTGTTGCAACATCACTAGATGGTCAACAACCTGAAGGTAAATCTGTAATTAATATGGTTCATAGAATACAAAACAGAAACCCAGGTTATTCAGACTTTGGTAGTGCTAGTTCAGCTCAATCATTTAATTTTTCTCCAACAATGTCTAGTCCCATTTCACATGGTGCAAATGCATTGAAGTTAGAAAATGAAGTTATTGCAGAGCCAAGTTTAGATAAATCAACTTCAGATATGATTAATCAACAAAATTTACACTCTCAAGAGGTTGAGAGTGTTGTTGAAAATAATCATACAGCTGATCATGAGCAATCTTTTACTGAAGAAGCGTTCAATACCACAGTTGAGACTGAAGAGGGCAATATGCCATTAGAAACTGAACAAACTTCCAATGGACTTGAAAACTTTGGTGTGGATGAAGATGCAGCTCCAGATTTATTTAGTTCAGATAATGAACAAAATGAATCAGATAGTTTTTTATCGACAGAGAATAATGAAAATAACTCTGAAGATGATGATCTTGAAATTCCAGCATTTTTAAGAAGACAAAAGAATTAATGGTCTTCAAAAAAATAAATGATAGCCACCATAGTACCAGATGTGAGAAGTCATTATCCGGTACTGCTAAGTGAATTAATTAGCATTATTACCCCTCAATATGGTGGCACATTTATTGACTGCACCTTTGGTCAAGGTGGATACTCTAAAAAAATATTAAATTTTGCTGAAACAAAAGTAATTGCACTAGATAGAGATTTAGAGAGTCAAAAAAAAGCAAATATAATTCAAAGTTCTTTTGAAGATAGGTTTTTATTTAAGAACATTAAATTTAGCCAGTTAAATAATTTAAAGCTTAAAAATGAAAATATAAGAGGAGTGATCTTTGACTTAGGTTATTCGCTCAATCAAATAAAGGATCCAAAAAAAGGGCTTTCTTTTGAGACTGTTGGTGCACTCAATATGAAGATGGGAATAAATGAGTTTTCAGCCAAAGAGGCAATAAATATTCTAGACAAAGTCGAACTTGCACAAATATTTAAGTATTTTGGTGAAGAAAAAGACAGCAATCGAATAGCACACAATATTGTGGAAGATAGAGCTAAAAGAGAAATTACAACAGAGGAGCTAGTAAGGATAATAGAGTCTTCAAAGAGAAAAAATAATAGCAAAACCCATAGCGCTACAAAAATTTTTCAAGCATTAAGAATATTTGTTAATAAAGAAATAAGTGAATTAATTTATGGATTAATTAATGCAGCCAAAGTAGTCAAAAAAGATGGAGTTATAGCGGTAGTAACATTTCATTCACTTGAAGATAAAATAGTAAAATACTTTTTTAAAAGCTTGTCTGAAAACAAAAGTGTTTCAAGATACATGCCTAAAGGTGAGGAAAAAGTTAATTTATTTAAGTCTATTAATAAGAAACCTATTGTACCTAGTGAAAAAGAAATTAAAGAAAATCCACCATCTAGATCAGCAAAATTAAGATACGTTATAAAAAAAGAGGATTTTTATGATTTTGAAACAGATATTTTAGAAAAATTTGATCATTTAATTAAAATTGAAAATTTTTCACAAAAATTATGAAGAAAATAGCATTTTTAATAATTTTAATATTGGTTTTAGCTACTTCAATTGTGAAAAATTCTACAAAAGAAATTGAAGATAAAATTTTTGTATTAAAAGAAAATATTAGGCCTTTAAAAACAGAACTTGGTGAAGCATTATTAGAATATAATTTCCTGACTTCTCCAGAAAAGTTAACTCAATATCAAAATCAATATTTTGAAAAAGATTTAATCAAAATAGATATTACTCAAATTAAAGAATTAAGAGAGAATAATGATCAAATAGTCACAAATAACTTAATTAAAGATAAAAATGGATCACAAGAAAAGTAATATAATTTTAGAAGAATATGAAAATAAATTTTCATATAAAAAAAGTAAAACAAATCTCAACATAGAGTTTAATAGAATTGCATTTATCTTTTTTGTATTTCTAGTTATTTCAATAATATTTTCTATTCAGCTTCTTCACTTAGGCTCATTAAAACAAGTTAAAAAAGTTACACCAGTTTCTAATATAAAAAATTACAGAGCAGATATAATGGATAGAAATGGCAATTATTTAGCCAAAACTGTTAGCTCTATTGATATTGGTATTAATCCTGTTGAAATTATAGATAAACAAAAACTTTTAATAAATTTAAAATTGTTATTTCCCAAAAAGAATTATTTAGAAATTGAAAAAAAAATTGATCTAAATAAATTTTTTTATTTTGAAAAAAAAATATCTTTAGAAAATTATGAAAAAATCATGTTACTTGGAGATAAATCAATTGTGCCAGAAGAGAAGTTGGCTAGAGTCTATCCTCAAAAAAATCTTTTTAGTCATATTATTGGTCAGATAGATGATGATAACCAAGGTATATCAGGTATTGAGAAATCATTTGACGATAGATTGAAGCAAAAAAAAGAACCACTTAAATTAACTGTTGATACGGACGTGCAATTCTTAGTCAGAGAACAACTTATAAAATTTAATACAATTTTTAGAAGTAAAGGTGCGGCTGCGATTTTAATGAATGTAAATAATGGAGAAATTATTTCTATGGTCTCATATCCTGATTTTGACCTTAATAAGAGAGAAAAAATTGTAGATTTGGATTTTATCAATAGAACAACGAAAGGTGTTTATGAGCTAGGCTCAGTTTTTAAAACATTTACAGTTGCTGCTGGATTGGACCAAAATTTAATAGATGTTGATACTGAATTTTTAGATTTGCCAAAATCAATTCGTTGTGCTGGTCAACCTATTGGAGAGTATAGTGATAATATTCCTTCAGATTTAACAGTGGAAGAAATCTTAATTAGATCTGGAAATATAGGATCAGTTAGAATTGGACAAAAGTTAGAAATAGAAAAACTTAAATCTTTTTTAGAAAAAGTTGGAGTTTTAAATAAAATTGATTTTGATATTGAAGAGGTAGGAGAACCATATCCGTTCAAGTGGGGAAAATGTAAATTAGCCACTGTTTCTTTTGGACATGGAATAACTACAACACCGTTGCAACTTGCAAAGGGATATTCGATTATTACAAATGGTGGTTTTGATATTAAACCTACTTTAATTAAAAGAGATGAGGATAACATTAAGAATAAAAACAGAGTCATTAAGGAAGGTATTTCAGAAAAATTAAATCTTATTCTAAGAAAAATTGTTACAAATAAAGAAGGTACCGCAGAATTAGCCAACATAGACGGATATGAAGTAGGTGGTAAAACTGGAACAGCCCAAAAAACTACATTAGGTGGTTATTCTAATTTAAAAGTTAATACGTTTGCCTCTATATTTCCAACTTCAAAACCAAAGTACGCATTAATTGTTTTATTAGATGAACCCAAAACTAATAGTGAGTATATTTATTATTACAAAGATGGAAAACAACCTACAAAAGGCACACCTTATAATACAGCTGGCTGGACCTCTGTTGAAGTTGCTGGAAATATCATAGAAAGAATTGGGCCTATTTTGGCCACAAAACATATAGAAAATTAAAATTCATATGCAGATTGGGCATTTCTTTAAAAATATAAAACCTGAATACAAAAATTATTATTTTTCAGGATTTAGCTTTGATAGTAAGCAATGTAAAAATAACTATATATTTTTTGTCATTAAAGGCACAACAAATGATGGTGCTCTCTTCATAAATGATGCAATAAAAAATGGTGCAAAAATAATTGTTTCAGAATTAAAATTTGAAGGAATAAAAAAAGGAATACTATTTATAAACACACCAAATGCCAGAAAGGCATTATCTGAATTGTCTTATGCAACTAATAATAACAAACCTAAAAATTTAATAGCAGTCACAGGTACAAATGGAAAATCATCTATTGTAGATTTTTATTTTCAAATTTTGAAATCAAATAAAATTAAAGTAGCATCAATAGGAACCTTGGGGGTTAAAACAAATAATTCAACCTCCAAGTCATTTAACACAACAATGGATCCTATAAGATTAAACAAAGTATTAAAAAATCTTAAAAAAAAAAATATTGATAATGTTATAATGGAAGCTTCTAGTCATGGATTAAAACAAAATAGGTTAGATGGTTTAAAATTTAAAACTGGAATATTTACAAATTTATCTCGCGATCATTTAGATTATCATAAGACTTTCAAAGATTATTTAAAATCTAAGTTGTACTTATTTAGAAATCTATTAGAAAAAAAAGCAAATATAATTACAGACGATTCAATTCAAGAGTATAAAAGAATTAAAAATATAGCATTAAAGAGTAAATTTAATCTTAACACTATTTCTAATAAAAAAAGTAACTTAAGTTTAAGTTTAATTTCAATTGAATATCAAGACGACAAGCAATTAATTTATATTAGGTATAAAAAAAATACTTATAAAATTTTAGTAAATTTAATAGGAAAAATTCAACTAAAAAATATTTTTATGGCAATGCTTGCTGCTGAAAAAAGTAATTTAGTATTTAAGAAAATAGTAAACTCTATTAGATATATTAAACCTGTTAGAGGGAGACTTGAAAAAATAGGTAACATAAAAAATAACTCTAAGGTGATCCTTGATTATGCGCATACACCTGATGCACTAAAGGTATGCTTGTTGAATTTGAAGGAACAATTTGCAGATAAAAAGATTTCTATTGTTTTTGGTTGTGGTGGCAATAGAGACAAGGGCAAGAGAGCAGTGATGGGGATGATTGCTAATCAATATTGTGAAAAAATTTATTTAACAGACGACAATCCTAGAAATGAGAATCCAAGCAATATTAGAAAAGATATTAAAAAAAAGATTGAGAAGTCAAAGATTTATGAGATCGCAGAGAGATCTAAAGCAATTAAACAGGCAATTTTGAATTTAAAAACAGGAGATATTTTAGTTGTAGCTGGTAAAGGTCACGAAGAAACACAAGACTATGGAACCAAAAAAAAAGCTTTTTCTGATAAAAAAGAAATATTAAAAAATATTAAATTAAAAAATAAAATACTCTCAGATAATTTAAAAATTAATATTTTAAATGATTTATCTAATTATATTTCAGTAAACCCAAAAACAATTATAAAAAAAGCATCAATAAACTCTAAAGAGATAAAAAAAAATGATATTTTTTTTGCAATAAAAGGAAAAAAAAATAATGGTAATCTTTTTGTAAAAGAAGCATTTACTAGAGGAGCAAGTTTAGTAGTTGCTAGCGAAGGAAAAAAAGAAAAAAGAAAAATAATTGTAAAAAATACTTTAAACTTTTTAACAAAAGCTTCTTCATTACTTAGAGATAATTTATCAACAAAAATAATTGCAATAACAGGAAGTTGTGGAAAAACTTCTTTAAAAGAATTGACAGGAAAAATATTGGGTAAAATTTCTCAAGTCACATACTCTCCAAAATCTTTCAATAATAAATTTGGTGTTCCTTTGAGTGTGTTTAATTTACAAGCTAATGATGATTATGGCATATTTGAAATTGGAATGGATAAAAAAAATGAAATAGATGAATTATCAAAAATAATAAAACCAGATGTAGGAGTTATTACAAATATTTCACATGCCCACATAAAAAATTTTAAAAATATTAATGAAATAGCACTTGCTAAATCTGAAATTATTAACAATATAAAAAGTAATGGTTATCTTGTTCTAAATCGAGATGATGATTTCTTTAGTTTTCATAAAAAACTAGCCCAAAAAAGAAAATTAAAAACTTTATCATTTAGCTTGAAAGATAAAAATTCAGATATCAACTTAATATCAATCATTAAAGTTAAGTCGAAGTTCAAAATATTTATAAAAGTTAATAAAGTAAAAACTTTTTTTTATGTCAATTCTATTTTTGAAAATGACTTAAAAAATATATTGGCATCAATTACAATTATTTCAATTTTTATGAATATAAATAATCTAAATAAAAATATTTTTTATAATTACAAAAAACCACAAGGAAGAGGTGATATACAAAAAATTAAATTTGCTAAAAAATCATTTTATTTAATAGATGAGAGCTATAATTCAAATCCATTGTCCTTAAAGTCAGCATTAAATAATTTTGACAATATTAAAATGGTAAACTCTAAAAAACACTTAATTCTTGGAGATATGTTAGAACTTGGAAAATATTCAAAATCATTACATTTGGCAATTGGCAAGAGTATTAACAAGCTATCACTTAAAAACATTAATGTTTTTGGTAAAGATATTAAGATAACCCATAAGGTGTTAAATAAAGATAAAAAAGGATTAATCTTAAAAAATGAAACTCAAATATTTGATTTGATTAAAAATTCATTAAATAATAATGATTATTTAATGATTAAGGGTTCAAACTCAACAGGACTTAATACTCTTGTTAAACAAATAAAAATCGGAAAAATTAATGCTTTATAGTCTTATTGTTAATTTAGTTGATCAATTTGGTTTTTTAAATGTTTTTAAATATTTAACATTTAGAACTGGTTTAGCCATGTTTACTTCAATGTTTGTTGTGTTGTTAATAGGCACTCCATTTATAAAGTTTTTTTCAGCAAGACAAATTTTAAACCCAATTAGGGATGATGGTCCAAGTGACCATATTATAAAAAAAATTGGTACTCCCACAATGGGAGGTGTTTTAATATTATTAGGTTTGTTTTCAGGGATATTACTTTGGGGAGACTTAACCAATTATCATATATGGTTTTTACTTTTCATAGTAAGTAGTTATGGTTCATTGGGGGCTTATGACGATTATAAAAAAATTAAATTTAAGAATTCATCTGGCATATCTTTTAGGTTCAAAATTATTTCACAAATAGTAATAGCTTTAGTTGGAATTTGGGGATTGGCACATTTTTCTCAAAATACTGAATTAACAAATTTATATTTTCCATTTTTTAAAAACCTGATTATTAACCTGGGTTGGTTCTTTATACCATTTTCTATATTTATAATTGTTGGCTCATCAAATGCAGTCAATTTAACAGATGGTCTTGATGGTTTAGCTACCGTACCCGTTATATTGGTTGCAGGATGTTTTGCATTTATAAGTTATGTAACTGGCAATATTGTATTCTCTGAATACTTAAACATTCCTTATTTGGAAGGCATGGGCGAGGTAGCTGTTTTTTGTGGATCAATTATTGGAGCTTGTTTGGGGTTTTTATGGTTTAATGCACCACCTGCAAAAATATTTATGGGTGACACAGGATCCTTAGCATTAGGAGGCTCATTAGGAGCGATTGGAATAATTACTAAGCATGAGTTTGTTCTAGCGATTACAGGCGGCCTGTTTGTGCTAGAAGCAGTATCAGTTATTGTTCAGGTTGTATCATTTAAATTAACAGGAAAAAGAATTTTTAGAATGGCACCCATTCATCATCATTTTGAAAAAAAAGGTTGGCCAGAGTCAACGGTTGTTATTAGATTTTGGATAATTTCAATAATTCTTGCAATGATAGGTTTGGCGACGTTGAAACTTAGATAATGTTAGAGTCTCATAATATTTTCAATAACAAAAAAATTTTAATTTATGGTTTAGGTAAAAGTGGATTATCAGCATCAAAATTTTTAAAAAGAAATAACAAAGTTATTGAATATGATGACAAAAAAAATAAGAATTATGGAAAAATTAGAAAAATAGAATTTGATTACATAATACTTAGTCCAGGAATAGATATTAATAAATGTAAATTAAGTAATTTTTTAAAAAAAAATTATAGTAAAATTCACACAGATTTAGATATTTTTTACAGTAATTATAAAAACAATTATAAAATAACTATAACTGGTACCAATGGTAAATCTACGACTGCTAAAATTCTATATGAAGTTATAAAGGCTCAAAAGATAGACGTTCGATTAGTAGGTAATATTGGCAACCCCATTTTATTAGAGAAAAACATAACTAATAAGACAATTTTCATAATTGAGGCTTCATCATACCAGTTAGCATATAGTAAATTGTTTAAATCAAATATATCGATGATTTTAAATATATCGCCAGATCATCTAGATAGACACAAGACTATTAGTGGATATATAAATGCAAAGTTTAAACTGATTAAAAGTCAATCAAAAGATGATTTGGCTATTTTAAATTATGATAATTTTTACATAAAACGTTATTTAAAATTAAAAAAGTTTTTAGTAAAAATAATCAAGATAAGTAAAAAGACGAACATTAATGCTATTTCAAGGATCAAAAATCAATATTTTTTAACAGAAGGTAATAAAGAAAACTTAAAGTTTGTTTTAGAAGTTGCAAATATATTAAAGCTTAAAAAAGATATTTTATTTAGAACATTAGAAAAATTTAAGGGGCTTAATTTTAGACAACAAATAATCTATAATTCAAATAGATTGACAGTTATCAATGACTCAAAAGCAACTTCTTTTTCCTCTTCTGTAAGTCTATTAAGTTCATTATCTAATGTATATTGGATAGTAGGAGGGTTAGCAAAGAAAGGAGATAAATTATTGTTAAATAAAAGAAATAATAAAAATATTAAAGCATACATTTTTGGAAAAGATAAAATTTTTTTTATAAATAAAATAAAAAGATTAATGAAATATGAGTCTTTTTTTGATCTTAAAGATTTAATAAAAAAAATATTTATAGATATAAAATCAGATCATAAAATAAAACATAAAATAATACTTTTTAGTCCTGCAGCAGCTTCTTTTGATAGTTTTAAAAATTTTGAAGAAAGAGGAAAATATTTTAACAAAATTATTAATAAATATATAAATGCTAAACTTTAACGAGATATATAAATTTTATTATGAGTGGTGGAAAAATATAGATAAAACTTTGTTCTTATTAATTATTTTTTTATTTGGTTTAGGATTATTTTTTTCTTTAGTATCAACCTCATTAATAGCCTCTGATAAACTAGATACTAATAATTATTTTTTTTTCTTTAAGCATTTAATATTTATATTACTAGGTATGGGTGTATTAATTTTTTTTTCTTCATTAAGCGAAAAAAATCTATTTAAAATATCTTTATATCTATTTTTCATTTCTATTTTTTTTTTGATTTTAGTGCCAATTATTGGAGTTGAAGTAAAAGGATCTAGAAGGTGGCTTAATCTTTTTTTTCTGCCAAGGTTTCAGCCAATTGAACTTGTAAAACCCTTCGTCATTATTTTTATAGCCACTATTTTATGTATAGAAAAAAATTTTAATATTTTTTTTAAATACGTCATAAGTTTTATAGCAATCCTACCAATAATCTTTTTATTGGTAATCCAACCTGATATTGGTCAGACTCTTTTGGTATTTTTGTCTTGGGCTACATTAATTTTTGTATCAGGTATCAGCTTACCAATAATAATTAGTGCTCTAAGTTTTCTATTATCAATATTTATTTACATGATTTTTTTTATTCCAAAATTTTTGTATATAAAAAGTCGTATTTTATCTTTTTTTAACCCAAATAGCGGCACACATAACTTTCAGTCTGATAAAGCAATAGATGCAATAAGTAGTGGAGGTTATTTTGGAAAAGGAATAGGAGAGGGCACATTAAAAAATAGAGTTCCAGAAGCACATACTGATTATATTGTATCAGTAATTTCAGAAGAATTTGGTGTGATTGCTATTATATTATTGTTAATCCTGTTTCTATTTTTTATCTATACTGTCTTTAAAAAAATATATTTAGAAAAAAGTGAAAAAACAAAATTAGTATTAACTGGGATTATAAGTTTATTAATTTTTCAAGCCTTAATACATTTTGGTGTGAATATCAGATTATTTCCAACTACGGGCATGACGTTACCATTCTTAAGCTATGGAGGCTCATCAATTATTGGTGTGTCTATTCTGTCTGGCATAATATTAAATTTAACTAAGAGAAAAGTTAATTAGATGAAAAAAAAAATTTTAATAAGTACAGGTGGTTCAGGTGGCCATGTTGTACCAGCAACTATATTATATCAACATTTAAAAGATCTTAATGAAGTTTCTGTGACTTGTGATAATAGAGGCTTAAAATTTTTAAATCAAAAAGATTATGATTTAACAATATTTAATATAAATCCATTTAAAACAAATTTTTTTTTACTCCCTTTAAATATTTTTAAAATCTTAGTTTTAACAATCAAATCTTTCATTTTTCTAAAAAAAAAAAAGACAGAAGTATTAATATCGACAGGTGGTTATATGTCCTTACCATTATGTTTAGCATCAAGGTTATTAAACATAAAGTTGTATTTATTTGAACCAAATATTGTTATTGGAAGATCTAATAAGCTTTTTCTAAGATATTGTAAAAAAATATTTTGTTATTCTGATAAAATAAAAAATTTTCCTAAAAATCAAAAAAATAAAATTGAAATTATACCCCCTTTATTAAGAAAAAAATTTTATGAACTTAATAAAACTAAGACAATAAATGATCAAATTAAACTTCTGGTTATTGGTGGCAGTCAAGGAGCAAAAATTTTTGATACATTGGTTAAAAATTCAATAGTCAAACTATCAAAAAAATATAAATTTAAAGTTTATCAACAATCAAACATAAATAATTTTACTAATTTAAAAAAGACCTACCAAGAAAATAAAATTGATTATGAATTGTTTGAATACAACGAAGATGTCTCAATCTTCATGGAAAAATCAAATTTATGTATTACAAGAGCAGGAGCTACAACGTTAGCAGAATTAGTTTTTTTAAATTTACCGCATGTTGCAATACCACTGCCTAGTTCAAAAGATAATCATCAATTTGAAAATGCAAATTTTTATAATGAAATAGGATGCAATTGGATCTTAAATCAAAATACTACTAATGAAGATAAAATGGTGAGTTTTTTAACAAATATCATTGAAAATAAAAAAGAATATAATGAAAGACTAATTAAAATGGAAAATTTTAGCTATCAAAATAGTTGGAATAATATAAATCTCAAAATTAACTCTATTATTAATGAAAATTGAATTAGCACAAACTGAAATTATACATTTTATAGGTATAGGTGGCATTGGCATGAGTGGCCTGGCTCTTATTATGAAAAGAATGGGTTTTAATATTCAGGGAAGCGATGTTCAAAATAATAAAAATATAGAAAGATTACAAAAAAGTAAGATCAGGATTAATATTAAACATAATAAAAAAAATATTTCAAAAGCAACGATTGTTGTTGTCTCTTCAGCCATTAAAAAAAATAATCCAGAATTAATTGAAGCAAAAAAAAAGATGCTGCCAATTTATAAACGTGGACAAATGTTGGCAAATATAGTCTCTTTAACTAAAAATATTGTTGTGACAGGCTCTCATGGTAAAACAACTACAACATCTTTATTAGCAGCAATTTTTGCAAAAACGAAATTAGATCCAACAATCATTAATGGCGGAGTACTAAATGCAATTAAAAATTCAGCAAAGCTTGGAAAAAGTGATTGGTGTATATTAGAAGCGGATGAGTCTGATGGAAGTTTTATTTATGTGCCTCCAACCTATTCTATAATAACAAATATAGACCGAGAACATATGGATTATTACAGTTCCATGGATGATCTTAAAGATTTGTTTATAAAATTTATAAATAAAGTTCCCACTTTTGGTAAATCATTCATATGTATTGATGATAAAAATAATAATGATTTATTAAAGAGACTAAAAATAAAAAATTATTTTACTTATGGAACAAACCCAAAATCTCAATTTTATATAAAAAATATAAAACAATTAAAAGATTTTTCAGAATATGATTTATCAATAAAGCTTCCTGGGAAGAAAAATTTGAATATAAAAAATATTAAGATCCCCCTTCTTGGTATTCATAATATACGTAATTCAACTGCTGCAGCAGCTGTTTCATTAACAATTGGAATTTCTCCAAAACTTATAAAAAATGGTTTAAGAGAATTTAAAGGTGTTCAAAGGAGATTTAATAAAATTTTTAGCTACAGAGAAACTCATTTTTATGATGATTACGCCCATCATCCAACTGAAATAAAAGAAGTTTTAAATGGAGTTAGAGCCGCATATAAAAAAGAAGAAGTTATTTGTATATTTCAACCTCATAGAATATCAAGATTAAAAGATTTAAAAAAAGAATTTAGCCTATCTTTTAAAAAAGCAGACACAGTTATTTTGTGCCCAATTTATGCTGCAGGTGAAAAAATTAAGCTTGGATTTAATTACATGAATTTTGCAAAAGAAATTATTAAAAATTCTAATGTTAAATTATTTATGGTTAATGATCAGTATCAATTAGCAAAATTTATTAAAAATAATATTTATGGAAAAAAAATAGTTGTTGGAATGGGTGCAGGGACAATTTCTTCCTGGATGAGAGAACTTCCAAAATTGATATAATGCAATTAGAAGAATTAAAAAAATTCTCAAGTGAGATCAATAGTAAATTTTTATTTGATTTTGATCTAAAGAAAAGCAATTGGTTCAATATAGGTGGTAAAACTAAGGCATATTTTAAACCTGATAATTTGTCAGATTTAATTCTATTTTTAAAAAAATTTGGCTTAAAAGAAAAAATTTATATTCTAGGTGCTGGCTCTAATACCCTGATAAGTGATAAAACTTATGAAGGTGTTGTTATTAAATTAGGTAAAAATTTTGCCAATATTTCGATGCTTCCCAATAGTACAATTATTGCCGGCAGTGCTTGTTCTGATAAAAAATTATCAGACTTTGCTATGGAAAATGATGTGGGCGGTTTCGAATTTTTAGCTTGTATACCAGGTACCGTTGGAGGTGGTTTAAGAATGAATGCTGGCTGTTTTAACAGAGAATTTAAAGACATACTTCTATCTGTGCAAGCCATTGATAGGAATGGTAGAGTTTTAACAATACCTGCTAAAAAAATTATGTTTGAATATAGAAATAATGACTTACCAGAAGATTTGATTTTTTTAAGTGCTTCTTTCAAAGGTTTCAATAAAGATAAAGAAAAGATTAAAACTGAAATCATAGAGTTAAAAGATAAAAAAGATAACTCTCAACCAACTAAAATAAAGACAAGTGGTAGCACTTTTAAAAACCCTATTAATCAATCAGATAAAAAAGTTTGGCAATTAATTAAAGAGTCTGTGCCACAAGATTTGAATTTTGGAGATGCTAGTATTTCAGAAAAACATTTTAATTTTTTTGTAAATAAAGGTAATGCTAGTTTCAATGATATGATTAAATTAATAAACTTTGTTCAGGAACAAGTTAAAAAAAAAACAGGAATTATACTTGAAAAAGAAATAAAAATATTGGAATAGTTATGAAAAAAAAAATCTTAGTACTTTGTGGAGGAATATCCAAAGAGCGATTAATAAGTTTAGATACTGGAAAGCAAGTTTTTAATGAGTTAAAAAAAAATGGTTATAGAACTAAAATAAGTGAACCAAATAATAATTTACTTAAAAATATAAAATCATTTAAGCCAAATATAATTTTTAATGCTTTGCACGGACAATATGGAGAAGATGGCTATATTCAATCAATTTTAGAAACACAAAAAATTCCTTATACTCATTCAGGTATACTTGCATCATCAATCGCTATGGATAAAGAATTATCAAAAAAAATTTTTCTTAAAAACAAGATCTTAACACCAAAATATATCAAGTTCGATTTTTTAAAACCAATCAAAAATATAACTAAAGAAATTGATAAAAAATTAAAATTTCCAGTTGTAATAAAACCAATAAATGAGGGATCAAGTGTACATGTTTATATATGTACAAAAAAAGATTTCATAAAAAATTTGAAAAAATTAAACATTTATAAACAAATTTTAATTGAAGAGTTTATTGAAGGAAGAGAAATACAGGTTGCCGTAATGGGCCAAAAAGTGCTTGGCGCAATTGAGTTAAAACCTAAAAGAAAATTTTATGACTATGAAGCAAAATATAGTTCAAACGCTAAAACAAAACACATAATTCCTGTAGATTTATCTAAAAAAGATTTGAGTAAGGTTGAAAACATCGCAAATAAAGCCCATCAAATAGTTGGCTGTCGAGGAGTATCACGATCAGATTTTAAATATCATAAAGGTAAATTTTATTTACTAGAAATTAATACACAGCCAGGTATGACTAAACTTTCATTAGTACCAGAAATTGCTAGTCACAAAGGTATAACTTTTATCAAATTAATTGAGTGGATTTTAAAAGATGCATCAATCAATAGGTAAAAAAAATAAAATAGTAATTTATTTTATATTGCTAATTACATTAAGTACAATAAGTGGTAAATTTTCCCACATCAATAAAGAATATTTATCGACAAATAATAAGATAACAATTCAAGGTCTTTCAAATGATGATAATTTTGACATTTCAAATAGACTTAAAAGTTTAGTTAATAAAAATATTTTATTCATTAATCGTAAAGAAATTGTCGACATAATTGATGACTACAATATTATAGAAAAATATAGCGTTAAACGAATTTATCCTGGAAATATAGTGATAAATATTACACCCACCAGATATCTAGCCCGAACATCAAATGACAATAAATTATTAGTTGGAGCAAATGGTAAACTTATTAGAGACGCAAAAAATTCAGAAAATTTACCTTTCTTGTTTGGAGATTTTAAATCAAAAAGCTTTTTAAGTTTAAAAAAAGATATTGAACAATCAAAGTTTACCTTTGATAAATTTAAGACATTATATTTTTTTAAGTCAAATAGATGGGATATTTTAACCAATAACGATATTCTGATTAAGTTGCCTTTAGAAAATTCCTTAGTAGCTTTAAATCTTGCATATAAGATTATTGAAGACGATCAAGTTAATAAAAAAATTATAGATCTTAGGGTAAAGGATCGTTTAATAATAAATTAATGTCTAATACAAATTATCAAACTTTTTTTGATTGTGGTTCATCTAAAATAAGAGCAGCAACATTTAATATAGATAATGACAATGATGCATACTTTACAGAAAGTGAATTTCTTAAAGACAATATAAGCCTAGAGTTAAAAATTAAAGAAATTGTAAATTCACTTGAGAGAGACTCAAACAAATATATCAACAGTGTAAATCTGATGATAGATAGCCCTAAGATGATCTCAATAAGTATTTCTTTATCCAAAAAACTTGATGGATCAAAATTAAAAAAAGAAAATATAAAATTTTTAGTTCAAGAGGCAAAACAAGAAATTTTAAAATATTATACTGGCTACAATATAGCTCATATCATCATTAATAATTATAAGATTGATGGAGTTGATTACCCCTTTTTACCAGATAAAATTAATTGTAATTTTTTTTCTTTAGACATACTTTTTATTTGTTTACCTTTAGAATTAGTTTTAAATTTTAAAGATATTTTTTCTAGATTAAATATTTTAGTTGATAGAATTATTTGTACAAGCTACGCAAAATCCATTCATTATAAAAGTAACTTAAATCTTAGTGGGCCCGT
>ERZ807291.5465-NODE-5465-length-15912-cov-152.060541_pt1 | contig 15912 bp, 9 predicted proteins | sample MGYA00521257_ERZ807291 | MGnify/ENA primary metagenome ERZ807291 (study PRJEB31413, sample SAMN03169783) | marine metagenome | biome: Marine; feature: Water; material: Subsurface seawater | place: North Sea | collected 2011-04-28 | depth 1 m m ...
TAATTAGAGGAAAAGTTACAGCATTTGATCACTTTGAAACAGAAGATAAAACTATGTCCATTAAATGGGGTAAGAATTTTGGAAAAACAAATGTAAGTGCTTTTTTTGATAGTTATGACAGAGGTTCAATTGAAGCAAGTGAAGACCCAAGATGGGCAGATTCCGATCATAGAAAATGGGTTCCTGAAGATTCCCCTTGGTTTGGAAGTACAAGTTTTAGAAATAATTCAACAAACTCTCTATATGGGCAGTTTGATATGGTCACTTCATCTGAACACGGAAGCAGCAATCCCTATAATCATGATTTTACTGATAGTAATGGTGAGTTCGAAATATTCCCATTAGGGGATCCAAGGTGCTCTAATCGATCAAGTCAAAATGGAATTGTATTCGATACAGGTTACGGAACATGTATTGCGCAAGATGGAAATGGTGTTGAAAGATACAACCTTTGGGGGCTTACTCAAAAAAGAGGAAAGCTTGAAAGGCAAAACCTCCTAGTATTTATCAATTCAGAGCTTTCAAATGGTGTTGAAACATTTACTGAGATCGGTTACTACGCTTCAGAAAGCGAAAGAAGAAACCATCCTTCATATGCTTTTACTTCTTCAAAGCATAGAGTTGGTCCAGATAACTATTGGTTAAATCAAATGACTCTTCCTGATGGGACTGCTCATTTTGCTGGCTATGAGTTATATATTGATAACTATAGATATGCAGAAGTTCCAAGAATGACTTTTGTAGACAAAGAAACATATAGATTTCTTCAAGGTTTTAGAGGAACTACAGGTAATTGGGATTGGGAAACTGCACTAGTTTACTCAAAAGCTACATCTGATGACCTTACTAAAAACAGAATATCTAATACTTTATTAAAAGAAGCTTTATATGATGATACTCCAGCTGCTTACAATCCATTTAGTGCTGGCGTTGCATCAAATATAGAAAGAGTTCTTGTTGATGTTACTAGGTTTGGTACAAGCTCTTTAACATCTTTTGATTTCAAGATGGTAAACCCCGAAATGTTTACTTTGCCTGCTGGACCAGTAGCAGTTTTACTTGGTTTTGAGGTAAGAGATGAAGTTATTACTGATAATAGAGATGATAGACTGGATGGAACAATAGACTATTGTGACTATGAGAACGATTGCTATCCATTAGTTGCTGATGTTGTTAACTCAAGTCCTACTGGAGATGTAGCGGGCGAAAGGCAGACTACATCATTATTTGTTGAATTAAATGCTCCTATTACAGATTCTATTTCTACTCAGCTAGCTGTTAGACATGAGAGTTCTGATGATTTTGCTTCTGCAACAGTTGGTAAGTTTGCTATAGGCTGGGAAGTAAATCCAAGTCTCTCACTTAGAGCCTCTGCATCAACTGCATTTAGAGCTCCTAATATAATCCAGCTAAATGAAGGCGGAGTTGTAAGATCTGGTACAAGAGATGATTGGGTTGTTCAAAGAGTTCAAGATATTTTAAATGAAGCAGGCGGTTACGATGGTGATACAAATATTACAGATTCAGATATAGACTCTGCTTATACCATCCAAAGAAGGGCTATTGGAGGAAATAAACTAGATGCTGAAGAATCAACTAATAGCTCTATAGGTCTTGTTTATACTCCAGAAATGGTTCCTGGTTTAATGGTTACTCTTGATCAATGGTCTATTGAAAAAGAAAAAACTATTGGTTTGTTTGGACGTGAGAACCAAATTGTTAATGACATGCTTTTAAGATTTGAAAATGGTTTAAATAACTGTAATTCATTTATAGGTGATCCATTGGTTGTTCGTGAAGCGCCAGATGCCGGGGATGCTGGATACTTTACTGCCGCTGGAATTTGTCCAGCTGGAGTAGTTAAGTATGTTCAAAATGATTATACAAACATGGCAACAAGAAACTTATCTGGAACTGATATTGGTGTTTACTATGATATCGACACCAAGTATGGAGATTTTGGACTTAAGTATATTGGAAGTAAAACCGATGAATTCACTCAAGATGCATCAGGTGAATTTGCTTTCCTTCAATCACAAAAAGATGCTGGGTTAATTCCTGCTAATATCCCACTAGATGGATTTGGTGATTTGTTGGGTATGGACGGAAACTATGACACAAAACATACTGTAAAAGCATCATGGAGAATGGGTGACTGGGGGGCTACAATGTCTATGCTTCAAAAAGGAGAGTTTTATCAAAATTCTTTAACTTTAAGCGATGGTACAAGATACGTAATTCCTGAAATGACTACTATCGATGCTACTGTTTCATATTCATTCAGAATGAACGGCAATAAGGCAAGATTAAGGTTTGCTGTTAAAAACTTAGAAGATGAAAGAGCGCCTTTAGCAGATAGGTATTATGGTTACTATGCTGATGCTCATCAAGATTATGGTAGAAACTACTACTTAGATTTAAGAGTTACATTCTAAAATGGTATAAACTTTAAAGGGAGCATGTGCTCCCTTTTTTATTGGAATTAATTATGCATGCATATAAGAATAAAGGTTTCTGGATAGGTTTGATGGCTTTTTTTATCATCCTATTGATTGGTATTAATGGAAGCTTGCCATCAAGCTTAATTGCGCTAGATGGTACTGCCTTTGAAACAAACAAAGGTACACAATTTATAAATAGTCAGTCAGCATGGTTTGTTTTGGCTGTATTGGTTTTGATGGCAATTTGGTGGGCAACTGAAGCACTCCCTGTTGCAGTTACTTCGCTCTTGCCTTTAGCATTATTTCCTCTTTTGAATGTGGCAACCTTTCAAGCCTCAGCAAATCCTTATGCTAATAAAAATATTTATCTTTTCCTTGGTGGTTTTATTTTGGCACTTGGTATAGAAAGATCAGGACTTCATAAGCGAATAGCTCTTGTAATGATATCTGCTATAGGGTCATCTGGAGAAAGGTTGATTGGAGGGTTTATGCTTGTTGCAGCAATGCTAAGTATGTTTGTGATGAATACTTCTACCACTTTAATGCTTTTACCAATTGGATTAGCAGTTTGTACAGTAATAGCTTCTACAACTCCTGGGATTAGCAATATTCAAAGAAAGAATTTTGATACTGCCTTGATGCTAGGTATTGCATATGCGGCAACTATTGGTGGTATGTCCACTATTATTGGGACTGCGCCTAACATAGTTTTTGTAACATTTATGAGTGAAACATATGGAGTAGAAATTGATTTTTTTAGCTGGATGAAAGTCGGAGTCCCGGTATCAATTTCGATGTTAATAGCTGCCTGGTTTATTCTTGCAAAATATATTTTTCCTACAAATTTTACTTCCTCAAATGAAACTAGAACAGAACTTAATAAAATGGTTCAGGATTTAGGTCCCATAAGAAAAGATGAGATTAAAGTTGCTTTTATATTTGGACTTGCAGTTATTGCCTGGATGACAAGTAGGGTTGTTAGAACCCAATTTGGAATTGGGTTAGAGGATGCTGGCATAGCTATTATAATAGCTATACTTCTATTCATAATTCCTTCATCAGAAAATAATAAAGATCTAATGGTGTGGACTGAGACGTCTAAATTACCATGGGGTTTATTGTTACTATTTGGAGGAGGGTTATCTCTTGCTGCTCAAGTTTCTAGCACTGGTTTAGGTATTTGGATAGGGCAAGGTTTAACAGTCTTAAAAGATGTTGAACCAATAATATTAATTTTTGCTATTGCTACTTTAATAATTTTCTTAACAGAAATGACAAGTAATGTTGCTACAACAAGTACATTTCTTCCTGTAATTGGTTCCTTGGCAATAGCTCTAGGGGTTGTACCAGTCTCCTTAACAATACCAGTGTGCTTGGCAGCAAGTTGTGCATTCATGCTTCCAGTAGCCACTCCCCCAAATGCAATTGTTTATGGTTCAGGAAAATTTACTATAGCAACAATGATGAAAGCAGGTTTCTTTATTAATATAATTGGGATATTGGTAGTAACACTTTTCTCATATTATTTAGCACCAATGGTTTTTTAAAATGAAAAAAATTTATTCTATAATTTTTTATTTCTCATTTGTTGGAGCTCAAGATAGTTATATTGACTATGTTTCTCCTTTTCATCCTTCCTCAGGCTCAAGCGGTATGGTCGTTTCTCAAAACTACCTATCTTCAGAAATTGGTATAGAAATTTTAAATAAAGGAGGTAATGCAATTGATGCTGCTGTTGCTGTAGGATTTTCTCTAGCAACTACACTGCCTAGAGCAGGAAATCTTGGTGGTGGTGGCTTTATGTTAGTTTATTTAAAAGAAAGAAATGAAATTTTTTATATTGACTATCGGAGCAAATCCCCACTTAACTCAAATATTAAAGAATTATTTAACAAGAAATTGCCGAGAGATTATAAAAGAGTAAATTTTGATATTGTAAAAAGAGGCTATAAAGCATCTGCGGTCCCTGGAAGTGTGGCTGGATTGTTAGATGCCCATGCTGCGTTTGGAAAATTACCCCTTAAAGATATTCTTGAGCCTGTGATAAATCAAGCACTTGAAGGTATAGAGGTTAGTTATGATTTAAATAAGGCAATTGAGAGTAGTGAGCAGCTCAAGGAAGATCCAGAATCTAAAAGAATTTATTATAAGCATGGTAAAGCGCTTGAAGTTGGATCAATAATGAAGAGACCAGACCTAGCAAATACATTCACTATTATTTCTAAAAATGGAAAGAAGGGCTTTTATGAAGGAGAAATTGCTAATAAGTTCGTCAACTCTATGATAAAGAATAACGGATTTTTTTCACATGAAGATTTGCTATCTTATAGATCAACTACAAGTCATCCAATAGTTGGTTCATATAGAAATAACTTAGTTTTTACAGCAGGCCCACCATCAGGTGGTGGCGTTGTTCTCTTAACAGCTTTAAATATCCTCAGTTTTTATGACCTTTCATTGCTGGATAGCAACTCTGCAAAAACATATCATTTATTGGCTGAAGCATTAAGAAGGGGTCATAACAACAGATCACATCAGATTGGAGATCCAAATCTATATAATGTGCCTATTAATGTTTTGCTATCAAAAGAAAGAATGAAAGAATTAGCAAAAGGTTTGAATATGAACAAGGCCACACCAAGCTCTAAAGTTAAACCTATGAGAGTTCTTAAAGAAAGCAGAGATACAACTCATTATTCAATAATTGATAAAGAGGGCAATGCAGTCTCAAATACCTATACCCTAGGTTACTCATTTGGTTCTGGTGTAACAATTCCTGGTACTGGAATACTGATGAATAATCAGATGAATAATTTTGCTTATAGATATGGAGATTCATCGATCGAGGGAAGGGTGGCAAGTCCTGCAAATAGATTTCAGCCTGGAAAAAAACCAATGAGTACCATGGCTCCATCTATGGTTTTTAATGAGCAGGGCGAGCTTCTGCTAATTACAGGCTCTCCTGGAGGGTCTTATATACCTGCAGCAATTTTAAGAGTAGTTTCTGGAGTAATAGATTTTAAGTTAGGTATAGGCGAGGCAACTATGCTTCCAAGAATACATAAGGATTGGCCTTATTCTGGGCTTGATTATGAAAAAACGATGAGTAAAGATACTGCTGACATATTAAGCAATTTAGGACACAAGCCAGAAGCTAACAAAACTATGGGCAGTACCCAAAGTATTTTCATTAAAGATGGAATTAACTATGGATACTCAGATTTAAGAAGACCCAATGCAGGAGTTGCAACCCAAGATTAATTATTTTCTATAATCTAAAGGCGGATCTCTGTCGCCTAAAAGAGGTACGTAATTAAAAGCATTTCCGGTATTAGCTTTATGTTCTTTTTTTGCCTCTTCAATTAACTCAGGGCTTTTAAATAACTCTATAGCACTTGAGGTTAGGGTTTTAGCAGCTAACTCAGCACCTTTTAATCCAATTGACGTTCCTCCTGATGCAACAGCTTGCCATGAATGCGCTGATGTACCAGGTACCCATGAAGAGGCTCTAAAACCAGCTGTTGGAACATTCCAGCTAATATCCCCAACATCTGTTGACCCATAAGATTGAGTTTTTTGAAAAGGTTGTATCAATTCTTCTTGCCCAAAAAGCTCTTCTTTTGAAACCAATGTTTTAGCAATACTTTTAGCATATTCTAATTCTTGATCTGTATATGAAATACCGCCGTGTGACATAAGATTTTTATGTATTAGTTTTTGAAGAGTTAAATTTGGTAGTAAAGAATAATTACCATGCATTACCTCATAGGTTATTTTAGTTTCAGTTCCAAGGGCAGCCCCTTCTGCAGCTTTAAGAACTCTTTGAAACAAACTTTCAACAACATCCATTTTTGGATGCCTAACATAGTAATAAACCTCAGCCTCTTCAGGAACAACATTTGGAGCTAATCCACCTTTGGTAATAACATAGTGAATCCTTGATTCTTGAGGAATATGCTCTCTCATCATATTTACCATCATATTCATAGACTCAACTCCATCTAGTGCAGATCGTCCAAGCTCAGGAGCGCCTGCGGCATGAGTTGAAATACCTTTAAAAGAAAACTTTGCTGATTTATTAGAATTATTAAAAGCTGGGTTGGCTGAATTTACATCATCAGGATGCCAGTGAAGAACTATATCAACATCATTAAATAGACCTTCTCTAACCATATAAACTTTTCCACTCCCACCTTCTTCTGCAGGGGTTCCATAAAAACGAATTCTTCCTTGAAAATTATTAGATTCAAGCCATTCTTTTATTGCCACTGCAGCCCAAGCTGAGCCTGCACCAAATAAATGATGTCCGCAAGCCTGTCCAGCACCGGTTTCATTAACCGCTTTTTCTCTGAAAGGGGAGGTTGTTTGAGCTAGGCCGGGCAAAGCATCAAACTCACCCAAGATTCCAATTACAGGACCAGATGAGCCATATTCAGCAATAAATGCAGTTGGTATTCCAGCGACACCTGTTGAGATCTTAAAACCTTCTTTTTCTAGTGTTGATGATAATAACAAAGAGCTCTTTTCTTCTTGATATCCAAGCTCAGCATTTTCCCAAAGAGTCATTGCTATGTTTTCAAAATGAGTTTTATGATTTTTAATACTTAGCTCAGGAGACGAGCTATTAATTTCAATTGATAAAAGGACTATTAAACTAAATATTTGCCTTTGAAACTTACTTTTTTTCCCACCCATTCGTTTATCTCCATATCTTTAATATATTTCTTATTATTAGATACTAATACTTTTCTATCACCATTTGTATCTTCTGCATAAATTATTATTTTTTCCTCAGAATCAGAGCCTATGATTGTATAGCCTACAATCTTTACTTCTCCACTTTTCTTAGTTGACAATTTTTTTGGAATATCTAAATTAGCTGCCTCTTCAGTAACATCTTTATAATTAAATGGAATTAAAGAATTTTTCGACCATACGGCATAAGATTGTTTTGTCATCATTCCTGATACCCCAGTTACCAAACCAATGCATTTATTGTTATCTCTAATTTTTTCTATAACCTTAACTGTAGATGTTAAAACATAATGGTTTAACGGGCCTCCGGCAAATGACATTCCTCCAGTCACAGTGAATGCATCTTTTTTATTAAGTAGCAATGAGTCCGCAAAGAGTTTTACTGCAATGGGAAAACAGCTATAAAGGTCATATATATTAGGTTTTATATTATTATCTTTGCATACATTTAAAATATGTTTTGCAGCTAATTGCATTCCCATTGGCCTTGCAAGATCTTTTCTTAAAATAGTTGGAATCATGTGATTAGATTCTGCAGATGCTATTGGATAAACTCTCTTACTATTTGGCACATCTAACTTATCTGCAATTTCTTCACTACAAATGATTAAGGCAACTGACTGATTAACATTCCAGCTGGTGCAATGATATTTATTATAGGGAAATGCTTGTTTCTTATTTTTTTCTGACTCATTTAAGATATCTTCATTAGATATAGACTTCTTGAGCCAACTTTCTTTATTTGTTACAGCAACCTCTGAAAATTTTTTATAAAGATCTGCGATATCTTTTTTATACTCATTAATCTTAATGCCTTTTCTAGACCTATATGCACTATCTATAATTGAGTAATATCCCACTGCCATTTGGCCAAGCTCATCCTCCTCTTCAGGAATTCTTAATTCATCTTTTGCTTTAATATAATAATCAGGATTTTTATTTAACTCAGTTTCAAAATACTCTTTACCGACCTTAGATGCCAAAACCCTTTTATATCTAGACTCTCCACCTATAATTAGTGATGCTTTTATATTTCCATCAATAATATTTAAACAGGCTTCGTTAATAAGGTTTTGTTGCAGCACACCAACTTTAGCAATACTTGTTTTTACATTTGAGATATTATTTTTATCTGCTATCCATCTACCTGGATCTCTGTATTTCCAATAACCTTTTGGAATTCGAATATCATCAATATATTTTGTTATATTATTATTCTCAGTATCTTTAATGGCTGCCTTTACAGCGCTATCCATAAGTATCAGAGCTTCATCTAGATTTTCTAATTTATCTTTTTGACTTAAGGAGGATATCCCAATAACTACTGGTGTATTTTTATGACTGCTCATTGGAGGCTTCACCCCAGAAATTATAACCAATGAACTTGGGTGTTTTTGGCAAATACATTTTGTTTAATTTATTTATCTTCAGACCTGATTCAACTAATAGGCTTGGGATATCTCTATTTAAATTACATCCGCCAAAAATTTTCCCCCAGATAGGATTCAGTAGGTTTTGAAATTTTTGCACTTTTTGATCAGGGCTTATTCCATGTTCAAGGAAAATAATTTTTCCATCTTTTTTCATAATTCTCTTTATCTCATTTAGCGATGATTTTATTTCAGGTATGGTGCATAAAGTGTATGTTATCAATATCGTATCAACCGACTGATCTGGAAGATCTATTTTCTCAGCACCAGATATAATAAATTCAATATCAATATCATTCTTATCAGCCAATACTTGAGCAATATCATTTGATTCTTTAGAAGGGTCCAACCCAATAATTTTTAATATGTTACTTTTGTTGTAAAAAGGGATATTTAAACCAGTGCCTATACCAATTTCTAATACTACGCCTTCGGCCAAAGGCACAACTTTTTCTCTTTGTTTTTGAATTGGGCCCTGGCTGCAACAGCAATTACATAATTTTGGTAAAACTCTTTTTTCATAAAAACTTGATATCAACTTTCAATTTCCCATAAAGGCATTGCAGCTGTATTGAAGCCTGCGTCAACATATGTAATTTCACCAGTAATACCGCTTGCATAATCAGAGCACATAAATGCTGCAACATTGCCAACTTCTTCAATTGTTACCGTCCTTCCCAAAGGCGCTCTTTCTGAATGTTGTGATAACATTTTCCTGAAATTCTTTACACCTGATGCAGCCAAGGTTTTTATTGGTCCTGCTGAAATAGCATTAACCCTTACTCCATCTTTGCCCATTGAAGCTGCTAAAAATCTTGTATTAGCCTCCAAACTTGCTTTGGCAAGACCCATTACATTGTAATTAGGTAGGGTTTGGACAGAGCCAAGGTATGTAAGAGTTAATAATGCTGAATTGTTATTCAGAAGAGGTTTGGCTTGTTTTGCTAATGCAGTAAAACTGTATGAGCTAACGTCATGCGCTATCTGAAAACCTTCACGAGTAGTAACATCAACAAAGCTTCCCTTAAGTTGATCTGCTGGAGCAAACCCAATCGAATGAACCAACCCGTCAAAGTTTGACCAATGTTTCTGAAGTTCTTTAAATGAATTTTTTAATGATTCATCACAAGACACATCGCATTCGATTAAAATATTTGAACCAAGAGATTCGGCTATAGGCTTTAAGTTTTTTAACATCCTTTCATTTTGATACATGAAAGCCAAGTCTGCTCCTTCTCTATTCATTGCTTCTGCAATTCCTGAAGCAATTGAATATTTATTTGCTAAACCAGTTATTAAGATTTTTTTACCTTTTAGAAGACCCATGGATTGTTACCTAAAGTTAATTTAATTATCAATTATATAATATAGGTAAATTAAAAAACGTATCAGCATCTTTTAATTTAAATTTAATTTTCTACTTATTACTAATTTCAAAGTTTCTTAATTAATTTATTTTCTATAACCCACTCAGTCTATATATGTAAAAATGGCTACTTTTAAGCATTTAAGTCAATAAATTGGCACAAAAGTGCATTTATTACTTCATTTGTTTTGACAAAAAGGCATTTTTCTCTAACAATTAGGGCTTAGTAGCAGTATTGCTATAACGTTTTGCGTTTGTGTGCTGTAATTTTTATAAACTATTGGGGAAAAATATGAATAAGAATAGTTATTTATTTAGCTTAGCTTTAGTATCATCTCTTATGTTAGCTCCTTTTACATTTGCTCAAGATGACGCAGATGTTGAAGAAGTTGTTGTAACTGGTTCAAAAATTAAAGGTTCAGATCTTTATTCTTTTGCTCCTATTACTGAAATAACACAAGAAGATATTGCTATTACAGGTAAAGCTTCAATTGGTGAGATCTTGCTTGAACTTCCAGGACAGGGTTCTGGTTTAAGCAGAAACTATAATAATGGTGGCTCAGGTGCTGTTAGGTTAGATCTTAGAAACATAGGATCATCAAGGAACTTAGTTCTTGTTGACGGAAGAAGATGGGTTAATTCAGGTGGCGGGGCTAATGCTTCTGTTGATTTGAACTCTATCCCTTCGGCTTTGGTTGAAAGAGTTGAGATTCTTAGAGATGGTGCTTCAGCTGTATATGGCTCAGATGCTATAGCAGGTGTAATTAACATTATTCTTAAGGATGAGTTTGAAGGCGTACAGGCTTCATACCAGACTGGTGAATATTTTGATGGTGGTGGCCAAGCTGAGACAATGTCTTTAACTATGGGCACATCTTCAGACAAAGGCTCATTCATTGCTGGGTTATCACATGTTGATTTAAGTCAGCTGGGTAATGGCGATAGACCTCAAACTGCTGCAGCTCCTGCTGGTGGTGGTTCATCAGGTACACCTCAGGGTAGATTTGCTTACGGCGGTGTTGTTGGTGACTGTTCAAACTTTACAGTTACTGAAGGAACTCCAGGAACTAATGCAGCTACTGATTTCAGATGCTGGACTAGCCCTGATGACAGATTTAACTATAACCCTTATAACTATATTGAAACTCCTAACGAAAGATGGAATGCATTCATGAAGGGTTCATATAATCTTGACGATGAAACAACATTAAATATGAATGTTACTTATCAGAAAAGACAATCAGACCAATTACTAGCTCCAACTCCATTATTTTATGGTTTTGGTGATTTTGGTGGAGATGAAGGTATTGGTGCTAACCAGCCTTTCAACCCATTCGGAATTGAGCTTTGTGGTCTAGGTGGAACAACTAATGACGGCAGAACTTGTGATGATGCAACTTTAGGCGAAGGTAACTACGCTGTAGGTTGGTTCGGAAGAAGAATGCTTGAAGCTGGAAACAGACAATTTAGCCAAGATATTGAAACATACAGATTTGGTCTTTCATTAGAAGGTAAAGTTGGTGGTTATGACTATACTGCTTACTATTCATCAGCAACTAATAACGCTTCTGAAACTACTGGTGGCTTACTAGACACTGGTGCAATTAGAAGATCTTTATCTTCAGACTGTGGTCCTGACGGTAACGGTGTTACATGTTTAAACATTTTTGGTGGTCAAGGTCCTGACAGTGCTTACATAGGTAATAACCTATGGTCTGGTTCAGGTTCAATTACTCCTGAAATGGTTAACGCTATTTCTTTCCAAGCTAAAGATTTAGGTGGAAACGATATGGTTAACTATGGTGTTGATTTCTCAGGCGAGGCTTATGGAGCTATGGTAGCTTTTGGTTATGAGCACAGAGAAGAGTCAGGATTTAATTTCCCAGATGCTTTCATATCTAAAGGATTATCTTCAGGTAATGCTTCACAGCCAGTTAGTGGTGATATTGAAGTAGACGAAGTATATGGTGAAGTTGTTGTTGACGTTACTGACATGGTTCAGGTTAATGTTGCTTCAAGATTCTCTGATTACTCAACATTTGGTTCTACTACTAATACTAAAGTTGGAGTGTTATATACACCTACTTCAGAATTAAAAGTAAGAGCATCATTCTCAGAAGGTTTCAGAGCTCCATCAATTGGTGCTTTATATAGTGGAAATAGCGATAGCTACCCAGATCTATCTGACCCTTGTGATGTATCTGCTGATAACTTCACAGGTGATGCTGCTACTGGTACACAAACAGGTGTTTGTGCTGCTCAAGGTGTTCCAAATGGATTTGAGCAACCAAATACACAGATTCGTATAACAGTTGGTGGTAATGCAAACACTCAACCTGAAGAATCAGAAAGTACTAACATTGGTGTTGTTTATACTCCAGCAGCTGTTGAAGGTTTAACAGTATTTGCTGACTGGTATGACATTGAAATCACAAATCAGATTTCAAGCATCGGTGCTCAGTTAATTCTTAATGGTTGTTATACAGGTGCTGAATCATCATATTGTGGTCTTGTAGATCGTACTGGTTCAGGTACTGTTGCAGACTTAAGAGATACTACAAACAACGTTGGAACTCTTGAAACTTCAGGTCTTGAAGCTGGAGCTACTTATGACTGGTCTACTAGTTATGGTGACTTTGCTTTAACAACTGATGCAAGATGGTTAGATAACGTTACAACTACTAAAGCTAATGGCGACGTTGAAGAAATGGCTGGTTACATCTCAGGTTCAGACAGAGATAACTATGTTGATTTCAAAACTAACGTTTCTTTACAGTGGAGTCAGAATGACATGTTTGGTTCAGTAACATACCAATACTTCGGAGAAGGTAAAGGTGTTGCTAACGAAGGCCCAACATTAGTTGCTGCTACTGGTTTATTAGTAGAAGAAGATGTTCGTGATATAGATGCAATTGGATACTTAGATGCACAATTTGGTATGTACCTAAGTGATTACAATGCAACTGTAAGAGTTGGTGTTGATAATCTTCTTGATGAAGATCCAACATTCTTCCCTGAAACATTTGCTAATGATTTTGACCCTGCATACAGAACTTGGGGTTCACAGTCATGGTACGTTAATGTGACAGTTAATTTCTAATCGAACTTTGATTTTAAAAGGGCTGCTTTTGTAGCCCTTTTTTTTGGGTTAAAATAAATGCATGAAAATCTATAAATACTTATTTGCTAGAACTCAAAGGGTAAAAATATTCTTATTAAATGCATTCATTAAAAATTTAGCTAAAAAAGCTATTAAAAAGTAATTTATATATAAACCTTATGCACAAGACAATTTTTAGTTTTTTTATACTAACTATTTCATTTAATCTTTCTGCAGATTTCAAAAACTCCAACGGTAAGGCATTGGAAAAATCATTAGGTCAGATGCTTGAATGGATGAACTCGGATATAGAACCTATAATTACTAAGATAAATTTATCAGATCAGTGGGAAACGATAGACTTATTAAATGATGATAACTATGTCATATGGGTTGGGCATTCCACTTTTTTGATTAAGAAATCTGGCGTAACTATTCTTACTGACCCTATTTTTTCAGAAAGGGCATCACCACTTAAAAATTTTGGCCCCAAACGATTAATACCTCCTGCATTACAAATTGAAGATATTCCTAAAATTGATTTTGTTACAGTAAGCCACAATCATTATGATCATCTTGATACAAGATCACTTAAAGAAATTTCTGCTCTTCATCCTGATGCAATATTCCTCGTTCCATCGGGTGATCTAAAACTGCTTAAGAGAAATAAAATTAATAATGTGTATGAGTTTGACTGGTGGGAGTCATTTAAGGATAAAAATTTTGAATTTACATTCACTCCTGTACAGCATTGGTCTAAAAGATCATTATTTGATCGAAATAAAAGTCTTTGGGGTGGATGGTATATAACACACAGTGACTACTCCATGTATCACGCTGGAGATACAGGCTACTCAGATGATTTTATAGAAACTAGAAAGAGATTAGGAGCTCCAAAATATGCTTTCATTCCAATTGGAGCCTATGACCCTGAATGGTTCATGTCAGACAGTCATGTAAACCCAGAGGAGGCCGTACAAATAATGTTAGATCTAAAAGCTGAAAAAGGTTTTGGAATGCATTGGGCAACCTTTACGCTAACTGATGAAGATACGATTGAGCCAAAGATAAGGCTTGAAAATGCCACCTCTAATTCTAATTCTATAGACTTCATTTCGATAGTTCCAGGAGAGGTAATTAATTTAGATTAAGTATTAATTTACTTAAAAATTATTGTTAGGTAACATACCGTTAATTGGGGCTATAGCTCAGCTGGGAGAGCGCTTGCGTGGCACGCAAGAGGTCGGCGGTTCGATCCCGCCTAGCTCCACCATTTTATAATTTTGCAAACTTTGAAAGACCTAGTTTTTTTTCCAGATAATCTATAATTAATGAAGCTACATTAATATTATTTGTACTCTCAATACCTTGAAGTCCAGGTGAGCTATTTACCTCTAATACCTTAGGACCCTCTGAAGATCGGAGTATATCCACTCCAGCAATATTTAATCCCATTGCTTTAGCCGCTTGTTTAGCAATTTTTCTTTCTTGTTGTGTAATCTTTACTTTTGTTGCCTTACCTCCGGCATGAAGATTTGAGCGAAAATCATCATCAGTAGAAGAACGCATCATGCTAGCCACGACTTTTCCGCCAATTACAAATAATCTTAGATCAGACCCATTAGCATCTTTAATAAATTCTTGAATGATAAAAGGAGCATTTAGTTGTTGAAAAGCACTTATAACACTAGATGCTGCCTTTTTTGTTTCTGCCAATACAACACCTTTGCCTTGAGAACTTTCAAGTAATTTAACAACTAATGGCGCACCAGTTGTAAGATCAATAATATTTTCAGTATCACGAGGTGAATTAGCAAATGCTGTATCAGGCATGGGAATTCTACTAATTGCAAGCGCTTGATGAGCAGCTAACTTATCTCTGGAAGTTCCAATAGACGCAGAAGAGTTTAAACAAAAGGTTCCCATCGCCTCAAATTGTCTTACAACTGCCATTCCATATTTTGTAATAGAAGGACCGATTCTTGGAATTATGACGTCATAGTGAGGCAAAACCTTGCCATCATAATGAACCTCTGGACTATCAGATTCTATATTTAGGTAACATCTTTTAGTGTTTAAAATCTCACAATAATGACCATTATTTTCTGCAGCTTCAATTATTTTTTTGTTTGAATAATTATTTGGTTCAAGGCTAAGTATTCCAATTCTTAAAGATCTTCTATAAGTATCATTTTTAGCTTTTTTATATAACTCATAGTTAAGAGTATTTTGTAAAAAACTCTTATCAGCTGAAATTTGAAAACCGTCTAGAGCGCTTCTACCTATAATCATCTTATATTTCATATTTTCTCTGTTGGTTAATGTAATAGGTATTTTTTTCTTAACATCCCCAATTGTAATTTCAGTTTCAATAACGTACCTAAGCTCAGAGATGCCATTTGATGATGTTACATTTCTTTGGTCAACAATCTTTGCAGAGCAAAAAACAGAAAATCTATCATCTGTATCAATTGGATTAATACCAAATCTAACCATTTGGTTGTTTTCTTTACCAAATGTTTGAATATTAAAAGCATGAAGTGCAGAAGTTTCAGCACCAGTATCTGTTTTAGCAAGAAGAGCAGGGAGGTTTAGTTCAGGTAGGCTTACCCATTCTTCCCATCCAACATAATTGTTATTTTTCATGTGTAATTTATATAGTTAATTTTGAAATTTACAAGATAAAATCTAAAAAATATTTCATACTAGTTTATGTATCTTAGCTTTTTAAAATATGGCACTAAAAGGTTCCAGTTTTGAACCAATAGCTCCACCAATTTTTTAATACGTATAATTTTTACATTTAATTTATACATTTTT
>ERZ807291.5477-NODE-5477-length-15898-cov-7.245661_pt1 | contig 15898 bp, 8 predicted proteins | sample MGYA00521257_ERZ807291 | MGnify/ENA primary metagenome ERZ807291 (study PRJEB31413, sample SAMN03169783) | marine metagenome | biome: Marine; feature: Water; material: Subsurface seawater | place: North Sea | collected 2011-04-28 | depth 1 m m ...
TAAATTAGTGCGCATTAGTTAGAAGGTGAGTGAATAGCAACTTGTGCATATTCAAATATCCCGCATTTTACTTTAATCAACTCTAATTATTTTTACCGAATGCCCTTCAGCTTTCAATTGTTCAATCAACCACCTTTCAGCTTCTTCATCATTTATGAAAACTGATTGTCGTGGCCATCACCCATACCAACGTAATTTCTGGCTTTAATAAGTAAAAATCTAGTCATAACCGTAGTTACCTTATAGAGCCTTCTTTGTGGTTTCACCCTATTTGAAAACTCTCTTTTTACCAAATTTTTTCTTTGCGTTACCAAAGACTAATTCTTTAATATAGATTCACTCTGTTTCAATACTCTCACTGGTCAGGAAATACTGCTCCACTATTTGCCGTACTAGATTGTCCAAATTAGGATAAAAATCAGAACTCGCTGTAAAAAAGTCTAGGCTGGACTCGAGGTCATTTCCAAAATTTGCTTCTAGGGTTCCTTCTAATTCACATGCATTAAGGAAAAAATTTGTTAGATCACCCAATGTCAATGGTTCTTCTACTGTTAGCTCAGATGGTTCGTTTAATGTCTCACCACCATATTCATCTACAACCCGTAAACAGATTTTCCCTGAGTTCATTTTGGCATAGACACAGTTTACATCCAGAGTCGTCGAGTTAATGGATATGCGAGCTATTTCAACTTCGCCAGGTTCAAGACTAGCCAGATAGTTGCCTCCCATAAATTGAGGGTGAATTGCTTCCAAACCAGATTGAATTTCAGGGAAATCAGTTATCGATTTAAGAAGGTTTTCAAACTCTTCACGTTTGCCATTTTCTACAAGCGTGATTAACTTCTGGCGTAAGATATCGCTTTTCACCTTAGTTACCAAAAACTCTTCCAATGCTCGGGGTACAAAATATGTCGGAGGTTTGAAATCGAGATCAATAATCATAAACTGTCTCCTTATAAAATTTTACTCACTCGCAAAACTGCAGCCCATAAATAGTTCATATTAAGTGGATATTTTTGGCATCGATGACGAAATGTAATAATACTAAAAGTATTAATTTTATTAATAATTTTAGCTTTGGCCATATCTAACACTCAGCGCTCTACCTTATAAATATCTACTTTAGTCTCTAGGCACTTTCTAAGGGCAAGATCATTAACTCCTACACTGAACCAGCTATCAGGCCTTTGGAAGAAGTCCAAACCACGTCCGATTTTTACTGTCCAACCATTATCAATTCGTATTTCTCTGTCATGGAGGTTTTCATTAACTTGAACATCTAAATCAACATCCAATTCCAGTAAGCTTTGTTGCAAATCTTTTAAAGCTTCTGCAATTTCTTGAATATTGGTTTGATCGTCGTATGAAGTAACTAAGGTGATTTTATTTATTGATGGTTGATTTAATACCGCTTCGCAAAAACGTACAAAATTGTTGAGTTGATGCTTAGCACGGATATAAGGGTCTTCAATTACTATGGCCTTTGCCTTAGCTAAGTACGGAGAAATAATGGAGTCATAGCTATAGCCTGTGGCGCCATAGTTTATTTTAAAGTGCTGTTCTTGAAGCTCTTCTTCAACGACTTCAGCAATAGCCACTGTTGGCGCTATAGGATCAACAGCAACCGCTTCAACTGGAGTGTTAACTTTCGTAATGTTTGTTTGCGTTTCCGCTACAGCTTCGTCCTCTAGAGTAACACCAGCCCTGTTAGGCTCTAATGTTGCTAATACACCGATAGTTTCAGGACATCTAACAATAATATCTTCGCCTTTATGATTTTTATAGGATAAATCAATATTAGCGAAGTCATCGTCTGGTTTACGCTTATTCATTTGCTCTTTAACACGTCTTCTGCCTTCTACAGCGTATTCAACGTATTCATCAAACTCTTCATCACTCGCCTCACCATGCGGGTGAAGCATTTTCATAAATGCACATACCGTTTTCTTAATACCCTTTTCATCACGTCCTTCAATCGCATCACCTAATCGTATCCTTTTATTCACAGACTCGTAAACATTGACGGATTTTAGTTGATGATGAAATGCTTCGGCTAAGTAGTCAGTAATAAAACCGTAATTACTGGTCAAGTATTTACTTGAATTTCTTGGCATTTCCCAACCAGGAAGATAGGCATATAAACGATCCATTACCGCAAAATCAAACTCTTTAGGTAATGGTTGGAATAAATCGTACTCAGTAGAGTTAACCACTTGTTTCACGGACAAATAAATATTACCGATAAAAACAGTACTCGCATCGGCAATAACTTCTTTACCACGTGAGAACCGACCATTGGCCATAAAGTCTTTTAATATTTGAATAACATCAGGATCTTTGACCTTCATGTTACCCACTTCATCAAAAGCAATGGTATCCCAATAGCCAACTAGCCCTGTTTCCTTTTTATTTTTGTTATAAAACAAGGTAGCAGAAGTTGTTTGCCCACCAGAAAGTAACGTAGTGTAAGGAGAAAATTCACTGTAAAAATATGACTTACCTGTTCCTGGAGGTCCAAGCTCAATTAAATTAAAATTAGCTTCTACCAATGGCGCTAAGCGTAGCAAGAAGTGAAATTTTACTCTTTGAGTTAATTTACTTGGCTCAAGACCTACTGAACGAAGAATAGAATCCATCCAATCGTCGCGACTCATCATAGCCCGTCCCGCTTTATATCCATCGAAATCAAAACGACTTAATTGAATGGGCCGTAATTCTTCAATGTAAAAAGCGTAATCGTCTTCTTCAATTTCATTAAACGCTAGCTTAACTTCAGCCCAAATACCGCCTTCTAATAGGCGTTTATTTTCTTTATAAAATTTTTCACCTACTGCAATCTTTTGTGAATTAAAATTTTCTAATGAAGCCCAATGTCTTTTTTGACTTTCAACGTAACGAACATGCACTTTATCAATAAACTTATGTTTACCTTTTGTCGCTACCTTTGACTGAGCAGCGTTAGATTCATCTGGCCTAACATAATTATCCGAAAGCGTTTCAAGCACCGCTTCTAAGCCTGCTTGAATTTCATCTTCATCGTCACTTGCACAATATCTTGCCAATAAAAATTCCAGTACAAAGGTAGGCACGTTTGTGCCCTTCTTTATACGCTGCAACAAATCTTTTCTAACTAATTTACCGTCAAATAGTTCTATTAATTTTTCGTCTAACCTATCCATATTTATTCCTTAAACGGCGTAATCGGTGACAAGTTCAAGCGGAGTGCCTAAGATACTACTCGTAACGGGATCAATTGCTTTCACTTTAAATACACCTTCAAATTCTGGGTCCATTTTTAAAGTAACTTTTATTATTTTACCTGGTTCTAGGGTAACTGTTCCTGTGGCCGCGTTAACATGTTCGCCAGGTCTAGCTTCACCAACAACTAAAATTTTAGCGCCCGCACCGCTGTGAGCTTCTAGTAGTATTTCAGTTGCCTCTAAGTCTTCAGCAGTACCAAATAAATCAGCACTTAGCGATTCTAATTTAAGTGAAATTACCGCAAATCTTGCAGTTATACGCTTAGCACCATTTTTATAATCAAGCAGTACAGAAGAATTTTGGCCTGATTTAACCGGTGATGATTTGAGCGTTATCTCAATAACAGGTACTAAACACTCTTGAATAGATAACCCACCGTGGTAATACAGCATGCCCCTGCGATAAGGTGATAAGGATTTAGGCCCTGCAAATTGCAAAATATCCGTTTTAATCCCAGTATGTTCACTCGTTAAATTATAGTGATGGGAATCTAAATTACCATTACCCAATAACATACGCTGATGTTCAACTTTCCATGTGCTATCAGGCTTAGTTACAACATCACCAACCTCTTGTGCATTGTTCATGTAAAAACCATGATCAGTCACAATAAATACTTTTTGAAATCCCTGAGTCTGCAGTTTATTCACTGCTTGACGTATTTGTTTTAATTCGCGTTGCATCATTGCAGGGGCATCTTCAGGGTGATTTTCAAAAAAGCTGTCTATTTCGGTACTACGAAGCACCAGTAAATCAACTGAGTTTTCAACCATCTTTTTCTTAGATAACTTCATAAAATCTTTTAACGGCATTTCTTGAAAACGATCACCATATTGCGATTTAAATACGCCCATACGTGATGGAACATCACTTATGGGTTTACCATCAAACAATGGTGTAGTTTTGCCATCTTTTACATGTACCGATAGCTTGTTGTAGGCACCAGGTAATAAACTTGCCATGCCTACGGGCGTAATTGAAGGTAAGGTAGCAAAGGCTACTGAAAGTTGTGCATCTGCGTCTTCAACAAGTTGTTTGTTAAGTTCATAGCCTAATTCATAACGTAAGGCATCAACCATTAAGTATGCCACACGTGTTCCACCACTTTTAAGCAATGGTTCAACTTTAGTATCAAACACTTGGGTATTAGACATAAATCCTTGAGGAGGCCATCCAGTATTATCAACAAAGTGAGTAAACTTCAATTGAACGGTTTCAACTAATTCTCGGTAGTTTTTACGAACTAAGTCAACAACACCTGGCATCAAATCTTCGGCATCAGGGCAATCATTCACTGCTTGTTCAAATTCACGGTGTAACTGATCGGCTCTTCGTAAGGACGATTGATAATATTCAATAAGGTCAGCTTGTTTTTTACTAAATGAAGGAAGTTCTCGCTCAAGGTCAGTGCAAGTTTCAATTAAACGTTGAGAAGATTTAACCAACTCCCAGTTTACTAGGCTGTCACTGTTCGATGACCAAACAGAGTTGGCATGTTCACCCACTATTCTTCGTGTAGTATCACCATCATCTGCGAGTAACGCTTGGATGGCTTGTTTAAGGTAACATTTCTCTTCAAATGGGAATGTATCCCGTTTACCCAGTTTTGTGATATTCGCGCATAGAGAACCAAGCTTAAGCTCTACTTCAATCGCTGTGGCTCTTTCTATATAAAGGTTCTGAAAGTCAGTGTGCTTTCTTAGGTTATCACCTAATTCCTCAATAATAGGTTTAGCTGAGCTTTTGGCGATTGGCACATCAGAAAGGCTAGCAGGAATATCTTCATTTAAATCGAAGACAAATTCACTAAATAAAATAAAACGCCATAACTCATCCGAAATTGCTGACCAGCTTGGTTGCTTTGTACGTAATGATAAACCCAAACTCCTACTTAATAGGCTCTGGACTTCGGTAACCCAACTCGACTCAGCAGATAACTTAGCCTGAGCATCTTTACCTACTACCATAAATTTAAACAGTAAATTAGCAGCACCTTCTGCCCCTAATGCTGCTTGTAATGTTGGCCAGTTAACGCCACCACCTATAGCATTTATAATGTCAAAGCTTGGGTTATCATTTTGATCAAATAACTCTCTAATTTCTGTCGCTTGATCTGGCTTTGCTTTTATACATAGTTCTCTGTAATTATCACCAGAACGCTCAGGATCAGGGAAAACACATCCGGCTGCTGCATATAAAGAAAAAGGGTCTTTTTGCTTATCTTCTTCTTCCATAGGTGCGACCGTTGGAATATACAATAAAAGCTGTTTACCAGCAGTGAGTCCAGACAAAGCAGATATTGCTTGCTGACGCGTTGATAAACTGCCTTTACTAATATCGATCACCTGGCAGTGTTCACTTGCAAGTTCACCACAAAGCGTTTGATAACGTTTTTCGACATCATATACAACTACAACACTGGTATCAGAAAGGCGCTTTTCTAAGATATCGCTTTTTATATATTGCTCAATACTCATTAAGAACCTCCATTTTCATTAGTATTATTTGAGCGGTATAACTTTAATCTATCATCTGTAGATATTTTATCTTTGATATAAGAGTGTAATTCACTACCTGAAAGCGATTTAGGTTGCCACTCCCATACAGGTTCTTTTTTATGGGCTTTAATTACTTCAACTTCATGCCACAAATCATTTTCAACATCATGGGCAATGGCTAAGCTTCGATCTGCGTGGCATTTTTTAAGTACACGCTTCGGCCAAGTGGAAAACGCTAAATGTGCCCAATCATAGTCGCCATCTTCGAGTTTACCCCAGGTTTGTTTTAATTTTTTCTGCCAAGGTTTATGTTGGAATAAGCGCCAAATAGGGGCTGCCGTTATCTGAACACCATCGTTGAGGTTTGGTTGCCAAAACTTATTTAACCTAAGAAATTCATCACGCATATTTTCAAGCTCACTGCTAAAATCAGTTAACCTGTCAATTAACTTTTCATCAGATGAACTTCTTGATATTTCAGACTTCAATGTAGTCAGATCTGTTATTATTTGAGCCAACTTAGGGTCAATATAATCATTAATACAAGTTAAGAGGGTTTGATTATTTAATTTGTGAAAATATACCCAAATAGTAAAAGAGGACGATAGTGTTTGAAATGGCCAGTATATAGGCGCTTGTCTTCGACTTTTGGTATATTGCTTCAAGTGATATTTAAAAAAATCTTTGCTTAGCCAATTTGTAATATCATTAGATGTTGCAATTTTAGCGATGTTGAGAACATTTAAAATTGTACTTTGAATATTTTCAACATTATCTTCATCACTTGAAAAAATTCCTTTTGAATCCGAAAATATACAGCTATTATGTCGAATCATTCCAGGACTTATACTTGGCAGAGGTGCAAATGGGTCCTCAATATCTATAGGTGCTTCATTATTTATCATTTTTGAGATATCAAATCTTCCTATTGCAACACCAAATGCCCAGGATATTATTTTTCCCTCTCTATAATTCGTATTACATAATTCCTCACTAGTGCCCTCACTACCATTTTTTAACCATTTAGGGATGTTTATACATTCCATCATATCGATTTCTAATGCAGCTAGTTCTTCATCTCCCAGCCTATAAGCCTTAGCTATGAGTTTTTCATTTTCTTTCCCTAATAAGGACGACCTGTCTAACTTACTTTCAACCTTCTCCTCTAAATCTATCTTTCCTGAAAATTGAATTGCTGTTTCATCTGCTTGGTAGCGCGAAGAAAAATTAAGAGACTTTTTTTGAATACTTTTCATGATCGAAGTTTTATCAATTAATGATAAATTACCAAAAGGAATTGCTGAAACCATAGAGTTTTGGAATTTTGGCCCTTCAAAGTTTTCACCTCTAAACCGAGCTACAGCAGTAGCAATATTTGAAGATACAATCATCAATAGATCATTGGAATTTGCGTTAGCCGGATATATTTGTGATCTGCCAGCCGTAGGAATAACCCCTCTAGGTACTGCATATGGGACGATTCGAGTACTTCGCAGCATATAAGAGATGCTAGGTAAAAAGTAACTTTGTTCACTCCGAACATATCTACTAGGTGAGTCACCATTTTGAATATGGTAAGCTTTAATCTCTCTACCGTTCCCTCCCCAATTAACTAATAAGTGAATAGAGGCAATGAACGGAGATGCCTGATCAATTTTTGAAAAGTAACACCAGGCATTGGGCTTGTCACTAGCCTTTAGATACTCATTCCTTGTAACATCTTTATTAATATCATCAGGACATGTCACAATTCCATTACTTGGTACTTCCCACCATAGTCTAAGAAACCTAAAATCAGTACCTGTTTGCAATCCAACCCTTATACTTGCATTATTAGGTTCTAAACATTCAAAATCAGATAGTTTTTCAGCAATATCATTTGAAATCCAATAAACAAATGGAGAGCCAGTTAACACACTAAGCTGCTTTTGATTTATCAAAAACGTTTTCTGAGCACGAACTCCGCTGCATAAACAACTAATTTCTTTAAGTAGCTGATCTTTTTTATCCGATTCAGTTAGCAACCGGAGAAACGGAATACTATTGTTATTCTTACTTCGGGATTTTGTATAAACTGAACATGCTACTTCTACTGTTGCATCAAGTACTTTCGAGCCTAAATCTAAATGGCAATCAAGAAAAGATTTATCTAGTAATATATCTTTCCTAAAATTAGACAATGTAGAAAGGTAAAACCCTGTACGGCTTACGATCGCCCCAATTTTTGCATTACAATGCCCTTTCTCATGACCCCTTTCCATAAAACAAGCTAATAAGTTAGTTTTTGAACTAGGGTAGTTTGAATCAATATATTGCTTAGTAGCCTGACTTGATTCACCAAACGGAGGATTCATCAATATGACATCAAATTTCTTCTTTGATAAATCGATAAATGAAAACCCTTTCACAATATCAGCTACAAAAAGCCTTTTTTGTTCTATTTCTTTTGATGATGCGAAAGATGCATAAATTGCTAAAGCTTCAAGGATTTTCTGTTCCGCTTGCAGCCAAAACCCTTCATCATCTATATCACTAACATCAAATTCAATACTTCCTTGTTTTTTAGCTACTTTTGCTAAGTCAGGAAACTGACTAATCGCTTGGTTTTGTTGCAGCCAAATCTCTTTTGCACCAGCAATCGCTTCTTCGATTTCAATTTCTATTTTAAGCAAGGTACCGGCTTCTCCAGCGAGTTGCATTTTCTCGAAGATAACCTCAACAAGCTGGCCAAGTAAAGTGGGTTTTAGCTGTGAAGCGAATTCTTGTAATAGCTCTTTTTCACCTGGCATAGGTTCGGCGCAAACTATATTAGACTTTAATGTTTGAGGTCTGTATTGCGGTTTAATGCCAGCCTTCTGCCAACTATTATGAGCACGCTGCCATAATGTTAGACCTGCCACTTGAGCAGCACGAGGGTCTATATCAACACCATGTATATTATTTTCAATAATTAAACGAGGCACATGTCTTAAAAATTCAGTTTTGTCTAAATAAGTTTCCGTTAATGCTTGTATATTACCTTCACGAATAAAAGAATCAGTACCTTGTCCAATTTCAATATCCCATGCTTCTTCATAAATACGTTCAAATAGATCAAAGCAATACAGACCAAAATGCATTGAACCACAGGCTGGGTCCAGCATACGAATTTCACGCGGATCTTTTAGTACACGATATTCAGTGTAAACTGGTTTTTTGAGTAACTCTTCTTGACTCAAGTCTTCGAAAGTTTCTACTTCTGGTGCTTTTTCACCTTGCGTTAGGAAAATTTCATTTTCCCTACGAATTAAGTATTCACATTCATCTATGAGTTTAGTTTTGCCTTTAGTCATTTCATACCAAAGACGAGCCAAAGTATTATCAGTGAGAAACTCAACAATATATCTAGGAGTAAAAAATTGATTTCGAACAGCCATTTCTCTAGAGTTTCTTGGTATTCTAGATGCTTTACGCATTTTGTCGATTTCGTCTCTACCATTCCAATATTGAAAAATCCAACCAATCGTTTCATCTTCAGTCCATAGAAATGTCACCTCATCATCATTAATCAAATTTAATAACTCTATGAGCACAGGGGGAGAGGGAAATAGCCTCCCTTGTGCAGAAAAGCGGTCAAATAAGACAGAAAGGTCTAATGTAAACTCATCAAAAATACTGAATAAATAATGGCGATAAGCATCACCCGTTTCACCTAAACTTGTGCCTGCAATACGATGAAATAACTGAAATCCTTTTGACTCATAGCCATTGGCTAGCGACTCAGTTAAAAAGCCTCTAGCCTCACTTACTCTTAGCGCAGCTAAACGATTTAACACAGTAAATGCTTGCTCTCGAACAATACGATCAAGGGCTGTTAGTCTACGAGCCTTCTCTTTACCTTTGTCAGAGCTAACAAAATAGTGTGCAAATGTATCACGTAATAATTGTGCTGATTCTTGTTGATTAGGAGTTAAACCTACTAGCGTTTTTATATCTGCAATATCACCTGTTACAGGGTTCATGCCATAGATAGATTGGAGCTGTCTGGTGAATTCATGAACTAGCAATAAACGAGCATCAGCCACAAAGCATTGCAAGCGATGTCGAGTAGTTTGATCAAATGCCATTTTAATTAGTCCTTTTAAATTTCGAAATTAAGGTGAATTTCAATATCACTGTTTAGCTCTAAATCACCCTTTAATTGCTGTAGTATTTGAATCAGTTGTTCTAATTCTGCCTTTTGAGTAACAAGTTTTGGAATTGAAACTTTTCGTTCAATCTTCTGTTTAGCTTTACCTTCGGCTTCATGCTTGGTTTTTTCTTCTGATATTCGCTGGGCACGTTTTGATTGTGCTTTTTGACTTACAGAACTGTTAACTTCAATTAACTTTTGCCCAATATTATATTCTTGGGCTATAAGTTGTTTTAAACCCTGAATGTCTTTATTAGCCTGACTAACCAAGTTTTCAAAGCGATTAAGTTCTAGTTCTTTTTCACCAACAGTTAATTCATTCCAATCAACATGGTTGGCAACCTCACTTTGAGCCTGTTCAATACGTTGATCTTGTTCCGCTTGTAATGTATCAACTGAACTGCTAACAGAGCTTTTTAAAGTCGTTAGCGTACTATTGAAGTCGGTATTATGCTCATAAAAGTCTGACTTACTAATTTTCTCTGCAAATACTTTTAATTCTTCATCAACATCAGTTTTTAACCGGCCCGGTGCACCTGAAGATGGCAAGCCATTAATTGCCGTAATTAAGCTTTGAACTTCTTTTAAGGTTGTGTCTAACCCTTGTTTGAAGGAGAGCTGAACTGAGGTTGCCCACTGCAAAAACTTGTATACTTGAGATTCTTCAGCGCCTAATCGTTGGGGTGCATTAGAACAATCAGACAACAACATATCAGCTAAGTCTTGTCGTAAACTGTCAGCGCGATCATCACCTGGTATATTCATTGAACGAAGTTTTTCGGCTAATGAACCAAAGTCGTGCTGCACCTTGTTAAAATACCTAACAGCGGCTTTACTGATGTCATCTTCCATTGGAAAAACACTTCCACCAGTTAGTTCAGTAAGACGTTCTGACGCTAGCATAAGCACTTCAGTTGACGGCTTATCATCTCGCAAACTAATACCTACATTTTTAAAAGTAATGTTAGTTTTAATTGCTTCTATTGATTTTTGGCCAGTACTTGTTAACTCGGTACCGGAAACCTTAAATTTAACCACACCATCAACAAACATAGCGGCAATTAAATAACGTAAGGTATCTGGTGACCAGCCAAATCTAGGTCGAGAAAAGTAGTCAGTGAGTACTTTGCCATCAACACCACCACGGGTTTCGATATAGTCTTTAATACTAGTAATTGCTTGATGATTTTCGTTAATAGAGAATTTACCACCTGATTTTTCAACAAGCCCTAGAGGATCTATTTCTGCTGTTATTACCGATAAATTGTCAGCTCGCATAAACTTTTCAGCAACATTACCCTGTACAAAAACAGGCGCTTCTTGAAAACGATCAAAGACTTGTTTTGCCGCATCGAGTAAATGCTTTTTACAAGCATCAAGTAGCTCTTGACTATGGCTCTCAACCGCTGATGGGTTACCTCTAAAGATAAACTCACCATTAACTAAACTTCTACGTAATTTACTTTCAATTTGCCCCATAAGGTTAACGGCTCTGTCGTTCTGTGTTTTACAATAATCTTTGATCTCTTTTTCAGCTTCATGTCGGTAGCGACTAGCAATTTCTTGACAGCGATGAGTTTCATTAATTAATTCTTCAACATCTGGAGACGTTCTTGCTAATAAATAAATATCATTAGTGTTATGCCTAGAATCGTCAACTAAACGATTTCTTGATGATTCAAAGTCTGTTGATGAAACAAATTCAATAATCGTTTGAATCGGATTTCGATCACCATTAAGTGACGAAACGATACCGGTATCATTATGATATTTAATACCGGTTTGAACGCTACGAGAGCCATTTAGACTAATAGATGGTAATGGACTCATTACTTCACGTAGAGCATTACTGGTTATTTTACGTAATTCTAATGATGGTAACCTTAATTGATGACGCTCTCGTTCAATGTCATTTAATTTTTCACTGAAGAAACAAAGCTCGCCGTCCTTTTCAGCAAGAGATACTTTGGGATCATTTATTAACTGCTCAATGGCTCGTTCAATATTTTCTTTTTGCGATTGTGCTGTTGTTTCACCATGCATTAACGCCGCTACGTTTTGCCTAGTAATTGGCAAATTATTCAGTATTTCTAGTAATACAACTGTTTTGACAACGCCTTGATGAACTTCCGAGTCATGCCAGTTTGATTTGTGAATTTTTACTACTGCATTATGCTTGGTAGCAAAGGCTGCTCCTATATCTTTTTCAAGCGCATCGTATAAAGTCACCGAAGTTGCTAACCAGCCAATGTTCTGCTCAGCAATAGGCAGTTGATCATCAATACCTTCAACCAATACGTCGTGAATAACTTTAATGGCTGAACGTAAACCAATACCGCCAGTAGATTTAGCTAACACACCGAGTAAGTTTAGCAGTAATTCAAAATGTGCAGGTAAGAACGGGTATAAATTTATAAACGATTTTTCATCAACGTCTGCTTCGTAAAATTTATTACCTTCTAACTTGGTACTATGTCGTAATGACTGGCCGTGGTTTTCAAATAATGTTCTTAGCTTGTCTTCTCCAGCAGACGATTTACCTAACAATCGAAGGTAACAAATTTCTTTGATATCACTCGATTTCAAGCGGATATCGATTGGGAATCTGTCGATAAGTTTATATAGCTCAGGAGAGTTTAATGCTGCACTTTTGTCATCTTCAGCTAGTGTTTGTTGAGCTGTACCAAATATCCAAACTTTACCTTTACCCAATTGTTTAATGATTTGAGCAAAGCCTTGTAGTTTGAAGATTAGCTTTTCACGAGGTCCTACATAGTTACCAATTTCATCAAAAATAAAGATACAGTATTCTTTACTGCTGGTTTCACGAACAATATCGATAATTTCTTGAGCTTGTTGCTCAACCGTGAATACAATTTCTTCATGACCAGTTCTAAAACTGTCAGAATGCGGCCAAAACTTAGGGTACATTTGGTGTGCTAGTTCAGGGATTATGTAATCAACAACAGAGGGATCATCTTGATAAGTTCTCCAATTTTCCCCTTCTAAAATTTCTGAAAACTTTCCTTCAAACTCCTCATAGCGGCCATCTTTTTTGAGGCGTCGCTCAAAAGAGGCAACCTTTAAATTGCGCGAATAACCAGCCCAATTTAGTACTTTATAATAGAGAACTGTTGCAACATCTTCCATTGATGCTCCAGACGATTGTTCTGATGGTAAATCAACCATCACCACAGATGCAGGAAAACGTTTGGCTACCGTGTTTAATAATGTCTTAGCACGAACGTCTCTGATTCTATCTGAAAAATGTTGTAAGAAAGGTATTCCATCAATAGTGATACGATCATCTAATGCCATACCTATGTACTTTGATAAAGATGATTTACCTGAGCCATAAAAACCTGATATCCAAACACCAATTTCATTTTCTTCATCTGAATTCATTGCAGATTGCATACGCTCTAACAACCCATGCATGCTTTCACAAAGGTGTTCGGTAACTACATATTCTGAAATTTCAGCTTTTAGATTGTGCTCTTCATTACTACCAAAGGTGATTACCTTTTCTATGCGGCGGTCGATCCCCTTGCTTTCATCAAATAACGCTTTAATATTTGTCATAATAGCTCCCTAATAACCACCAACATGTAATGAACGATAATTTCCATCTTCAGGATAGAATCCTAAAAACTTAAGTCTTGTTTTTCCTGTACGCACACCGGGATAAAGAAACACGGTTGGCATATTGAATTTACCTTGTAAGCCAGATTCAATTGTACCTATACGCAAATAGGGATGAAGTGCCTCTAGGTCAGTGACCAGTACTAGTGCATTTTTATCTTTTTCTATTTCTAATAAATATTCTGCAAAAGCTTCTTTTAATCCAGCACCTTCTTTTATTAAAGTGTTAGCAATTGATTGGGTAACCTTATCGAAATTAAGCGGTTCCTTTTTAACTGCTGCATCCCAAATTTTTCTAACTACAGGGTTTAGTTTTCCTAAAATCTGTTCTATTTGCTCAGCAATTGAAAATTCATAAACATTCCAGCCTTCTGTTTTTAGGCGAGCTAACCATGCTTTTTTCTGACGCTTAACTACAACGATTTCTTCAGGCCTAAATACTAAGTAATAGATAGGTTCAAAGCTTGCATGCGTAAATTTTCTTCCTTGTTTTATTTTTGCAACCAATTCTTCAAAGTTTGTTTTAAGAGATGACATCAATTACTTCCTCCATGTTTGCGTAAGCCCAACTAATTTGCACTACTTCACCCGCAGCTTGAATGATCCAATGTCTATTTACGGCTAAAGCCTTTAATTCACCTCGCACATCTTCGGGCATTAATCCAAATAACTGCCAGTCAGGATGGTTAATAACAGCATTATCACCTAGGCCTGAGAAATGAAGTTCATAAGCTAGGTAAACAGCGACATTGTCTGCTAAACGAGGGGGGGTTAATCGCCTTTCGGTTCTATTTTCAACTTCCAATAAGCCATAGTCGATTAGACAACTGATTAAATAAGACGAATTCTTTTTGATCGTGGATTCTGACCATGACTTTTTCATCCTCCCTTCTTGTAACCCTTGATCAATAAAAGACTTAGCCTCATCTACATTAATAAACTCATAACCAGACGCATACCGATTCCAATAAACTACTTTAAGAAAGTCTCGTAGTATAAAATTTGCTCTAACCGTATAAATGAAGAAAACTAGCGATAACTCTGCGGAAGACAAAGCTTTAATAAGTAATTGAGAATTTATAGCATTATTTTCATTTTCAAGAAAACGGGGAGTAAAACACCCTGATAGCATGTTTCTTAATCTTGTTGATGTAATATTTGAAAAGGCACCTGTTTCTAAGCAAGACTTGATTAGGTCTTGGTTTTTCATGCCTTTTTTCCAAAGACTCAAAATAAGTTTCATTTCTTCATGAAGAGCAAGTCCCGTCGATAAACGGGTTGTATAATATTCCTTCTCCATTATTAAAGTTCACCTTGAAAGTAAGGAAATGCTTTCTGATTAGCATTGAATGCTTGTAAATAAGCAGAGGCAATTTGTGAAATAGATTGATTCCACTGGTGATCATTAACTTGTCCAATATTCATAGGGCCTTCGCCGGATAAACTCGCTGAACCAGCTAAGTCATTTAATGCCAATAAAGCTTCTTCTTTTGAAATAATTATAGATTTAAATTTATTATTTTCATTATCTGATTGAATTTCATCTAATAAGGATTTTTCAAGAAACTCTGGTAAACGAAATAAATGAAATGATTTACCAACACCAATAGACTCATCATGAACCTTAGCTGCTGCCGCAGAAACAGCCTCATATTGAGCAATATTTGCAGTGCGTGGGAAAGTAAATTCAAGCATTTTTTTAGTTGAAGCACTCAAGAAGTTAGAAGGCCACCAATTGTTTTGATTCTTTTCGCCAAGAAAGCCTACGACAAACCTTAATAGTGCAAGTTTATTGATTAATTCCTTATCCATGATATTTATTCCCTTTTGATTCATAACCAGGTTCTTTTGTGAGATTCCCAGCACCATAAAGTGTTTGTCTATTTCTTGCCAAAAGCCAGCACTCACCACCTTTAATTGTGCATAGCAGTGACCTTTCCTTATGGCTAATTTTAATTCTTCACAGGGGCCATGGTCTTTATAGCTTAAGCCAAGTAAATCATATTTGATTCGAAAACTCTAAATTAGGTTCTATCTTTTCAATATTACTATTTTAAGCCTAACTAAAACTATTTGACTTTACATCCTGCCCTGACTTTAAAGACTTAAAAGACTTTATCTATTTTAAACCTAAATTTATTTGATTCCATCACCCCACTCACTTACGCTCTGGCAATGGCCTATATCAAAAAGGTGTACTTTTGACCTTCGAACGCCACAATAACTCACAAACAGTTGCCCAGACTCACCCCAATAAATGGCATCTTGCTCAAAGGATAGGCCAATATCACAGCCTTGTGCAAAACTACAATTGACTAGCCAACCT
>ERZ807291.5478-NODE-5478-length-15891-cov-13.626168_pt1 | contig 15891 bp, 12 predicted proteins | sample MGYA00521257_ERZ807291 | MGnify/ENA primary metagenome ERZ807291 (study PRJEB31413, sample SAMN03169783) | marine metagenome | biome: Marine; feature: Water; material: Subsurface seawater | place: North Sea | collected 2011-04-28 | depth 1 m m ...
TGAAGTTTCCTTGTTTCATCCATTGGCGGTCTTGTAAAAATTTGTTATGAGCCTGTCTTTTCGAGACCCAATTCTCGTCGAGATCTTCGCCAGGGACTGAGTGGTTAAAGCGTCTCCACTCTGTTGTATCGGGACAAGTCTCGCCTCCCCAGGCAATGAAGTTGAGTATCGAGTTTTCATTGTCAATGGGCACAACGACCGTCGTAACGTTATAACTTGAATTTGGCGGTATTAAGCAAGTAAAGGGAGCGATGTATTCGGTGATCCTAAAGTACTCATTAATAGTTGCCTGTTTGATTGGATGCCGAATGGCGACGTAATGAAATCCGTAATCTGTTCTCTCAACCTGCATCCTTGGCGATCGATCAGTCGATGGACGGTACCACGCCTTTTCGTCTGCGCCAGCGCCTTCGACTCGAGCGGGGATCATGTCTGACGAGTGCAAGCTAGAGGAGTGGGAAGAATCAATTTGTCCTTCCATAATCTGTGCCCAGTTAGCTGGGATACGAATTTTCGTAACGGAAACTTTCGTATCTTCGGTGGGTGCAAAGGCTGGTGGTTGAAACTCCCTGATGGCTTCTTCGTCCCCTAACCATGCCCATACGAATGCACCCCATTCACGGGTCTGGTAAGCGTTATGCTTGACTTTGGCGATCAGGTCACTTCCTTGAGGTTCAGATGGCATTGCTGTGCAGTTTCCTTCCACATCAAATTTCCACCCATGATATAGACAAGTCAGTCCACAGTTCTCATTGCGGCCGTATAGGAGAGACGCGTGTCGGTGAGGGCAGAGCTCGTCTAATAAACCAACGGTACCATTGGTGTCCCTGAATGCTACATATCGGCAGCCGAATACCTCAATCAAAAGAGGTGTACCGTCGTTCTCAGGAAGCTCCTCACTTAAACAAATTGGTACCCAGTGGCTACGCATTAATTGTTCCATAGGGGCGCCATTGGTGACCTTCGTTAAAAGTTCATTCTCTTCTGGAGTCAGCATTTCAGTCCCTCGACAGTCATATTTTTAAAGATATGTTTACACAATACGGGCGAACGTTTAGATTTCTAATTATATTTACTTAGATATCGAAATCAATGAATAAGAGCAACGAACTTAATCTGCTAGTCAGCGAAAAAAGAGAAGTCGCAAAAGATATATTCGAGTATCGCTTCGCGGCCCATGACGGATTGGCGCTTCCTTCGTTTTCGCCAGGTTCGCACATCGCGGTGATGACCCCGAGCGGCGCGAACCGGCAGTACTCGCTGATCAATGAAGGGGATGAACCACGATTTTACCAGATCGCGGTCAAGTTAGAGCCTGAGTCTCGAGGTGGGTCTCAGTCAATGCATACGGACTTGAGTGAGGGAGACTCGCTGATAGTGCAATCTCCAGAGAATAGCTTTCCCTTGGTCGAGGCACCTGAGTATCTTTTTATTGGCGGGGGTATCGGTATCACGCCATTGATTAGTATGGCGCAATTTTGTGATGCCACCCGTAAAGCGTTTCGTTTAATTTACTGCGCCCGTTCGGGAGAGCACGCTGCGTATGCGGAGGAATTGAAGAGCTCTTTCGGTGATCGTGCGGTTGTACACTTTGATGACGGTGATCCTGAGAAGGTCTACGATTTTTGGGATGACTTCATGAGTCCTTCCTCGACACATGTGTACTGTTGCGGGCCCAAACCTCTGATGGAAGAGATCCGAGCTTTGAGTGGGCACTGGCCAGAGGATCAGATCCATTTCGAGGACTTCAACCCACAAAGCGGCAAAGAGTACGTAAATTCTGCATTCACGGTGTCAATTAAGTCGACCGGTGCCAGTTTTCAGGTTCGCGAGGCGAGCACGATATTGGAAACGTTGCGGTCTAATGGTTTACGAGTTCCAAGCTCTTGCGAGAGCGGAACCTGTGGCTCATGTAAGATGAAGCTCGTGTCAGGTGAGGTCGAACATAGAGATTTTGTTCTCGAATCAAACGAGTATGATTCTGCGATCATGGTCTGCGTGTCTCGTGGCAAGGGTGATATCGAGATTGACTTTGAAGATTATTGATCCCATTCGGGTCGGGGTGGTTGGCTTGGGCCGAGGATTTGCTCTGACCGCGCCGTCTGCCCTTAAGAGCGAGTTTGTTGATGTTGTTGCGGCGGCGGCGCCACGCGATGAGTCGCAAAGAGCGTTTCGATCAGTCTTTCAAGGAGACGCATATTCGACCTACGACCAACTACTCTCCGATAAGTCTTTAGAAGCTATCCACATTGCGACTCCGCATCAGCTGCATGCTGAGATGGCCATTGCAGCGGCAGAGGCCGGCAAGCATGTTCTCGTTGAGAAGCCGATCGCAGTATCGTTGAGCGATGCCCAACGCATGGTCGATGCATGTGAAAGGAATCGGGTGATATTAATAGTCGGTCCGTCGCACTCATTCGATGGACCAGTGCTTGCCGCGAAACAGATGATTGATGGTGGTCGGTTTGGTCGGGTACTAGCGATCAATACTTTTAACTACACAGATTTTATGTATCGACCGCGTAGAGACGAGGAGCTTAGGACGTCTGACGGTGGTGGTGTCTTGTTCTCACAGGGGGCTCATCAATTTGATATCGTAAGGTTGCTTGTAGGAGCGCCTGTGTCCCAAGTGTATGCGTCAACTGGTCGCTGGGATAAAGATAGAGACACGGAAATCTCTTATCAGGCAATGATCACATTCACCAACGGCGTAGTAGCACAGTGCACTTACTCAGGATTCGCTCGGTTTGATTCTGACGAACTATTAAATTGGGTCGCTGAAACGGGGTATGAAAAAAATCCGTGTGACTACGGTCAGTCTCGGAGGTCGTTAATGGATCTGACTCGTGATGATGAAATTAGTGCGAAGCGAAGCAGAACATTTGGGGCATCTCAACTACGGGACATTGCCCCTAACTACGAGCACTTCGGCCCACTGATCATCCAGTGTGAGCATGCTGACCTTAAGGTCGGACCGAGCGCTATCAACGTTTACGGCAATTTTGAAAAAGACGTTGTCCCGGTCCCACTGGTCACAAGTCCTCGAGAACCTGTTTTCAAGGCGCTGTATGATGCGGTCCGATCAGGGACTCACCCAATTCAATCCGGACGCTGGTGCTTGGGAACTCTCGAAGTCTGTCACGCTGTGATAGAGTCTTCAGAGAATCGCAAACTCGTTCACTTGAGCCGGTCTTAAACGAATCTTTCATCGGGAGAATATTCATTGGATTTACCCAAGGTTCTGATACAAGACGAAGTGAAGCGCGCGTTATTGGAGGATCTCGGAAGAGCGGGAGACCTCTCAACTCAGGCGACAATAGATCCCGAGAAAATCGCGACTGCCCTGTTCGTTGCTCGTGACGCTGGTGTGGTGTCTGGGTTGCCACACGCGTCACTCGCTTTTGAGACGATTGATTCGGAGCTGCTGTTCGATCAAAAGATTTCCGACGGCGATCAGGTTTCGCCGGGTACCATTATTGCATCGGTGTCGGGTCTGGCCAGATCAATTTTGTCGGCGGAACGGACTGCATTAAATTTCATGTGCCACCTGTCAGGGATCTCGACACTGACTGCGCAATTTTTGGCTCAGATTGCCCATACAGACGCGCGGATGTGTTGCACACGAAAAACAATCCCTGGATTGAGGGCCTCACAGAAATATGCCGTCCGCCGTGGTGGAGGTTCGAACCATCGATTTGGATTGGACGATGCGATCCTGATCAAAGATAACCACATCGCTGTGGCCGGGGGAATTACAAAAGCTCTGGAGGCTGCAAAGGCGTTCGCTGGTCACTTAGTGAAGATCGAGATCGAGGTCGATACGCTTGATCAGTTCGAGGAGGCGCTGATCGCAGGAGCCGACTGCGTGTTGTTGGACAATTTCTCGGCTGATCGACTCAGGGAAGCGGTCGAGATTAACCGGGGCCGGGCGGCACTAGAGGCATCTGGGGGTGTGAAGCTGGAGACAGTGAAAGCGATCGCCGAGTCCGGTGTTGACTACATTTCGTCCTCACAAATAACGATGTCAGCGTCGACGTTTGACATCGGGCTTGATATCCAGATTCGTTAAAGGTAAGCAGATGAAAGTCATTAACAATGCCGATGTCGCTCGGTTAGTCACCCAAGCTGAGGTGACCCAAGTGCTCGAAAGCGCCTACCAAGATTTTTTTAATGGGATCGCAGTGTGTCGTCCGAGAGTCGATGTGGAAATCCCTTCGTCGTCACCGGATCGATTTTATCGATGGGGCACGATGGAAGGGGGTAGTGCAGGTAAATACTTTGCCATCCGCTGTAAGTCGGACATGATCTATCATAAAAGGATTGGATCTTCGGTTACTCAAGAGAAGTACTGTGTTGAGCCCGGCACGTTTTGTGGGTTTATTTTACTCTTCTCGGTGGAGAATGGTGAGCCATTAGCCTTAATCAATGATGGTGTCATTCAGCACATGCGGGTCGCCGCAGATGGTGCGATCGGTGTCAAGTATGCGAGTCGCGAAGACTCGACGACCATCGGGCTGCTTGGATCCGGCGGTATGGCGAAGGACCATCTGCGTTCGGTGATTCACGTTCGTAACATCCAGCGAGTCAAAGTCTTCAGTCCGACGAAGGAAAATCGTATCGCCTTTGCTGAGATAATGACTGAGGAGTTGGGCATAAGCGTAGACCCTGTAGATACACCTGAAGACGCCGTTCGCGACGTGGATATTATTATGGGGCTAACTGATTCAGCCGTCCCAGTGATTAAGCCAGAATACGTCGGACCGGGTCATCACTTGCTGAATGTCGGTGGTGGTGGAGGTATCCCTCCAGAGGTGCAGGCGAGGGTGTCGAAATTCTTGCGTTTCGGCAATACCGATTCTCCTGTCGGTTGGTCGGATACATCTTTCGACGACGAGCACCTGACCTGGCAGGCGAGGTCAGGGTTCACCGAGAAGGCGATGGCTTCCAAGAGTCGGGCTCATGGAGTATTTGGAAATGACAGGCTTGTCTACCTGTCTCAAGTGCTGGACGCTGGCCGATTTGATAGGCTACCCGATGATGTCACTTACTCTGAGAGAGGGAATCTACAGGGTAACCAATTTCATGCTGTTGCCGGCTTACTTTACGAGAAGGCGATAGAAGCCGGTGTGAGTACTGAGATTCCAACAGAGTTGTTCTTACAGGATATTCGTAACTAACGAGAGGGTCCGTTGATTGTCTGGTACTGGTAGTACTCCCGCAACCCAAATACGGACTTTTCCCAGCCAAGGCCGCTGTGCTTGTGGCCTCCTGCTGGCAGCTCCCCTGCAAAATGACCCATCGCGCGAGCGGCGTTGATAAATACCCGACCGGCTTCGATGTGTCTAGCGAGGTCTTGCAGTTCTGTCAGGTTCGAGCCCCAAAATGATCCGCTAAGCCCATAATTTTGGTTATTTAACGCCTCAATGAGGTCCGAGAGATTCTCGTACTCTAGGATCGGAAGTATTGGGCCAAACTGCTCTTCGGTGACCAAGGTATGCGCATGATCGATGTTCCAGACAAGTGTTGGTTGGACATAACATCCATTGACAGGATCCGCCGACTCTAAAACTGTTCCACAAGGACGAACGGTTGCATTTGCGGCTTTTACTTTTTCGATAAGTTTGTTTAGTCGTTGCTGAGCGTCTTTGTCGATTACGGGACCGAGTGTTGCTGAGGGATCTGACGGCGGACCGAGTTGCAATTTTTCTGCTGCTGCGATCAGCGCTTCAATCATGTGTTCTTTGATTGAAGTGTGCACATATACCCGTTTGGTTGCGTAACAAAACTGACCAGACCGGCGGAATGCTGAGTCTATGAGTTGGGTCGCAGTTGTCTTGATGTTTGCATCAGGAAGAACCACAGCCGCATCGTTTCCACCGAGTTCGAGTTGCACAGACTTCAGTTCAGACGCAGCTGACGCCGCGACTCTCTTCCCTACAGCAGTGCTCCCAGTAAAAGAAATTTTCCGAATATCAGGGTGCTGAATCATCGCCTCCCCGAGCTCGTCCAGCCCGTGTAGGACGCTGATAAGCCCCGGCGGTAGACAACTTCGCAGCAGATCTAAGAACAGCGTTACTCCGATCGGTGCGCGAGGCGAGGGCTTTACAATAATTGCATTGCCTGAGAGAAGTGCGGGGATTACCTTGGCGGTAGCAAGCGAAATCGGTGCATTCCAGGGAACGATCGCGGCTGTGATTCCGAACGGTACTTTTCTAATTTCGGCAGTATATGACTCGTCTGCTAGGTGAATCGATGCGAGCTCTGCTGGAGCGACTTGGAGCGTATGGTTGATTTGGCTAATCGATTCCTGCACCTCTCGTCTGACGACCGAATCAAGCATCCCTTGCTCAGATTTCAGCGCTTCAATGATTTCGTCCAAGTGGGCTTCGATTAGGGGAATGAACGATGCAATACGCAATGCGCGTTCTTCGATTGATTGCTGAGCCCATTCTTTCTGAATAATCTTCGCCTGCTCAACCACTTCAGCAAGGACGTCTTTTGAACACACTGGCATCATCCCGATAACCTGCCGTTGGTCATGAGGAGCTCTGAGTTCGATCGATTCCTGACCAAGGAGTTGTGTTGTCGCAAAAGACCGTAGATGCATGAGTTTCTCTATCTATTATCTAAAATGTGATGGTAAATATCGGAGCGATTAAACCAATTTGCAAGCAACTGGGAGAGAGTAATGAACACAGAAAATATCGGGTTCGTCGGTTTGGGCCGCATGGGTTCAAGGATGGCGCATCGTTTGGTCGACTCATATTCGGTTTTCGGCACAGATAAAGCCCTATCACAAAAGGACGTGGCAGAGGCCAATGGCATTACTTGGGTTGATCACTCCAAGTCGCTCGCGAGTATATGCCGTCACATATTCATCGTGGCTGGATCTGAAACTGATGTGACAGAAATCATCTTTGGCGAAATAGGCCTCATTCAGGGCATCGATTCAGATACAACGATTATCGTTTGTGCGACTGTTCGACCCAGTTACATGCGCGCCTTGGCGGAGCGATTGTCCCAAAATGCAAATATCAAGTTGCTCGATTGTCCTATCGCTAGGGGTGAGATGGCAGCGGATACCGGCGAATTGCTCCTCTTTATCGGGGGTGATAGACAGTTGCTTGACGCTTTGAGTCCTATCCTCAGTCATATCGGTAGCGACATCGAGTTTTTGGGTCCAATCGGAGCCGGACAGGTCGCCAAAGCGGTAAACAATTATCTACTTTGGGCGTGCCTAACCGCCTCAATGGAGGGTTTAGACTTTGGGGAGCGGATGGGTGTAGATCGAGAGCGGATGCGGACCGCTCTCGAAAAAAGTAGTGGGGCTAATTGGGCGATGTCAACGCGAGCCGACGATAGACCCGCGCTTTGGGCTGAGAAAGACATGGCTCTGTTTTTGTCGGAGGCGGATCGATTAAGATTTTCCGCTCCAATCGCTGGGCAAGTCCGGGAGGCAATCAAACTATTCAAACTCGATCGACACTTAGATAGATCTCCTGATTTCGAAGATTTTCAATTCCCTAAGTAGGAGTCTTTTTCTATCTAAGGTAGATAATTCCGCTTTCTCTCGGTTATAGCGAAGTCCTCATTGACCATGGTAGCGTACAACTATAATAAATTTAAGGACTAAGTAATGGATGCCTCCCTTTTGGATGTAGCGCTAGCCGCGCTTTCTGTTCTCCTAGAGCCAGAGCGACTTTTCTACCTTGGAATGGGGACTGTTATTGGGTTGGCTTTGGGTATTATGCCGGGTGTTGGAGGCGTGGCTGGCCTTGCTCTGCTTTTGCCTTTCACATTCAACCTAGATGCCTATTCTGCCTTTGCCTTCATGTTGGGTCTCGGTGCGGTCACCTCGACAAGCGATACAATTCCTGCTGTTTTATTTGGTGTGCCGGGAACCTCGGCTTCGCAAGCAACTGTTCTTGATGGTCATAGTATGGCCAAGAATGGAGAGGCTGGCAGAGCTTTGAGTGCAGCCTATGCTGCCTCGCTGATCGGAGGATTGTGGGGCGCTTTTCTTCTTGGTTTAACCATCCCAGTGCTTCGTCCTATTCTGATGCACATCAATTCACCAGAGTTACTTGCCTTTTCAATTTTTGGATTGTCAATGGTGTCAGCGCTCTCCGGATCTATGCCGTTGCGCGGTTTATCGATGGCTGGTTTCGGAATATTGTTGGCCATGGTTGGAGGCGATCCGACTTCTGGTCAAGAGCGGTGGACGTTGGATACGTTATATTTAATCGATGACCTGCCGCTGTTACCAGTTGCGCTAGGACTTTTTGCGCTGCCTGAAATCTGCGACGTTGCAGCTCGTCGAACAGCAATATCTGACACCAGCAAATATGAGCTGAAAGAAGGTATGGTTAAGGGTCTGAGAGACGTGCTCGAGAACTGGTGGCTGGTGGCTAAGTGCGGATCGCTGGGTGCAATGATCGGTGCGATTCCAGGGCTCGGCTCAGCCGTTGTCGATTGGTTTGCCTATGGATATGCTGCAAAGTCGGTCAAAGGTGCCGATAAGACGTTCGGAAAGGGTGACGTCAGAGGTGTCATCGCTCCAGAGAGTGCCAACAATGCTAAAGAGGGCGGTTCGCTAGTTCCGACGATCGCATTCGGGGTACCAGGGTCGGCGTCAATGGCGCTGTTGTTGGGCGGCTTCATGATTCACGGACTCGTTCCGGGGAAGTCGATGGTGACCGATAACCTACAAGTCACCTATTCAATGGTTTGGTCTATCGCACTCGCTAATGTCCTTGGTGCTGGGCTTTGCTTTGCGTTCAGTGGGCAATTCGCGAAGATCGCGACTCTCCGCTACACATTAGTCATTCCTGCCATTATTTCAATCATGATGGTTGGTGCGTACCAAGCATCGGCAGATTGGGGAGATTTATTCACATTACTCATATTTGGTGTCGTCGGCTGGACCATGAAGCACCTCAAATGGCCACGACCACCCCTGATTCTTGGATTTGTTCTCGGTGGGATCATTGAAGACTACATGCGCATTTCTTATCAAATTTATGAATGGGCATGGGTCTTAAAACCGGTTTGCGCCGTCATGCTAACCCTTGCAGCGGTCAGTCTTCTGCAGCCTTTGTTTACGCGGGTGTTTATTAAAAAAGAACGAATAGACTTTTTTGGCTTTGGCAGGCCAGACTTTCGTATGATTGATTTGTTTCCATTAGGTCTTTTGATATTGCTAATTTGGGCATTGGCGAGTTCATTTGCCTGGGAAGAAGAGGCTCAAGGAGCGCCACAGGTGATTGTCTGGATCACACTTGCCATCACCGCCACAACTCTTGGATTGTCAATTTTTAAGCGAGGCGTGGTTGGCTACCTTGAGGGAAGCGCCCTGGATCTGACATCCGATCTCGGCGATCTCAACCGAACAAACTACAACCTGCGTGTATTGGAGTTCTTCCTGTGGCTATGCGGATTCCTGTTGGTTTGGTGGATTGGCGGTATTCTACTTGCGGCAGCATTATTCATAGTTGGGTACATGAGGATCAGAGGCTCCGAATCATGGCGCGTGACAATCTCGTACGTCGTTGTGATCGGTTGCTTGATTTATTTCGTATTCGATCAAGGTTTCCATATCGCATGGCCCGAGTCAGTGCTCCGGTCAATATTCCCAGAGCTGAAGGGAGTGATCCCGACGATTTAGGACGAAGAAAGATGATGTGGAGTGATGCCCGATACAAAAATGATATGAGCGAGTGGTTACAATTTATGCGGAATTATCTAGTCTGTGTAGTGCCGAAATATTAAAAACCAAACGGGGAATAAGAATGAAAAAATTTCTTCAATCTGCAGTTATCGGTCTTGCCTGCGTAACCGCCTCAGCGGGAGCCATGGCAGACGCCGTAGCAGACTTCTATAAAGGAAAAGACGTCGAGCTCTATATAGGCTATAAGCCCGGTGGCGGCTATGACGGCTACGCACGATTGATCGCCCGGCATATGGGTAAGCACATACCGGGAAACCCGAATGTTGTCCCGAAAAATATGCCTGGTGCTGGAAGTGTAAAGCTAACTAATTGGCTCTGGGAAGGCGCTCCGCAGGACGGCACTGTCTTTGGCGCGATTTCTCGCGGTGCTCCGTTTGAACCGCTTCTCGATAACGATAAAGCGAAGTTCAAGGCAAATAAGTTCCACTGGGTTGGATCGGCTAACAATGAAGTCTCTATTTGTGCGACAGTCAAGCGCACAGGTATCAAGTCTTGGAAGGATTTGAGGGATCGAGAAGTGCTGACTGGAGGTAATGGTTCAGGATCTGATACAGAGCAGTTTCCAAAGCTATTAAACGCTGTACTTGGAACCAAGTTTAAAGTCGTTGGCCCGTACGGTGGCGGTTCGGATATTGTGAAGGCGATGATTGCTGGAGAACTCGAAGCGCGATGTGGATGGTCATGGTCTTCTATCAAATCGAAGAATCAAGACCTGCTTGAAAGCGGTGATTTAGTGATTTTGATGCAAATGTCCACCGAGAAGCATCCCGAGCTTCCGAACACTCCATTGGTCATGGATCTAGTACCTTCGTTTAACTCGAAAAAGCAGACTCAAATGTTGAATTTGGTTTTCGCGCGGCAGGGTCTTGGGCGTCCATACGTGGCTCCTCCAGGCGTCCCTGCTGATCGCGCTGCAGCCTTGCAGGCGGCGTTCATGGCGACAATGAGTGATCCAGAGTTTTTGGCGGATGCGAAAAAGGGTGGTTTCGATTTATCACCAATTTCGGGCAAGCGGGTCGCAGGTCTCGTGAACACTGCTTATGACACTCCTCCTGAAGTGATCAAACAAGTCGTTGACGCGATTCGTTAATATCGTGAAAAGCGCCAGACAATCTGGCGCTTTTTTTATCCATTTAATTAGATACCTAAGCTTTGATGAAACCATTGATCGCCCATGAGGGCCACGAGCATCATCCTTCTATAGAAACGAAAAAAGCGCTAGCGGATTCGATTTGGGAACAGGAGCATATCGAGCTTGTCACCGTCGGTATCGATATAGGATCATCAACGTCCCACCTAATTTTCGCCAAAGTGCATCTCCAGAGAAGAACACAAGGCTTGTCGAGCCGGTATGAAGTCATCAAGCGAGAAATACTCTGGCAATCTCCGATCCGGTTTACGCCGTTCTTAGGCAATGGACTCATAGACGCCGATTCATTGAATGGTTTCATTGAGCATGCCTATTTTGATGCTGGATTACACAAACATGATGTGGACTCGGGCGCGGTGATTCTGACGGGTGAAGCAATCAAGCGATCCAACGCAAAAGCTATCGACGAGTTATTCGCTCAGCAAGCTGGAAAGTTCGTTTGCGCGACCGCAGGGCACCGACTCGAGTGTGTATTAGCTGCTCATGGCTCTGGTGCCGTCGAGCGGTCTAAGCGATCAAGAAAGAAAGTGTTACACGTCGATATTGGCGGAGGAACAACCAAGTTCGCATTGATCGACGCTGGAAAAATTATCTCCATCGCTGCCTGCGCGGTTGGCGGCCGTTTAATGGCCACCGATGATGATGGACATTGGACGCGTTGTGATGAATCGATCCTTGCAGTAGTGGATGATCTGAAAATCCCATTTCATCATATTTCCGAACTCAAGGACGCGGAAAGGGAAATGATCGTAGAACGATTAGCGGCAGTTCTTGTCGCTATGATTTCAAGGGCGAGTTCTGATCCTCTCACAGAACAATTACTGTTGACTGAACCCCTCCTCTGGCCTGTGATTCCAGAGGAGATGAGTTTTTCTGGGGGCGTGTCTGAATTTATTTATGGTCGTCAAACCGAACCGTTAGGTGACCTTGCTTTTGATCTGGCGAGTAAGTTGATTAAAAAAATAAGAGCGAATTCGGATCTACCTGAGGTGGTAGAAGCTCAGCATGGCATCAGGGCGACCGTAATTGGTGCGTCACAATTTACGGTTCAGGTTTCAGGGAAGACGATCTTCACAGATAGCCTCGATTTTTTGCCGTTAAGGAATGTTCCTGTTGTTCACCCAAATATTGATTTGTCACTGGAAGACATTGATGTCGATATCATCGCAGAGGAAATCATTAGTGCCTGCCTGATGAGGGATATCGACCGAGACAGTCAGGTTGCGCTCTCGTTTGCGTGGAAAGGGGATCCGAGCTATCAACGTTTGAAAGCCATCGCCGATGCGATTGATCTAGCGCTTTGTCGTCCGGATCGAATTGCACCTTTAGTGATCGTCATTGACGGTGATGTCGGTCGGCTTTTGGGGCGGATATTGAATCAAGAACTCAATAAGGGCAAATATGTACTGTCTTTAGATGGAGTCGTTCTATCTGATCTCGATTTTATTGATGTTGGGGAGTTGATTAATCCCCCTGGCGTCATTCCACTAGTGATTAAATCACTGGTATTTGATTCAGCACAGCAATCAGAACATTAGGAGAAGTTATGGCTATTGGTGAACCTCGGTATGGTGTTGATCCCTATCTAGAGTGGGTGAATAGAGAAGGCGTCCCTGTCGTTGAGGATATTGGTATTGATCTTTTTGAGGTGCCGGTAAAGCCCTGGGATCGGTTTGGTTGTGATGGTGCAGCGGTTCATTTGAAGGGACGGGGTGATTTCTCAAGTATGTTCTTATTTGAGATTGCCAAGGGTGGGTCAACCGCGGTCCAGCAACATCTGTTTGAGAAGGTGATCTATGTCCTCGAGGGGCACGGATCCACGCAAGTCGAATTGGCAAACGGATCAAAACACTTGTTTGAGTGGGGTCCTCGCAGTCTGTTTGCGATCCCTCTCAATGCAAAATATCGTCATTTTAACGGAAGTGGAACTGATCGAGCTCTAATCGTTGCCACAACTAATTGCCCGACTGTAATGAACCTATTCAATGATGAGACCTTCGTTTTTGACCATCCATATGACTTTTCTGGTCGGGCGGGCAAAGATGGCTATTTCACGGGTGATGGTGATTTCCATGAGATTCGTCAGGGAAATCATATGTGGGAGACAAACTTTGTCCCTGATCTCGCCGAAATCGAGCTCCGCGCGTGGGGCGATCGTGGAGCGGGCGGTACTAATATCATGTTCGTGCTCGCCGACGGAGTCATGCATGCGCATATTTCTGAAATGCCCGTTGGCACCTACAAAAAAGGTCATAGGCATGGCCCTGGGTTCCATGTCATGTGTGTCACTGGACACGGGTATTCGCTTCTCTGGTATGACGGTGACCCTGATTTCACTCGAGTGGACTGGAAGCACGGTGTGGTATTTCCTCCTGCAGACCAGCAATTCCATCAGCACTTTAATACGTCGACTAACCCAGCACGGTATCTTGCGACAGGTATTGGTGGCACTAGGTACCCATTCACGACAGCAAACAGGCGGTCACTGCTTGGTTTGAAGCCGGGTGAAAAAGGAGCGGTATCAACTAGCCTGAAGGAGGGCGGTGATCAGATCGAATACGAAGATCAGCATGCCGAGATTCACCGAATCTGGCTAGAAGAGATGCGAAAGAATGGAGTGGATGCGAAAATGGAAAAATTCATACCTAACCCATGAGCTTGATTGGCTTCAGGGCGATATCTCCGGTGTTTGGGGCTATCGTCGAAGGTTTCGATGTGAAAGATGTGCCGACGTCGGTCAAGTTAGCAGTCAACGATGCGCTCGATCGTTTTGGGGTGCTCGTTTTTCCTAATCTTGAATTGACCGAGTCACAACAACTCGAGATGGCAAAAGTTTTTGGAGAGCCATCGAAACGGTCTAGACCCTCAGCGGACCGCGCTGAACAGTCCCCTTACGCAGATTACATGGGTCTGGTGACAAACGTGAGGCGGGATGGTATCCCGATAGGCTCGCTGCCTGACGGGGAGATGTGGCTTCATCATGATGGGTGCTTCATAGATGAACCATATCGAGCGACTATTCTCTACGCTTTAGAAGTCACTTCAGTTGGAGGTGAAACCCGATTCGTTGATATGCGTGCGGTCTTTCGCTCACTCCCGGAAGACCTGATCAGTCGTATCAGACGCCTCAAGGGAACTCATTCCTTTGATTATCGCAATATCGCTGAGCGACCCGCTCAAGGAGCTCCCAATGGATTCGCTAAAAGAGCGACGCATCCTGCCGTCATACGGCACCCAAATTCGCAAGAGCCGGCCCTCTACCTAAATCCTCTGTGTACCATCGGCCTTGATGGTGATGGATCGAACTTCGCTGACCACGAAAGCCTCCTCGACATCTTGTTTCATACCATCGAACAAAGTTTGGCGACTTTTTCGCACCGTTGGACGAAGGGCGATCTTGTAATTTGGGATAACTGGTCGACGTGTCACGCTAGGAATGATTTCCCGGCTGGAGAGACTAGGATGCTTAGGCGGAATATACTCAAGGGGCAAACACTTGACGCGTATTTTAAATAATCAAGAAATTACAGCGATTCTGAAAATGGATCAGTGTATTGCTGCGCTCAGTGAAGCCTACCTTGATTTTGCCTCAGGGATCGCAGTCACTCGACAACGGTCTGATACACTCGTCCCTAGCGGAGAATCGATTTATGGCCTGAAGACCATGGATGGTATTGCGCCCAGGCTTAACGTTGGTGCAGTGCGTATCAACTCAGACATTGTGACTTGGCCAAAAGTGGGTGATAGCTACCGACGTGTCAAAGTCCCCGCAGCGCCGGGTTCCCGTTATACAGGTTTGATTTTGGTGTTCTCTACGGAGACTGGGGAGCCGTTGGCGATCATGCCTGATGGCGTAATTCAGAGGATGCGTGTTGGTGCTACGAGCGCACTTGGCACACATTACTTAGCTCAAAAAGACGCGAGAACTGCGGCCATCATCGGGTCGGGATGGCAAGCTGGTGCCCAGCTGATGGGGCTATTGGCCGTCCGTCCCGAGATAGACACGGTCCGTGTGTTTAGTCCAAACCCCGTTAACGTGGTGTCTTTTTGTGAACAGGCGCGTGAACAGTTCAGCCAAGAATTCTGCGCCGCTGGATCTGTTGCTGAGGCCGCTAAGGGTGTTGACATTGTCTTGTGTGCGACTAGCTCGATCGATTCGGTATTTGAGGCTGAGTACTTTGAGCCAGGTATGCATGTCGGATCCATCAAACCTGCCGAGATTTCAAGAGATAGTCTCGAGATGGCCGATCGAGTTTGTGTACATCTCGGGCATGGAAAGCCGGCCCTGGTTCAAGCCGACAATCTCGTCGTACCCGATCATTCTGGGGGCCGCGGTTGGGAAATATCTGACGCGTTCGATTTCTCTTCATGTGTGACGCTGCCTGATCTCATCTCAGGGTCAGTCAGTGGGCGAGCAGATAATGATGAACGTACCTGCTTTGTCAATGATCTCGGGCTTGGACTTCAATTTGCGGTGGTCGCTGGAGTGACACTTCAGCTGGCAGAATCAGCGGGGATCGGACAGGTTCTCCCCACCGAGCTGTTTACCCAGATAGAGCATCCCTAGAGCTGCAAAAATCCTAAGTCTGTATTTGTGTTTTCTGCATAGACTCACGTGTCTTAAAACCGTCAAACCAGCGCCCGATTCGAGGATAGAGGTTAGCCCAGTCGTTCTCGGGAAAGCGGTTGAGTAACCAATCAAACGTGCACGCCAGTCCGATCGACGCCAGCGATAATTCTGATTCGAGCGAGCTCCAAGTCGTCTCAAGGTGAGTCAGACTGCGATGTACCTTACCGAGCTGGAAGTCTGCGCCTTTCGTTTGTGGTGGATCCTGCGCTAAAAGCTTCCTGGCCTGAGAGCCCGCGTCACTCATTTGATTTAATAAGGAGAGGCGCGTCCTGTACTTCCAAAAGTCATCCTGATAGTTAAGGCCCCAGTCCGCCGAATAGGTTGCGATTAGGTAATCGCAAATGATTAGTGAGTCGAAAATACTTGATCCATCATCGAGGCGGA
>ERZ807291.5479-NODE-5479-length-15888-cov-9.711173_pt1 | contig 15888 bp, 13 predicted proteins | sample MGYA00521257_ERZ807291 | MGnify/ENA primary metagenome ERZ807291 (study PRJEB31413, sample SAMN03169783) | marine metagenome | biome: Marine; feature: Water; material: Subsurface seawater | place: North Sea | collected 2011-04-28 | depth 1 m m ...
ACAAACTTATCTAAATCATGGGTAGACTGCTTACCTGTGTGCATGTTTTTTAGTATGACAACATCTTTTTCTCTTTCGTTATCACCATATATAATTACAAAAGAAGCATTGTGTTTATTGGCGTAAGTAAATTGCTTACTAAGTTTTACAGAATCTGGATATAGAAGAACTTCTTTATTCATATCCCTAAGTTTTTCAATATAGGGAGAGATTTTCTTCAAATTTTCAATTCCAAAATTAGCTACCATAAATTCAAAACTATTTTCTAAGTAATTTGGAAACATCTTGTTTTCATCCATTAGTAAATAAATTCTGTCTAAACCAAAAGATATACCAACACCACTTATATTTTTTAAATTAAATAAAGATGTTAAATCGTCATATCTACCTCCACCTCCAATAGAGCCTAATCTATCATTATTTTTTGAAGAAACTTCAATTATAGTTCCAGTGTAATAATTTAAGCCTCTAGCTAAAGTTAAATCAAACTTAACCTCATTATTTAATTTATTTGAATGACAGAAAAAATCAATAATTTCTGATAAATCATTAATAGCATTAAAAGAATTTTTGTCATTGGACAATAAGGATTTTAATGAGTCTAATTTTAAATCTCTTTCAGATAAAAGTTTTTTTAACTCAGTAACTGATATTCCTCTAACTAAATATTTAATTTCTTCTATTACTTTATCTAAACCAATTTTATCTAATTTATCTAATGCTGTTATAAAATCAATTAAATTGTCATTAGCACCAAAATGATTAGCTAATCCTTTTAAAATAGATCTATGATTAATTTTAAAAACTAGATCATTAAAACCAAGTTGACTAAAAACAGAATCGTATAATTTAATTAACTCAATTTCTTGAATTATTGATTGATTTCCAATGACATCTGCGTCACATTGAGTAAATTCTTGAAATCTTCCATGTTGAGGACGATCAGCTCTCCAGACGTTTTGAATTTGAAAACGTTTAAATGGAAAAGTAATCTCGTTTTGGTGTTGTGAAACAAATCTTGCAAGAGGAACAGTTAAATCATATTTTAAACCTTTTTCAGACAGCGATTTTGTAAAAGATGATAAATCATTAGATTTTAATGAATTAATATCAGCTTTTTTAACTTTATCACCTGAATTTAAAATTTTGAAAACAAGCCTATCACCCTCATTGCCGTATTTTCCTAAAAGAGTTGAGTTTTTTTCTAAAGCAGGTGTTTCAATTTCAGAAAAACCAAAATTTTTAAAATTTTTTTTTAGAACATTAATAATATAATTTCGTTTAGAAAGTTCTAAGGGTAAAAAATCTCTTGTTCCTTTAGGATTTGTAGGTGATTTTAACATTATTTATATCAATATAACAAATATCTGACTTTTTCAGAAAATAGAATCAGAATTTAATATATAATTATATAAATTTAGTCTTCAGATTTAATAACTTCAAAAGATAATTCGTGAATTACGTTTCTGTGTAATCTTAGAATTGCATTGTAATTTCCTAACCTTTTAACAGTTCCTCCCTGAATCTTAATAATTTTCTTGTCAAAATCAAATCCGGAATTGGAAAGTTCACTATTTAAGTCAGAATTTGAGATAGAGCCAAACAACTTACCACCTGTACCAGATTTAGCACCAATTTTAATATCAAGCTTAGCTAATTTTTTTACTACTTTATTAGCCTCATCAATTTCTTTCTTTTCCTTAAATTCTCTTTGTTTTATATTTTCTGCCAAAACCTTTTTTGAAGATGGTGTAGCCAAAACGGCAAGACCATGAGGAATTAAGTAATTTCTTCCATAACCGTTTTTAACAGAAACTACGTCATCTTTGAATCCTAAATTAGGCACATCACTTTTTAAAATTAATTCCATAATTATTATTTTAACATATCTGCTTGATAAGGTAAAAGTGCTAAATGTCTAGCTCTTTTAATTGCTACAGAAACTTTTCTTTGATATTTTAAGGAAGTTCCGGTTAACCTTCTTGGCAAAATTTTTCCTTGTTCGTTAATAAATCTTAAAAGAAAATCTGGATCTTTATAATCAACATATTTGATACCAGATCTTTTAAACATACAGTATTTTTTGTTGTTTTTAGTTGCTATATCTAGGGGGGTAAGATATCTTATTTCACCCTGATTTGCTTTACCTGCTTTTTCTAATGTTGACATATTTAAGCTTTTTTAGTGTTACGTTCTCTTCTTTTAACAGACCAAGCGTTAGCATGTTTATCTAATTTAACATTTAGGTATCTCATGACTCTTTCGTCTCTTTTTAACTCAGTTTCAAATGAATTAACTGTAGTATTATCTGCCTTGAAATCTATTAGATTATAAAAACCGCTTTGCTTGTTTTGGATTGGATAGGCTAATTTTTTTAACCCCCAGTGCTCAACTGAAATAATTTCCGATCCTTCGCTAATTAAATAGTCTTCAAATTTTTTTACTGTCTCCTTTACCTGATCTTCAGATAAAACGGGATTCGTAATGATTCATATATTTTATTAAAAATTGGTCGCAAAAATACATTTTTAAAACACACTAACAAAATTCTAATGCCAATTAATTATATGGGTCTACATCAATGGAAATTTGAGTGCTCCTAAATAAAGAAATAGACTCAAACTTGCTTATAGTTTTTAAAATAATTTTTTTACTTTTTTTTAAGTTTAAATCAATTGGAATTTTTATTTGAATATTATTAATATATTTATTTTGTATTCTTGGAATTATAGGGAACTCAGGGCCAAAAATTAATTGATCAAAATTTGTTCTTAAACTCTCTGAAAGCCACATGGCACTAATCTTTATATTCTCAATCTTTTTATCTTTTAAAATAACTTTTATAATTCTAGAGTAGGGTGGATAATTAAAAGTGTGTCTTTCGCTTAATTGATCATTAAACATACCCAAATAATCACTACTTTTAATTTTTAACATGATATTATGTTTTGGATTGTATGTCTGAACAATTACATTTCCCTGATTTTGAGACCTGCCTGATCTTCCCGCTACTTGTTGGATCAATTGAAAACATTTTTCCTGAGCTCTAAAATCAGGAAAAAAGATTAAATTATCTGCATTAATTACTCCAACTAAATCTACATTTTTAAAATCTAAGCCTTTGCTTAACATCTGAGTACCAACTAAAATTTGAAACTTATTTTCTTCAAAGTCATTAATTAATTTTAAAAAAGAGTTTTTACTTTTTGTTGAATCTTGATCCATTCGTTCAACTCTATAATTGGGAAAATAACTTCTTAATTCTTCAGCTACTTGCTGAGTACCTAAACCTTTTTTATTTAAAGATTTAGAGGAGCACTTAATACACTTGTTTTCGTTTTTAGAACTGTAACCACAATGATGACATTTTAATTCATTTGAAATTCTATGATATGTTAAGGAAACATCACAATTTTTACAATCAAAAACATAGCCACAAGACTCACATTCTTGATAAGGGGAATACCCTCTCCTGTTTTGAAAAATTATAACTTGTTTTCCATCGCTTAAAGTAGCCTTAATTTCATCTAATAAATATTCCGAAAAGCTCCCTTTCATTTTTTTCTTAACTGTTGATTCTTTTAAATCCTTTAAAATAATATTAGGAAGTTCAATATTATTAAATCTTTTATCAAGCTTTATCAAACCATATTTATTAGAAATAGCATTGAAATAAGATTCTATACTTGGTGTAGCTGAACCAAGTAAAGTTTTTGCACCATGAAGAAATGCTAAGTAAATTGCTGAATCTCTAGCGTTATACCTAGGAGCCGGATTAAATTGTTTGTATGCATTTTCATGTTCTTCATCAACAATGATTAGGCTTAGTTTTTTAAAAGGCAAAAAAATAGAAGATCTTGCACCTAAAATAATTTTTCCAGGTTTTTCTAGAACTGTTTTCCAAATTTCAGTTCTTTGATCTAAAGTGTATTTAGAATGATAAACCAATAAATTTTCTCCAAAATATTTTTTTAAACGAATAATTAGTTGAGTCGTTAAAGCAATTTCAGGAACTAAATATAAAACCTGATTATTTTTTTTTATTTCTTCAGCAATTAATTTTACATATATTTCAGTCTTTCCTGATGATGTCACACCATGTAACAGAGAAACATTTTTATTTTTGAAACTTGATTTTATTTCAGAATAAGCGTCATACTGAACTTTACTTAGATTTTTTAGTTTTTCTATATCTTCAACTAAAAATTGTGCACGATTTACAGTTTTATCAACCCTAAGTAAAATTTTTGCACTGATCAAATTAAGTACGGTTTGTCTAGAAACGTTGCATTTATCAATAATTTCATTGATGGTTAAACTTTCATTTTTTAAATTTTGGCTTAACCAAAGAAAAACATTAAGCTGAGATTTCTTTTTTTGTAATAATTTAATAGTATTAGAATTGTTTAAATTAGAATTCATTAAAATAGTTGTGACAATCTTTGGTTTAAAATAATCATAAACCTTTTCTTTAACTGTTATAATAGAATTAATAATTAATTCGTTTATTTCCAAACTCAAATTATTTTTATCAAGTTTTCCTATTAAGTCTTTTAAAGAAACTTTTTCGTGCTCAATCAAATAATTAAAAATATTAAAAGCGTTAGCAGATATTTTAAGATCGGAAATATCTTTTTTTAACAGAACGATTTCACTTTCACTTTTTAGTAATAAAAGTTTAGGTAAAGCTACTTTTAGTACTAAGCCGAGAGGGCACATATAATAATCTGAAATCCATTGAAAAAAAGTTAATTGTTTTGAAGTTAAAGAAGGTCTATCATCGATAATAAACTCAATTTCTTTAGGCTTGTGACTAATTGGAAAATTTTTGTGCTTTTTAATAACAATTCCAGTTATAAACTTAGATTTTCCAAATGGGACCATAACACGAAAACCTTTATCAATAAATTCATATTCTTTCTTATTGACTAGATAAGTAAAAGTTGTTCTTACTGGAATTGGAACAATGACATCTATAAAATTCATTTTTAAAAACTATCAATTTATTTATAGTATATATTTACATTCTAATATAAATTAAAATTTATCAATTGTTCAGTTTATGGAGGTTAAATTAATTGTTGTTGGAAAAACAAAAAATACAGAACTATTTAATTTAATAAACGAGTATGTAAAAAGGATTAATTTTTATAAAAAATTTAAAATAATTGAAGTGGGTTCAATTAAATCAAAAAAAAAAACTGAAAAAGAAATAAAAAAAATAGAAGGAGAAAATATTTTAAAAAACATTACAAAAAATGAACTCCTTTTTTTATTAGATGAAAATGGTAAATCTTTAAATTCTAGAAGATTTGCTGATTTTATTTCAAATAAATTCAAAACAAATAAAAGTATAGTTTTTGCAGTTGGTGGAGCATATGGTTTTTCAAATGAAATTAAACAAAAATCAAATGAAATAATATCTCTTTCTCAAATGACATTTTCTCACCAAATCATTAGATTATTTTTTACAGAGCAGCTATACCGTGCATTTACAATTTTAAATAACCACCCTTACCACAATGACTAACATAAATTTAATATTTGCAACTTCCAATCACTACAAAGTTTTGGAGATTCAAAAAATTTTGCCAAAAAAATTTAACATAAAGAGTTTAAAAGATTTAAATTGTTTTGAGGAAATACCTGAAAACGAAAATACAATTGAGGGAAATGCGGTTTTTAAAGCAAAATATATTTACAAAAAATTTAATGTTAATGTTTTTGCTGATGATACTGGTCTTGAAGTTGAATCATTGAACGGAGAACCAGGTGTATATTCAGCTAGGTACGCTGGTTTACATGGGGATTCTAAAAAAAACATAAAAAAATTATTACATAATTTAAAGAATGTAGAAAATAGAAATGCTAGATTCAAAACTGTAATTGCATTAATAATTGAAAACAAACTACATAAATTTAATGGAATAATAGAAGGTTCTATTTTAGAAAATCCAAGGGGAAATAATGGATTTGGATATGATTCTGTTTTTTGTCCAAAAGGATTCGATAAGTCATTTGCTGAACTTACACTAAAAGAAAAAAATTTAATTAGTCATAGATCACTAGCCATGAAAAAATTAATTGATTTTATTTCATAATTAACTTGTATTTTTGATTTAAATGAATAAAGTTTATTTTTTCTTTTTACTTTTTTTATCAACTAATTTGTTGCTGTCTCAAAATCAAAACTTAGTTGCATTTGTAGAAAACTCATCAGATAATAAACCGATTGCTAGTGTTCATGTAATTAATCTAAGTCAAGTTGTTGGGGTTATCACTGACAAGCAGGGTAAATTTGAAATTCCAGCAAAACTAAATGATACACTTTATCTTTCTTATTTAGGATACAAATCTATTAAAGTACGAGTTACAAATGATTTATTAAAATTCGAAAATTCAAAAATTCAATTAACTGAGCTGGCTTATGCGTTAGAAGAAGTAATTGTTAAACCTTATAAGTTAACTGGATATTTAGAAATTGACGCAAAAAATGTTCCTGTTAGCCAATCTTTTAGGTACAGTATACCTGGGCTTCCAACTAGAGGTTACGAAGGTGGATCGAGAAATTCTAGTGCTTTTTCAAAAGTAATAAACGCTATTTTTAATCCGGCTGATTTTTTATATAATTTGTTTGGAAAAAATCCTAAACAACTAAAAAAACTTAAACAGATGAAAGAAGATTATAGAATTAGAGAACTATTATCTTCAAAATTTGATAGAGAAACTTTGGTTGAATTACTACAACTTGAAAAAATTGATATTGATGAGATTCTTAGAAATTGTAATTTCTCTGATAGTTTTATTCAAACCGCCAACGATTTACAAATTTTAGATGCCATAAGTGGTTGTTACGAAGAATATAAAGTTTTAAATAGAAAATAGTTTTCAAAAAGCTTATCTTTGTACTTGTTTTTCAAATAAAAAATATGCAACTAAATTCACTTAATGCTATAAGTCCTATTGATGGAAGATATCATGAAAAAACAAAAAATTACTCTATTTATTTTTCAGAACATGCATTAATAAAATATAGAGTTTTAGTTGAAATAGAATATTTTTTAGCATTATCTAAAACTAAAATCCCAGTATTCAAAAACTTTCCAAAAGAATCGATTTCGAGCATAAGAAATATTTACATAAAATTCTCAGAAAAAGACGCTGTAGATATAAAAGAAATTGAAAAGAAAACCAATCACGACGTTAAAGCAGTCGAATATTTTATTAAAAATAAATTTAAAGACTTAAATTTAGAAAAATATTTAGAATATATTCATTTTGGTTTAACTTCTCAAGACATAAACAACACTGCAATACCATTATCAATAAAAGATGCATTAAATACTATTTATGTTCCTGAACTAAATGAGCTAATAAATTTAATTGATAAAAAAAATTATGAGTACTCGGAAATAGCAATGCTAGCACATACTCATGGTCAACCTGCCTCCCCTACAATATTAGGTAAAGAATTTGAAGTATTTAAAGTAAGATTATCTGAACAATTAAAATTGTTAAATTTAATTCCATTAGCCTCAAAATTTGGTGGAGCAACTGGAAATTTCAATGCTCATAATATAGCCTTTCCAGAAATTGATTGGAAAAAATTTGCCGGCTCCTTAGTAAATGATTTAGGTCTTCACCATTCATTTCCTACCACTCAAATTGAACACTACGATCATTTAGCTTCGTTATTTGACTGTATGAAAAGAATTAATACAATACTAATTGACTTTAACAGAGATATGTGGACTTACATATCAATGGATTACTTTAAACAAAAAATAAATAAAAACGAAGTTGGATCATCAGCAATGCCGCATAAAGTCAACCCTATTGATTTTGAAAATTCAGAAGGTAATTTAGGAATAGCTAATTCTATTTTTGAGCATCTCTCTGCTAAACTACCTATTTCAAGACTTCAAAGAGATTTAACAGATAGTACTGTATTAAGAAATGTAGGTGTTCCATTTGGACATACTTCAATTGCATTTAAATCAACAATTAAAGGGATTAAAAAACTTATAGTTAATAAAGAAAAAATTGAGTTAGACTTAAATAATAACTGGGCTGTTATAGCTGAAGCTATTCAGACTATTTTAAGAAGAGAGGGTTATCCAAATCCTTACGAAACCTTAAAGAGTTTAACTAGAAAAAATTCAGAAATTAATAAGATTACAATACACAAATTTATTGACTCTTTGAAAGTTAATTCTGAAATTAAAAATGAACTAAAAAATATTTCTCCTCAAAATTATACTGGAATCTAAATACTAATCTTCACTTGATGGTCTTTCAATAAAATTGGTGTCTAATCCAATTTTAAAATTTCCATTAGAAATTTTTGTAACATCTTTATCTATTTTACCAAATTCTTTAGATGAATCATTAAAATGATTAACTGCAGCGCTTAAAGATTTACCTAATCTATTGTGAGAGTTTTGATAAGAGTTTAGATGATTTGAAAGTTTTTGAACATTTTTAATAACCTCATCTACCGATTTTTCAAACTTTAAATTGTTTAAAGCTTTCATCGTAATCTGAAGCATTGGAAAAAGACTCATTGGTGAGACAATCATTACTTTTTTTTCATATGCATAAGAGACTAAATCTTTAGAGTTAATTTGTAGTGACCCCACTCTGTTATTTAATAAATCTTGATATAATCCATCTGCAGGTATAAACATAAATGCGTAATCTAATGTTTTTTCAGATGGACGTATATACTTCGATGTTTCATCTATTCTTGATTTAATGTCAATTCTAAATTTCTTTTCAAGTACTTCAATTTCTAAACTATCTGAACTTTCAATCATTTTGTTATAATTATCTAAGGAAAATTTAGCATCAATTGGAATTATATGATCATTAACTTTAACAATAGCATCAACAATTTCTCCATTATTAAATGAATATTGCATTTGAAATATTTCAGGTGGTAAAACATTTGACAATAAATTTTCTAATTGAATTTCTCCAAAAATTCCTCTTTGTTTTTGATTCCCAAGAATTTTTTCAAGAGATTTCATCTGATTTGCAAAACTTAAAACCTGTTTGTTTGTTCCTTTTATTTTTTCTAACTCTACTGTTACATCTTTTATAACTTTATTTGATTCAGAAAATTGTTTTTGAATATCCTCTTTTGAGGTCTTATGAAAACTATTTATTTCTTTATTAATTGAAGACAATTTAGACTCAAGCTCTAATCTGTTCTTTTCTGAATTTTCACTCACTTCCTTTCTAATATTTTGAATTTCATTACTCAAATTATTAGTTAATTGAATTAAAAGCTCGCTAGAACCAGAATTATTTTTACTTTTAAGAGTGTAAATAATAAATATCAATAAAAGTAATAGTAATATCGGAAATATAATATCCATATCTCTAAGATAGAAATATTATTACTTAGTTAGATACATTTTTCTTCTTGAATACAATTCATAAAACTGATCATCTTTTAAGTCATCAATAAACAAAATACTTTCTCCTGTACTTTTCATTTCAGGGCCTAAACTTTTATTTACATTAGGGAATTTATTAAATGAAAAAACTGGTTGCTTAATGGCAAATCCTTTCAAATCAGGTTTATATTCAATTTCTGACACCTTGAGATGACCTAACATTACTTTAGTAGCAAAATTTACATAAGGTTGTTTATATGCTTTAGCAATAAAAGGAACTGTTCTTGATGCTCTTGGATTAGCTTCAATAATATAAACAACTTCATCCTTAATAGCAAATTGAATGTTAATTAGCCCTACTGTTTTAAGGGATATGGCAATTTTCTTTGTGTGATCAATAATTTGTTGCATCACTAATTTTCCAAGATTAAAGGGTGGAAGAGTTGCGTTGGAATCTCCAGAGTGAACACCACAGGGTTCAATATGTTCCATAATTCCTATTATTAATACATCCTTACCATCACATATTGCATCGGCCTCCGCTTCAATTGCTCCATCCAAATAATGATCTAACAACAATTTATTATTGGGTATTTTTTGTAAAAGATCAACAACATGAGCTTCCAACTCTTCTTTATTAATTACAATTTTCATTCCCTGTCCTCCAAGAACATAAGATGGTCTTACTAAAATTGGGAAATTTAGTTTATTAGATAAAGTTAAAGCTTGATCAGCTGTTTCAGCAACTCCAAATTCAGGATATGGTATATTATTATCCTTTAATAATGTTGAAAAACTTCCTCTATCCTCTGCTAAGTCTAATGCTTGATATGTAGTTCCCATTATTTTAATGCCATATCTATCTAATTTTTCAGCTAATTTTAAAGCAGTTTGTCCTCCAAGCTGAACAATTACTCCAACAGGCTTTTCAAGCTCAATAATTTCATAAATATGTTCCCAAAAAACAGGCTCAAAATAAAGTTTATCTGCGGTATCAAAATCGGTAGAAACCGTTTCAGGGTTACAATTTATCATAATAGTTTCATAACCACATTCAGCAGAGGCAAGAACTCCATGAACACAACAATAGTCAAATTCAATTCCTTGACCTATTCTATTAGGACCAGAACCTAAAACTATAATTTTTTTTCTATTAGAAGATATGCTTTCATTTTGTGTATATATTGTTCCATCGGGTAATTCTATTTCTTCTTCAAATGTAGAGTAATAATATGGTGTTTTAGCCTTAAATTCAGCAGCACAAGTATCAACAAGCTTATAAACTCTGTTAATATTCATACTTTTTCTTTTTTTATAGACTTCACTTTCTAAACATTTCAACATATGGGCAATCTGACGATCAGCAAAGCCTTTTTGTTTTGCTTCTAGAAGTAAATCTTTTGTAATTGTATCGATTTTGAAAATTGAAATTTCTTTTTCTAAGTTAATTAGAGATTCATACTGTCTTAAATACCACATATCAATTTTGGTAATTTCATGAACTCTTTCGATTGAAATTCCCATTTTAATCGCATCATATATTACGAAAACTCTATCCCAACTTGCATTAGTTAATTTATCTATAACCTGTTGATAATTAGTATATCCTTTTCCATCTGCTCCTATTCCATTTCTTTTGATTTCTAAAGACTGAGTAGCTTTGTGTAATGCTTCAATAAATGATCTTCCAATTCCCATTACTTCACCAACAGACTTCATTTGTAATCCTAAAGTTCTTTCAGAACCTTCAAATTTATCAAAGTTCCATCTAGGAATTTTTACAATTACATAATCAAGAGTAGGTTCAAATAATGCAGAAGTTGATTTTGTAATTTGATTATTTAGTTCATCTAAACTATATCCAATAGCTAATTTACTTGCAACTTTAGCAATTGGATATCCAGATGCTTTGGAAGCTAATGCAGATGATCTAGAAACTCTTGGGTTAATTTCAATAGCTATTATGTCTTCTTTTTCGTCTGGGCTAACGGCAAACTGAACATTACATCCTCCAGCAAAATCACCAATACTTCGCATCATTTTAATTGCCATGTCTCTCATTCTTTGATATGCAGAATCCGATAAAGTCATTGCAGGTGCAACTGTTATTGAATCTCCTGTATGAATACCCATGGGATCCATATTTTCTATAGTACAAATAATAACAACGTTATCATTTTTATCTCTTAACAACTCTAATTCGTACTCTTTCCATCCCATTAATGCCTTATCGATTAAAACTTCATGAATAGGGGAAGCCTCAAGACCACGGGTCAATAATTCATCAAAATCTTCAGCTTTGTAGACAAGAGATGCACCACTTCCGCCTAAAGTAAATGAAGGACGAATTACTAATGGAAAACCAAATTCTTGAGCTATTTCTTTTCCCTTTAAAAAAGAAGTTGCAGTTTTAGCAGGAGCAACAGGAATACCTATTTTTTTTAAAAGTTGTTTAAATTGTTCTCTGTCTTCACAAATATTAATTGCATCAATATCAACACCAATTATTTGAACATTATAATCTTTCCAAATTCCTTTTTCATCGGCTTCTATACACAAATTTAGCGCACTCTGCCCTCCCATTGTAGGAAGAACAGCGTCTACATTATGCTTTGATAAAATTTCTTTAATTGAATTAGTCGTTAATGGTTTTAAATAAATATGATCGGCCATAACTGGGTCAGTCATAATCGTGGCAGGATTAGAATTAATTAAAATAGTTTCTATTCCATCCTCTCTTAGAGATCTTAAAGCTTGGGATCCAGAATAATCAAATTCACAAGCTTGACCAATAACTATGGGTCCTGATCCTATTATTAATATACTTTTTAAATCTTTTCTTAATGGCATTTGGTAAGTCTTATTTTCGGTTCATGAATATATATAAAAAAAGGTGTTACTGAAAAAGTAACACCTTATTTTTTTTAACTTTTTATTCACTTATTTTTTATGTCTTGGTTCAGATGAAACAGAAATTTTATTTCTTCCTTTAGCTCTTCTACTTGCCAATACTTTTCTGCCACTTGGTGTAGACATTCTTTCTCTAAATCCGTGTTTATTACGTCTTTTTCTTTTTGAAGGTTGAATTAATTAACTATTTTTACTAAAATTTGAGGCCAAATATACAATAAGTTTAATTAACTCAAATGTATTGTTAAAAAAAACTTTTATGCTCAAAAACTAATTAATAATCTGATTATCAATGTATCCAAAAATAATAAAACTAATATTGGCAATTTTAACATTAACATATTCAGTTTTTCATTTCTATGAAAATAATATAGGTAATGGCATAGCTCTAATTTTTTTAGCCATAATTTTCATTTTTTTATATTTTAAAAATGAAATTATTTTGATAATATTTTTTAAACTAAGGAAACAAGATTTTTTAGGCACTGAAAAATGGTTAAAAAAAATAAAAAATCCAGAAAGTTCATTAACTACTAAACAAGTTGGATATTATAATTATCTATGGGGAATAGTTTCTTCTCAAACTAACCTAACTCAAGCTGAAAAGTTTTTCAAAAAAGCTATTTCAATAGGCCTTTCTATGAATCATGATTTAGCTATGGCTAAATTAAGTTTAGCTGGAATTTTAATACAGAAAAGAAGAAAAAGAGAAGCAACAACTCTTCTAAACGAAGCAAAAAAGTTGGACAAACAAAAAATGCTTTCAGATCAAATTAGAATGATGCAGCAACAAATGAAGAGAATCTAATACAAGTTTTTAGAAAAATACTCACTTAACCAATCTGCTTTTTTTAAAATTATTGCGTGATCTCCCTTTTCAACAGGAACATAATTTTTTAAATTTAAAATTGGAAAAATTAAATCATAAGTTCCATGAATGTGTGTCACATTTTCAATTGGTGTTTCTCGTTCCCAGTTAACAATTTTATCAATTGACCAGTCTAGATAATTTTTGTCTCTAACTGAAAGATACTTTCTATAAAGGCTTACCCTTCTTTTAATCTTGGGACCAAAAACAAAAGTCATTAAGTTTTCAAAATCATCTATCCAAGATAAGGGTAATAACTTATAACTTTTGGTTTTTTTAGCAAACTTCATTGAATTTGACAACTCCTTGTTAGATTTAACACTTGAAATAATAATAACTTTTCTTACGTTGATAATTTCAGAAATTTCTTGTACAATCAAGCCACCAAAAGAAACTCCTATAAGAATTGGATTTTGGTGTTTTATAGACTTTGATAATCTAATAGAATAATCTTTTAATGATTCACTTTTTATGGGAGGAATCCACTCAAGAAAATGAGAATGAAATTTAGATGGTAATTTTATGCGTTCAAAAATCAAGGAATTGGCAGACATCCCAGGCATAAAATAAACGTGAATTTCTTTTTCTAAACTCATTAAATTATCATAAAGAGGTATTTTTCTTATCTTTGTAAGACCTTTATAAAAATAGGCATAAGAATTTTAATGGGAAATCTTATAATTAACGATAATTTATTTTTACGTCAATATGAAGTTGAAATAGAAGATGATTTAGCTATTATTGAATATGCACTTCAAGACAGAAAAATATTTCTTACAAAATTAATCATTCCTTCCTCCAATAAAGATGAAAATTTTGAAGAAATTTTTATTAGAGAAGTATTCGAAATAATTAAGGAGAAAAACATCCGAGTAATGCCAACAGCCCCTCAAGTCAGAAAATTCATTAAGAAAAATAAAGAATATAAAGAACTTCTTCCAATAGGAGTTAGACTATAGCTTCCATTTTAGAAACTTCTCCAGTAACTAAACCATCATCACTAATTTTTTGTAATTCGAATGGAATAATCTTATCCTTAATTGAACTTCTCCAAGGAGTTTTTATTCTTACATAATTATTTGAAAATCCGTAAATAAAACCATTTCTATTTTCAGGCTCAAACAAAACATTCTTAATTGTTCCAAGCTGAGACATATAAAATTTTCTTTTTAACTGAACAGATAAAGCTCTTAACAATTTACTTCTTTTGGATCTTATATTGTTTGGAACAACATTTTTTAAGCCTACAGCTTGTGTATTATCTCTTTCTGAATATGTAAAAACATGAAGGTAAGAAACATCTAAACTTTTAATAAAATTATATGTTTCCATAAATTCCTCTTCGGTTTCTCCAGGGAATCCAACTATAACATCAGCACCAACACACGCATTTGGCATAACTTGTTTGACATGATTAATTCTGTCTCTGTATAAATTTGATAAATATCTTCTTTTCATAAGTTTCAAAATAGTATCACTACCACTTTGCATTGGAATATGAAAATGAGGAACAAATTTTTTACTATTGCTAACAAAATTGATTATATCATTTGAAAGCAGGTTTGGTTCAATCGAAGATATTCTTACTCTGGAAATACCATCCACTTTATCAAGTGCGGTTACTAATTCCAAGAATGTGTTTTTATGATTTTTATTCCCAAACTCACCTTTACCATAATCCCCAATATTTACTCCAGTAAGAACTATTTCTTTAATACCAGAATTAGAAATTTCTTTGGCTGCTCTTAGAATATTATCAAGTTTATCACTTCTAGAAATACCCCTTGCTAATGGAATTGTACAATATGTACATTTATAATCACAACCGTCCTGAACTTTTAAAAATGATCTAGTTCTATCACCTATTGAAAAACTTGATCTATAAAAATTTGTTTCACTAATTTCACAAGAGTGAATCTTTCCTGAATGATTTTTTTTAAAGTTATTTAAATAATCTAGGATTTTAAACTTTTCTTTACTTCCTAAAACCAAATCAACCCCATTAACATTTGCTAATTCTTCAGGCTTTAACTGAGCATAACAACCTATTGCTATAATAAATGCATCTTGATTAATTTTTAATGCTTTTGAAACGTATGATTTAAATTGTTTGTCAGCATTTTCAGTTACTGAACAAGTATTAATAACATATATATCAGAAAATTGGTCAAATCTGACAACACTGTAGCCAACATTTTTAAATTGTCTAGATATAGTAGAAGTTTCCGAGAAATTTAACTTACAACCAAGGGTTGTAAGTGCTACAGTATGATTTTGGTTCATGTAAATTTAATCTATAAATTTAGGTTGCAAATATAGGAATCAAAATCAATGATTTATAATTACAAAACTTTTAGAAATATAATAGCAATACTTATTCTTTTTACTCTGTCTAATTGTTCCAAAAAAACCAATCTAGATGAAAATCAAGTTTTTAGATATAACGAACATTCTAATATTTCATCACTTGACCCTGCTTTTTCCAGCACATTAAGAAATATTTGGCCCGTTAATCAGTTATTTAATGGTTTAGTTAGATTAGATGAAAATTTAAATATTATCCCTGATTTAGCTAAAAGCTGGACAATTTCTAAAGATGGTTTAACTTATAATTTCAATATTAAAAATGAAGTTTACTTTCATGAATCCCAAAGTTTTGGAGATGATTTAACTAGAACTGTAAATGCAAATGATTTTGAGTTTAGTTTT
>ERZ807291.5485-NODE-5485-length-15875-cov-47.298293_pt1 | contig 15875 bp, 25 predicted proteins | sample MGYA00521257_ERZ807291 | MGnify/ENA primary metagenome ERZ807291 (study PRJEB31413, sample SAMN03169783) | marine metagenome | biome: Marine; feature: Water; material: Subsurface seawater | place: North Sea | collected 2011-04-28 | depth 1 m m ...
TCTTTGATTGTGTTGAAGTCTTCTTCGTTCATGTAGATGTTCTCGTTGATAGTTTTTGTACTTTCCATTTTCATTTATTTTTATTTGTTTGTTATTATTACTCTACTATAATACTAAAAATATTTGATATAAAAAAATTATTTAGCATTTATTTTCAAATTATTACATTAGCTCGGAAACTTCCATAACTTCGTCTTCAGTATAACCTAACTCGATAAAGTGAGCAAAGGTCATATCGAGTGCACGGTCATTCATCTCGTCCCAGTGATTATTATTACAAGCATCGAAGTTATCGATCTCGCATTCAGCTTCACTTTCCTTTTCTAAAAGAATGTCTTCGAATTCTTCTACTGTAATTTTTGAATTTTTCATTGTGTTTGTGTTTTGATTTTTCATTTTGTTTGTTTGATTATTACTCTATAAATATACCAAATACATTTGATATAAAAAAACTTTTATGCGTTTATTTTCAATTTATTTTCAATGCTATAGATTTCATTAGAGAATTTACCATAGATAAGGTAGCACTCGTCAAGAGTAGTAGCTACTTCCATCTCATAGATGTATTTAGCATATTCAGAGTAGTCGTGCGCTTCGTAATTAGCAATCATACGGTCAACTTGAGGTTGCATCATGTTGATGAATCTGATTGTTGTTTCGTTTTGTGTGTTCATTGTGTTTGTGTTTGAATTTTTCATTTGTTGATTAGTTATCTTGATTATTACTCTATAAATATACCAAAAATATTTGATATAAAAAAGCTTTTTGTGATTTTTTTTTACTTTTTTTTATTATGCGTAAATCAATGAAGGTGAATTCTTGATTCGTTGGAAACCTTCGAATGATTCATACCAACTACGAAGACGTAAAAAGGCGTTGTGATATTGTTTGTTAGTACGTATACTACCGTCAGTCGCGAAAGGTACAGGAGTCAAGTAAAGTTTTAGACCAAGTTCATCGATAGTGTCAAGTAAGTGACACATAATCTCAGTACCTTTACCTGCACTCTTAGACTGAACTTCTAACCACCACAACTCAACAGCGTTATGTTCTTCGTTATAACAAAGATCAACAGTCACACCTTCAACATCAAGTGAGAAAACAGTTTTTACACCTTTGTCAATAAAGAAGGTAGAGATAGTCTTAGACTCACCGAAGTTAGCGGCAAGTAATAGACGATTTCCAATAGCGACCTTCTTAGATTCAAGTTTCTTACCTAAAGAATTACATACATCCAATACTTTGTTCTCATTGTCAGTCAAAAAACCTGAGTGAGGTGCAACATAAGGTGCATTCAATTCTGCTTTGTTGATCAGTTTGTTTACTTTCTCTTTAGTTAGGTTGATTTTTACTACTTCCATTTTGTTATTTGTTATCAGTTATCTTGTTTGTATATTAGAATTATACACAATTCGGGTGACATAAAAAAATTATTTAGCAACTTTTTTTCATTTTTTTTTGGTAGTTGCGTTGTAACCTCCATTTGTATACTACTAATATACCACAAATATTTGACATAAAAAAACTTTTATGCGTTTATTTTCAAATAAATGAAACAGAACCCTAAAGGGTGCATATAAGGTATGTCTTTAGCGCCAGAAGTAGAATTGGTACTCAAACCTAACTTATGTCATCCTGTAGTGTAAGTATATCCTAATATGTTCAAGGCACATTCAGTGTCTAATTATAACAACTAAAAATAAACAATTAGTACATGACAGCAACAAATGCAATCCAAAAGATTCGTGTTCTATTAGGTGTTCAAGAAGATGAAGTAGCAGTTGCTATGGCATCTGAGATGTTAGTTGATGGTACAGAAGTAAAAGTTGAAGGCGAGTTAGAGGTTGGAAAACCTTTATTCGTTGCGACTGCAGAAGGTGATATCCCAGCTCCCGCTGGCATTCATCAGACAGAGTCTAATATGCTTATCACTGTAGACGAAGCAGGCATCATTACCCAAGTCGAAGAAGTTACTACTGAAGCAACTGAAGAAGTTGAAGAAGAAGTAAAGGTTGAGATGGAAGAGGTTGAGATCGAAGTAGAAAACGAAGAAGAAGAAGAAGTAAAAGTTGAGATGGAAGAAGAAATGATCGTAAAGATCGTTGAAGCAATCAAACCTTACTTTGAAGAAATCAAGGAAATGCAAAAGGAGATTGAAGAAATGAAAGGTGAATTCCAATCATTCTCTAAAGAACCAGCAGCAAAACCTATCAAAAAAGCAGAAGCATTCGCTGCTAACAAATTCGATGCAATTGAAAGAATCCAAAAGATTCGTAAATCTAAATAACTAAAATAAACATTATTACATTATGAGCTACAATTTAGCAAATTTACAAACAATGTCTGATGAGATGTCTTTTGAATTGATTTCAAAGGCAGTATTACAGACTTCCGTGATGGATTACGCCCAGATTAGGAGCGGTTTGAAATTCGGAACGACTACAATCAATCTTTTAGATGCAGACATCGCGGTTGCAGATAGAGCATGTGGTTGGAATGCAGCAGGAAATCTTACTTATTCACAAGTAGATATCGACATGCAAGAAAAACAAACAAAGCAGGCATTATGTCCTACTGATTTGAGAGATTATTATTTAGCGAGCAGACTTTCTGCTTCTGCTGATGCAACTGAAATCCCATTCGAAGAAGTAACGGCAAACCTTTTTGTTGAGAAAATCCGTAACTGGAATGAGAACTACTTAGGTTCTGAAATCTTAGGTGATGTTACTGTTGCAAACGGTGCGATCTCTTCAGGTCAAACTACTGCATCTATCGCTTCAACTATTGTTGCTGACGTTATGGACTTGATCGACGCTGTACCATCTTCTGTATTAGACAGAGATGATTTAGGTGTTATCATGGCTCCATCATACTACAACATGTTGAGAAGAGCACTTATTTCTCAAAACTTATTCCACTTCAACCCAGCAGATACTAATAGCAATACGCAATTAGTTATGCCAGGTACAGATTTCACCGTGATCAAATCATCAGGTTTCTCTGCTTCTGCTACTTATCCAGCAGTTACAGGTGATTCATTTGTTGCAGGTCCTTTGAAAGACATCGTAGTAGGTGTAGGATTGGAGGACGACTTCGATTCACTAAATATTTTCTACTCAGCAGATAACGACGAAGTTCGTGTCATGGGCGCATGGAGGATAGGTTTAGGAATCGTAGACGTTACTAAATTCGCAAAGAACGGTACTTTATAATAATATAAATATCTAAAAAAAACCTAAAGAATTATGAGTTGTAGTATAACATCAGGCATCACATTAGGATGTAAAGATTCACAAGGTGGTTTAGAGTATTTGTATATTGCGGATTTACCGACTTACGATACAATTACCACTGATGTGGACGGAAAAGTCGTTTCATTAGACGCTGCTGGTTCTCCAGTTGCAATCACTTTTTACAAATATGAGGTTCCAAAACAGTCCTCAAGTTTCACAGAAACAATCAATGCAGATAACGTTGCGGGAACCGTCTTTTATCAGCAGGATGCACTTATTGTGTTCAATAAAATGGAAAATGTGAAGCGTGACCAAATCAAACTTTTAGCACAAAACCCAAAACTTTTGGTAGTTGCTAAAGATGGAAACGGCAAATTTTGGAGTGTAGGAATTACTCGTGGATCTGAACTTACGGCAGGAACTGTAGGAACAGGTGTAAATTATGGTGATAGAAATGGAGGGGAGATTACCCTTACAGGTCTTGAACCTGATCCATCATACGAATGTGTTCCAGCATTTGTAGGTGAATAAGATCACTGAGAATTAGAAATAGAAAAGGGTAGATGAAAGTCTACCCTTTTTTTTGTTTACAGTTATCACCATGCCATTTAGAATAATTACGAGGATCCATGGGTGGTTTATCACAGTGTGGACATTGTATTTTAGGATTTACTTTGATAGATTCTGAGATCTTTCTTTTTCTTTCTTCAGTATGTGTTTTACCAGTATTTGCTAATCTAATATTTTCTATATGTTCTTTAGATTTAGGTGCTTTCATATTAGAAGTGTCTAAAACCTTTTTACCTTTCTTATTTTTACCACCTATTGAACATTCTTCACTTGTAAGTTCGTAACGTGTTTCATTATTCCATTTATGTCTATTTTCTACAGACTTCCAATAAGGTACCGTGTCAACAGGGAGACCATACTGTTTTTGTAATTCAATTTCACGATCAGATGCTACATAAATATCTGTATGCGTTTCTAAGATTTCCCATTCAGTGAATCCTTGTTCTGCCATTCTATGTGGAATATTTACAGTACAACCAATCTTTATTCCTGATATGTGATAGATATAGTAGTTCTTCATAACTATTATACATATATTTAGCGATAGGTTTCAACTTCAACCTAAAGTATATCTTATACTAAGAAAACAAGATACATACTAAATGACGCTATATTTCAAAGACATAACTGCTATAGGCACAACTAACACTAAAATATGTGTTGATGGTAGTTGGAGCACTTACAATAAGTATAGATTACAACTTACGAGTCGTTATACTAATAGAGATGTTGATAATGACACCAGTTCGTGGTTATTTCCCATGGATCTATTACTTTCAAATGAAAGATATTCTGAATTCAATGTGACACCTTATATTGATACCATTCAAACTGGACTTTATACTGGAATCTATGACTACAAAATATGGGGAACTAATCTAACTGAAGATTACGAAACCGATCCATTTGATGAAGACGTGTGGACATTATTACAAGAAGGTCAAACAAAAGTAAAATCTACAACAACGGTTGATATGCAAAGAGGTTCAAATGAAAACATCACAGTCAAATACAAGACAGAACCTAACAAGGCACAATCATACGTAATATACAAATAATAATATGCAACAAAGATACGCATTCAATTCAAGATCGTTTGAGGCAATTCAATTGCCAGCGATAGAAGAGAAAAAAGGAAAAGACTGGATAGACTTTGGTTCTAATAACCTATATCCAGATTTACTAATAGAGTTATTCAATAATTCGGCAATGCATCATACCAGCATTGAAGCAAAAGTAGATGCAGTAACAGGGGAAGGTTTCAAAGTATTTGGTGAAGAAATCATGAATACTAAAGGTGAAACTATGAATGAAATCTTTGAGAAGATTGCAACAGATTACATCTTATTTGGTGGTTATGCACTGAATGTGATTTGGGCACGTGATGGAATGACTATCGCCGAATGTTATCATCTTCCTTTCAATAACGTTCGTTCTGGTGTTATGAACGAAGATGAAGAAGTAGAACACTATTACTACTCATCAAAATGGGCACAATATCGTAAATATAAACCAGTAGCATATAAAGCATATTCACCAACAGATAATAAAGGAGAAGATGCTAATCAAGTTTACTATTGTTTTGATTACACTGTAGGTAATTTTTACTATCCACTTCCATCATATGTAGGTGCTATAAACGATATCGATACTGATGCTCGAGTTAGTAGATTCCACAGATCTAATTTACAGCAGGGACTCGCTCCAAGTATGATGTTGACGTTCAAAAATGGTATACCAACCGCAGACGAACAAACAGCGATTTGGAGAGACATAGAGCGCACATTTGCAGGCGAAGATAATGCAGGTAAATTTTTCGTCAATTTTTCGGAACCGGGACGTGAACCAGATTTACAAGCAATTGAGAATGCAAATGATGACTATTATATTACACTTTCTACCAGACTTTCACAATCTATACTCACAAGTCATAGAATCTCAAGTCCACTTTTGTTGGGTATAAAAGATGCTTCAGGTTTCTCAAACAATGCAGACGAGATTACAACGGCATATAACCACTTTATGGGAACTGTTATTGTGCCTATGCAAAAGAAATTGGTCAAATCATTTGGTAAGATTGTCAATATGACAGGTAAAACAGTCAAATTAGAAATCGAACCAGCAGAAATTCTATATACTGTAAACGTAGATGGTGCACCACAAGATGTAATAACACCAGAAATAACAGAAAACTAAAGATGACGACACTTTTTATAACTGAGGACAAACTCAAATCATTCACTGGGATAGACGCCAACGTCGATCCAGAACAACTCTATCCATACGTAATCCAGAGTCAGGATTTATACGTCCAGTCCACGCTGGGAACTAAGTTATACAATGCATTGAAAACATATGTAAATGATTACGTAACTGCCAATACACCTATCCCAAGTGCGTACAAAACACTTCTGGATGACTATGTTGCAAATATGGTAGTGTACTATACTTATTATCTCGCGCTGCCACACATCAAATATAAGACTACTAACAAAGGTCTTATGAGTGGTACGTCTGAAGTTGGAGAAACTATTGCATTAGAAGAAGTGCAATTCTTGATGAACCAAGTGCTAAATACAGCACAATTTTATAACGAAAGATTGAGAGACTTTTTAGTTGCATATCAAGAAGATTATCCTGAATATCAATCTTATACAAACAAAGATGGTATGGCACCACGTAGAGGAACATCCTATTACACTGGTCTTGCGATGCCTGGAAATTATTATAAATACTGTGATGACTGCGACAACTCAGAAGGAAGAATCAACATCCCGCTCAACTAAGAGCACACAACAAAATATAAAGAAGTTATCACAATACTTCTCGAAACAAACTAAACTAAATGAGCAAAGGCGAAATAGATAAGTTTATCGAAAGATATTCAAGCAGAAAACTAATGGTTTTCGCTATAGCAACTGGACTAACTTTATTCGGTGATGTTACGTCATCTGATTGGGTTACTGTCGCTGCAATTTACATTGGAGGACAAACAATTATAGATGCTGCAGCAAAACTGAAACAATCGAACTAAAAAGTATATCTTATACTATAAATCATAAATAACAAACATGGGACTACAAAATAGAGAATCAAGTTACATTCAAGCGGTTTCAAATCGTTGGGATATTGCACTACCACAAAACATGATAGCGCTAACTCCATCGGAAACTGCATTCGAAGAGTCTGCACTTTATATCGATGCTGCGGACACGCTAACATTCGAAACTGCAGGTGGACAAACGGTTACTGCTACTTTCGCTGCTGGATTTATTCCAGTGAGAGTGGTAAAAGTAACTACACAAACAGAAGCATCAAATATATTTGCACTAAGATAATATGGGAGATCTAACAGGAAAACGCATTGATCAGACCTTTGATGGGTTGATCAAGACAAACGACGAAGGACCAATAAATGCTATTTCCTTCAAAGGGTTGCAAGATGGTGTGGGTAATAACCTTCCTGTTCAGGTTTCTACTATTGGTGTAAACTTTACGGGAACAGTAACAGGAGATAACAATACAACATACCAAATTGATGCTACTGGAGACGGTAATAATATTGTACTTGAGTTTCTTGCGTCAGATCTGACGCAACAAGACATTACTTTGATTCCAGGTACAGACATTACTTTCGGTTTATTGAATCCTAACGAGATTACTATCAATTCTACTGGCGGTGGTGGCGGTGGTGCTACATATACTATCAATGCTGTACAGAGTGGACTGAATGTAAATTTACAACTTTTAGCAGATGCTGTAGTTGTAGATACTATAACACTTCAAGCAGGTGGAAACGTACAACTAAATCAACAAGGTCAAGCAGTAGTCTTTTCATCAACAGATACTAATACTACATATGACTTTGGTGCAGTGGGTGCAGCAGGAAATATCAATATGGCGTTGACTGGTTCAAATGCTTCTAATGATGTAGTCACTGTGCAAGCAGGAACAAACATTACTCTAACAGATAATGGTAGTAATACATTTACTATCGATGCATCTGGAGGTGGCGGTGCTGCAGGTCTTGTCAATGGTACAGGACCAGATTCATTGAAACAAGCAGACACTCTAACTGCTTCGCCAGCAACTGCTTCAGGTGATCAAGCAGTTGCGCTTGGAAATGGAGCACGTGCAACTGCACCTCAAACGATCGCATTAGGTGATGGCGCAGAAGCAACTAATATAGGTGGTGCAGCAGTTGGACAATATGCTGAGGCCAGTGGCGTCTACTCAAGTGCTTGGGGTCGTACATCTGCTGCAAGAGCTGAGGGTTCTGTAGCATTTGGTCAGCAAGCGGTTGTACAAGCAACTGAAGCTGGTGCAGTTGCAATGGGGCGTGGAATTCAGGCAGTATACTCAGACACTACACACGTTAGAGAATTGATGGTAGTTGCACCAAGTGGTGGAACTGGCGGTAATGGTGTTATCTTACTTTCACCTAATGGAACTGCATATAAGATAACAGTAGATAACGCTGGAACAATTATATCAACATTAGTATAATGATAGCAAATCTAATAGCAATAACAAGAACCTTGGGTAAAGCGGCAGTTACGCCTATTATCTATGTATGGAATCTTATAGAAACACTATGGGAGAACAGAGACACAAACTGGGAAGACGAATAAAACAATATAAAAACTGATGAGCACACTTACGGGAACAAAAATAAAAGACACTTATCCAGGTCTTATCAAGATCGAGGATAATGGAGCAGTACAACCTACTGCTCTCAAAACATTGACAGACGGAACTGGTGGAACACTACCTATTTCAGTCTCTCAAGTAGAAACCAAATTCACAAGCGGATCTTTAGTAGATTTCACAGGAACTACAGTTACTGGTTTAGCAGGTGCAGGATTGATCGCAGGATCAACATCAAACTCTATGATCTCTGCAGCAGCACTTACAACTACAGCAGCAGCGGTCTTAGCACCAAATGCAATTGCTTTAGGTGATAACGCAAGAGGTGGTGGTTATGCCGCTGCAAATCATGCAATTGCTATTGGTACAGACGCATACGCAGAGGGCGAACAAACAGTTACTTTAGGTAAAAATGCTTGGTCACAATCTAATTATGGTATTGCACTTGGAACAGATTCACACGCAAGATTAGCAGATACTATTTCTATTGGTCGCTCATCTCAAGCAGCGGACGTAGATGCAATCGCTATTGGTTTTGATTCACAAACTGGTTTTGGTGGTCAACAAGCGGTGGCAGTTGGTAAAAACGCAAATGCAGGTGGAGCACAATCTATCGCAATTGGAAATAACTCAACTTCAAGTAACGCACAAACTATTGCAATCGGTAATGGTGCATTGTCAAATAACTTCCAAACAGTTGCGATTGGTGATGGCGCTGAAGCAACAGGTGTTGGCGCTGCAGCAGTTGGACAATATTCTGCTGCATCTGGTCTTTACGCATCAGCGTGGGGTAGAACAGCATCTGCTGCGGGAGAAGGTTCTGTTGCTTTTGGTCAACAAGCAGTTGTAGCATTCGATAAAGCAGGTGCGGTTGCAATGGGAAGACAAGTAGAAGCAGTCGATGCAGATACTACTCACGTTAGAGCACTCTATATTGTTGCACCTGATGGTGGAACTGGCGGTAATGGTATTACAATGTTGTCTCCAGATGGAACAGCATATAAACTAACTATTGCAAATGGAGGTACACTAAGTATTAGTGCAGTATAAAAGATAAAAAACAGAGGTGTTTGTGCCATTTCACCTCATGTTTATCCAGGGACCCAAGATTTTTCTTGGGTCTTTTTTTGTACAAAAGGTTCCAAAAATAGGTAGATATATAATATGTCAGTTGTAAGTAGGACGACGCTGACGCCATAATATTTATTATTTTTTTGTTTGAAAGGGGTTATCATTTACTTGGTAACCCCTTTTTTTATTATAAATCTGGCGAATTCGAAAAAGTCAGTAGATATATAATACATGGAGAACTATTGAAACAAATGGGTTTTCTTTAGTATAACTACTATAACTTATAAAAAAAGAAAAAATGGCAACACAACAAGAATTACTACAACAAGTAGGACAACTCATCAACGAGTTAGAACAAAAGAATCAACCTAAGATTGAATTCACAGGTCCAGTTTCAACAACAATGGACATTTTAGGTAAGTCTGATCTCACAATTATGCAACGCGCTATCTTACTTTACTTGGCATTCGGACAATCTGATTGGTTGAGTAATGAATGTCCACAAAGAAACATTTCTAATGACTTACATATAAGTATGAAATGTGCAAGAGAGAATTGTGAACAACTCGCAAATCTTGATTACATAAAACGAGGAACCAAAGCGTCGACTTGGTCTCTCGTCAACTAAATAAAGTCGACAACAAACAAAATATGAGTAAATACGAAAATTACGGAAACTATTGGATGATAAATCCAAACGACAGTCAACTCTTCTGGACTTTAGAAGGTGAAGAGTATGACAAATGTGATATCAATGTTCTACACGCTATCACAAAATTTGAAGACAAAGGTGTCTTTCTATTCGAACAACAACGACCTACAAAAAAGTTGGTGATGAATGGACTACCTAAGACTATCAATGACACACATACACCTGTTACTGCGGAAGAAGTAGGAAATAGTATTATCAAACTAAAAAAAGCAGGGTTTATTGAATACCTTAGTGATAGACAAGAATCGGTATATGGTGGTAAACAAATCAAACATACTCTTAGGTATAAAGTAAACCTTAGTAAAATTCGACAACATTTAGGAGAAAATGGGACTTCTAAATTATTCTAAACAATACAAAGAGAGATCAATAATGGTCTCTCTTTTTTTCAACAAAAAAATAAATATTTATGATTACAGAAGATTTTTACAAATGCCTTTTTGATGAAGGCGAACAAACAGTATTTGGTAATACCATATACGAAACTAAACCAACTCTGATTGACAGGATGGGTCCTGCAGTAAAAGAGAAAAATGAGTTTTTCGTTATCAACCCAATCACACCTGGTAAAACAAGGTCTATCGCTGGGGTTCAACATTTCAGAAACTTTATGTTTGAAATTGATAATGATGAAAGTGGTGATGTAGTACCACTTGAGAAACAAAAAGAGATCATTACAGCAGCAGAATTGCCTTGGAGCACATGTGTATACAGTGGTGGTAAATCGTTGCACTGGATAGTCTCTCTGCAGCAACCAGTTAGCGATGCAGTAGAGTATAGAATGTGGTGGAAAATGATGGAGACAATACTCAATAAGACTGCTCAAACTTTAGGATATAATATAAAATTTGATAGTAATGTCAAAGATCCATCTCGTTTTAGTAGAGCGGCAAATGCACAGCGTCGAATCAAACCTGGAACTAATAAACTTCAAAATCTGGTAAGTGTAAGAGGTCGTCAATCAAATGAAGACATTATCAAATGGTTTACTTCTAATGATTTGGCATTTGAAGACTTTGCACCTAAACCATCTAAATTTGATTTAGGTCAAATCAATCAAGATGCAGATGATGCAGAGAAGTTTGAGTTTGTCAAAGATGTACTAATGAAGAATCAACCTTATACTCAAGGTAATAAGAATACTTGGCAATTTGTCTTCTCTCGTCTATGTCGTCGTTGTGGTTTGAGTGAAACAGAAGTGCGTTATCAAATCGTACAGATATGTGGTGAAGTAGATCATAGAGATCCAGTTAGTAGTGCATTCTCTGACAAGTATAATAATGATGAACCTATCTATGTCTTCTCTAAATCTGAGAGAAGCGGATGGGCACGTCGACAAGCAATAGATGAACAACTAAACGCAAATCAAAAGATAATCGATTCAGGCGAAGATAATGAACTCCATATCAATGGTGTATGGGACTATATCAGAGTAGGCACTAAATACTATAAAAAAGATCACAAGAACAATGACCTAATTCTTTGGGATAAAGCAACTATGTCAATGGATTTTGGAAGTGATCTAATGAAGGAGTTTCCAAAAGAATGTAAATACACTAAGTTCTGTAATATTGTCAATTTCTTAGAAGACATCGAAACTGATGGTAGAGAGTATAATAGATTCAAACGTCCAAAGTGGCAACCACTTGTTGAAGGCGATTGGTCAACAACTGAGAAACTATTACGTAAAGTCTTTAGTCAAGTTGGTACTGATCAATGGGAAGAAGGATTGGATTGGATTCAACATCAGATTACAAATCCTAAACAAAGTCTACACTGTCTTATTCTGGGTTCAGTAAGTCGAGAAGCAGGTAAAGATACATTTGTAGAATGGATGCAAATGATGTTAGGTAAACACAATACTTATTTTGCTGATATTGAAAACTTCTTGAAACCATTCAATGGAGCATTTGCTGAAAAATGTCTAATCGCTCTAAACGAGGTCAAGTTCTCATCAATCAATGATGGTAGTATGGAGAAGATCAAACAATACATTACACAAGATACTGTAGTAGTAAATCAAAAGTTTGAAGCAGAAGTTACATTAGATTATTATGGTAAGATGATTATGTTGACTAATAATGTCCATGACTTTATGAAGATTGATGATGAAGAGAATCGATTCTGGATTCGTACTATGCCAGATTTAGACAAGAAGAGAGACTTCGATCCTGACTTCAAAAAGAAGTTAGAAGATGAACTACCACACTTCTTACACATGATTACTAATCGTCAACTCAAATACCCAGAGAAACTGAGTCGCTTTTGGTTGCCTGATACAGTGGTACTAACCAATGAGTTAGAGCGCATCAGAGATAACTCTAAGTCATCTTTGTATTTAGAGATTAGAGATTTATTCGAAGATACATTCGATGCGAGACGAGACACCCAAGAGCTTCTATTCGCAGCGAGAGATATTAGAGAGAGAGTAAAAGGAGATATTAGTCTAAAACAAATCAGTATGTGTCTCCAAAAAGAATGGAAATTGGAAGAAAAGAAGACAATTTATACTAACTCTTTTACTACAGAAAGGAAAAATAGTAGATTTTATCAAGTTGAAAGAGGACAAGTCTTCAATGTCCCAGACACTACACCTGGTCTCGATGATCCATTTTATGTAAAATAGTGGAAATACTAAGAAAAGTGGAAATAAGTTGGAAAACAAAAAAGTTTGTTTGGGTCTCACCAGTAATCCTTTTATATACTTATTTCTACTTTTCTACTTTTCCAAAAAAATAAAAGATATAATTATAATAATATACAAATATACAGATTATCCATGGGTTTCATATAGGGGTTTCAAAACTAAAAGTGGAAATGGAAAAATGGAAACACACCAACAGAAACAAGATAAATACCCTATGGGAAACTTATTCAAAAGTTGGTTGCTACATGAATTCAAATCTTATCCAGAATGGGATGTTGATTTGCAAGAAGAAGCACGAGAACTTGTAGTACATGAATATGTTCAAAGCATCTATGCTGGTTCTGCAGATCAAATGTTAGAAGACCTAAAATGGGAAATCAAAATGGATTTACAATTATTTGAAGAGGACGAAGACTATGAGGTTTGTCAATTACTTAGAGATATACAACAAGAATTAGGATGAAAATAAAAGCACCAACATGGGCAATAGAAACAAACAACGAAGGTATTATCCTGTTCAGCGCCTGGTTACACAGGATCGCATCTAACGAAGGATTTGATATATCGTATTACTTACATGCATCAGACGTCAGGTATATGCTCCAAAAGTACACCACATTTCCACACCTTCAATTCGAAGGTTTAGAACCCTATCTAAGAATAGGTGCAGAATACAATTCAATGTGGTCATTTAGATTTCTCGAAGAACCAGAAACCGAAGACTACCAATTTAGAGATGACAAATTCATTTTTATCTATGGATTTCTATTAGGTAGAGAAGCATCAACTGAGATAGTACAAGATGGTAAACCAGAACGACCTAAAACGAATACAGATATTGTAATGCCAGAGAACATGCGACCTCTCTTTACTTATTATGGAATGATGCAAGAGAGAGGTGGTGGTAAGAAAAAGGGACCAAACGCTAACAGAGCACTAACACAAGAACAAGCAATTGCAATCAGAGAAGAATATACTGGTGCTTGGGGACAAATCACTAAATTAGCAAACCAATATGGTGTGTCGCATGTCACCATCAAAAAGATAATTGATAAAAAAAGATACAACTAAATTGGATTGGATAACTCAAAATTACGATAACATAATACAATGGTCAAGAAACATGACCAAGAATGACCCGCTCTATGAAGAGTTAGCACACTATTCAATCGAACAGTTACTAACACATAAGAGATATGAAGAGATATTAGCAAGACATAACGCAGACCCAAAGTATGGACACTTGCGTGGATTTATACTTGCTATAATGAGAAATAGTTGGTTGGGTAAAAAGAGTCAATTTAGTAGATATCATAAACTACACAGAGCAGATATAGGAAGCAGAAAGCGTGTCATAACAGACGAACATATGTCAAACCTATTAGACACACCAGAAGTCACCTATGATTACGAGATAGACTTCTTAGTAGAAAGTATAGAAGGACTCTTAGAAGAAATGGAATTGAGTGGAGTAGAAGATGGTTTATGGTATAGGTCTCGACTACTCAAGATGTGGGTAGAAACTCCAAACTATTCAGAATTGTCGCGCATGACAGACATACCAAGAACAAGTATATCAAAAGCAGTAGAAGAAGCAAAAGCATACATTATAGAAGAACTAAAAAACAGAAACATTATATGATACTATTTATTTTAGGAATGGCATCACTAACACACTTAGTGACAGACCTTTTAGAACCACTACCAGAACTACCAAACAAACCTTGGAAATGCAATATGTGCTTAGGGTTCTGGTTATCGATTATTCCAGCATGTGCACTCTATGGATACGAAGGCATCTTAGTCGCCGCAATCACAGGTATAGTCAGTGAAACTATATATAAAAAACTTATATAATATACATGAAAGACGCAGACATAATTTTGTGGATTATGGACAATAGAAGACTAATTGAATCCACACAAAAACCTACTAAGGAAGAAATGACAATGGTCTTCAAGATAGCAAATCTTGTAGATACAAGTCAAACACATAAAATGACTAATTGTGGTCGATGCTACGAATCAGCGAAGCGTGCGATCATGCGTAATAACCCAACACTATTTGAATAATGAAAGAAGATAAAGAAATTTGGTTGATGCATTGTGTCGACAGATATGTAGATGAGAATTGCAGTGGATGGGAATTAGCACTTGCATGTGATCAATGTGAGAAAGATTGGGAAGAATTAGAAAAATAAAGATGGAAGAATATAGAGATATACCAGGATTTGAAGGATTATATACAGTCAGTAACTATGGAAATGTATGGAGTCATAAGAGTAATAGAATATTGAGAACAGGACCTGATGGCAGTCAATATTTGACAGTCGGTCTAATGAAAAACTCAAAGCGTAATGCAATGCGTGTACATATATTAGTCGCAATGGCGTTCTTAGATCATATTCCAGATGGTACACACAAAGTTGTAGTTGATCATAGAAATAATGATAGGTCAAATAATAATCTCTCAAATCTTCAACTTACTACGAATAGACATAATTCATCTAAAGATAAAGTTAGGAAGTATGGTGCGCATCTACCGACAGGAGTTTATATTACTCCAAATAAAAGGTTTAGAAGTAGAATCATGATTGACAAAAAACAAATCAGTTTAGGTGTCTTCGATACACCAGAAGAAGCATCAGCAGCATATCAGACAGCAGTTGATAAAATCGCGCTGTAGTATATCTTATATTGATAACTACAAATAAAATACAACAGAATTATGTTCGAACCAGGAAAATCAGGTAACCCAAACGGGAGACCGAAAGGCAGTAAAAACAAAATAACACAAGAGATACGCGAAGCATTTCAGATGGTCCTTGAAAAAAGACTACCTGATTTAGAAAGACTACTAATGCAAGTAGCACACGACGACCCCGCAAAGGCGATCGAACTAATGATAAAACTCAGTAATAGATTTGTACCAGAACTTAGTAGACAAGAACTAACTGGTGCCGGCGGGGAGGATCTATTCAAATCAATCAAATTCG
>ERZ807291.5501-NODE-5501-length-15843-cov-45.885356_pt1 | contig 15843 bp, 9 predicted proteins | sample MGYA00521257_ERZ807291 | MGnify/ENA primary metagenome ERZ807291 (study PRJEB31413, sample SAMN03169783) | marine metagenome | biome: Marine; feature: Water; material: Subsurface seawater | place: North Sea | collected 2011-04-28 | depth 1 m m ...
TAAATTGGTGCTATCGGTTAGGTATAAGCATTGTAAGGGATTAAAATGCACTAAATTTCTTCAATTCAGACACATATGTTTTAATCGTATTTTCGCTATACCGTTTTAGTTTTAAATGCTCAATATAGGAGTTGGGGATCGGCGTCTTAGCGTATGCATTTTGTTTAATACATTCTTTGGGTACAGTTACAGTACGGTCTTTTGTGGTTTTTAGAGCCGAATAATCTACATAAGCAATACTTTTAAATACATTAAAAACACGATGTAAATTAAAATCTTTTTTTTTTCATATACCATGTGCCTAAAGACTGACTCCAACAGGAATTTTCAATTGTTTTGACACAGCCAATAAGTTCCTTATCAAAAGGAAACTGAACCATAATAATGGGTTCATTTCTCAAATTATTCGGTCTTAATTGTATTGTCTTCATTCAATTGTTACGAATTAAAAATTCCTTATTTTTTTCTAAACATCCCACAGCTCCGCTAACAAAGTCCCCACAATACATTTTTGAGAATTTGTACTAGCGTACTGCAAAACAGTCGCTAGTCATCTTGCGTTTTAGAAAAATTGGTTTTTTTTGAAGATTTCGACCTGGGGGCTAAAATCAATTAAATTTAATAAAGAATTTCACAACCTCCAAAAAATTACCGAATTTTAACATAAATAATTGATTATGTTTACCTTGTGTTTCAAATCATTAAACACTATTGTTTTTTATTCCAATTTTAAACAGCATTTTCATTCACAATTTACGCCATGAATTTGTTTATAATTAATAGCATTTAGGAGTGTACAAACCCCTAAATAGTTCTATATTTAGACTTCTGTTGATTGCTCATAAAACACATCTATGTATTTAATTTTTGATACCGAAACGACCGGCTTGCCAAAGCGTTGGAATGCACCCATTACCGATATTGATAACTGGCCGCGCTGTATTCAGATTGCATGGCAGTTGCATGACGCCCTCGGAAATTGTATCGAGCATCAAGACTATTTAATACGCCCCGACGGCTTTAATATCCCCTACGATGCCGAAAAAATTCACGGCATCTCCACAGAATTAGCAAGCGAACAAGGCTTGGCTTTGGCGGAAGTCTTAGAGTTGTTTAATATCGCACTTTCCAAAACTACTTTTGTAGTCGGTCAAAATCTAGGCTTTGATTTGAATATTATGGGCTGTGAATTTCACCGCCTGCAAGTCGCATCGTCCCTTAGTGATCTCCCTGTTCTGGACACCTGTACCGAAAAAACAGCTTCCATGTGTCAAATCCTTGGAGGTAGAGGAGGGAAGTTTAAATTGCCTACGCTGACAGAACTCCACCAATTTTTATTTCATAAACCGTTTGGAGAAGCGCACAATGCCACCGCCGATGTAGAAGCCACTACCCGTTGTTTTTTAGAATTGATTCGACGTAAAGAATTTACCATTGATCAATTGCAAGCTTCCAACGATTTTTACGAACGCTTTCAGTCCGAAAATCCGGAGGAAATTACGCCGATTGGAATAAAACATGTCAACCTCAAACAAGAATCGGCCAAAATCGCCGCACGAATCCAACAAGAAAAAGACGCAGTAACCCCTCAACAAATTACAACAGAAGTTCCGGATATACTGAACGATGTGGAAGTAGTGCATCTGCATAACCACTCCCAATTTTCTGTTTTACAATCCACTATAAGTATTAAAAATTTAGTTGCCGCTGCTTCTGATAATCAGATGCCTGCCGTGGCAATTACCGATCATGGAAACATGATGGGTGCCTTTCATTTTGTCAAAGAAATAGGCAATTATAACAGAGGCATTCGTCAAAAAAATAAAGAGGCTGAAGCCGCCAATGAGCCCGCAGATGCACAAGAAATTAAAGGGATTGTAGGCTGTGAATTTTTCGTCTGTGAAGACCATACCAATAAATCTCAAAAAGACAATGGCTATCAAGTCGTCTTTCTAGCTAAAACCAAAAAAGGCTATCACAACTTAGTGAAAATGTCGTCCATGGCCTATACAGATGGGTTTTATTATTTACCAAGAATTGACCGCGGTATCGTTGAAGCTTATAAAGACGATTTAATAGTCCTTACAGGGAATTTATACGGTGAAGTGCCGTCCAAAATATTAAATGTTGGCGAGCGCCAAGCCGAAGACGCCCTTTTGTGGTGGAAAGATAAATTTGGTGCCGATTTGTATGTGGAGCTCATGCGGCATAAGCAAGAAGACGAAGACCGCGTCAATCCTGTATTGATTAGTCTTGCTCAAAAACATGCCATCAAATTAGTGGCAACTAACAACACCTATTACATCAATCAGGAAGACGCCAATGCACATGATATCTTATTGTGTGTTAAAGACGGTGAAAAACAAGCGACCCCAATAGGACGTGGGCGTGGATACCGTTATGGATTGCCAAATCAAGAGTATTATTTCAAATCCTCTGAGGAAATGAAATCGCTTTTTAAAGATGTTCCGGAAGCGATTGTGAACATTCAAGAGGTGGTCGATAAAATCGAACCCTTTGAATTGGCACGTGATGTTTTGCTGCCAAAATTTGATATTCCCAAAAAATTTGTCAACCCAGCGGATGAAATAGACGGCAGTAACTTTGGTGAAAATGCTTACTTAAGACATTTGACCTATCAAGGTGCTGAAAAGCGTTATGGAGAACTCACAGACGCCATAAAAGAACGTCTTGATTTTGAGTTAAAAACCATTGAAAACACAGGGTACCCAGGGTATTTCCTCATTGTAGAAGATTTTATTCGGGTCGCGCGTTCCATGGATGTGTCGGTGGGACCTGGTCGTGGGTCAGCCGCGGGTTCTGTGGTTGCCTATTGCCTCTGGATTACCAATATTGACCCTATTAAATACGACTTACTTTTTGAGCGTTTCTTAAATCCAGATCGTGTGAGTATGCCCGATATCGATATTGATTTTGATGATGAGGGCCGTGGACGTGTGATGGATTATGTCATCCAAAAATATGGATCCAGTCAAGTGGCTCAAATTATTACCTATGGAACCATGGCCGCCAAATCGTCTATTAGAGATACTGCCAGAGTTTTGGACTTGCCTTTAGGCGATGCCGATCGTATTGCAAAGCTGATCCCCAACATGGCTAAGCTGAATAAGATTTTTAATACTCCAGAAAAGGAGCTAAAAGCGAAGTTCAGATCGGAAGATATGGAACTGATCAATCAGTTGCTTAATTTGTCGGATGGCGATGACTTGGAGGCCGAAACCATCAATCAGGCACAAGTCTTAGAAGGATCGCTTAGAAATACAGGAATTCATGCTTGTGGGGTGATTATTACCCCTGGAGATATTACCAATTATGTGCCCATAGCTACCGCTAAAGATTCTGATCTTTATGTGACCCAGTTTGATAACTCTGTGGTAGAAGATGCAGGGCTTCTAAAAATGGATTTTTTAGGGCTGAAAACGTTAACGCTTATAAAAGATACCGTTAAAATTGTAAAAGCCAAACATGACATTACATTGGATCCAGATAATTTTCCATTGGATGATGAGTTGACTTATGAGCTATTTCAACGTGGAGAAACCGTCGGCGTGTTTCAGTATGAATCACCAGGAATGCAGAAACATATGCGGGATTTAAAACCTACGGTTTTTGCGGATTTAATTGCTATGAATGCCTTGTACCGTCCAGGTCCAATTGAATATATTCCGAGTTTTATTCGCCGTAAACAAGGCGATGAAGAAATTAGTTATGACCTTCCCGAAATGGAAGAATACTTAGAGGAAACGTACGGAATTACGGTCTACCAAGAGCAAGTGATGCTTCTGTCGCAAAAACTGGCAGACTTTACTAAAGGTGAAGCCGATGTTTTACGTAAGGCGATGGGTAAAAAGCAAATTTCGGTACTCGATAAAATGAAGCCGAAGTTTATCAACCAAGCCGCCGCGAAAGGCATGGCTGCGGATAAGCTTGAGAAAATTTGGACGGATTGGGAAAAATTTGCGAGTTATGCTTTTAATAAATCCCACTCCACCTGTTATGCGTGGATTGCCTATCAAACCGCCTATTTAAAAGCGCATTATCCAGCAGAATATATGGCAGCCGTATTGTCTAACAATATGAATGATATCAAGCAAGTTACATTTTTTATGGAAGAATGTAAACGGATGAAATTAAATGTATTAGGGCCTGATGTGAATGAGAGTTATTATAAATTTTCGGTCAATAAAGACAATGCAGTACGCTTTGGAATGGGTGCTATAAAAGGCGTTGGTCATGGGGCTGTGAAAACCATTGTAGAGGAACGTAAAAATGAAGGTCCGTACAAATCCATATTTGATTTGGCAAAACGGATCGATTTAAGAGCGGCTAACAAAAAAGCATTTGAAAACCTAGCCAATGCAGGCGGATTTGATTGTTTTCCACATACACATCGTGCACAGTATTTTCAAGATGAAGGCGATGGCGTTACCTTTTTAGAAAAAACCATTAAATACGCCAACCGCTATCAAGAAAATAAAAACTCTGCACAAGTCAGTTTGTTTGGAGAATCGAGCGATGTGCAGATAGAAGAGCCCGAAATTCCACCTTGTGAAACATGGGGAACAATGGAAAAATTAGCACGTGAAAAAGAAGTGGTAGGAATTTATATTTCTGGACATCCTTTAGATGATTTCAAACTCGAAATGCAAAACTTCTGTAATGGTGATATTTCTGTGTTTCATGATATGCCAAGCTTTATAAATAAAGAAATTTCTTTTGGAGGCGTAGTAACGGATGTTCAGCACCGTGTGAGTAAACAAGGTAAAGGCTGGGGGACGTTTACGATTGAAGATTATATGAATAGTCATGAATTCCGAATTTTTGGCGAAGAGTATTTGAAGTTTAAGCACTTTTTGATGCACAACAATTTTGTATTTGTACGCGCTTTAATCAGAGAAGGGTGGACCAATCGTGATACAGGAGCAAAAGGTGAGCCGCGATTGCAATTCAACAGTTTTCAGTTGCTGCATGACATCATGGAATCCTATGCTAAAAAATTATCAATCCAATTAAATATCAAAGAAATTTCTGAAGAAAAAGTACAAAGCATCAAAGATCTTTTGCAAATGCATTCAGGAAATCATAATCTGAAATTTGTCATCTATGACGATGAGGAAGAATTAAAGCTAGAGATGAGTAGTCGCTTGCAAAAAATTAAAATTTCTCAAGAATTATTAGAAGAATTAAAAGCGGAAGAAGTGTTTTATAAATTAAATTAGGGGTGTATAACAATCGACAATTCTAGCATAAGAAAAACAAATCGTGCAGGCTGTTGATTTGGTCAATTTTTTAATTATTTTTGTGGTCAATTAAATAATAAATAGCATTTAAATATAACTATTATGGCATTAGAAATCACAGACGCGAATTTTGAAGAAACAGTCTTAAAAAGTACAAAACCTGTATTGGTTGATTTTTGGGCAGCATGGTGCGGTCCTTGTAGAATGGTAGGGCCTATCATCGAAGAAGTTAGTGCAGAATACGCGGACAAAGCCGTAGTAGGAAAAGTTGATGTCGATGCAAATCAAGAATTTGCAGCTAAATACGGCGTTCGAAATATCCCAACGGTATTGGTGTTTCAAAACGGTGAAGTTGTAGGGCGTCAAGTAGGCGTATCTCCAAAAAATGTATATACAGAAGCGATTGACGCGTTGCTGTAATAACATCTTTGAAAAAAGAAGTTTAAAAAGGTTTGTCTTATTGACAAACCTTTTTTAGTTTAGAGCCTATGGATATTCAAAAGGAATTACAAGAAGCTTCTGGGTTTTTAAACTTTGATTTATTAGCTAAATCCATTGTAGAAGGTTTTATTTCTGGGATGCATAAAAGTCCATTTCATGGGTTTTCTGCAGAGTTTGCCGAGCATAAAATTTATAATAATGGCGAAAGTACACGTCATATCGATTGGAAGTTGTTTGCCAAAACAGACAAGCTTTACACCAAACGTTATGACGAAGAAACCAACTTGCGCTGTCATTTGATTGTGGATAATAGCAGTTCCATGCATTATCCAAAACTTAAAAACTACTCTATTGATAGTCTAAATAAAGTTGGTTTTTCAGTTTTAGCGTCGGCAGCGATGATGCAGCTTTTTAAAAAACAACGCGATGCGGTTGGATTGAGTGTCTATTCAGAAGCACTTGACTATTATGCACCAGAAAAAGGAAGTGAGCGCCACCATCAAATGCTGATGGATACTTTAAACACGACTTTGAACAGTTCTCAAAAAGAGATGGGAACCAAAACTTATGAGGTACTACATCAGGTTGCTGAAAAGCTCCACCGCCGCTCGTTGATTTTCTTGTTTACGGATATGCTTCAACCCGACCAAGCTTCGGAACAGCTGTTTGAAGCGCTACGCCATCTCAAACATAATAAACACGAATTGGTGTTGTTTCATGTCTATGACAAGGCCACGGAATATAATTTTAAATTTGACAATACACCAAGACGCTTTGTAGATGTAGAAACTGGGGGAGCGGTAGATTTGTATCCAGAGGCATTGCAAGCCAATTACGAAACTGCTATAGCAGCCTATTTCAAGGACTTACGTTTGAAGTGTGGACAGTATAAAATCAATTATGTTGGGGTCGATATTCAAGATGGATTTGACAACATTCTAAGCACGTATATGGTCGAGCGTCAAAAATTTATTTAATTTTCATTTTAGTTGAAAATAAAGTCAAAAATAGTTGTGAAATGAAAAATGCAGTGTATATTTGCAACCGCAATAACGCAACGGTTTGGTAGTTCAGTTGGTTAGAATACCTGCCTGTCACGCAGGGGGTCGCGGGTTCGAGTCCCGTCCAGACCGCTAAGTATTTTTAAGTAAATACAATAGTAAATAAGATGTTGTGTTGTGATAATCAAATGATTATCCGTGGTTTGTGACAAAACCAGTGAGAAGCTTTCCTGAAAATGGAGGGCTTTTTTTATATCTAATCATCAAGAATTAGTAAGTCTTCATATGTAACTCTTTCTCAAAACGATAAGCCTTATTGTTGTTATGAGTTTTTATTGTATATTGTTAAATGTTTAGTGATTAAATTTAAACAATATATGTCATCATTAAATCCCTCAACTTCAATTTTAGGGCTTAGAAAAGCCAAACACTTGCTTAGACGCAGTTGTTTCCAATATTCTAAAACTGTTTTAGATCAGTTTGCGGCGCTAACACCAGAACAAGCCTTGGCGCAACTTACTGTAGATCCTACCGTTTTTTGGGAAGATCCTTATGACATGAAAGTAAATCTTCAAACCGGAGTGTCTGATGATTTTTGGATTCATACGCCTAATACAGTGCCTTCAGATTTTCCTTATGGACAATTTCGAAAACGAGGCATACTTTCTGGATGGTGGTGGTACAATGCCTATAAACAAAATAACCTTAAGCATAAGCTTATCTTTTTTCTACACACGACTTTTACGGTGTCAAAGGATAATGGCGTCGGGAAGTCCTCCTATTTTTATGACTATTTAAAGTTATTAGATTTCTATGCTTTTGGAAATATTAAAACACTCGCTAAAAAAATCACATACGACAATGGAATGTTAAATTATTTGGATAACACGACAAATAATAAAAACAATCCTAATGAGAATTATGCGCGCGAATTCCTTGAGCTTTTTACAATTCTTAAAGGCCCTCAAATCGGACAAGGAAATTATACGAATTACACAGAGACCGATATTCAAACCACAGCTAAAGTTTTTTCTGGAATAAAAATGAAACCGAATAGAGATGTTATCGACCCTGATACAGGAATCCCGATGGGTTATGCATTGGTTAATCAGCATAATACAGATTCCAAAACATTTAGTAGTGCATTTAATACTCAAACAATTTCTGGGCAGTCTACTGAGACAGGTATCAAACAGGAGTTAGACGATTATGTAGAAATGGTGTTTTCGCAAGAAGCAACAGCGAAGGCTTATGTTAGAAAAATATATAGATATTTTGTAAAAAGTGAATGGGATCAAGAAGTTGAAGATGATATCATTACGCCGCTTTCAACGCAGTTGATTGCATCTGATTATAACGTATTAGATGTCCTTAAGACGCTTTTGAAATCCGAACATTTCTATGATGAAGATGATTCAGACAGTTCAAATGAAATTATTGGAAGTATAGTCAAAAACCCAATTCAATTGTTAAGTGAAGCGTTAAGTATATTACAAATCGAATTACCAAACCCCGCTGCAAGCAGTGCAAATCCGCCAACGACTTGGACAACAGATCATGATTATTTCTATAAATTTTATTTTAATTTTTGCTACTTCGGATATTTTGCTGGCGCTGGAATGAGTCCATTTTCTCCTGAAACAGTCGCAGGATATCCTGGAGATTATCAAACGCCCGATTTTGATCGTAGTTGGTTTTCTTCGAACACCATTATTTCACGGTATAAACTTATAGAATGTTTTATTTCTGGAAAAAACAAAATTAGCAGTCCAAACACTAGCATTCGGGTGTTGTTTAACAGTGTTGACTATGTTCATAACTCTGGACACTTTTCCTTAGCGAGTGATGCTCAGACTTTAGTAACCGAAATTTCAGAATTGCTTTACTGCGAATCTATAGATCAAAGCAGAATCGACTATTTTATGACGGTTCTTAATGAAATGGATCCCTATTATTGGAACTCAGCTTGGAATAGCTACCTTCAATCGGGGAACGATGTACAGGTCAAAATACGACTTGATGCCCTATTTACTAAAATGATTAATGCTCCAGAATTTCAATTGATGTAAGACGCAGACGAATGAAAAGAAGACAATTTATAAAACTATCATCAACAGCTTCAGCGATTGGACTTATGCCTTTTCAAGTGAATGCCTCTTTAAAATTAATGAATTCGTTTTTTAATTGTGATGTCTCAAACAGGAAATTAGTTTTGGTAGAGCTTGCTGGAGGCAATGATGGACTTAATACGGTGATTCCTATTAGTGCGTTTACCGATTATCAAACCTTACGTCCAAACATTCATATTCCATCAGCCTTATACCTTCCGCTTAATCAGATTGACGCTAGTTTAGCAGGCACAAATCAAGATATTGCGTTACATCCTGCCCTTACAGGGTTGAAAGATTTATATGCAGCAGATCAACTCAGAATTATTCAATCTGTAGGATATCCATCCCAAAACAAAAGCCATTTTGCGTCTCAAGATATTTATGCAACTGGTAATGATGGTAGTAATTGGAGTAATGGTAGCGACAGTGGTTGGATTGGTCGTTATATGGAACAAGCTTATGCGGATTTAATTCCAGCAAACTACCCACTGGGAATTCAAATAGGTTCACAAAATACAAATCTTGGATTTCATGGCATCAATGAGCACGGATTGGCCTTAAATATCAATGGTCAAGATTCAGAAAATTTTTATTCTGTTTTAAGTGGTTTGGGAGGCAATCCACCAGAAAACATTCCAAACTCACATTACGGAACAGAACTTCAGAACATCATAAACGTCGATGTACTTTCTAATCAGTATTCTGAAGTTATTTCTAACTCATTCAGTGCGGGTTCAAACAGTGCTGCAACGACTTATCCAGATACTGATCTTGCCGATCAGTTAAAGACGGTCGCAAGATTGATGCGAGGTGGTATTCAGTCTAAAATATTTATGGTGAAACTAGGAGGGTTTGACACGCATAATAATCAAAATCAAGCTTCCGGAGATGTACAGGGAAAACATTATCAATTAATGTCAGAATTATCTGGAGCTATTGAAGCCTTTATGTCAGATTTGAATTCTGATAGTTTAGCAGATGATGTTTTGGGGATTACGTTCTCAGAATTTGGAAGAAAGGCCCAAGAAAATGGCAGTTTAGGAACGGATCATGGCGAAGTTGCGCCTGTTTTTGCTTTTGGAAAACCGGTTAAAAGTGGAGTCTCAGGAGTGAATGTTGATTTGAGTGAAGCAGTTTCATCTAATAATTATCAAATACAATCGGTTCAACATGATTATAGGCAAACTTTTGCAACCATTATGCAAGATTTTCTAGGCTCCAACGATGCTGTAGTAGACGCTGCCTTTGTAGGAAATATGAACAGTGAAAGCTTTACAGATTTTAAAATCTCAGAGCTGATTAAATCAGAATTTTTGGTTCCTGAAAGTTGCTATGATGGTAGTTTAAATGCCCCTAACGAAACACTTGCGGAGTGGTCTGTATATCCTAATCCATTTAAAACAGATTTCTTCGTGAAGTCCGAAAATCAACATTTAGAAACGTCCTATGAGTTAAGAAATTATCTCGGTCAGCGCGTCTTGAGTGGGGATCTTGAATTTGTAAATGGAAATGCAAAAATTCAAACTAATAACTTACAAAATGGATTGTATATTTTAACCTTAAAAAACAACATAGAATCTTCCGTTTATAAATTAATTAAATATTGATTTTAAGCGTTTATAAAATAACAAAGGCGAACCGATTGGTTCGCCTTTGTTATTTTTAGTGTTTTTAAAACTTATTCTTTCGTTAAATCAAATTCCTGACCTCCGAGATCCAATTTAAAACCCGTTTTTTCCGCATTAAATTGAATGCTAATTCCAGCTTCTTCCATAGAAAACTCACCACTACCTTCGCTCTCTAGTGGCAATGATGGTTGTCCTTCTGCTTCCAGAACAAGGGTTCCACTATTTTCAGAAACAGTAATTTTTATTGGAAGTGTAGGCGATGAATAGACCCCTAAGTAATCTGTTAAAATCTCAACACTCTTAGCGCCGTCAGTTGCTTTCCATTTATTATTACTTGAATCAACATCTGGTAATGCAAAGTCGGGATCAATAACTACTTTTGTCAACTCTTCTGTAGTATCGACCTTAAATGTCCAAGTGACATTGCGTTTCCAAATCTCAACTGGCAATGTTTTTCGTGTCACTTTTCCGCTCTTTGTTTTTAGCTCAATAACCACAGGCATCGGCATTTTCTCTAAATTCTCGATCGTTATGATAGCGCCTTGAGTCGGGTCGTTTTTAACATATTTAACTTCAGTGATTGCTTGATCTAATTTCCAGCTATTAATGAACCATCCTCTCCAAAACCACCTCAAGTCTTCGCCAGCTACATTTTCCATGGTTCTAAAGAAATCATCTGGAGTAGGGTGTTTGTAAGCCCAGCGGTCGATATATGCTGTAAAGGCTTCATCAAAACGCTCAGGACCTAAGACTTGCTCACGCAACAATACTAGCCCCATACTGGGCTTGTAGTATGCCAAAACTCCTAAGTTTCGTTCTTTTAAGTTGTCTGGAGATGTATAGATTGGCTCGAGCCTGTCATTAACAAACATACTGGACATTCGGTGCATGTTTGATTTACGTTCTTTATATTCGCCGTCATTAAATGCGTCGGTACTTAAAGAATTAATAAAGGTATTAAATCCTTCATCCATCCAAGCATGTAATCGTTCGTTAGATCCTACGATCATTGGGAACCAAATGTGACCAAATTCATGATCTGTTACACCCCATAAACGCTCTGTTTTGGATTCATAGTTACAAAACACTATACCTGGGTATTCCATACCACCTTCGTTTCCAGCGACATTGATTGCTGCTGGATAAGGGTATTCTAGCCATTTTTCGGAGTAATGCTCAATAGAAGCTTTGGTATATTCTGTAGAACGCGTCCAACCATCTTGCCCTACACTTTCAACAGGGTATGCAGACATGGCAAGTGATTTTTTTCCACTTGGTAAATTGATTCGAGCGGCATCTAAAACAAATGCTGCAGAAGAAGCCCAAGCCACGTCTCTAGCGTTTTCAATTCTAAATTTCCATGTTAAGGTCGGTGAATTTGTTGGTCGAGAACTTGCTTGCGTAACTTCTTCTTCCGAACGAATCATTACAGTAGCGTCGCTTGTTTCGGCTTGTTTTAATCTATTTTGTTGATCAGCTGTGTAGACTTCAGAAGGATTTAAAAGTGCTCCCGAACAGACCACAAGGTGATTTGAAGGGGCTGTGATGTTGACGTCAAAAGTTCCATATTCTAGATAGAACTCTCCTGCGCCAAGGTAGGGAAGGGTGTTCCACCCACTTACATCGTCATAAACACTCATTCTAGGATACCATTGTGCAAGTGTAAAAATACGCCCGTTTTCGGTTTCCAAAACACCCATTCGATCTGAGCCATAATCAGGAGATGTAAACGAGAAATTAATTTTTATTCCAACAGTACCGCCATTTGCTTCAAGCGCTTTAGGAAGGTTGACTTTCATGCGGGTGTCTACAATTGTATAGGTTGTATTTACTGCTGTAGAACGGCGCCCTTTTTTGTAAATAAGTTTGATAGTGTTGATGCCATATCCGCCGTCAAAATCTTGACCCTTGTCACCATTTCGACTTCCACGTAGAGGAACAATCGCCTTTCCACGAGAATCCAGTTTAAATAAATTTTGATCCAGTTGCATCCATAAAAATTCTAGTGTATCAGGACTATTATTTGTATAAGTGATGGTTTCTGATCCCGAAATTTCTTTTGTAGTTTCATTTAAATTGACATCGATTGTGTAATCGGCGCTATTTTGCCAATAAGCATGTCCGGGTTTTCCGCTAGCAGAACGTGTTGCAGTGCCGTTTTTGCTATAAAAATCGTGCCCAAAGGCATCGTTATAATCATAGTTAGAGGGCGCTTTTTCTTGTGCCATAAGGCTAGTAGACAAGAAAAATAAACCACAGCATAGAATAGAAATATACTTGTTCATAGATAATAGAGTTTAAAATTAGAGTGTGAAATTAGTGTAAATTATAAAATATTGATTAAAAATTTTGTTAAAAGCGTTTAAGACGTTAAAACACTACAGAGCGGTGGTTCCACAAGATGGAAATGAATACGCCTAAGTATATTATAGTCACTACAAATTTAATAAAAGCAGAGGTAAGGAATCCCAATAAACTTCCAAAGGCAGCTTTAAGAGCTGTTTTAGAATCCGCTTTATTTATGATTTCTCCTAAAAATGCACCTAAAAAAGGCCCAATAATAATGCCCCCCGGAATCGGGGCAAGTAAGCCAATAATAAGCCCAACCGTTGTACCAATCATTCCCGCTTTTGTGCCTCCAAATTTTTTGGTTCCCATGGCGGGTATGATGTAATCTAAAATCCATATTAAAATGGCAACGATAAGTGTTATAATTAGCGTCACAGTACTAACCTCAATTTCGGGCATTAGATACAGCACCAAAATACCAATCCAACTTGTAATAGGACCTGGTAAAACGGGTAAGAAGCTTCCAATGATTCCTAAAACCATAAAAGCTGCTGCGATAATAATGAAGAAAATATCCATACGTTAAAGAATTAGACTCTAAAGAGGCTTTAATGTTACAAAATTTAACAGTTTGTTAAAAGAATTATGAAATCATTTTTGACTACAAAAGCCTATTTTTGCACAAAATATAAAATTATGCAATCCCTTTCTGAACTTATTGAGTTATTAACACTCGAAAAAATTAATGACCATACCTATATCGGTAAAAATTATAAAGCGCCTTGGGGACGTGTTTTTGGTGGTCAAGTGTTAGCACAGTCACTTCACGCAGCGTATCAAACGGTTCCTAAAGATCGCTATGCACATTCTATGCATGGCTATTTTATCTTGGGTGGTAGTATTGATGTTCCAATAAAATATGAAGTCGATATCATTAGAGATGGTGGTAGTTTTACAACCCGTCGTGTAGTGGCATTCCAAAACGAAAAGGCAATTTTTAACATGTCAGCGTCATTTCAGTTGAAACAAGAAGGTGTTGATCATCAGATTTCGATGCCCAACGTATTACCTCCAGAAGAATTGATGAATAGTCATAAACAAATTGAACAATTCAAGGCTGTTATCCCAGATACCTACAAGCGTTATAAGGCCTTTTTACCTAAAATATTCGAATTTAAACCTGTTGATAATATGCTAACTAAGTTAGTGAAAAATAGCCCTCCTTTTGATAATATTTGGTTTAAAACTACAGAAAAACTAGCATCAAATATTCCGCTTCAGCACCAATTGTTAGCCTATGCTTCGGACTATAATATTCTCCGTCCAGCATCGATGCCGCATCGCGAATTTTTAAATTCAAAAGAGGTGTTTTATACAAGCTTAGATCATGCGTTATGGTTTCATCGTGATTTTGATATTAGCGATTGGCTTTTATATGCCATAGATAGTCCTAGTGCTTCAAATTCAAGAGGATTTTCTAGAGGAAGTATTTTTGATTCCAAAGGAAATCTGATTGCATCAGTTGCTCAAGAAGGGTTGATGCGGATCTTAGATCAAGGATCAAAAGTTGGCACTATTTAGAAGTGTTAACGATCACCGTGGTGTGCATTTAAAACAATTTCTGAAAAGGATTATCTTTTAATAAAAATCAAATCGAAAGACTATTATTCTATCTTTGTAAAAATTTTTTAGTTGAGTAAAACCATTATCTCTAAAGTATTTCAACAGTCTTTGATTCATCAAAATCTGAGCGTTGCCATATCAAAAATCAAAGAAAAAATACATTTAAAAGGAGTACTAGGATCTTCTTTATCGTTCACTATTGCCAATGTATTTAAAACTTCAAATCATCCTTTTTTGTTGATTTTTGACAACAAAGAAGAAGCGGCATATCACTTGAATGATTTGGAAGTCTTATTGGACGATAATGAGGTATTGTTTTATCCCGGAAGCTATCGCAGGCCTTATCAAATTGAGGAGACAGACAACGCCAATGTTTTGTTACGAGCGGAAGTTTTAAGTCGGATTAATTCTCAAAAAAAACCCGCACTTATTGTAACCTACCCTGAAGCACTTTTTGAAAAAGTGTTATCTAGAAAAGCGCTTGAGAAATCAACATTTAAGGTCGCTGTTGGTGAAACACTTAATTTAGATTTTTTTAATGAGGTTCTTTTTGATTATCAATTTAAGCGAGTTGATTTTGTAACAGAACCCGGCGAGTTTTCGGTGCGTGGGGGTATTGTAGATGTGTTTTCATTTTCGAATGACGACCCCTACAGAATAGAGTTTTTTGGTGATGAAGTTGATAGTATTCGCACCTTTGATGTCGAATCACAACTCTCTATAAAACCCATTAAAAAGCTACAAATAATCCCAAATATTGAGCATAAACTTTTAAACGAAACCCGTCAAAGTTTTTTAGACTATATAGCTTCCAATACGATTGTGTTTTCTAAAAATATCCCTGCATTTTTAGCGGCCACGGATACACTTCAAGAAAAAGCAGTAGAGGCTTATAACGAACTTTCATCGGCAATCAATCATAGCCGTCCTGAAGATTTATTTTGTACTTCTAATAATTTTAAGTCTCAGTTGTTAAATTTTTCAGTAGTGGAGTTTGGGAGTACGGCTGTTTTATCACCTGTAAATACGCACCAATTTGAAGTAAACGTAGCTCCTCAACCCTCATTTAATAAGCAGTTTAATCTAATAATAGAAGATTTAAATAGCCATCACAAAGATGGTTATCAAAACTATATATGTTGTTCAAATACCCAGCAAGCCCAGCGATTCTATGACATTTTTGAAACTGTCGATGAAGATGTGCATTGTCAAATTATTGTATTGTCTTTATATCAAGGATTCATCGATCATGATAAAAAAATAGTGTGTTATACAGATCATCAGATTTTTGAGCGCTATCATAAATTTCATCTTAAAAATGGATACGCCAAAAAACAATCTATCACCCTTCAAGAGTTAACAAAACTTGAAATCGGGGATTATATCACTCATATCGATCATGGTATTGGAAAGTTTGGAGGTTTACAAAAAATTGATGTAGAAGGTAAAGAACAAGAAGCTATAAAATTATTTTACGGCGAACGCGATA
>ERZ807291.5518-NODE-5518-length-15803-cov-4.637414_pt1 | contig 15803 bp, 17 predicted proteins | sample MGYA00521257_ERZ807291 | MGnify/ENA primary metagenome ERZ807291 (study PRJEB31413, sample SAMN03169783) | marine metagenome | biome: Marine; feature: Water; material: Subsurface seawater | place: North Sea | collected 2011-04-28 | depth 1 m m ...
CTCGTGCCGCCTGAAGTAACGCTACATCCAGCTTTGTCGTTTCCAGGAAGTCGAACACAGTGCGCATCTGCATTGGGATAAAGTTAACCCTACCCTCTTTCAGGCTGTCCTGAATGAAAGGCGTCATAAAGAAAACACTCATGGTCGCTTCCGGGGTTAACCGTGTCAGGTCAAGCTGGTTCACAGCGCCTAAAGGAAACTGGGTATAATTAACCCCGCTACTGCTCTGACAATTTGTGCGGATTGCATCGAGCAGGCCACGGGGTTCAGCGCAGCTACCCCCAACGTAGACACGCGAGTCAGTGCGTAGCAGTTTTTTCAGTTCTTTTAGATCAGTTTTCATAAGCGCGGTACTTTATCAGGGTTTTATATACAATGCCGACACCAAACTATTATAAAGGATGAGCCGATGAGTGAAGCAAAAGCCAATATCCCAAACATTCCTAACGCCTGGGACATGCCCCTCGAGGACATAAACGTTTTGGACCCTGTACTGTTCGAGAACGACGCACACTGGGATTTTTTCGAACGGCTTCGAAAAGAAGACCCTGTGCATCTGAACCAGGATGAAGAGTTTGGGCGCTATTGGTCAGTCACCAAGTTCAACGACATCATGACAGTCGATACCCATCACGACATTTACTCGTCCGACGGCAGCATCACGATTGGTCCACCGGCCAGCCAGGTAGCAACCGGCCAGACGATGCAAACGCCGATGTTTATCGCCATGGACCCCCCGAAACACGATGTGCAGAGAGCGACCGTCTCTCCTGTGGTTCAGCCCTCTAACCTCGCGAAACTGGAAGATACCATTAGATCTCGCGCGGCAAGCATTCTGGACTCACTGCCACGTGGTGAAACCTTTGACTGGGTCGACACTGTTTCCATTGAACTGACCACTCAAATGCTTGCAACGCTGTTTGATTTCCCGTTCGAAGATCGACGTAAGTTGACGCGCTGGTCTGATGTGGCAACCGCAGTCCCGGGACAAGGCATTGTTGATTCACTGGAACAGCGAAAAGAAGAGCTCTTTGAGTGCCTCGAATACTTCACCGGACTCTGGAACCAGCGTGTCAATACTGCTCCCGGCAGCGACCTTATCTCTATGCTCGCTCACGGCGAGAATACCAAAAACATGCAACCATTAGAGTTCCTGGGCAACCTGATCCTGCTGATTGTAGGCGGTAACGATACGACGCGTAACTCGATTTCCGGAGGCGTACTCGCGCTGAACGAGAACCCGGATCAGTACGAAAAACTCAGGAACGACCTGTCGCTGATTCCAAGCATGGTCCCTGAAATTATTCGCTGGCAGACCCCACTCGCTTATATGCGCAGAACTGCATTAGAAGACACACAGTTGAATGGTAAACAGATCAAAAAAGGTGACAAAGTTCTAATGTGGTATGTCTCTGGCAACAGAGATGATGAGGTCATAGAAAACCCTAACGCATTCATCATTGACCGAACCAAAGCGCGTCATCACGTATCCTTTGGTTTTGGCATCCACCGTTGCATGGGAAATCGCATGGCGGAAATGCAACTGAGAGTTGTTTGGGAAGAAATCATGAAACGCTTTAGGAAAGTCGAGATCGTGGGCGATATTGAACGCACACACTCCTCTTTTGTTAAGGGCTATACCCGCATGCCTGTAAGAGTCCACGAATGGTAACGACAGAAGATCTTCTATCACTCAAACAGCAGATGTCTGCGAAGCAACTCTCCGGAGAAGTCGACTACCATCGCCTCTGGATATCCCAACTGGACTGCTCATGGTCTGCAGAACAAACAGCTTTCGCCGGTGGGCTTATCTCTGACAGGCTCGCGTTTCTGTTTATCTCTGGTTACCAGGCTGCTGTAAGACGGACGTTTAACCTGACAAAACCTACATGGACCGTCCTGGCGATATCTGAAGACCGCAACCCTGACCAGCCCAGACCTGGACTCACCGAATCGAACGATAGGGTGAGTGGCTATAAAACCTGGGTGGCGAGTAGTCGGTTTGCAGAAGATATTATCGTCTCTGTTGATACGACGAAGTTATACATCGCCAACAGGACCACGCCTGGCTTGCAGTTGGTACACAAGGAGGCACCTGGGTTTCTTGGAGACATGAGCCAAGGCGTTGCCCAGTTCACCGATGTCGCAATCAGCGAACTACAGGTGCTTGGTGAGTTTGACCTGAAATTATTTGCGAAACGGGAACCCCTGTACATTTATTTTGCTTTCTGTGGATTTCTGCATCGCAGGGGCACGGCTGATATCAAGTCACTACTGGAAGACTTATTAATAATCGCTTCCGGTGATTTCACTGACCCGATCCACAAGGCGCTTTTTGCAAAAACAGACACCAGGATTAGTGAAATTTTTTCTAACCTTGCGCCAGCGCTATTTGCCGGAGACTACGAGAAAGATAAAGGGTTGATGTCTCTTTATTCGAAGGTCATTCAGAAAAGAGCGGGCCTGGGTTAGTTCTCCCGCCCAATTGCCTGGTGGTCACGTGAAACCTCTACGAATTCACCAGCAGACAGTATCCGAGCCAACCGACCTTGATCCCTAAAGGGTCAAGCGGACCGTTAAGGTAAGCAATAACGGCCTGGCGTCGTGGATGGCAATACGCTAATCGGCTCAGTCATCTGACGCTAGATTATTGGTGCTATCAAAGAATACCTGATCGCGAATACCTGAATGATGCGCAAAAAAAAGGCCATCCTTAGATGGCCCATAAAGGGCCCAAGCCCCTTTCGAAAGCTTGGCCCGAGGGAAAAACCTTAACGCCTTACAAATTCAGGATAGGCTTCCACACCACACTCGCTGACATCTACACCCGCATGTTCTTCTTCTTCTGTTACCCGTATACCGATTACCAGCTTCAGAACGAACCAGACGACAAAGCTGGCCCCAAATACCCAACCGAAGATCGTCAGGGCACCTACAATCTGGCCAGTGAAGGACGCAGCAGGATTGGTGAGCGGCACCAGCAATAGTCCGAGCAAACCGCAGGTACCGTGTACAGAAATCGCCCCTACGGGGTCATCAATCTTAACCTTGTCCAGAAAAACGATTGATAATACGACCAGTACTCCCCCGATTGCGCCAAACAGCGTTGCTTCAAGTGCCGTAGGTGTGGAAGGTTCTGCAGTGATTGCCACCAGCCCGGCCAGCGCACCATTCAGCAACATCGTCAGGTCCGCTCGACCAAACATAACCCTTGCCGCAATCAGGGCCGCGATCGCACCTCCGGCAGCCGCTGCGTTGGTATTAAGGAAAACCATGGCCACTGCGTTGGCATTGGAAATATCACCTAGCTTCAACACTGAACCGCCGTTAAACCCAAACCAGCCCATCCAAAGGATAAAAGTACCTAATGTTGCAAGCGGCAGGTTCGCACCTGGAAGCGCATACACCTGGCCATCAGGCCCATACTTGCCCCTTCGTGAACCGAGCAGGATCACCCCGGCCAAGGCCGCAGAAGCGCCCGCCATGTGAACAATGCCAGACCCTGCAAAGTCAGAAAAACCAAGGTCACCCAGGTTGTAAAGACCAAACACGTCAGCACCGTTCCAAGTCCATGAACCCTCCATTGGGTAGATTAGGCCTGTCATCACTACGGCAAACGCGAGGAATGCCCAGAGTTTCATCCTTTCAGCAACCGCACCAGAGACGATAGACATTGCGGTAGCAACGAAAACCACCTGAAAGAAGAAGTCTGCCGCATCCGCGTAGACCGCACCGCCGCCGAAGCCTTCTTCTCTGGATTCCGCCAGAACTGTTTCCGTTAAAGCTTCCGCCGATGCTGCACCATCAAGCTCGATGCCGCTAAGGAAGATACCTCCACCGTACATAATGGCGTATCCACAAACCAGATACATGATGCATGAGATGGCAAAAAGCGCCATATTTTTTGTCAGTATTTCCGCGGTGTTCTTTGAGCGAACAAGACCCGCTTCCAGCATGGCGAAACCGGCTGCCATCCACATGACGAGTGCGCCACACACAAGAAAGTAAAATGTGTCTAATGCGTATTGAAGTTCTAGTGACTGATCCAAGATGATCCCTCCGATAGTTTTAAAAGTTGCTAAATTCGACATCTCTAAAAGCAATGTTGATGCCAGAAATGGTGAGTAGGAGAAATTATTTAGTTTGAGTGGTTTCAGGCCCGTTTTGACCTTCTTTGGTGCAAAAACTCGATGCAAAATCGCGCCATGTCGCACCTTAATGAGGCGTTCAGATTCCAGCCCGCACTATCTTGAGGCACTATCTTGAGGCACCAGTTTGGGCCTGACTTTCAAACACGAGCATTCAAGAAACTTAGACCAGCAGTTATACTCGCGCTTTCCCTTAAGGCGCCAATTCGTGCAACCTGACTGGTTTAGCCAATACATTAGAGTGATCCCGGAGCACCACAGCTGCCAGGTTGAAGGCGCCACCATCGCTTACCAGCACTGGAAGAACCCCGGTAAACCCGCATTACTATTCGTCCACGGTCACGCTGCACATGCTCACTGGTGGGACTTTATCGCCCCTGCGTTCGTCTCCGACTACGACGTCGTTGCGATCGATAACAGCGGTTCAGGCGAAAGTGATCACCGGGCGGAATACTCTGCAGCGCTTTTCGCAAAGGAAATTGTGTCATGTATCAACGCCGCCCAACTGAACTCACCTATTATCGTAGGTCACAGCTTTGGTGGGAGCATGACTCGCATCGCAGCACACCTTTTCCCGGAGCAACTAGATAGCATCATCATCGTCGATTCTGCGCTACCACCGAAAAGGTCATCACGAGAACCCCTGCCAATGCCAAAGGTCAGGAACAGGTTTTATGAGTCAATGGAACAGGGTAAACGACGCTTCAGACTTCGTCCTCCACAGCCATGCGACAACAAGTTCATTCTGGATTATCTGGCAGGACATTCGCTTAAGAAAACAGCGGAAGGATTTGAATTCAAACTAGATGGAGCGGTGTTCGCCAAAATGTCGCTAAGCGAAAAATTTCCTGCCGCTGCGGATATGGTGCGCGATATGCGAATACCGGTAGGTTTTATCTATGGCGAGAAAAGCCGATTCTTCCCCCCAGCCATCGCCGAGGGGCTAGCGTTTTTTCTTAACCCAACTTTGATTCGAGTCGTCCCCGAGGCGCACCATCACGTGTTTCTGGATCAACCACAGCGCTTCATAGAAGTATTGAGGGACTTGCTGCACGAACTGCGTCGTTAGCACAACGAATCTAAACGGGCGGCCGCCCATCATCAATAGTGATACGTTGCATCTTTCGGTGGGCAGGCCAGTAATCGTTGACCGGTTTGTGCTGCGTGATCCTGTTATCCCAGAAAGCAACTGAGTTGGGTCGCCAGTTAAAGCGGCAAGTATATTCAGGCGTCGTCACATGTGAGTAAAGGAAATCGAGCAGCGCGCGGCTCTCTTTCGGCTGCAAACCCTTAATTCGAACCGTAAACAACGCATTGACAAAGATGCTTTTTTTACCTGACACCGGGTGAGTCCGTATCACCGGGTGCTCAACGGATGGGTTTGCCGCCACCATATCTGCAAGGCGCTCTGCGCCGCCCGGCTCGTCAAGACTCTCTCTAAATCCATATGAAAAATCATGGATAGCAGTCAAGCCTGACAACAAGGACTGCATCTTGGCAGATAACCCCTCGTAAGCGGCCGACATGCTCGCGAACAGCGTGTCACCACCCTTTTCAGGGATCATGACGGCATGAAGTATAGAACCAATGGGTGGGCATGGCCGAAACGTCATATCGGTGTGCCATAGCTCAATTTTTGAGGGTCGATCCCGATCATTTTCAAGGATCGTTAACTGCGGGTAACCATTCACATGATCATACGCTTCGTGCAACTGGGGCTGGCCAAAGAGATTGGCAAAAGCAACGTGACTCTGAGGGCTCATCGGTTGGTCGCGGAAGAACAACACTTCGTGCTCCAACAGTGCCGTCTGCAGGAACTCACGTGCCGCTTCATCTATCGGTCGGCAAAGATCAACACCCCGCACAACGCCGCCGATAGCACCTGTCAATGGCTCAACCTTAAACATGTCTTTGATCACCCTGTTGGGAATGGTCTAGCTTGCTGATTCCAGCAACGCTACCAGCTTATTAGCTTTGACCTCCAACTCTTCGATCAGGTCTTTCGACACATGCACGGACAACGCAACCATCCTGTTAGGGCCAAGCCTTTTAAGGCCATCTGCGATTTCCTGGGCGGTCTCTTTCATTTGGTTCTGGCTCATGGGTTCTCCTTTCTTACTGCAAATACTGGATTCTAACGCGGCGCCATCATACCTTAATTGTTTGGAAGTACGCCACGGCGCCCGATTAGATATAATGCCCTACTCACTAAAAAGAAAGATTACCCAAATGCCAGCGCTGAAAGTCGAATACAAAAATGCTGCTCTGAGAGTAGAGCTTGAAACAGGCGGGTCTGCAGGGCTTTTTATTAACAATATTCAACGAATGCACTCGTCGCTAGGGACACTCCAGGGGACTCTCCAGGGGACACTCCAGCGGACACTCCAGAGGACACTCCAGAGGACACTCCGACTTTCCAGCTCCGTTCAAACCGACTATGAATGGCATGAGTTCATTGAAGCCACCATTACTTTTAATGAAAAAGAAATCAGCGTATCCCTGTGCGCCAGCAACGTAGAAATCGCCTTTGAAACCTACCCCGCCCAAAACAATGACGATAAATATCTAAATCTCTAAAAGATAAGGTAACAATATGAATCTGGCAAAGCATTGCATCGACGTCGGTGTACGAACAAACAACATCGACGCCATGCTCGAGTTCTGGACGAAGGAAGTGGGGTTACCTTATATGGAGTTGCTCAAGGTTGGCGGAGGCGTTCACCAGCATCGCCTCTCCCTAAAGGGTTCAATATTCAAACTCAACCATGTAAGGAGTCTTCTACCGGAAAACACCCCGACGGGTTATCGAGAGTTACTCATCGCATCCGACGTTTCCAAAACCACGCCACTGACAGACCCTGATGGGAATAAAGTAACACTGGTCCCTGCTAGCTTACACGACATCACCAACATCGGAATGAAGATGGTCGTTCGATCCATGGAAGATGCAAAACGGTTTTTTACCAAGACAGTTCAGGCAGAACCACTATCAAATAACAGCTTTAAATGGGGAACCACGGTATTCCTGCTTGAAGAAGATAAAGACGCCCCGATTGGCGGCGGCATGCAGGGCGCTGGATATCGCTATTTGACCGTCCAGGTATTTAAAGTCGACAAAGAGCATGCAGAAGCCCTGGAAAGAGGCGCACTAGAAGGAAGCACACCGGTTACACTGGGCACTACTGCCCGCATATCTTTTATTACAGATCCTGATAATAACTGGGTGGAAATATCACAGCGTAAATCCTTGACCGGAGATCTCTCCGATAAGTAAGTGCTGGGTAACAGAGGCTTTGAGGCACCTAAAGTGAACGATGTTAAGAGCACTCACATTCAATCCACCGTCAAAACATTTAGCGTTTAGAACATAAACCAGGATACCCATCACTAATGGACCCAATCGCACGCATTAAAACTGATCGACAGAACGCCCGAATGGTTGACGATCCCAACGCGGATCTGTGCTTCTTGGCATTGTCTGAATCGGGGCAGCCTTCCGTTCGAACGTTGGTCCTTCGGGATATTACCACCGAAGGATTCACACTGTTCGTTAACAAGACGAGTCCCAAGTGGTCCATTATTGAGGCCAACAACACGGCTGAAATGCTCGTCTGGTATACCAACAGCCAGAGACAGTACCGCATCAACGGTCGGATTGAAGAACTCGGGTCCTCTGATATCGAACAAAACTGGCATCGACGTCCGTCCGGCAGCAAGTACATGGACTACAGCTACGAAAGGCTTGGCTCACAAAGCAGTGAGGTCGACTCTAGGGAAGATCTGATCGAGCGCATCAATGGACTCAAAGAAGAACACCCGGAAGATGCAATGGTGACGCCGGCATCTGCCGCAGCAATCGTGTTGCGCCCGGAAGTGATCGAGATGCTGGACCTCAATATGCCCAACCGTATTCATGACCGCCGGCGTTTCGTTCTAAAGGATGGCCACTGGCAATCCACCCAGCTAATCCCTTAACACTCGTCTTTTAAAAAACCGCGACCAGAAAAGAAAAAGCCCTGCGAAAAAATCTTCGCAGGGCCCTGTCTTCGTACGGGGAGCAGGCTCCGAGTTATGTTAACTCGGAGGCTCCCCCAGTTGACTGACTATTAATGGGATCACCTCCTTTTACGATCAGGGTGTCACTCGGCATGCACGCTGTCCCCCCTGGATAGAACTACCTGCACGTTTACTATTTCTACAAGCATTTAAGCGCTTTACCGCGTGCTAATCAAGAGTACTTTGGTTGTACAACACTTACGAAACCTCTACCGCTTTGATGCCATTCAGGTTGGAAAAGCAGGTTTCACTCGCAGTGCTCAGGAAGTCTTGCATAAAGGCCATGTCGAGCTGGTCTTCACGAACCGCGGCGTAAAGAGTACACCAGAGGCCGGAATCACCCAGTTTTTTGGCCATCACAGTGCCCTGCTCAAGGTATTCAGTGAGCGCCCAGTTCGGTAAACAGGCGACCCCTCTTCCGGAAGCCACAAGCTGAATCATCATAGGAGTCAGTTCTGCTGTTCGCACACTGGCGGGTTCAACGTCCATTGGTTCCAGAAACCGGGTAAAAATATCAAGGCGATTACGATCGACTGGATAGGTGATCAACATTTCTGACTCAAGGTCATTCGGCAACACGCTCGCGTTTCTAGCCAATCGATGGTCATTGGAGATTGCCAGCATCGCTTCGTAACTAAACAATGGAATATAGGTAATGCCAGGCAGCTCAACCGGATCCGAGGTGATCACCAGGTCCAGGTCACCACGAACAAGTGCGGGCAGTGGCGCAAAACTAAAGCCTCCAGAAAGATCCAACTCAACTTCAGGCCAGTTAGCTCGATAAAGATCAAGGCAGGGGATTAGCCACTGAAAACAGCTATGACATTCTATGCAGATATGCAGACGTCCCACTTCCCCGCCCGCAAGTCGAGAGATATCCCGCTCGGCACTTTTCACCATAGGCAAAACTTCATCAGCAAGATTGAGCAGCCGCCTACCAGCAGAAGTGAATCGTGGGGGTTTCGTCTTACGAACGAAGAGTGAGCACTCCAACCTCTCTTCAAGATCTTTCAGTTGATGCGATAAGGCAGATTGTGTCAGGAAAAGACTCTCTGCAGCCTCAACCAGGCTGCCGGTATCTCGCAGTGCCACCAATGTTTTTAAGTGTCGAAGTTCAATCACGATGTTCACCATTCACTTAAGGAAACGTCTCACCCAACAAAGTAAACAAAGGTCTGAGTGACAAAAATTCAATCTATACTCATTTTTCGCAAAAATCACTCACTTTGACAAGACCGGCACGGTTAACGCCACAAGCTTTCTGCCGCAAGATTGAACCAGACAAGGTGCGCTTTGCCCTATCTCTTTTACATCGGCAAGACACCGGCGATCCTCTGGTCTCGCTGCAGAGGTCTCCAGGTTCGAGAATTAGCAATTAGCGCCCAAACTTCGTAGAATCGCGTTCCTTTTTTATTCGGAAGTACCGATCAGATGTTGGCCGCCAATCAGCATCCACCTCTATTTCATATCGTAAAAAACCCCACGCTAAAGGTTTGCTTACTGGGTTACCGAAGCAATCCTTACAGCGGTGGCCAGGGGATTTATATCAAATTCCTCAGTAAAGCCCTTGTAGATGCGGGCCATTCGGTCGACGTCATCTCTGGCGAGCCCTACCCTGAACTTGATGAACGCGTCCGCCTGATCAAACTCCCCGGGCTTAACCTATTCGAAGCCAACAACCATGTCACGGCACTTCGACCAAAACACCTACTGTCTTACACTGATTTTTTTGAATGGTTTAGCATGCTAACGGGTGGTTTTCCCGAACCCTATACATTCGGTCGAAGACTGGTACGGTATTTCAAACGCAACCGGCCTGGTTACGACATCGTCCACGACAACCAGAGCCTCTGTTACGGAACGCTCAAACTGCAAAAAATGGGCGTGCCAGTGATCACGACTATTCACCACCCGATCACCAGTGATTTACGAATTGCCCTGCAAAGCGCCGAGACCTGGCAGCTACGGCTACTGATCAAACGATGGCATTCATTTCTTAATATGCAAAAAAAAGTCGTTAAACAACTCGATAACCTGGTCACCGTATCACGCGCATCACGGCAAGATATTGCAACCGATTTCGCCATCGCTGAAACCAAACTCAGCATTGTTTATAATGGCATTGATACCCAAGTGTTCCGGCCAATCCCTAATATCGAACCCGAGGCATTTAACGTCATGGCAACTGCCTCAGCCGATGCTCCACTTAAGGGGCTCGACTATCTTATCCGTGCAATCTCGATACTTACGAACGAAATACCAGAACTGAAACTCACAGTGCTGGGCAAACTGAACGAAGACGGTAAAACGGCGAATCTTATCAAGCAACTCGGGTTGGAAAACCGGATTCACTTTTACTCGGGCCTGAGCTCCCAGGAAGTGGCTGAATTGTATGCCAAAGCAACCTGCGCCGTTGTTCCCTCTATCTATGAGGGTTTCGGATTGCCAGCGGGGGAAGCGATGGCCTGCGGCGTCCCTGTCATCGCAACAAATGGTGGCGCACTGCCGGAAGTTGTCGGTGACGCCGGTATCACAGTACCAACGCGGGATCACCTCGCGTTGGCTAATGCGATCAGAACACTGCTCGCGGATTCAAACCTTAGGCACACACTGGCGGCAAAAGGACGGTCAAGAATACTTGAACTGTTCAGCTGGCAGGTTGCCGCAGGTGACATGGTTCAACTATATCGCGAAGTCGTCGCTGGAAAGGTAACTCACTGATGTCCCTACAAACTATCAATTTTTCAACCATGCGACTTGCAGAAAACGAACGTCTGTTGGACCTTGGGTGCGGTGAAGGCAGGCACGCCATATCTGCCTATATGACGAACAACCTGAACGCCGTCGGAATTGACCTCTCTGTCAAAGACCTGAAAATCACCAAGGAAAGGTTCGAACAGTTTGTCGAACCTGACAACAACGATAAAAGTCTGGTCATCACGGCCGCCAACGGCGAACAACTTCCATTCGAAAACGAAGCGTTTGACAAGGTCATCTGTTCAGAGGTTCTGGAACATATCCCAAACTATGAAGCTGTCATTGCCGAGATTGCCCGTGTCCTAAAGACAGGTGGTGTCGCCGCTATCAGCGTTCCCCGATACTACCCCGAGTGGATCTGCTGGCAGATCAGCGACGCCTACCATGCTATGGATGGCGGCCACATTCGAATTTTCGACGCGCAACAACTCCGCAAGGTTGTTGAATCCGCAGGTTTCATTTTTTACGACAAGCATCACTCACATTCCCTTCATGTGCCGTATTGGTGGTTGAAATGTCTCTTCTGGCGAGAGGAAGGTCAACCTAACGCATGGATCGTGGATAAGTATCATGAGTTCCTGACCTGGGACCTGATGAAACAACCCTGGATCACCCAGTGGATGGATAAACTACTCAACCCAATCATGGGTAAAAGTGTGGTCATGTACTTTGTAAAAACAGCGCAGGTAAAACAGACATGACTCAGGTTTTTGTGTCCATGGGCTTTTTCCCGGACGATTACTTCGCTGGCACTACCAACTACATCGCAAAATTACAGGATGGAGATGGTGCTATCCCCTGGTTTGATGACGGCCCCATGGACCCATGGGATCACATTGAGTCTGCCATGGGACTGACGATTGGTGGGCACTTTGATCAGGCCAAAGCCGCTTTCCACTGGCTGAAAAACAATCAGCTGCCAAACGGTAGCTGGCTTGCCGCCTATAAAAACGGCAAAGTCGAAGATGGCACCCGGGCGGAATCAAATTTTGTTGCCTACGTTGCCACCGGTGTCTGGCACTACTACCTTGTGACCGGAGACGAATCGTTTCTTTGTGATCTATGGAATACCGTTCGATCAGCGATGGAATTTGTCCTTCGGCTTCAGGGCCCCCAGGGACAGATCTACTGGTGTGAAGACACGACGCTTGGTATTCAGGAAGACTCACTGGTGACCGGGTGCAGCAGCATCTACAAATCACTGGAATGTGCCCTCAATATTGCAACGACACTTGAAGAAGAAGTGCCACACTGGGCAATCGCCAGATTCAGACTCGGTAACGCAATTTCACAGCACCCCGAATATTTTGACCGAACCTGGGATTCAAAAAGCCGCTTCGCGATGGACTGGTTCTACCCTGTTCTTACCGGTGTCATTAAAGGAAAAACTGCTCAGAATCATCTACAGTCTCGCTGGAATGAGTTTGTGGTGAGAGACTTGGGTTGTGTCTGCGTTAACGACGAGCCCTGGGTCACTGTCGCAGAGTCCTGCGAGCTCGTGATGTCACTGCTGACTGCAGGGCAATACCAACCAGCGGTGCAACTATTCAGCTGGCTGCATCAGTTTCGCGACGATGATGGTTCCTACTGGACAGGCTATGTTCACCGGGACGATGCTCTCTGGCCCTTGGAAAAACCAACCTGGACGGCCGGCGCTGTCTTGCTGGCAGCCGACGCGCTGTCGAATAAAACCGGCGCTGCGCACTTGTTTAGAAACGAACCCGGAGTGACCTCTTCGAGGCAGGCTTCCATGGCTAATTCCCATCCTGAATAAAGCATGCACCAGAGGGATAAACTGGTTGACCGCTTACAACACGCGGTTAAAGGCGGCGAAGTAAACCCAGTGTTTCTACCCTTTCAACCTCTTCAAACAAACCCGACGCTACTGCTAGCTTAAGTATTTCATAGGGAGCCTGGCCACCTTCCGCCGGATTCGGAAAAATATCATGAATCGCAAGGAAGCCGCCCGTCACCACATGGGAGGCCCAGCTTTGATAGTCCGCCTGCGCCGCTTCCAGGGAATGACCACCATCGATAAACACCATACCAAGCGGTGTCTGCCAATTGCGGGACGCCACCAGGGACGAGGCGACGATCGGTACGACGACATCTTCGAGCGCTGCTTTCCTCATGGTCTGCCTGAATTCCCAGAAGGTATCCATCAAACCAGCCTTACCATCGAACAGATCCTGATCGTGATATTCCTCACCAGGCTGATGTTCTTCTGAGCCTCGGTGATGATCAATTGCGTAAAGCGAAACCCCCTTCTCCCGGCAAGCCTCGCCAAGATAAACCGTTGATTTACCACAGTAGCTGCCCACTTCCAGCGCCGGACCAAGTCCACCGGCTTCCAAAGCAAACGCGTACAGAGCGTTTCCTTCTTTAGCGTCAAGGAAGCCCTTGACCGTGTCAATATCTATCGCCAGCTTCATTATTAACTAAATGAATAGAGCGAAAAGATGGTCAAGTACACAGGAATTACCAATAGCGCGGCATAAACAAAAATGTTGTTGGCCACCGGCCATTTGACGTCACCCCCAACCGGGAATTTGTCACCAAGAACCAACCATGCACAACTGCCCAGAACAATGGACAGAATCGTGCTAAGTATTATCAAACCCATTATTCGCCTTCGCAAAAAAGAATTAAGTTTAGCATATGGCTAGGCTAGCATAGCAGTAGAGGAAAAATCGTAAGCCTGTCCCCGGGTTGAACAACCTGGCCTGATTCAACCACAGCAAGCGCATCTGCCCAAACAACAGAAGTCATGATGCCAGACCCTTGGTTTGGAAACTTAGAGAGCTTGGTTTCGCCTTCAACGTTCTGGACCTGGACACGCAAATACTCCCGCCGGCCGCCTCCGTTGAAGGAAAAGTCTGATACCCCGGTGACACAGAAGGGTTTGTATTCTCGACACCCCTGCATCGCAAGCAGGTATTGCCTGGCGACGATATGAAACGTCACAAACGTTGACACAGGATTCCCTGGTAAACCGAAGAATGGCACCCCCTGGACTTCACCATAAGCCAGCGGTTTACCGGGTTTTATGGCGAGTTTCCACAACTCCAGCTTGCCTAGCTTTTCAACGGCGGCCTTTACATGATCCTCTTCCCCGACTGACACGCCACCACTCGTTAGAATACAGTCTGCCATTGATGCTGCTTTTAACAATGCTTGCTCCGTTGCCTCTGGGGTATCGGCAACGATCCCAAGATCAATCACCTCCATGCCCATATTTCGCAACATCGCTGATAACGCGTACCGATTTGAATTGTAAATCTGACCCGGCGCAACCGAGTTACCCGGCTCAACCAGTTCATCGCCGGTAGACATGATTGCTATTCTAAGGGGCGTTGCCACCTCGACCTCTGCGACGCCAACAGAGGCAACCAGACTCAACATTCTTGCCGACAACAGGTCTCCTTTGCATAGGATCAAAGAACCTGCCTCTATATCCTGCCCTTTCGACCTTACATTCTCGAACTGGTCGGGCAGCGTAAGGAGCTGTACCTGATTGCCACTCAGCGCTGTATTTTCCTGCATCACCACGGTATCTGCACCGATCGGTATTTCTGCGCCCGTAAATATTCTGGCAACAGTGCCTGGCTCTAGCCTTGACCCCACATATCCCGCAGGAATCCGGGCGGACACGCGGTAGCTGGTCCGCAGGTTCGCATCGGCGTACGCAATCGCATAACCATCCATTGCACTATTATCGGCGGGAGGAACATTAATCGGTGACTTAATATCTTTTGCCGCACAACAATTTAACGCTTTATCAATTGTTCTAAGCTCGCTTTTTACTGTCGGTTTGACCAAACCCAGTAATTGATCCACCACTTCATCAACTGGCCTTAACAACACAATCAATGACTCCCCTTTCGGATCAACTCCGCAAAATTACACGGGCGATGCGCTATGTTGAGCTGGTCTTTGAGGACCCCATTCCAGGCCGTTTTGCACGCGCCGGTAGACCCGGGCATGCAGAAAACAACCGTATTGTTTGCGATCCCCGCAAAGGCTCTGGACTGCACGGTTGATGTGCCTATCTCCTCGTAGGACAGTTGCCTAAAAAGCTCTCCAAAGCCAGTAATGTCTACATCGAACAATGGCGTAAGGGCTTCCGGGGTAGAATCACGACTGGTAAAGCCTGTTCCGCCCGTAACCAATATTACTTCAACGGTACTGTCAGCAATCCAGTTCGAAACGGTCGCCCTAAGTTGGTACATGTCATCAATAACGATCTGTCTTTGCGCCAGAAGATGGCCTTCTTCCAGCAACGAGTCACACAGGTACTGGCCAGAAGTATCGTTTTCCAGCTTACGGGTGTCAGATACTGTTAACACCCCTATTTGCAAACCGTTTGTCATTCAAAGTCTCCTTGTGCCTTGCCGCTTTTGAGTCGGGCCGACATGATACCCTGCCCTAAATCAAGAAAATAGCAGACACAAAAAGCGCAACGATCGAGGCACTGAAAAGGTCCATAAAGAGGTTAACTTTTTGAAGAGACAGGTTGCCCGATCTACCTAAGACGCCTATTGACATGGTGCTGCGCGCCGCGCCAAAAATCTTAGGGAACAAGCACGAGACGCTTCAAGTGTTTCTAACTTTGCTGGCGCCAGACTGTCAGCTAAGGCCAGCACTAACGCCGCCTTAACACTTATCGTATGGCACTCGAAAGGGCTTAACAGGTTCCACCAAACACCACCGACCATTGCGAACACACTACTAGAACAGGCTACTTGAACAAGGTGATAGAACAAGGCGCTGAAGGGTAGCGCCTAACCGCTTGGTTCCAGTTTGCGCGACCCCAAAAACCGTTTCACGTTGAATCTACTCCCC
>ERZ807291.5531-NODE-5531-length-15778-cov-6.097946_pt1 | contig 15778 bp, 12 predicted proteins | sample MGYA00521257_ERZ807291 | MGnify/ENA primary metagenome ERZ807291 (study PRJEB31413, sample SAMN03169783) | marine metagenome | biome: Marine; feature: Water; material: Subsurface seawater | place: North Sea | collected 2011-04-28 | depth 1 m m ...
TGATGTTTTTTCTCCTAAACGTGTATGTAAACTTGATACAATCAAAATTGTAGCTAAAATTATTGTATGAACATTGAATGTTGCATATTCTTGTTTACTATATGCTGGAATAAATGTAACTAAACGATGCACGTAAAATAAACCGATAAACAATAATATTAATTGACCTATTACTTCCAATAATATTTCTAAACTTCCTTTCTCTTCATCTACATCAGGAATATAATGTTTTAATAATTTATTTAAACCGACTACTGGAAACACTGCTAAAGCACTATATTGACAAATATTCATCAATTCATTTTTTGTTTCATCATCAAATTCGAATACATGATCCATAAATGACTTTGTATTTGTTGCTTTTTGTATATCTTCTAAATTATCCATTTTAACTTATATATATTATATGATTATATTTTTACATTCAACCAAATTAATTTTTAAAATGATTATAATTTATAATTTGGCTTATAAAGACATTAAAAATAAAAAATAAATTGATAATTATGAATATAAAACCATATTGTATAAACTATATAATATGACTTTAATTAAGAAAACTATTCCCACTATAAATAACATACGTAAAATATGTTATAGTATATTAACCAAAACAATAACAAATGTTGAGAAAAATGTCACAAAAGAAGAAAAGAACAACATAAAAATATTACGACATGTATGGAAAACGTGGTGTAAAAAAAAAAATCAGCACAAGAAATACTATGATAAATTTAAAAAAATACTTAATAAATGTTTAAGAGATATTAGAAAACAAAGTGGTAATGAAAATGATGATGATGATTATAAAACACGAAAAAGGTGCGAACATCCTTGTACTGAATTACTATGTGGAATGGCGTTATGTAATGCTAACATATCTATCGAGAAGATACTAAAAATGACATATGAGGATATTCAACATTATCCTGAATTAAATATTAGTAATATTAACTTCAATTGCTACATTGAAGACCTTAAAAAACGTTTAAATGAGAATAAAAATCAACATAATTCATTACAACAATATATATTGTTATGGGTTGAAGAGTACAGTAAAGTTGTTCAGTTTAGTAAAATCAAAAAGGTCTTTATTGTGGGTAAGAAAAACATATTTGAAGAAATCGATACACTTAATGCTCAAGTAAAAGATAAAAAGGATGCAAAAGGTGACATTATGATACAATTAGATGACGATAAATATATTGGTTTATCAGTCAAATCAGGAAAGCACGCTACTAAATCGAATTATAGCATTATCAAGTATTTTAAAGACAATGACAATGTTGTTAATGAATGTCAAATGATAAGGGAAAAATATTTAACCGAATGCGGATTTCCTGTATTTAACAAAGAAGATAGACCCGAAGTAAATAAATTATTCTATGACCGGTTCAATCCATTATTTCAAAAATTTCGTGAAGAAGTTTCAAAGGAAGACATTGGACGTCAACTGGTAGATTCGCTATACGGAGTAAATCTTCCATATGACTTGTACGAATTTAATGGTAATGAATTAGTGTTACTGACAAATAGAAATATTGACTATAACCAAGTTTCCTTTTCAGAATGTCCTGAATATTATTTAAAGAATAATGGTATTTATAGAAACGCCGCAAAAATGTTCTTTAAACTACAAACCGAAGATGTTACATATCGCGTTGAACTAAGATGGAAAGGCGTAATTCACACAGCGTGGCCACAGTTTCAGATACATAGTATTTAAAATATTTTTACACATTTGAACTTAAATGTTCAAAGGTGTAAATAAAATTAAAAAAACTTAAAAATATCTTTATATAAAAAATTGAAATTATATAAAGATATTTATATTGTTAATATAGTTATAGATATGGCACAAGATTTAAATTATATTGATTTATTTTGCGGTATTGGTGGTTTTCATCAAGTTTTAAATAAACTTGGTTGTAAATGCACACTTGCTTGCGATATTGATAAATCTTGTCAAGAAAATTATGAAGAAAATTATAATGTTAAACCGGTTAAAGATGTTAGAGATATTATGCCTGAAGAATTAGAAAATGTTGATATTATTTGTGGGGGATTTCCTTGTCAACCATTCAGTAATGGTGGTAATAAAAAAACATTTGATGATGAACGGGGATTATTATTTGATGAAATTATGCGTCTTGCGAAAGTTAAAAAACCCAAATTTATGTTTTTAGAAAATGTTAAACATATTCTTAAAGTTAGTAACGGCGAGGTTCTTGAATATATTAAAAAAAAACTTTCTGATTATGGTTATGAAGTGCAAATATTTCAAATGTCGCCACATAAATATGGAGTTCCGCAACAAAGAGAACGTGTATATTTTGTATGTGTTAGAAAAGATTTATATAATAATATTCCTATTGAATTACAACCATATAATGGACCACAATTAGATTTTAAAAACTTTCTTGATAAGAAAAAGGATATTGACCCGAAATATTTTATTAAGGACGATATTTTAAATGTCCTTCAAGCATGGGACGAGATTATTAAAGTAATGGAGGTTGGAGAAAAAATGTCACCTACTATTTTGATACACGACTATTATAAAAATTATACCCTAGATGAATGCCAAGATCACGCAGATTGGAGAAAGGATTATATGGAGAAAAATAAACCTTTGATTGAAAAATATAAAACTATATTTGATGAATGGTATGCTAAATATAAAGATTTACTTTCTAAACGTGAAATATATGGAAAACTTGAATGGCAAGTTGGCAAAATTAAACCAAATGATAGTATATTCAACTACTTTATCCAGATTAGACAATCTGGCATTCGCGTTAAAAAGGCAGAGTATTTCCCCACACTTGTTGCTATTAGTCAAATTCCTATCTATGGTAAAGAAAAACGATATATTACACCTAGGGAATGTGCACGTCTTCAGTCGTTTCCAGATTCGTATAAAATACACACTAACGATAAAAAAAGTTACAAACATTTTGGTAATAGTGTAAACGTTGATAATGTTAATAATGTTATTTCAAGCACATTTAAACATTATGGTTATTTGTAATAATCTAAATATTGTTTTTAGAATTATAATTATTTTTTTATTCTTTACAAGAATAAAAAACCAGACAAAAACTTATTACAGATTCTCAACGTGTTGATAAGACTAGATAATATTATTTAGTAATTAGATAATATTATTTAGTAATTAAATTAAAAAAATAATTAAATTAAAAATTGATATAATTATTTTACAATTATTATATCAAAGTATAAGTAATTATGGTTAAAAAATGCACTGATAAATATTGTAACGAAAACAATTTAAAATATGAAAAATATTTTAATACATTTTCATTTCCACTTAGTGATTTTCAAAAATATGCTATTGAAGGATTGGTTAATGATAAACACGTTTTAATTACAGCACATACTGGCTCGGGAAAAACGCTTCCTGCTGAATTTGCTATTGATTATTTTCATAATAAAGGGAAAAAAATTATTTATACTAGTCCTATTAAAGCACTTAGCAATCAAAAATTTCACGAATTTTCACAAAAATTTCCTCATATTAATTTTGGAATTTTAACTGGTGATATTAAATTTAATCCTGAAGCTGATGTCCTTATTATGACTACAGAAATTTTACAAAATACATTATTCTTAAAACAATCAAACAAAAATGATGAAAAATCGCTAAATTCTTCATATACTCACTTTGAAATGGATATTGAAAATGAACTTGCATGTGTTATATTTGATGAAGTTCATTATATTAATGATGCTGATAGAGGAAAGGTTTGGGAACAAACAATGATGCTTTTGCCTCCATCTGTTCAAATGCTTATGTTAAGTGCTACTATTGATAAACCTGATAAATTCGCTAAATGGGTTGAAGAACAAAATTTAGATACTAATTCTCTACCTATAAAAGAATGTTATTTAATTCCTACTAATCATCGCATTGTTCCTCTTTATCATTACGTTTATATGGACTCTAATCAAACAATATTTAAAACTATCAAAGACAAAGAAAAACAAAAAGAAATTAATCAACTTATACGTAAACCACATCTTATTAAAAGTGCCGCAATGCAATTTGATGATTCTATTATAAATAAAGTTTGCTCTTTGCAAAAATTATTTGATAATAACAAATGCTTTATTAAACCTAATTTGGTTCTTAATAATTTATTAAAATATCTCAAAGATAATGATATGTTGCCTGCTATTTGCTTTATATTTTCGCGAAAAAATGTTGAAAAATATGCTAGTCAAATTACTATTAATTTACTTGAAGATGATTCTAAAATTCCTTACACTGCTTCACACGAATGTAATAATATTTTACGTAAATTACCTAATTATAATGAAATTATAAGTTTACCTGAATTTCACGCTATTGTTAAACTACTTGAAAAAGGAATTGCTATTCATCATAGTGGTATTATGCCTGTTTTACGCGAAATGATTGAAATTATGTTTTCTAAGGGGTTTGTTAAAATTCTATTTGCTACAGAAACATTTGCTGTTGGTATTAATATGCCAACTAAAACTGTTATATTTACCAGTCTAAGCAAATATACTAGTCAAGGACAACGCTACTTACTTAGTCACGAATATACACAAATGGCCGGACGAGCTGGAAGACGTGGTCTTGATACTAAAGGTCACGTTATTCATTGCTATAATATGTTTAATAATAACGCACCCACTATGAATGAATATAAACATATTATGAATGGTGAACCTCAAACTTTGAAATCTAAATTTCAAATTGAATATTCACTTCTATTAAATATTATTAAATCTGATAATTGTGATTTACATAGTTATACTAAAACCAGTATGTTAAATAAAGAAATAGAAAATACTATACAAGAAAATATTAACTACTTAGAAATGAAACGCAACGAATATGAAAATCTTACAAATTCATTTTATTTGTCTGATGATTTAATTGAATTGCTTAAATATTATAGAGTAACTGAAACTGGGATGGATTTATTAAATGGAAATAAACGTAAGAAAATTATTAAAAAATTAGAAAGTTGTAAAAAAGATATTGCAAAATACATTGAACCTAGTAAAACTATTGAAGATATTTTCACCAATTTTGACTTACGTATTAATTTTAAAAAGGAATTGGATATGGAAGAAGATTATATGCATGGTCTTAAAAATAATATTATTAATAAATCTAAAGACGTTTTACACATTTTACATAAAAATAACTTCATTAAACCCGAAGGGGAAATAAGTAGTCCCAGAAATAATATCAAATATGAAATTACTGAAAAAGGGATTATTGCTTCAAGTATTCGTGAAGTTCCTGGCATGATATTTGCAGAACTTATTTATGATAATAAATTTGATAAGTTGAACGTTGATGAATTTATAGCTTTTCTCTCATGTTTCAGTGAAATTAAAGTTTCGGATGAATGTTCTATATCTAATATAGATGGAATACCAAAAGATATTGTTAATTCAAATATTAGAGAGACCTTGAGAGAAACGCAAAACATTATTGACTTATATTTACTCCAAGAAGAACAAATTCAAATGTTTACTGATACATTTGATATAAATTTAAAGTTTGATTTATTACCTTATGTGCTAAGATGGGTAAAAAGTGAAAATGAAATTCAATGTAGAACTATCATTTCAGATATGGGAGAGAATATTGGAGTGTTTTTAGGAGATTTCACTAAAACATTACTCAAAATTAATAATATTAGTAATGAATTATATCAACTATTTGTTGAGAGAAATAATATTAAAATGGCACATATGGTTAGTCAAATATCAGAGAGAATAATGAAATTTGTTGTTTTGAACCAAAGTTTATATGTTTAATTTGAGATTAGTGTTTATAATAATAATATTTTTTAATATCTATATATATTATTATTTATCATGAATGGAAACAATCCGGATGATCCGTCTGCGAAAAAATACACCAAGAGACCATTCTCAGACATTACAAATTCTGGATCTGAATCTGGGTCAGATCCAGAATTAGAAGCAGAACCAGCAACAGCATTACCAGCACCAGCAGCAATAAGAACATCACAAGCACAACAAGCACAACGGCAAGCACGAGCAGAAGCAGAAAAAGCAGAACGAGCAGAAGCAGAAAAAGCAGAACTAGTAGCACAACAAGCATCAACAGGAGTAAAAGCACCACAAGCACCACAAGCACCACAAGCACCACAAGCACAACAGCAAGCAGCAGCAGATGTAAATTATCAACGCATTTTTGTTCCTAGTTCTACACCTAATAGTGGGGGTCTTATTACATTAGACACAAATTGTTTTTACTACTGGTTAGCCCTTCTTTCACTACACGGAATAGCAGATGCGTCACACGATTGCTTATCATCAAGAGGTGGTAATGAAGCAAAATCAAATACAAAAGCAGCTTATATTAGAGATTTAATATCTTTAACCAATGGAGAAAATAAAGTTACATCATTCCCACCTCAATATACTCCATATAGTAAACAATCAGTTCATAATCTTCACAATTTACTTGATAGACGTATAAACCCAAATGTTGATACTAATATTATTAAACCGATTGCACAAACTTTTTATACTAACCCCAGTTCCAGTTCCAGTTCCAGTTCCACTTCCACTTCCATTAATATACCTAATTTACCAGAAATTCACAAGGCACATTACAATAAAGTTAACTCCACCCCACTATCACTACTACCACTACAAGGTCAAAGTTATTATTTTCATAAATATTCAATTCCTAAGAGTTTTAATCAACCAAGAGATTATTTTGGTCATGCAACCAATATTTTAAATTATATAAAAAAAAAAAATTATTGGAAAGGATACGTTGCTGATAGTGGTCAAGCAGAATTACATAAACAATTATCAAAACATATACCACCACCACCACCACCACCACCACCACCACCACCACAAGATGGAGAAGATAAACAAAAATTATCGGGAATATTAGATTCAAGTAGTAGTAGTGGTAGAAGTAATCCAGATGCTAAATTTTGTATTCCTTTTATGTTTATATATGATAATTCAAAATCTACTAATGAATTTTCAAACCCTGTAGGTGTTATTATGTATTATGCAAGAGGAAATGGTAAATTTGCAAATGTATATTTTAAATTATTTATAATAGATGTTAATAAATCACTTGATACAGAAATGCAACAAATTAATAATGATTGTGTTTCAGAAACACTTACCTCAGGTGATTGGTTTCGTGCTAATATTACAAATGTGCCAACATTACCTGACGTATTAAAATTTATATCTGGAAGTGGTAGTTGTATAAGAGATTGTATTGAAAAAGCTTTTAAATTAGTAACTAATAAAATAACTGCTATTAAAGTTTGCAAACCATTTGTAAGTATTGCACAAGAATTATTTTTACAAATACAAATGCAAATTCCTAATAATAATTCTTGGAAAGACAAGCAAAGAGAATTTGTACACGCTTTTTTAATGTGTGTAAAGAAATATGGTGATATTTCAAGAGTAGTTGATAATGAAATAAATCGTATACCAAATACTGCTGGTAATTATATTAACACCTTTACAGGAACGACCGATGGTTTTCTTACTAATTTTGCTTGTCTTTCAAATTTAAGTATAGTTTATAGTCATGAAGGGAGTGATTTAATTATTAATGAACCCCCAGATCAAGCAACAGCAGAAGCAGCAGAAGCAGCAGCAGCAGCAGCAGCAGCAGCAGAAAAAGCAGCAGCAGCAGCAGAAAAAGAAAAATTGGAAGATAATGAACGTATTTGGCAAGAAATATCAGGAAATTTAAAAGACATCAAAAATTTTTTATCAAATTTATTTAAACCAACCACACAAGCCACACAAGGCACAAAAGTAAGTGAAATTAAACTTACTATTTATACAAAAATAAAAAACGGAATGCGATTATTAAGATTATTAATTTGTTTAATGAATGAAAGTTTTATGTTAAGAATAATTACTCCACCTATTGCTGCAGAAAAAGATGCAAACAAATATAGTTTTAATCAGTTATATATATTATGGAGAATAACCAAAATTACTGAAGTTGCTTATAATTATCTAGACGTTAATTTTACTAATTTATCAATACAAAATGTTGATAAACAAAAATCACTTAAAATAGAATCTTGTATAGACTTTTTATTGTTAATAAATGGAAAAAAAATTGTTAATAGTAATCTTGAAGACAATGTTAATTTATTAAGTTACGCTGTAGGTCAACTTATGACTGGAGATGAAATAACAGGTTTAAAAAAGTGTGATAGTAAAGCAAATAAACTTACAAATATTGTAAATAATTTCTATGACAAAATTGTTGATGATGATTCTAATAACCCACACGTAATTTTTAGAGATATTTTAAAAACTAATATACATGGTATTCCCCAATCTGGTGGAGGTAGTATGCTTTCTACTCGTATGGGTTCTAATAATACGGAAAATTCTAATTTGAATAAATTAGAAACTTTGTGTAATAATATAATTACACAAAGAGTAAAATATTGGACTGGAAATAATAATACTGGTGTTTTTACCATTAATAATAATGAAATGAATGAGGAAAATAATAATGAAATGAAGGAGGAAAATAATAATGAAAGGGAGGAGGAAAATAATAATGAAACACTTTATGAGGATTATATGAAGGAAATATCATCAAACCAATTTGAACTACTTAAGTTTTTAAATAATCCTGATAATTTTGATACTTTAAAGTTTAATTTTAGTGAGTCTGATATTGAAAAATATAAGAAAAATTTCAATGAAGATAAAGATGAAGATCAAGATGAAGATGAAGATGAAGAACCAGCCTCAGCAGCAGCAACAGGAACACCACCAGCATCACCTCCAAGACCAGCCTCAGTAGCAGCCTCAGCAGCAGCAACAGGAACACCTCAAAAACAAGCATTAACAGCAGAAGAAGCAGCAGCAGAAGAAGCAGCAGCATTAGCAACACCTCAACAAAAAATAAATGTTGGAACTGGAGCTATTAGGACAATGACAGGCAACGCAAACAGAGGCACCACCACCGCCGCCGACCAAGAGCTAAAATATAACGAAGTAACACAAAATGGAATGTATAAATCAATTGCTGCTCTTAATAATGAAAATCGCGACTTAAATTTTCCTGAAATATTAAATGATTTTAAAGTAATAATTAATGGTACTTATAAACTTGTGGATGAATTTTTTAAAAATACGACCACCACCCCGCCGCCTTCTGGTGCTGATGCTGGTGCTGGTGCTGGTGCCGGTCTCTTCGGTAATAATAATAGTTTGGGAGGTAAAAAATCAAAAATAATAAAAACAACACGTAAAAAAAACAATAAATTAAAAACAAAAAGAAGAAATACAAAAAAGAAGATAAAAAAGAAAATCAAAAAAATAAATAAATCAGTAAAAAGAAAAAATAAAAATCAAAAGAAAAAAAATACACGTAAAAAGTGATTGCTTGAATTATTGATTTATTAGTATTGCAATGAGTAAAAATACTAATAAATTATGTCAAAATGTAGATAAATTTAATTAAAATGAAGAAAATGTTTCTTCGGCACTATATCCTTCAAACCCTTCTTTAGAGCAACCAAAACCTTCGGGACTGCCTTCGGGACTGCCTTCGGGACTGCCTTCGGGACTGCCTTCGGGACTACCTTCGGGACTACCTTCGGGACTACCTTCGGGACTACCCATGAGACTTCCAAATGGATTTACTTCACCCATTTGAGTTTCAGGACTATCTTCAGGACTACCTTCATTGCTTCTCATACTTCCCATACCTTCTGTTTTATTCATTTCCATAATCATTATACCTAAAAGAATAAACATAAGAACAATAGGAAAAATAACCAAGAACCAAGATACACTTGTATATCCAGATTTGCAAATTAAATTTAATACCCAAGTCCAGAATAAAATATAGATTGCTTCTACAGCAAATACAATAGCATTATTTGCACCAGGTGCGGGGCATTCATAAATACCCATACAAAAACGTTTAGGGTCGCGCATATTTTGAAGCGCAATTATTATTAATGCGAATGACGATAATGCAAAATATAATGCAGATGGAGTGCATAATTTACGGAAACGTTCTATTAATTTCATTATACATATAAATTAGAAAAAAAGATAATTAATATATTATTTATAAAATATATTCCTTAAATATTGATATATGATGTTAACTAGTTTACTTAATTGATAACTTGAGATATATTATTTTCTTTACAATCAGGACTACTTGAATCAGAAAATTTATCAATTTCATCGTATTCAAATGCCTTTTTTATAGTAGGAACATCATAATTTTTTGGCATTTCAAAAACACTTTCATCGGGTAATTCTATTGTTAATTTTTGCTTTATTTGGGTTTCATGTATATCTATATTTTGAAGTATAACTTCTTCAACATTTCTAATTTCTTCATCATTAGAATCCGTTTCTTCTGATTCTTCTTCATCATTAGAATCCATTTCTTCTGCTTCTTCTTCATCATTAGAATCCATTTCTTCTGCTTCTTCTTCATCATTAGTATCATTAGTATCGTTAATATTTACTTCTTCTGCTTCTTCTTCATCATTAGAATCCATTTCTTCTGCTTCTTCTTCATCATTAGAATCTGTTTCTTCTGCTTCTTCTTCATCATTAGTATCGTTAATATTTACTTCTTGTGCTTCTTCTGCTTCTTCATCATTAGAATCCGTTTCTTCATCAATTTTTTCTTCAATTGTTTCCAAACCTTTCTTTCCTTTTTCCCCCGCCCAATATTCATTATATTTATTCCATTTCCATGTTCTTATATTTTCAATATTCCATTTTTCATAATTTATGCTACTACTTAAGAAATTAGAAATATTTTTCATTTTCTCATTCATATTATTTACAAAATTGTTATAATCTTCATTTATTTGTTTGACATTGTTATCTTCATTTATTTTTTGAAAATAATTTTGTGAACATTCTTGCATATGTATTCTTAAAATAAAATTGCAAAATGTTATACCCACTAATAATACTTCTGAAATATGTAGCATTTTAAAACAAATACATTGAGAAAAATAAAAAAGTAATTTATTAATGGCATAAATTAAATTAATCACTTTATAATCATCATCATCTTTAAAATCATCTAAAACTTCATTGGTATCTGTATTATGTAAACCATTTATAATATCTTCTGTATTTGCATCAGTGTCATCAAATTCCATTTTATAAATTTATACAAATATAACTTTATATAGATTTATGTAGATTTATATAGATAGATTTACAGAATTATCAAAATAATCCAGGTATAGATAAATAATATAATGCAATACCAACTATCAACCAAACAATAAAACTGGTTATAATTTTAGTATTTCTATCAATATTTTTAAATTTAAAAATTAAAAAAAACCAAATAACTGGAATTACTGTAGCGATTGACATAATTAAAATGCTTAAAGAGTAAGAATATAATCTTTTATCATCTATAAAAAAAAGAGAAACTAATTCTAGTGGAATGGTAACTAAAATACTTCCCAAAAATGGACTTAATGAATTTGCTAATATTGTTGATCCTGATAAAATAGAACCTCCAACAATAAAACGATATAATAAAGGGTAAAGCATATTATAATATTAGGATATTATAATAATTTGCATATTTGAAATAATGTTTATAATAGATAATAATGTATATATTATAAAAAATAATATCAATAAATATTAATACAATAAAATTTAATGTCAGAATTAAATAAAGTGGTTGTTTTTGACCTAGATGAAACACTTGGTTATTTTCAAGAATTTGGAATTTTATGGAATAGTCTTCAAATTAAATATTCAAATCAATTAAATTTTGATAATAATTTATTTAATAGTTTATTAGATTTATACCCCGAGTTATTAAGACCAAATATTTTAAATATTTTAGATATGATTGTAAAAAATCAAAAGAATCAAAAGAATCAAAATATTAAACCAATATTATTAATGATATATACAAATAATAATGGTGGTAAAAACTGGGTAAATTTAATTATAAAATATTTTGAAAGCAAAATTTGCGATTTAAATGTTGATAGAATAATTAACGCATTTAAAATAGATGATAAAATAATTGAACCTCTAAGGACTGGTTATGAAAAAAAACATTCTGACTTTTTACGAACAACAAAATTATCAAAAGATACACGAATTTGTTTTATTGATGATACATATCATCCACAGATGGAACATGATAATATAGTTTATTTACATATAAAACCATATACATATAATTTAAGTGTAAATATATTTTTAAATAGGCTAAAAAAACACAAAATATTTGGAAAAAAAGGATTTATTGATGATAATACATTTGAAATGTTAAAATTTAATTTAGACTATAGAAATATTAGCAATAATAATAGTGAAAGTCAATTTGAAAAAAAAAGTCAATTAGAACAAAAAGTGGATACTATTGTTTCTAAACAAATTATGTGTTTTTTACAAGAATTTATTACGGATTTCACCAATGTAAATTAAATATCCTTTGCTTAAAATTAGTGATATAAACATAAAACATGCTGCATCAAATATGATTCTTTTATCAAATTTTGTAAATTCTGTATATTTTGAAAACGGATTAAACCGCACCATTAAAGTTAATGAAATTAATATTGTAATAATTGATGGTAAATATTGCAAAAAATTAGGAACAAAAATATTAATATTAATAAATGTTATAACATACACTATGTATGTTATTACTTTTAAAGTATTATATAATAATTCAACTTTTTCCATTTATTAATATATTATTATTAGAATATATAATAATATATTTTTATAATTACAAAATATATTACTTAATTATTAACTATTTTACATCATCATTATTGTTTGTTATTTTATTTTTATATATATTTAATGTCCTAGCACTAGAATCTGTTGCATCTACAAATCTAGGCATCCAAAAGTATGGAATTAAACTATCACAATTAGGATACAACCTTTCAAATATTTTCCTATAATGTAGTTGTTCAAATGTTTCAGGTGTATTAATAGTATATTTTTTACAATCATTCAAATCATATGAATAATTTTGCATATTCTCTTGTATAATTTCATACCAAGAGCGCGATTGCGAACTAACACCATCACTAAACGCTTCTTTTGTTCTCCAAATAATGCTCTTGGGTAAGCAAACTTTATTTAAATATACTTCATCATTTGTGTAAATGTGTATTTTATGATTAGAAAAAGCTTTTCTTACTAAATATTTTTCACATTTTTCATTATATGTATGACAACGTAATTTAGCATCAATTGAGAAATAGAAATCAACCCAACTTCTATCTAAAAATGGTGTTCGTGGTTCTAAACCATTAGACGATATTGTTCTATCTGACCGCAAAACATCAAAATAATGAATATTATTCATTAAACGCCGACATTCTTTATCAAATTCTATAAAATCATTGCAGTAATGAAAATATAAATAACCTCCCATTAATTCATCAGCACCATCTCCATTAAATATTACTTTTGCATAACTATTTTCTGAAATATATTTTGATACTAAATAATTGCCTACACTTGCTCTTATTGTTGTTGTATCATAACTTTCTATTTTTTCAATTACTTCGGGTATAGCATCAATAAAATCTTGTTCTTTTACAATAATTTCGCTATGAATTGTATTTAAATGTTCTGCTACAACGCGAGCATTTTTTAAATCTTCTGAACCTTCAAAACCAATAGTAAAAGTTTCTATTTGTTTTTTACTCATTTCATATACTTTACTAGCTACTAAACTTGTAATTAAAGAACTATCTAAACCTCCAGATAGTAAACAAGCGATTGGTCTTTCTGTTGTTTCAACACGCTTTTCTACGGAATTTATTAAATTTTCTTTTATTAGACCTAATATTTTTGTTTCATACCCTAAGTCTATACTTTCTGTTACTTTAGAAAAATTCAACATATTGTATTTTTCATTTCTTTTGCATATTTTAAAATTATTAAAACAATTTAAAACAATTGTTCCATATGAACCAGGTGTTACTTGTTCTAATATTTTATCCGAAATATTATCTTTCAATGAAATTAAATCTATTAACATTTTTAATTCTGATGCAATTCCTATTACTGGTGCTTCATTTGCTTCTTTATAACTAACTAAAAATAAAGGCCTAACCCCATAAGGATCTCTAGCGTAAAACATCTTATTATCATTTTTATCATATATTACAAAAGAAAACACACCATCCAACAACTTTAATGTTTGTTCAATACCATATCTTTTATATAAATGTATTATAACTTCACAATCTGAAGTTGTTTTAGGAATTATGTTCATTTCACAAAACAATTTTTTATAATTATAAATCTCACCATTACAAATTAAAACAATATTATCAATTTCTATTGGTTGTTCACCATTCTCATTTAAACCATTGATTGCTAAACGATGAAAACCAAAATAAACATTAGTATTATAGTCTTTAATATTATGTTTTTTTTTTGTTATTAATTTAAAACTACTAAATTCAGGTCCTCTTTTTCTACCTTTAATAAAAGAATTTTCTATTTTTTCTTTACTAAAAATTCCTTCCTTTGTTATTAAGGTAAAAATTCCACACATAATATTTAATATTAGCAATTCTTTATATATATTTAATAATTTTTGATAAACAATTATATTTGATTTCTTTTTTTATATATATTAATTATATAATGAAACTTGACGCTGTTTTCGCTCCCCTTGATGTTGAATATTGTTTATATTTCTACATACTTATGGTTTTTGGTTTTGTACTTTTAGTTTTGGCCGTTGTTAAATTCGTATATGGTCTTTTGTTAGCAAAAAAAAGAGAATCTTTAAGTGATTCTGTTTTCACTTTAACTCATAGTGCATTATTCTATTTTATTAATCGTCTTTTATACTCAATGTGTAATAATTCATTACAAAAATAAATTATATATTTAAGACATAATATTGTATAATAAAATAATATCATATTATATTATTATATATTTAAGACATAATATTGTATAATAAAATAATATCATATTATATTATTATATATGTTTGGTATTGTTAAAGAATTCTTTTCTACAAATCACGAAGGTCAAAAGCAAATTAATGATGCTTCATTTAAACATTGTGTTATTAACCAACCCAGTATTATTGAAGCGCGATTTTCAAATAGACCCGCACCAACACGTTACGTAAAAATGCCAGTTATTGATGTTAAAAATTATGTTAATAAAGATGAAAATAAAATTATTGCTTCTAATAATTTAAATTACTTACCAGCAACAGAAAAAGGTCCTTGGAACTCATATATGTCTAATATTGATATTGAAACAAATTTAAGAAATCAAAATATTAAAAATAGTAAATGTGATAATAATTCATATATTCCATCAAGTAAAAGTGATTTATATAATTCAAAACATATTGTTACTAATACTGGCGTAAATACTAATAAACATCATCTATTATTTAAAGAACAAACTCATAATCCTGTAAATCGTAATAAATTTAATTTACAAGATAATTTATTTAATAATAATACACGAGTTCAAAGAAATAATATTTAACAAATATTAACTATTATAACTATTATAATTATTATACAAATTATAATATTTTATTCAATATCATTATCGTTATTTTCTTTATCAACTATTACTTCTTTTGCTATATTTTTTATTACCTTTTTTGTATTCTTTTCTTGGAAATTTTCCTCACCTTTTCCAAATCTATTTGTTACCATTGTCATATATTGTTCATGATAAGGACTTTCTTGTTCCCAAC
>ERZ807291.5532-NODE-5532-length-15776-cov-15.634056_pt1 | contig 15776 bp, 15 predicted proteins | sample MGYA00521257_ERZ807291 | MGnify/ENA primary metagenome ERZ807291 (study PRJEB31413, sample SAMN03169783) | marine metagenome | biome: Marine; feature: Water; material: Subsurface seawater | place: North Sea | collected 2011-04-28 | depth 1 m m ...
CTGCCGCATCCGGCGGCAAATAGTGTATCTCCGGTAAAGGCAACAGGCTGCTGGAACTGATCAGATACCGAGGTGTAAGCCACATGATCTAAGGTATGGCCGGGAACTTCGATCACTTCAAAGTTAGCACCTAAAACACGGATGATGTCACCTTCGGAAACTGGCTTTGACGGTCCTTTCAGGGGTTGATGCGAGCCGATGACCTCGATTCCAGCGAAGCGTGAGCACAAATCGAGAACACCGCCTTGATGATCACCGTGCCAATGCGTCAACAGAATGCCTTGAAGGGTCAGTGCATGACTCTCCAAAAAGGCGATCACGGGCGCTGCATCGCCAGGGTCGACCACCCAGGCGTTCTCGTCATCGGCAACGACCCAGATGTAGTTGTCATCAAATGCGTGAACTCGGTGAATCTGGAGCATTAGGCGTTATCCGAGTCAGCCATCGCGGTGATATTGAAGCCGTTGTCGACATAAATGGTCTGGCCTGTAATCCCCGAGGCTAGATCGGATGCTAAGAATGCAGCTGTATTGCCGACTTCTTCGATCGTTGTATTGCGGCGGAGTGGGGTACGGGACGCGTTGTAGTTCAACATGGAACGGAAATCCTTAATCCCACTGGCCGCTAATGTGCGAATTGGGCCTGCTGAAATCGCGTTGACCCGGTGACCCTTGGGTCCCATCGAGGTGGCGAGAAACCGAACACCGGCTTCGAGAGACGCTTTTGCCAATCCCATCACATTGTAATTCGGCATCGTCTGAACAGCTCCAAGGTAGGACAGCGTAATAATGCTTCCTTGACGCCCCTCGAGCAGTGGTTGGGCCGCCTTCGCAAGCGCCACCAAACTGTAGGAGGAGATGTCATGTGCAATTCGAAAGCCTTCGCGCGTCGTTGCATCGACGAAGCTACCACTGAGCTGATCACCAGGAGCGAAGCCAACCGCATGAACAACGATGTCGATTCCATCCCAATGCTTGGCCAACCCCTCAAAGACCGCATCAATCTCTTCGTCACTTCCAACGTCACATGGGAAACACAGCTCAGGAGGGGTTCCCCAGCCTTCGGAAAACCCTAAAACGCGGTCTTTTAGCTTGTCATTTTGGTATGTAAACGCAAGCTCTGCGCCTTCGCGATGCATCGCCTGAGCAATCCCATAAGCGATCGACAGTTTGCTTGCGACACCGACGATCAGTGCGCGTTTACCGGAGAGCATTCCCATTGCATATCCTTTTTCTTGTGTTGAAGCGATAGCGGGCAATGTTACCATGAAGTCATGGCAGTTCAGAGCGTGTTTCGACTTGGCGTGCATGATAAACAGCGAGCTTGGGATCGCTGGGTTGGCGGTCGTCTTGGTCACCGAATTCAAGTTGAGGAGCGCAGGCTGGCTCGACGTGAGCTTCGGCGGCTGTTCGGACAGGTGGTCCTTCAAGTTGGTGGCACAGCAGGTTTCCCACTGATCGCCGATTCGCTTGCCCCCGTTCGTTTACACATTGTGTTTGGAGGGGAGGTTCCGAAAACCTCACATTGCCCTGTGATTTTAGCGGAAGATAATTTGCTTCCGTTTCCAACTGACTCGGTTGATATTTTGGTATTGCAGCATTCGCTGGATATCAGCGCTCATCCCCATCAGGTATTACGTGAAGCAGAACGTGTTCTTCGACCCGGGGGAAGACTCTTGTTATTTGGTTTTAATCCCGCATCCAGCTGGGGATTGAGGAAGCTCATCAGTACGCCGCTGGATAGTTTGCTGCCTTGGCATGCTCGATTTATGCGTCGAAGCCAGATTGAAGACTGGTGTCGTTTGTTAAATTTAGTTCCCGAGCTCTCACGACATGCGGTGTACAGTTTACCGCTCGCTAAAACCGGCATACGGAAACTCTTTAAGCGCATTGAGCACTCAATGGCTCGGAAAGAGTGGCCAATTGGCGCTGTCTATTGTTTGCGTGCAAAGAAAGAGCGAAATGCCTACATCCAAGGAAAACCAAGCCCCCTTGGACGTTTCGCCAACGTAGGTCAGACGCTTAAGCCGGCTGTTGGGATGCGGCGGAAGCCAATATTACGCGTAGTGCAGAAACCGGATGACGCATCGTCTGATTGGAGAAGCGTTTAACCTGAGATCGACAAGAGTAACCGGTCGCCAAAATCTCTCCATCTGATTGAGTCTGAGCCTCGACTTTGGGTTTCCAGCTCTGCGCATAAATCGTTTGAGAGGTCTCCACGTTCGCCTTTTCATGCCCATAGGTGCCAGCCATCCCACAACACCCGACAGATTCAATCTCCAATGATTGACCAGCCATCGCAAAGATCGGCTTCCATAATGCGAGAGATTCCTTCGCATTGGTTGCCTCAGTACAATGCGCAAAGAGACGGAAACGTTTCACCGGCAAGGTGGTTGCAATGGCCCCTTCAACCAGATGGGTAGCAATGAACTCTTGAACGAGCAGGACAGGAGGCGTCTCAATGTGTGCTTCTTGATACTCAGACCGATAGGTCATCGTCATCGAGGGATCTAATCCAATCATCGGCACGCCGATGGCATCGATTGCTCGGAGTTTTTCGGCATTGGATTCGCCAAGGCGTTTAAACCATTTGAGGAAACCATGGACGTGCAGCGGCTTTCCGTTAGCGTGAAACGGCATCAACGTAGGTTCAAAATCCAGAAGCTTGAGTAACTCAAACAGGTCAACCACGGCATTGGTTTCGAAATAACTGGTAAAGGCATCTTGAACGACGACCACTTGACGACTGAAGCGTTCGGGATCGGAGTCTTTCATCGCACGCAATCGGCTCGTGTCGGCAACTTGAAAGCCTGCTTCGGCGATGGCTCGATGAGGATCTATCCCAGACAGCGAAGGGGAGTCCACCAATCCGAGCATCGAAAACAGACCGCGACCCAACCGCGACTCGACCAACAGGTTGTAAAGTTTCGGTACCTGTGCCGCGATCGGCAGTGCATATTCGAGCGTCCCCACAATCCAGTCCTTCATTGGGCGAGAATATCGGGTGTAATAGGCACTTAAAAAATGACTCCGGAACGTCGGAACACTGACTTTAATCGGACATTGGCCCGTGCAGGATTTACAAGCCAAACACGTCGACATCGATTCAAACACTTCGTGGTTAAAATCGTAGTTTGCGTCTGATTTTTTCCACGTCCGCAGGATCCGCGCCGGAGCTCCAAGAATGTGCTCGCCAATCGACAAAGAGGGAATTGATTGAACGCCCTGATCTGACAAGCGCGTGACCCATTCGCGCATCAAGCCAGCGCGACCCTTGGGGGTGTATCGGCGATCACGTGTTGCCTTCCAGCTTGGACACATCCGATCGTCCAGATCGTAATTGTGACAGGCGCCATTCCCATTACAGAGAAGGGACGTGCTTGCCGATGACTGAAGGCTCGGCGCGATTGTGCGATCACTCGCGCCACGCGTCGGGACCTGATCAATCTTCAACAGCGGCGAGTCGACTGTTGGCCCTGCAATCTTACCTGGATTCAATCGGTTTAATGGATCAAACAGTGCCTTGACTTGGCAAATTGCTGGATAGAGCGAACCAAAGAAGATCGGCGCATATTCTGATCGCACCCCTTTACCATGCTCACCCCAAAGAAGGCCATGGTATTTCTTCGTTAAATCAACAACTTGATCAGTAATCGTGCGGACCATCTCCATCGTTTCCGGAGCCTTCAAATCGAGCAACGGACGAACATGAAGAACACCGGCGTCAACATGACCAAACATCCCATAATCCAGATCATGTTCATCGAGTAACTGTCGGAACTCACCGATATATGGCGCTAAGTTTTCTGGGGGAACGCAGGTATCCTCAACGAAGGCAACCGGCTTTTTCGCACCTTCAACTCCACCCAATAAACCGACCGCTCGCTTGCGCATCGCCCAAACCTGAGAGACTTGCGCGCGTCCGCGTGCGATCGCATGAGCAAAGGACCGACCATTATCCGCCGCAACCTGTTCAAGATATCGACGAAATTGATCTACGGTATCGGCCAGTTTGGCCGCATCAAAATCCGTGAACTCCACCAAATTAATTCCCTGGAGGGTTCGATCAGATGCCGGGAAATAATCAGCGACACTGTCCCAAATAAAATCATTCATTGCTAAATTCAGGACCTTGGAGTCGACGGTTTCGATCGACGTCGCCCCATGAGTCATAAGCTCTCGGGCATCAAATAACGCATCCATGAACGATTCGTACTGCACAGCAACCAAGGCCACTTCCGTTGGCAGAGGTTCTAGGTTGATTCTCGCCTCGCTAATGAGCGCCAGAGTCCCTTCAGAACCGCAGAGCACAGCGTTTAAATCAATCTTGCCGTCATCGGTACGCACGTGTTTCAAATCGTAGCCGGTAAGGCATCGATTCAGTTTAGGGAAGCTGTCATCGATCGCCTGCTGGTTGGTGTCGTGGAGCTCACGAAGCGCCTGCCCGAGACGGTATTCAGGTGTTGAGCGCGACAACTGATCTAATTCATCATCTGACAGCACGCTGGTTTCCAGTGTTTCTCCAGTCAAGAGTATCGCCTTGAGATTCAGAACATGGTCTCGTGTCTTCCCATATCTGACTGATCCTTGCCCACTTGCGTCGGTGTTGATCATTCCGCCAATCGTCGCTCGATTGGATGTGGATAGATCCGGTGCAAAAAAAAGTCCATGTTGGCGGATCTCGGCATTCAGGTGGTCTTTGACTGCCCCGCATTGAACTCGGGCCCACCGTTCTTCAACGTTGATTTCAAGGATCTGGTTCATGTGTTTACTGGTGTCGACCACAACGCCTGCACCCAGACTTTGCGCATTCGTTCCGGTCCCGCCACCGCGGGGATAGAGCGTGACTTCATGGTCATGGGCTGCACGAACGATACGACAGAGATCCTCGTGATCCTTCGGAAACACGACAACTTGTGGATACACCTGATAGATGCTGTTATCGGTGGAAAGCACTGTGCGAGTAGCATCATCACAGTGAATTTCGCCCTCGAAACCTAATGCATGAAGCTCCCGCACATAATGCTGAACGGTTTCAGAGACAGGCTCGCGATGGTCAAGACGCGGAATCATCGAACGGGGATCTCCAAGGATCGACAACTAAAGTCGAAGTGTGTCATAAAATAGCCATAGAAACTACGCAGAGGCACAGTCTTCAATGGCTTTTTGGGAAGAGAAGCAACTGCACGAGATGTCCGATTCAGAATGGGAATCGCTGTGCGATGGTTGCGGGCTATGTTGCCTACACAAGCTCGAAGACATTGAGACCTTGGAGGTGGAGTTTACCTGCGTGAAATGTCGCTACCTCGACCATCATCGATCCTGCGAAGTGTACGAGGAACGCGTCAATCTAGTTGAGGATTGCTTGAATGTTCGCGATCTCGATCCCGAGTATTATCGTTGGCTACCCGAGAGTTGCGCCTACCGACGGATTCATGAACAACGACCGCTTCCTCAGTGGCACCCGTTACGGACAGGGAACCGTGAAGTCATGGAGAAGGGTGGATATGCTGTCGGTGATTGGGCCATCTCTGATCGTTTAGCAACACCTGATGTTGATTTCATCGTTCGAATCAAAGCCAGCGACTCCTGATCTATCCGTTTGATAGAAACGATTGAATTTCCGAGATTTGCTCTTGTGTGTTGAGGAAGGGGGCGTGCCCAGTGTTGGGAATCTCGAGTCGTTCGACTCGAAGCGCGCTATGCACCATTTTATCGGCAATCTCTGCGGGTAGCACGTCAGAATCCATGCCTCGAATCACCAGCATACGACAGGTGATCGAGGCAAACATCGCCCAAGCCAGGGTCGGGTTTTGGCTGCCTCCGAATTGTTTAAGAATAGCGGGGTCGTAATGCTGGGTGAGTGATCCGTCATCCAAACGTCGTAACGAATGCACCAACAACAGATCCCATTCTTCAGAGGACAACTCGCCGAAAGGGGCATAAATTTCCTCAAAATAATCCCTTGCGTCAGATAAGTGTCGAAACAACTGTTTGTCTGAGCTGTATTGCCGAATTCGATGAATAGCGTCCTCGGGGACTTCGGGGCCAATGTCATTAATCACTAATCGATCAATCAATCCACGGGTTTGCGGGCTTGACGCCATCATCATTCCAAGCACACCACCCATGCTGGTTCCGATCCAGTGTACCCGACCAGACACCTTAAACACTTTCAGCAAATCAACGGCAACTGATTGATAAAACGAAAATTGATACCGGTCAGGATCGACCCAGTCACTATAACCGCGACCCGGAGTGTCTGGACAAATCACATAATAATGCGACGCGAGGCTGCGTGCGAGAGTCAAAAAATCAGACCCGTTGCGTGCAAACCCATGCCAGCAAATCACCGCTTGACTGGATGGATGCCCCAGGGTTCTGACAAATACATGGATCCCTTGAACCTGAATCAGATGCTCGCTGAACCCGCAGCCCGCGATTGGCGGGCTAACTTCAGGAATATTCGCAGAGGTAAGCGGTTGGCTCTGTAACCTCGACAGCAAACGTTTGATCTGCTGGAACATGAAACTCCTCGCCATCAGAATAGAGTAAAGGTTCTGGATCGTCGTGTCGTTGTACTACAAGAGCACCACTGATCACCACCATTCGCTCATTTTTTGATGTCGAAAATTCATACGATCCAGGTGCCATAACGCCAACTGAGCTTTCGCCATTGGAATTGTCGAATCCAAGGGATAAGACCTGGTCATCAAAATATCGATTCACTTGCATGAGAGGGGCCTCCACTGAATGGCGAGTCTGAATCGTCGCCATCTCTTCTATTTAACATAATAATGATTATGCGCAAACTATTCGGGGTCAACACCGATAATCGTAAATGTTCCAGCGCTGGCTCGAAGACTCAATAAGTCATGATAGGCATCGGACTCGTACCAGTCAGTCATGGCTGCTTGGGTCGGAAACCAAAATAATGCGATCTGAGAAAAATCGCCCAATCCATTTTCATCATCCAGCGTCATGGGCTTTTCGGCGCGAAAACGGATCTCTCCACCGTAAGGCTCGAGCGTTGCCGGAACCTGTTCTCGGTAGGAATTGAAATCGGACAAGTTATTAATCCGAATTAATGCGATCATGCGAACCATCGTAGGGATTCCTTTTTTTCTTAATATGATGTCATCTGATTCAGCGATTGACGCTAGCCAACATCTAACCAAGCTCGGCTCAAAAAAGCTATCTCAATTTATTGAAAAAACTGGGCCAATCGACATCCCAAGACGCTATGGTGATGATCTCTTGCTCGGTCTTGCGCGAATCATTGTCGGCCAACAACTATCAAACCAGGCTGCTGCCTCTATCTGGCGCCGGTTGGAAACTGCCTATCCTCAACGATCCAGACTGCTTGTTGCGCTTGCCGATGTGACTACCCCAAATACCGGCTTATCCGCATCAAAACAACGAACTCTGGGTCAAATCATGGAGCTTGGCGATGGGTGGATCCTGAGGATTGCCAAGCTGGATGCAGAACAACGATCTCAGATGTTGTTAAAGGTTTGGGGAATCGGCCCTTGGAGCGTTGCGATGTGGGAGCTGTTCGTCCTTGGTCATCAGGACCAATGGAGTGATAACGACCTCATATTGCGGAGGGTTAGCGAAGAATTAGCAGCGGATGCAGGCTTTGATCGAATCACGTTGATTGAAGCTGCGGCCCCCTTCCGTTCATACCTGGCGCTGTATGCGTGGCGATTAAACGACTTCCTTAAAGCGAATCGTGAATGATTGCATCGGGCTCCTGAAGGAACTCAAGGAAACGTTCAGCCACACGAGAGAGGTGCTTTGCCCGATGGTGCATGGCATACCACTGTCTTTTTAACGGAAATCCTTGCACATTTAAGACCACAAGCTCTCGTGCAGCGAGTTCAAGTCGCATCGACTGAATGGGTAGATAAGCAATACCCAAACCGGAAATTGCCGCAAGCTTAATCGCCTCACTGTCTTCAAATTCCATCAATGGGTTCAACTGCAACCCGTTTTCTGCAAACCGTCTTTCGATCGCCTGACGGGTTCCCGAACCCCTCTCACGGCTAATGATATCCGCGGACATGAGTTGGTCGAGTGTCATTGATGGCAGCGCGGCCAATGGATGGTAAGGATGAGCAACAAACACGATTTCGTTCGTTGAAATCGGAGCATAGGCTAAGACTTTTTGATCCGGTGGAGTGCCCATAATGTAGACATCGTCAAGATTATTGGCGAGCCGCTGCATCATTTGCTCACGGTTCCCCATGTTAACGCGGGGCTCGACCCGTGGATAACGCCGCTTGAATTCTCCGACACGTTGCGGCAAAAAATATTTGGTGGTGGTGACGACCGCAAGATTTAGGGGACCTGAAATCTCATGATTGACACTTTCCAAGTTCGTTTTCATCACTTCAAGGCGATCAAGAATTTCTCGTGAGGTGCTTGCAACCTCTTCCCCAGCCCGCGTTAAAAATAAGTTCTTTCCAATCTGGTCGATTAATGGCATCCCAATTTTCTCTTCGAGCGCCTTAACCTGCATAGAGACCGATGGCTGTGTCAGGCTCACCTCCTCTGCTGCGCGAGTGACGGATCGAAGTCGAGCAACCGCTTCGAACAACTTCATTTGTTGAATCGTTGGAAGATAAATCTTATTCATAAGGTTTTCTCTATAGTTCCTATACAAATAATCTATTTTTACTGATCGATCAACTGACCTAATCTCTGTGGCATTCTTTCAGCCAAGGAAAAGGATAAAAAATGTCAAAAGATCAAGGGAAAAGTTACAGCGCGGGTGTTAAAGAATACCGCGAGACGTATTGGATGCCGGAGTATGTGCCGAAAGACACCGATTTCCTGGCGTGTTTCAAAATCACTCCTCAAGAAGGCGTTCCTCGCGAGGAAGCTGCAGCCGCGGTGGCAGCTGAGAGCTCAACAGGAACCTGGACTACCGTATGGACGGATCTGCTCACAGATCTTGATCACTATAAAGGCCGCGCTTACGCAATCGAGGATGTGCCAGGAAGCGACGACGCTTATTATGCGTTTATTGCTTACCCAATCGATCTGTTTGAAGAAGGATCTGTGGTCAACGTATTGACCTCGCTGGTCGGTAACGTGTTCGGATTTAAGGCGGTCCGGGCGCTGCGCTTAGAAGACGTTCGCATCCCAATCGCCTATGTCATGACCTGTGGTGGGCCACCACACGGTATCCAGGTCGAACGCGATCTCATGAACAAATATGGCCGCCCTCTCCTCGGTTGTACCATTAAGCCAAAGCTCGGTTTATCGGGGAAAAACTACGGACGTGCGGTTTATGAGTGTCTACGAGGCGGTCTCGATTTCACCAAAGACGATGAAAACGTGAATTCACAACCCTTCATGCGCTGGCGTCAACGCTTTGACTTTGTGATGGAGGCGATCAATAAAGCAGAAGTTGAAACTGGTGAGCGCAAGGGGCACTACCTCAACGTCACCGCACCAACACCTGAAGAGATGTACAAGCGTGCAGAATATGCGAAAGAAATCGGCGCGCCAATCATCATGCATGACTACTTAACCGGCGGTTTCACAGCCAATACCGGTTTGGCGAATTGGTGTCGCGATAATGGCATGCTGCTTCATATTCACCGAGCCATGCATGCCGTCCTTGACCGAAATCCAAATCACGGGATCCACTTCCGCGTCTTGACGAAAATGTTACGTCTCTCAGGAGGAGATCATCTGCACACAGGAACGGTCGTCGGGAAATTGGAAGGTGATCGAGCCTCCACTTTGGGCTGGATCGACCTGTTACGAGAAAGTTACGTCAAAGAAGATCGTTCTCGTGGAATTTTCTTCGATCAAGACTGGGGTGCGATGCCTGGCGGGTTGGCCGTTGCCTCTGGTGGCATCCATGTGTGGCACATGCCTGCCCTGGTCACCATCTTTGGCGATGATGCGGTTCTCCAGTTCGGCGGAGGGACTCTGGGACATCCGTGGGGTAACGCCGCTGGTGCTGCAGCGAACCGCGTTGCTCTGGAAGCCTGTGTTGAAGCACGGAACCAGGGTCGCGAGCTAGAGAAGGAAGGCAAGGAAATTCTTCTGGAAGCCGCTAAGTCGAGCCCTGAACTTGCAACCGCGATGGAAACATGGAAAGAAATCAAGTTTGAATTCGATACCGTCGACAAGCTTGATGTTCAGCATCGTTAATCAGAGAAAAAGGAACATATTATGAGCGCTATTCAAGATTACAAATCGTCTCTCTCAGACGTGACAAGCCGTAAATTTGAGACTTTCTCGTATTTGCCAGAAATGGATGCTGAGCGTATTCGTCAGCAAGTGGAATACATTGTCTCTCAAGGCTGGAATCCAGCGATTGAGCACACAGAACCAGAAAATGCGATGCATCATTACTGGTATATGTGGAAACTCCCGATGTTTGGTGAATCGGATGTGGATCGGATCTTAGGTGAGGCTGATGCCTGTCACAAAGCCCACCCAAACAATCATGTTCGCCTCGTCGGCTATGACAACTACGCGCAATCAAAAGGCGCTGAAATGGTTGTTTATCGCGGCAAGCCAGTCTGATATGACGCAGACCCCGGTTCACCGGGGTCATTGTGTTTAAGGGAGTTTCACTATGAGTCAGGAAGCGACTGATCAATATCGCATCGCACGAGAACCCTTCTATCAAGTCACCGCAGGTGAAGATGTTCTTTACGAAGCCGCCTATGCGCGCCGCATGCCCGTCATGCTCAAAGGGCCAACGGGGTGTGGTAAATCACGGTTCGTTGAGTATATGGCGTGGAAATTAGGACGCCCGTTGATTACCGTCGCCTGTAACGAAGACATGACCGCATCAGATCTTGTCGGTCGATTTCTGTTGGATCAAGACGGAACGCACTGGCACGACGGACCGCTAACGACTGCGGCACGCATTGGTGCCATCTGTTATCTCGATGAAATTGTTGAAGCGCGTCAAGACACGACCGTTGTGATTCATCCGCTCACAGACCACCGTCGACAGCTGCCACTGGATAAGAAGGGAGAGCTTGTTCAAGCTCATCCTGACTTTCAATTAGTAATTTCATACAACCCTGGTTATCAGTCCTTGATGAAGGATTTGAAGCAATCCACAAAACAACGCTTTGCGGCCATGGATTTTGATTACCCGACGGACGGCGTGGAGGCACAAATCGTTGCCCAGGAAGCTGGCGTGGATGCAGATGTCGCGCAGAAATTGGTTCAAATCGCGCATCGAACCCGAAATCTGAAGGGTCACGGGTTGGATGAGGGTATCTCGACACGACTTCTCGTCTATGCTGCACAGATGATCAATGAAGGGATTGACGCTAAGTTAGCCTGTCAGATGACCCTCGTGACACCGCTGACCGATGATCCAGATATGCGTCAGACTCTCGAAGCGGCTGTGGAGACATTCTTCACCTAGGGCGATCTTATGAGTGTCAATCTCGACCACTATCTCGATAACTTTCAAGATGCCCCTGAAGGTTTTCGTCAAACCTTTGAGGCGTGTTTTCACGAAGCCGCGCGATCGCTCTCCTCGCAGGGACTCTCTGATTATGCCGAGGGTGCACGAGGGCTCGTACAGCTTGGACGAGGCTATGATGTGTCACTCGCCTGGCTTGAGCATATGCCAGATGTTGTCAAAGAGTGCGGTGAAGACAGTTTGCGGGATTGCCTTGGCGCCGCAATGAAGCTCGCTTCGATGACCAGCGGTGAAGTGATTGCCCTCCTCTTTTCGTCATTGCCAACAGCCGCGAGGCGATTGGGAGACCCTGAACTCCTCAAAGGCTATCTTGCCTTGATCCATCAGCTCTCAGCGAAAGCCGCTCGAGGATTGCGTCCGATGCTGATGCACAGTGATGAATTACTTTCCAAACTCACCCTCTCCGGATTGAAGCGTTGGGCCAATTACGGTGCTGAGGCGTATCGGAAAGATCTTCAGAATCTCACCCGATATTTCTCGCTCGACACAGCGGACTCGCAAACCATGCTGACGCAAGAGCGTCGCGGCACCTTGTTTGTTGATTCGCAGCGAAAAATTACCTTTTATCTTCGCGCACTCTGGGGAAGAGACTTCTTTCTGCGTCCAACAGCTGCTGATTACGAGGGTTTCAGACCCTACCTTGAGCATTACGTGATGCATTTACCTGACGCACTCGACGATCTCGGAGACGTCAGTGGTTACGACATCTACCGAGCGATGGCAGCTCATCAAGCAGCGCATATTCATTACACAGTCGAAGCACTGTCTGCTGAACAGCTGTCTCAGGCCCATCTGTTTTTTATCGGCCTCGTTGAAGATGCCAGAGTTGAATGGAACGCAATCCAAGAGTTCCCTGGATTACGGAAACTGTGGGGATCTCTACTCCAACTAGAGCATCACCATACGCTTGAACACGCAACCGTCGAGGCACTCGAGAAAGTCGCCATATCTCTCAATGATCCAACCATGAAAACTGGCATATCGGAACTCGACCAGATCGTCGAAAAATTCCACGATCTGATTGCGAAAAACCCTCTAACCAATTCAATTTCCTGGGATTTAGGGTTGCAGATTTACCAGTATTTTGCATCGACACAGGACGTGCCCAGCCTTAGGGTTTTAAATACGATTCGCATTCCTTATCGAGATGACAATCGTTTTATGTGGGAATTTGAAGCCTTTGACTGGGCGAAGCATGGCGCCGAATATATTCCGGCCTCACAACGTCAAATTCGTCAATACGTCTCAGTTCTCGAAATGGCACATGAGGTTGACTGCGAGCTTGCAGGAGACGATGCGCAGGAAATCTGGGTTTGCCGGGACGAATTCATGCCCTATGAGGATGCTGGAGAAGCCACCGTCAGTTTTAATGCGATGTGGGGAAAAGAGCCCATTTCAGCACCCTATCATTACCGAGAATGGGATTACCAAGTTCAGTTATTTCGCCCGGATTGGGTGACGCTGTATGAACGTCGTGCGACCCGCGGCGATCCCGCTGTTATTGACCAAATCCTCTTGAAATACAAACCCGTCGCAAATCGTATTCGTCAGATCATTGATCTGTTGAGTCCTTCTGGAGTACAGCGAATCCGGCACATGGAAGATGGTGACGAAATCGATTTGAATGCTGCAATCGACGCATTGGTTGCGATTCGCATGGGCCAGCAGCCAGATTCTCGAATCACGATGCGAAATCAAATCCATTCGCGCGACCTGTCGGTGACCGTACTTCTTGATCTATCAGAAAGCACCAATGATCTCGTTGATGGCACAGAGCAAACCGTTTTAGACCTCACTAAAGAAGCAGCAACACTGGTTGCAACGGCAATCCAGGGAATCGGTGACCCTTTTTCCATCGCCGGATTCGCATCAGATGGTCGCCACGACGTTCGTTATTGCACATTTAAACAGTTCAACCAACGTTTCGACGAAGAGGCAAAAGCCCGCCTTGATGGGATGCAGGGCGGTTTTTCGACACGCATGGGTGCTGCGTTGCGACATGCTGCTCACGGACTGTTAAAACAACCGGAAAAAAGAAAGCTGATCTTATTAGTGACAGATGGCGCACCTGCTGATGTCGATGAGCGTGATCCTCAACACCTTCGGCATGATGCAAAAAAAGCCGTCGATGAGTTAGCAACACAGGGAGTTTTTACCTACTGTTTAACCCTCGATCCGCATGCTGATCAATATGTGAAGCGAATTTTTGGACAGAATAATTACATGATTCTTGATCACGTGAATCGACTTCCTGAACAACTTCCGACACTCTTTGCGAGTCTAACCAGCTAGGACATTCTATGAGCGAAAAGCGATATATTGGCATTCAAAACGACATCAATGGTGGAATGACGGCCACTGGCAAAATCATCAGGGATGCTCAGATTTTTGGCATCATCGATGAATCGGAAACCTGTGAAGGCTGGCTTTCTCAAGGAATTGAGCAATTATGGGACCAAACAGAAAAAGCTTGGCAGCCCTATGGGTATCGCGTTGGCGCGCTACCGGCTGACTTACAAGAACGCTTCTTGCGCATCCATGGAGAAGCCGTCGAGCGCGCAAAGGCAGCCGGTTGGAGCGGTGAAGACGAGCTTAAATCAGACTAAACAATGTAACCATCAGCGTTGATTCTGATTCCCTCTCGCGTGAGCAGTGTCTTTTTGACATCCAGGCCCCAGAAGAAACCGCCAAGACCGTGGTCGCGCCTGACGACTCGGTGACAAGGAACAACAATTGCGCAAGGATTGTGTCCGCACGCTGATGCAACAGCACGTGTCGCTCTCATATTGCCCGCACGCTTCGCTAACTCCGAATAGCTCACGACCTCACCTGGCGGGACCTCTCGCATCGCCTCCCAAACTTTGATTTGGAAGGGAGTCCCTTCAAACCTCACCGGGATTCCAAGTCCATCACGCTTGCCTTCGATGCACTGAATGACAGGGGTCAGAACGTCTGGGTCGATGGTATCACTGACTCCTTTACGGCTAACCTGCATCACGCGCAACAAGCTATCCCCGTCAAAATCCAGACGAATCGGGCCGAAGATGGACTTGATGAAAACGTGCTTCATTGTTGAGCTCCAGGCGCAAAGGTGCAAATCGCACCAGACGCACCGGATGTCGATCCGAATGCCATGGGATCTGGAGCCCGAAATGGATCAGGTGGGACGCCAAGCGTCCAGTCAATCACGACCACCCCTAAGACACCAAGCAGTGCCACTATGATCCCGAATCGCCGAGTCATGACTGCCGACTCGTTTGCGCAAGTGACCAGAGCTGATCGCGCAATCGAACGCCCACGATACTGCCCACAAAACCTGCCAATAACCATGCCCAACCATGCAATGAGCCAGATGCAATACCGCTGAATAGCGCGCCGACATTGCAGCCAAAAGCAAGCCGCGATGAAATCCCCAGCAATAAACCAAAGAGTGCCGCAACCAGATAAAACCAAATGGCAACGGACTGTCCGAACGGGCGGTCACTCGATTCTTTCCAGGCAGCCAAGGCTGCACCACCCACTAATCCGAGACTGGTGAGCGAGGTTGTATCGGTCAAAATCGAACTTTCCAGTGCCGCGATATTGATTGGGTGCGTCCAAAACGCCGCGGTAGCGGGATCCCATCCGAGCCCTTGCGCTGCTTTTGCAACCCAAAGACCTAACCCATAAACCACGCCCCAGGGTTGCCCGGCAACCAGAACATGCAAGATCGCAAGTCCCGCTAAGATGACAGCCGCAGTCAGAAGCCGTCGATTCCAAAGTGGAGCTTGACTGTATCGAGCAGCAATGAGTCCGATAACAATGAGTCCGATGACAGTGGCTCCGACACTTCCTTGGACGCCAAACAACGCAGGCAGACTCACGGGGATATGCGGTGTTGACTCGATTGCGAATGGCACCAACAAGGTCCCTACAAAACTACCGAGGCAAAATAGCGGAAGTGCAACCAAAGCAATCGCATTCCCAGAACCTGCATTGATCAGGGTTCCGGACCCACAACCCAAGATCATCTGCATGGAAAGACCGAACACAAAGGCCGCCATGACCATGGTGACTGATACCGGTGCAATCGCCCCTAAAAATGACCCCGGCGCATAAGCAATGATGGGTTGAATCGCAATCGCTGTCAGGCCAATCGCCAGCAGTTGTGCCATCATTCCCTGGGCATTGCGATCACGAATTAACCGACGCCACGGCCCTGCAAACCCAAAGCCCATTCGCTCAAGACTGAAACCGATCAGTAGTCCAAGGCCTAACAGCAGAGAAAAACGAACGCCCGCTGAGACAGCGAGCGTTGAAAGGAGACC
>ERZ807291.5542-NODE-5542-length-15756-cov-6.717407_pt1 | contig 15756 bp, 10 predicted proteins | sample MGYA00521257_ERZ807291 | MGnify/ENA primary metagenome ERZ807291 (study PRJEB31413, sample SAMN03169783) | marine metagenome | biome: Marine; feature: Water; material: Subsurface seawater | place: North Sea | collected 2011-04-28 | depth 1 m m ...
CATACATCATCACCGTCAGGCGAATGATCTCGGGCGAACTGTTGAAATAACGGAACGGATTTTTCATCAGCCGAGGCTACGGATCACCCTTCCCCGCATCAAGCGGATTTACTCTGACACCACGCCCGTACTTGTTCCAATTGTGCGGATAAACTACGAACAATCATGGAATCTCCGACCCAAGATCTCGCGACATTCGTTTCCGCTCTCGATGCGCGGTCGTTCCCGCCTGGGTTATGCAGTCTCGTTTCGCAACATGTCTTGGACGGTATCGCCGGTGTTTATGCAAGCACCCGAATTCCAGAAGCGGGAAGCGTTGCACGGATGCTGGGCGACGACGAAGCCTCGGTAATCGGCCGGATCGCGATGCGAGCGCATGCGGGGGAATCCGACCCCATACATGCTGGCACAACCATATGCGCAGGTCTGGTTGCTGTGCCGCCAGCCATGTTGTTCAGCCCGGACGGAGAAACCGCGATTGCCGCTGTCGTTGCCGGCTATGAGACCGTGATTCGCATCGGTGAAGCGCTTGGATCATCGCGGTTACTGGGCATGGGATGGTGGCCAACAGCTGTTCTGGGCGCTGCCGGCGCGGCTGCCGCGACGGCGCGGGCACGCGGTCTGAACGCATTGGATACCCGAAATGCAATTGCGCTTGCGCTGGTTCAGTCGGGCGGACTCGGTACCGGTGCCCCACAGGCACCGGAATCGCGGAACCTGGTTGCGGCGAATTGTGTCCGAACGGGTGTTGAAGCGGCGGAAGCGGCGGCAGGCGGTATCGCAGGGCCGCCCGAACCGCTGACCGGTGACCGAGCCTTTCTGTCCGCGTTCGGTCTCGATCCCTCTCCCGACCTGTTGTTAAAAGATCTGGGCGACAACTGGAAAATCGCCGCCACCAGCCTGAAAGCGTTTCCCTGCGCACTGCAGACTCAATCGGCACTGGCGGCACTTCGCAATGTGATATCGACAAACAACCTCACAGCGGAAGATGTTGTCGCGATTGAGATCGGATTACCGGAAGCGATGCGCCGGATCGTCGATCGGCCCGGTGTTCCGGAAACACACTTCGGCGCGGCAGCCAGTCTTCCGTTTCTTGCCGCCGCGTGTCTGCTGGATGGCGATGTTCTGCCCGCGCGGATGGCGGAAGTCCGGCGCATGGCGCAGGATGTTCGCGCAGCGATGGATAAGGTGCGGATATATCATGCGGCGGAGCTGGATTCGGCATTGCCCGCCGCCTGGCCGGCCCGTGTCCGGGTCGCGACAGCCGGCGGTGAATTTACCGGAGAATGCAGAATTCCACCCGGTGATCCCGAAGACCCCATCGCAATGACCGTTACGATTGACAGGTTCCGCAGCTATAGCGTCGGCCAGATTGATGAAGGTACGCAGGACAGAATAATCGACGCGGTCAGCGACCTTGCCAATCTGAAGGATATGTCGGCGATCACCGCACCGTTGCGCGCGCTGTTTTAGATCAGGAGAGCAACGGTTCCGTCTTCGTTGAGGACCGGAATACTCACCAGATGCGTTTGGCCTCCGACCGAAAGCGTCAGATTGGCAACCCCGACCGCGCCGTTCGGCAATGCTTGAACCTCCGTTAGCGGCGCCGACCCCATGCAGGCTTCAAGGGTCACATCGGGCGCGCCAAGACCGGGTACAGTATCGCCATCCAGAATGGCTGTCAGGCTGCTCGCGATCCAATCATCCAGGCGCTCCGTGCCGTCGGTCCGGCCGATGCGAATCCAATGCCCTTTATAGGCAAGGGAGACGCGTAGCGCGTAGCGCGCGCCAAGGTCGAGATTGCCGTCAATGCGCCGCAGAGCCGCGTTTTGGTCGAGATCAGCTGCAAATTCGACAATGACCTCTTCCGCCCCGGCAAGCCGCGCAGGACCTTCGATGGCCGCCGTGAGCGGGCCGGTCTGCGCATAGGCTGCATTCTCAAACGCGCCGTTCAGGCAATCACGGGCAAGCGTCGCCGCTTTTCTTGAGACGGCAATTTCGGTTGCGTCAGCCGGATGGCGGACAGCACGGTACATGTCCGTCGCATCGACAAGTTCAACACCAGATAATCCGGACAGAAGCGGATGGGCAATACCGCCGGGCAGTTTGTTCAGCTCCAGAACGCCAATACGTTTAGATCCTTCAAGACGCTTTGCCAGATCGGCGCCAAGCCGTGGAGTCGAGACGATTTCGCCCATGTGAGAGGTCTCGTCGATCCATCCGGCGACCCGCTTCGACAGGCTGACGAAATATTCAGGCGCGCCCGATGCCGGCAGAACCAGTACCCCCTGCGACCAGTAAGGAATAAAATGGGTCAGCCATGACACCGCCGCGGGACGGGGAAAATTGTTATAGAGCAGCATGGCATCCAGCCCTGCTTCCGCCATTGCGGCACGGAGCTGCTCAACCCGTGCATCAAGCACGGCTGCGGGGACTTCAGCCTCGTCCCATGACAGCAACCCGCGCCTCATATCGCCACCGACAGCAATTCGCGCGGCAAGGTACTGAAGGTCTCGTAGCCGTCCTCGGTCACCGCCGTTGCCTCCCCTAAAACCATGTAACCGACATCCGGGTGATAGGTGTTGGGATGCACGATCAGGGTAGCGCCAGCTGGCAGCACCGTGTCGACGTCTTCCAGGATGTGCGGTGGATTGTCGACGAACAGACCGACACCATGACCACGCACCCGGGTATATTCGCTGGTGCAGTAGACCCCGAGATCGTATTTGCGGAAGACGTCGTTCTCCGCTTTGGCGATCTCGCTCGCTCTGACGCCAGCCTTCAGGATTGCGCTGCCTGCCTCGACCGCTTCAATATAGACGTCAAAGGCATCAAGCTGCGCCTTGCTCGGCTCACCCACTACCAGCGTACGGCAGACTTGGGCGTAATAGCCGTCTACGGCAGGTGTAAGCTCAGTGGTGACCAGATCTCCCGCCTGAATGCGACGCTCCCCGGGCGGGTGCATACCCCGGACCTCAACCCCGCCGGAGCCGAGAATCATGAAATTCTCCGGGCAGCCCGCTTCGCGGAAAAAGGTTTCAATCTCGGCGACCAGTTCATATTCGGCGCGACCGACCTGGCAGGCCTCCATAAAGATCTTGTAGCCCTCATCGGCGATCACGGCGGCGCGGCGCACGGCTTCGATCTCGACCGGCGATTTGACCAGCAGAAGCCCGTCGATCAGCGATGTACCGTCTTTAATTTCTTTTGCCGCATCGGATCCAGTAATACCGAATGGCATCAGTGTTGCCGGTGCCGAGGCGATCGTGCGGTTACCGAGCCGGCCGAGTTCGCTGCAGACAGTCTCGGTGAGGTCCTCGCACTGAACGATATCGGCATAGGGCGTCTCGACCCGTGCCCGGGCTGCATCGGCAGCTGATTCCACGAACAACCGGGTTTCACCATCGGCGAAGAACAGCGCCAATGCCTCTCCCTCAACCGGCGGAAAGTCGGTGACGTAGCGCAGATAATCACACTGCCACGCATTGCCATAGACCAGCACGGCATCGCAGCCTGCTTCGCCCATTGCCGCCATTAACCGACGGCGGCGTTCCTGATGAACCGGTGTCATTCCGCGGCCTCGCTCGATGAAGCGAACCCGTAGCCCTCGGCCGCCGCCTGAGGCGTTATCAAGCCTTCGCGCAGATCGACTTCGATCGCCTCGCGTTCCCGATTATCCGGATCGCCATACCCGCCGCCGCCCGCTGTCAGGAACGTGACCTTGTCGCCCGCATTGAGCTGAATGTTGGTTTCCTTGGTGGCACGCTCCTCGCTGCCGTCTACGCGCCGGATAATTGCGACATTCGAGTGTCCGTCGCCGCCCCCCAGAATGCCCCACGGCGGCTCGACGATGCGTTCGAGGTTTATATTGGCCGACGTTTTCTGCAGACACCGGTATGTGATCACCGTCCCGAACCCGCCGCGATGTTCGCCGATGCCACCGCTATCGGCGCGCAACCCGAATTCCTCGACGATAAACGGGAAATTGGTTTCCTGGACCTCAATGGGCACGTTACGCACATCGCCCTGGCAGATCGACACGGCAGCACTTTCGCCGTCCCCGGTTGGCCGGCCGCCCCAGCCGCCGCCGAAGATATTCATCAGCAGGAAGCGCCGACCATCACCTTCGCGATAGCCGTAAAACGAGACACCGCCCATGTCACCTTTGTGGGCTGCCGGGACCTTGTCCGGCATTGCGGTCGCCAGTGCTTTCAGAATGGTGTCGATGACCGTCGGCAACATGATCGACCACAGACCGATCGCCGCCGGAGGCTTTGCATTCAGCATCGTGCCTTCAGGCGAAATCAGCTTCAGCGAGCGGAAGCAGCCCTCGTTCACCGGCGCGTCCGGCATAGTCAGACATTTGAAGGCAACGCGGGCAGCCGCCAGACCTCCCGAGAATCCCGAATTCAGTGGCGTCGGCACCTGCGGGTTCATATCCGAATAATCCACCGTCATCTCATCGCCCGCGACGGTGACCGTCACTTTTACGTCGAGCGGCACGTCGAGCGTGCGACCGTCATTGTCGAGCACGCTTTCGGCCCGATAGACCCCGTCCGGGATCTCCGCGACGACGTCACGCGCCTCAGCTTCCGACTGGTCCCAGATTTCGGCGATGCAGGCATTGACCATCTCAACCCCATAGCGGCCGAGCGCCTCGCTCAGACGCCGTTCGCCAAGATGGCAGGACGCAATCTGCGCCCGAAGGTCGCCAAGAGACGATTCCGGGAACCGCAGATTGTCGGTGAGTATCTGCCACACCGCTTCATTGCGCTTGCCCGCCTCGTAGATCTTGATCGAGCGGAGCTGCAGCCCTTCCTGGAATATCTCGTTGGTCGCGTAGGAGCCGAAGCCGACCCGCGTGCCGCCGACATCGACCCAATGCGCGCGGTTTGCCGCAAAGGCGACAAGTTCGCCATCATGGAAGCAAGGCGTATAGATACAGATGTTATTGAGGTGCTGGCCGCAGATTTCAGCGTGGTTCATGATGATCGCGTCGCCCGGCTCGAACCCGTCGAGACCAAAGCGCTCAATCCCGTCGAGCACCGCGGCGCCGAGATCCGCGAGGAAGATCGGCAGGCCGCCCTTGTTCTGGCTGATCATACGACCTTCAAGATCGATCAGGCCGCAGCAGTAGTCGCGAACCTCGTAGATCATCATGTTATAGGCGGATTTGCACAGTGCGGTTGCCATGTCTTCGGAATAGGCGACCAGTGAATTGCGGACGACTTCGAGAGTGACCGGATGAACATTCATGCTGTTGCCTCGTTTTGCATCACTTAGGCCTCTGCCGCGACAGCGATATCGAGATGACCGTGTTCGGTAACCGTCACGACATCACCGGGATAAATCAGAGTGGTTGAATTGGGTTCTTCGATCACCGCCGGCCCCTCGACAACCGCGCCGGGCGCAAGCCCCGGCCGCCACACGATGCGGCTGGACACCGGCGCTGCCGGATCATCAAAAATCACGTCCCGGGTCTGGTCAGGCTGTGCATCTTCCGGCCGGTAGATTTCAGACATCCAGTCGAACGATGTATCGGCGCCAATGGCGCGCAGAATGAGCCGCAGATTGACGATCTGGATGCTTTCATCCGGCGCGGCATGACCGTAACGACGGTCGTGCAGCCGGTCGAATATCTGGCGCAGCGTATCCGACCCGCCACCGATGAGATCTTCAACGCCCTCCAGCGGCACCGGGATGGTATGTTCCTGTCCGCGATAGCGAAGATCGGCCGCAAATTGCAGTTCCGTGTCGCCGGCACCGAAACTTTCCTGCGCAATCCGTTCATCGCCCGCAATACGCAGTTCGTCAAAGGCAGCCTGCGCGGCAGTCTCATCGATATGTGCGAGATCGCCGACGAATGTGCGCACGAAATCCTGACGCCACGGCGCCAGCAGCATGCCGAGGGCCGAGAAGTTCCCGGGATAGCGTGGAATTATGACCCGCGGGATAAATATTTCGCGCGCGATGGCGACCGCGTGCAACGGCCCTGCACCGCCAAACGCGATCATGGCCGTATCGCGGGGATCGCAGCCACGTTCGACAGATACCGTGCGGACGGCCAGCGACATTGACGCATCGGCGATTTTTGCGATGCCAAGCGCCGCATCAGGTACTGAAAGCCCAATCGGATCGGCAATTTTTGCCCTGATAGCCGCTTCGGACAGCATGGGATCGAGCCCCATGCGCCCGGAGAGGAACCGTCCGGCATTCAGGCGTTTGAGGACGAGATCGGCATCCGTCACGACAGGCACGTCTCCGCCCTTGCCATAGCAGGCGGGTCCCGGATCGGCGCCCGCGCTTTCGGGCCCGACGTGCAGACCGCCCCGCGCATCCGTCCACGCAATACTCCCCCCGCCTGCGCCGACTTCGACAATGTCGACGACGGGAAGCTGCATCGGCTGTCCGCGGGAATAACCACCAATATAATAATCTTCGCTGACTTCGGGGGCGCCGTCGGTGATCAGGCTGGCCTTGGCGGTGGTCCCGCCCATGTCGAAGCCGATGCACTGTTCAAGCCCGAGAATATCGGCGATCCGCCCCGCCGCAATCATGCCGGCGACAGGGCCTGATTCCATCATCGTCACGGGCTGGACCCGGGCCTGTTTAAGCGACATCGTGCCACCGTTCGAGCGCATAATCTGAATGGACCCGCCGAAGCTGCCGTCTGCAAGAAAGCCTTCAAGACGGTCCAGGTATCCGCGCACGCGCGGGCCGACATAAGCGTTTAGCGCGGTCGTGGATGTGCGTTCGTATTCGCGGTATTCGCGCAGGATATCGTGCGACAGCGATATGAACATGCCGGGGCAGACGCGGTCTAGTATCTCGCCGATGCGCTGTTCATGAATTGGGTCGGCATAGGCATGGATCAGGCAGACGGCCACTGACGTCACGTCATGCGCGAGCAATTCGCGCCCGATAGCCTCGACCTCTATGTCATCAAGCGGATCGAGCACTTCGCCGGATGCCATCATGCGTGCTGTCACTTCCCAGGTCAGCGACCGCGGCACCAGCGGGCGCGGGCGTCGGAATTCAAGATTGAAAGCCTCCGGGCGGTTATTCCGGCCCATCGCGTAGACGTCGCGAAAACCCTTGGTCGTAATCAGTGCGGTGTTCGCACCTTTGCGCTCCAGAACGGTGTTAATGGCAATGGTGGTGCCGTGCAGAAAATCGGAGATCGCCGATATGTCGGTGTCGACTCCGGCCAACGCATCAGCAACGCCGCGCGTGGGGTCGTCCGGTGTGGTCGACGTTTTATCGATGACGATTTTGCCATCACGAAGCCCGACGAGGTCGGTAAACGTCCCGCCGATATCAATTCCAACGCGTTCCATATGGTTCTTACTCTGCCGCAGTCATACGCGGACGTGTTTCAGACAGCCGCGGCGTCAAGAGCGCCTTGCCGGCTTTCCGTCGGTTTCGGGTCGCGAAGGCCAAGAATGCGCCGCGCGTTGCTATAGATAATTTTATGCTGATCGTCAGCGGAGATGCCGGTTTCACCCAGGAACCGCAGCGCGTCTGCCGGGCTCCAGCACGGATAGTCGCTGCCGTACATCACATGGTCGGCGCCGTAATAGTCGATGGCGAATTTTATGCCTTCCATGTGCGGCGACACGGTATCGCTGTACATGCGCTTGATATAGGTGCTCGGTTCCTGCGGCAGTTTCGCTTTCTTGCCATTCTTGTCCATTCGCCCGGACTGGTATGGCAGCGCGCCGCCGGTATGCGACATCACGATCTTCAGATCGGGATGTTTTTCCATAATGCCGGAGAACACCAGCCGCATCGCCGCCACGCTGACTTCGATCACCCGGCCGAGGCTGAGGTGAAGCGCGCCGTCGTACCCGTCGAGTGAATCCTGGAACAGAGCATCGGTCGGATGAAGGAACAGCGGAATGCCGAGCTCGGCAGCCCGGGCATAAAACGGGTCCAGCCGGTCGGCATCGATCCGCGGGTCGGCGCCGATGCTGCCGGGCAGATTGGCGCCCATCAGACCAAGACGACCGACTGCATCGTCGAGGACGTCTATCGCGATTTGCGTATCGAGGAGCGGAACTGCCGCACTTGCCCAGACGCGGCCCGGGTACTTGCGTTGCGCACCGGCCATTTCCTCATTCCAGAACAAGGCATCATCGCGCCCCATTTCGGCTTCCACATCCGAGAAATGAACCGAAAGTGGGCCGATCGAGCACACAACATCTATCTCGTGGCCCAGTCCGTCCATATGGGCAAGTTGATCGTCGAGCTCGAACCATTCCTTCCAGCTGTTCAGCGTATCGATGCTGTCGGCGTGGCGTTTGTAGGCATAGCCACCCCGGTCATTCACGGTGACGCTGGGATAGCCGGCGCGCTTACCGAGATGCTCCAGAAACGTTCTGGGCCACCAGTGAAAATGGGAATCGATGATATGCATGGCGCGTACTCTCCCCTGCCGCTACGTAACCGTGCCAGGGACGGTGCCCCGGCACGGTATCGTTTGTAGGTCGCCTATTTCTTCTTGCGGGCTTTCGGCGGACCGATCTTGACCATCTTGCGGAACTTGGCGAGCAACGGTTCCGGTGTCGCCATCGCGGTCTCAATGACGGACTGGATCTTTTCCGCCGTTACCGGATTGACGATCATCCGGCGCTCCTTGGCTTCCTTACGAAACGCCGGGTCGTTTACCGTTGCGACAAACGCCTTTTTAAGCGCGGCCACGCGATCAGCGGGAACGCCTTCCGGTGCGAAGTAACCATGGCCGACATAGGCGGGGGCTTCCATGAAATCGAGCATTCGGCGCTGGTCGGCGGTGGTCACCAGATCGCGCATGTTCGGCACGCCAGCCAGTTCTTTCTCACCCGGGCCAACCTGGACAAGCTGAATGATCTTCTTGTCTTTCAGCCAGCCGGGCTTGGTTGTTACGTAGCTATTATAGAAGCTGCCACGACCGTGGACTTCACCAGATTCCATCGCCTTGTTCATCGGCCCTGCACCGCGATAGCCGGGGACGATCTTAAACTTGGTGCCAATGACCGCGTTCATGAAGGCAGGGATGATATAGGCAGAAGACAGCTTGCTCGATGTCGCCATGATCACTTCGGTTTTCTTGGCGCCATCGAGCGTGGTGGCAGGTGCCGTGTGCCACACCGTGCTGACTTCGGTCATCGCCGTGGTGGAGCCGAGCCATTGGAACTTGGCCGGGTTGAACTTCACTTTACGGAGCAGCGGCGCGTTCACCGCGATGGGCAGAGCCGCGCCCAACGCCGTGCCGTCCTTCGGCGCGGCGTTTGTCATATAGGACATCATCTTCGCGCCACCGCCGCCGGCGCGCGCCTCGACGATCATTTTCGGCTTGCCAGGAATGCGATCGGCCATGTGCTTGGCAACCAGTCGGGCAACCGACGAGAACCCGCCGCCGGCACTGCCGCCGGAGTAGAACGTTATCGTTCTGCCCTTGTAGAAATCGGCGACCGCGTCGGCCGAGGCGGCGCTGAGCGGTGCTACGGCGATGGCAAGGGTAATGCCGGTTGTTTTCAAAAGTACGTTCATCGTTTCACTCCCGCGGAATTTCCCGCATTTTCTATGTTATTGATCCAAGCCTCCCGGCTTGGTTACTTCACCATTGAATTGGCTTTGGCGACCGCATCAGTCCAGATGCCTTTTTCCTTATAGAAGGCGATGGCCGCCGGATGGTACGGCACCAGCGGCAGGTTGCTGGCAGCGGATTTATGCTTGAAGCCGCGTAGCGAGAAATGCGCCTTATTGAGCTCCGGCGTGTTGTCCCACAGGGCCTTCAGGACATCCTTGATGACCTTCGGATCCTGCTTTGTGTGGGTGACGATGTAGGAATCGAACGTCAGCAGGGTCGTCTTTCCAGCGATGCCGAGGCGCTGCAACGGTTTGATCGGCGGCACCGTCACCAGGCGGACGCCCGGGAAGATGTTTTTCCGCAGCATGGCGAGCGTCGCCGGCGATTTGTCGAAGGACAAATAGCGGACCTTTTTCTTCGCATGGATTTCGCGCACGACCGGCATACCGAGCGACGCCCAAGTCGCGTCGACCCGGCCCGCGCCAAGCGCCCGTGGCGCATCCAGCGCGCCCGTGACCGGCACACCACGCACGTCTTTCCAGCCAAGGCCGGCAGATTTAAGCGCATAGGTCACCATCGGGTTAATCACAGTGTGACCGCCGAAATCGGAGGTGACCCGCTTTCCTTTAAGGTCGGCAAACGTTTTGATGTCGGAATCCGCATAGACCACGAAGCTCAGCCGCAGCGCCCCGCTACCCGCCTGGATTAGGCGGATGTTCTTGGTCGATTTCTTATTCTTGGTACGGCCATTGAAGTTGAAATACGCCGTCGGAGATGAAATTGCGGAAAAATCGTACTTTCCGTCATTCAGCTGGCTCATATAAGAGTCCGGACCGCCAAAGGCGCGGACGATCATACGATGGCCGGAATGTTTGCTCGCGACCTTTGCTATCCCCGACCCCGTCGCATTAAACAATGTGCCGGCGCGGTCGAGCGCCATCGTCAGCGTTTTTGCCTGAAGTGTTCCGCCGGTCAGCGCAATCGCGCTGGACGCCGCTATCAGTATTCCGAGATGTTTCATTGAATTTCTCCCTATCAATCAATTTAATTGTTATCGGCGAATATTTCACCCTTTATCGATAGTTCGTAATCTAATTAATAATTACTCTCGGCCAATATAACGTCCAGCGCAACCCTCTAATTCGCGACCCGCCGCGCCCGCCCGCGGACAAAAAGAACGCCGGTGACGACGAGGAAAGCGGCAATGATCGCCAGCCCCACCGCCGTATCGTATGGCGCCGCCAGTACTGCCAGGCCGCAGACGCCGAGGACGCCTCTTTCCGGCCACCCCAGCCGATCGTACAGGAATCCCGCGACGCAGTAGCAGAGAATGATCACCCCGACGGTCGATTTGACCATCACGGCGATAATGGCCCCGGCGCTGCCCTCGAATACCAACTCCGGGTAGAAGACGAACAGGAACGGCACGATATAGGCAACAAAGCCAAGCCGGACCCCTGCCCAGCCGGTCTGCCAGAAATTTGTGCCTGCCACCGAGGCGGCGGCAATGGTTGCGAGGCAGACGGGAGGTGTGATCATCGACAACATGCCGAAATAGAACAGGAACATATGCGCCGACATTTTCCCGACCCCGGCCTCGATCAGCGCCGGCGCGGCGATCACCGACAGCACGATATAGATCACCGCCGACGGCATCCCCATGCCGAGGACGATACAGACCACCGCGGTCAGGAATAGCAGGATCACCAGGCTGCCATCAGCCGCCTCGGTCAGCAGCAGGGAGATATTGAAGGCGAGCCCGCTGAGCTGCAGTAGACCGATGATGATGCCGGCCATCGAGGTGATAACCGTGAGATCGAGAATAATCCGGCCGGTCTCGATCAGCTCCTTGACCAGCCGCGACCACTTCGGCCGCGTATAGGGATGCAAGGTGCCGATTATCAGTGTCGCGATTGCGGCGGTCATCGCCGATTTTCCGGGCTGCCAGCGCTCGACCATGAGCGTCCAGATCAGCAGAAAAATCGGGATGATAAAGACGAGCCCGCGGCCGAGGACCTTGCGCATTTTCGGTAGCATGTCGCGCGGCAGAGGCGCCATTTTGTAGCGCCCGGCTTCAAGGTCGACCTGGGTAAACAGCGCGATGTAATAGAGAATTGCGGGCAACAGTGCGGCCAATACGACGTCGCCATAGGGCACGGCCAGAAACTCAGCCATGATGAAGGCCGTGATTCCCATCACCGGCGGCATGATCTGACCGCCGGTCGACGCCACGGCTTCAGTTGCCGCGGCGAGATGGCCGGGATAGCCGGCCTTGCGCATCATGGGGATCGTGATTGGGCCGTCCATCAGCACGTTGGCGACGGCGCTGCCGGAGATCGTACCGAAGAAGCTGGAGGCGAGCACAGCGACTTTCGCCGGCCCGCCACGAAACCGGCCCATGGCCGCCATGGCAAAATCGGTCAGCACCTCGGCACCATTAACGGCATAGAGCATGCGTCCGAACAGGATGAAGGCGATGATCATGCTGACGGTCACCGTCAACGGAAAGCCGAACAGCGCGTTGCCGTCGAGATACATATAAACGCTCAACCGGTCCCAGGATTCGGCCGGCGCGTTTAGGAAGCCCGGAAAGTAATCGGCGCCCGCCGCATACACGATGAGAAACGCGGCCAGAACAACCAGCGCCCAGCCGGCCACGCGGCGCGTCGCTTCCATCACCAGCGCGACGGCAATCGTACCCAGGGTCATTCTTTCGATGGACAGCAGACCGAGATCGTTCCGGATTACCGGATACCCGAAGATCACAAAGCCGCCGACCGCAACGGTCGCGATAATACATATCCAGTCATACCAGGGCGTCCCCACCTCCTCCCGGGATTTGGACACCGGCACGGATAGAAAGACGCCCACCATCCCGAGCGTGAAAATCAGCGCGAGAAACTGTTCCTTGAAAATAATGATGCCGAGATCGGAATGGATTTCGAGGGACCAGACAGCGCCGAGTAATGCCAGCGACATCAGGATTGCCTGATGGATGATGCGCACCGGGCCGGATAAGCGACGGGCTGAACCGCCCGCATTCTCGTTGTCTGTCACAATCTCTCCCGACCGGCTTGTCTTGTGGAAACCTGAAAAGACAGTCGGACCGAATGACGCATGCGTCAAGAAAAAGCGTTCATAACGCCCATATTGACGGCACCTTACCCTGCCACATACTCCCGGGATGCCCCAGCGATCGCGGGGGGAGCCGGGGCGGATCAAGAAAATTCCGGGCTTCACGCTACACTAGGTATCCACGCCGGCTAAGCGGAGCTATCCGTCAGCGCCATCGGTTACCAAATTAGTTCGGGGATTGTAGGCATATCAACATCGCGCACGCCGCAATCCTGAAAGCCATCACAAACCGCATTGATGAAGTCGGCTGCCGCCGACCCCGGTTTGCGATCCTTCAATGCTTATGCGCCGGAGAGCGTATAGAGGCCGTCTTCGATGCGTTCGAGACGGCCAGCCTGGCGCAAAACATCAAGTTCACGCACCACATCCCGGCCATCGCGCGAGCCGATGGCGACCATCAGCGCGCCAAACGCCAACGGGCCGTCGGCCAGGGCTGCCTCAACGCTGTCATGGGTCTTGGCGCCGGAGACAGACGATTTCGGCACAGTGTGTTCGAGCAACCGTTCGCCGAGCGGAAGGGTCAGATCGAACCCAGCCTTGGCGCCGATCCGGCTGCCCTGAAGAGAGGGATCAAGCGGCAGTGTCCGGAACCCGGATTCGACGACAAGGTCGCGGTCGGCCTGAAACCGGGTGGCCAATGCCCAGTCCATCTGGGCGTCGTCGAATATGTCGATATCCGGATCGACAACAAAAACATGCTTGGAATTTGCGAGCGAACCCATGACAGCGGCAATCGCATTGCGGGCCTCGCCCGGCACCCGCTGGCGTAGGGCCACGCGGACATTGAAACTGCCACCCGACGACGTGGTAATGGTGACCGCGACCGGTTCGCGCACGGCGGTTTCAAGTGCACGCCAGACTGTTACCTCCGCGCGGATGGCGTTGAGCTGGGTGGTATCGGTCCAGCCAATATGCTCGCCGGATATAGTCGACGTCTGAAACAGCGCGTCCTTACGGTGGGTAATCGCGGTCGCATGAAAAACCGGGTTCCGCTTCACCACCCCGTAATAGCCAAGGAACTCACCATAAGGCCCCTCAGGTTCGACGTGACCGCGTTCGTCGAGATAGCCTTCGATGATGTACTCGGCATCTGCTGGAACGCGGATGTCGTTCGTTACACACTTCACCACGGGTAACGCTGCACCGCGTAGACGGGCAACAAGCGGCAGTTCATCCACCGGCAAGCGCATAACCGCGGCTACATGGTCGCAGGGATGGGCGCCAACGGTAAACGCCACCGGCAGTTTTTCACCTTTTGCCGCGGATTTCTCGTAAATGGCCTTCAGATCAGACGGTGCAACCAGATCAATGCCCGTTTCCGTTTTTCCGCGCAGCATCAGGCGGCGGGCACCTGTGTTGGTCCAACCGGTCTCAGGGTCCACCACAAAGTCCAGTGAAGCGGAAATGTAGGGCCCGCCATCCATCTCATGCTGAAGATGAACCGGCAACAACGTCAGATCGACATCTTCACCGGTCAGGATCACCTCATGCACCGGTGCCTCGCCGGAATCGACTTCGATCACTTCCTGGGGCGTGGCAAGACGCCGGTTCACCTCCGGCAGCAGGTCGCCCGGCTCCACCCCAAAGGCTTTCGCCATGCGCCGGCGGCCACCCGTCATACTACCAATGATTTCCGCCTTTTCAGGACCGGCCTTGCGGAACAAGACTGCCTTTTCGTTGCCGTCCATCCGCGACGCAACATCGGCGAGGTCGATCTCGTCCTCAACGACCTCTACCTCGTCTTCATCAATCATACGTTCGACAAAGCGGCGAAGCCGGAATTCATCGAAATCAGGTAGCGGATCATTCTTTAGCGATGTTGCCATGTTCCTGGTCCTCTTCTTTGGCCTAATCATAGGCGCTGAAGGTCCACGGCTCTATACTGCGGCCGTCGATTTATGATGTGGCGAATCCGGCACCGGACTTTGTAATTAATCCAGAGCGCAGGTGCTGTCAGACCAATGCGAACCAGTCTCCGAATTGAACAGAAACGCCGATCTCATGCCGCCAACTGAAGCCATCCCGCTAACGCACCAGAGCGGTTCTTTTTGAATGTTTCGCGGCTGTTGAGATGACGGTCAAGGTTGAAATGATTGTGGATTGAAGCGTGAATTGAGGAGAACTTTTGCAGGGGCTTCACGTCCCTGAATTTCAACATTGCGCCTTCCCGTCGCCGGAACGGCTGGTGTGAGTTTTCGGCCCGGTTGTTAAGCCAGCGTCCGCATTCCTGATCACCGGCATTGCCGTCTTGCCGTTTATCTTCACAAACACCTCGTCCAGGTGCCAGCGCCACGGCGAATATGAATGATTTTGAACTCGACGCTTCCTGACCTCCGCAGCAAACATCGGGCCGAACCGGTTCCGCCAGAAACGTACTGTCTCGTGGCAGATATCGATGCCACGCTCGAAGAGAAGATCCTCGACCTGGCGCAGCGACAGCGGAAGCGGACCATAATCCGAAGATTGGCTCTTAACGCGATCACAGTGTGGGACTAACTGTGGTACTAAATATTACTAAATAATATTTAGTTAATTATATCAATCATTTACGATAGATAATTGGCGGAGAGAGAGTCGGTCGCACCGCAAGTTAGGCACCCTACAACTAGTTGATAATATTCGGTTTTTCGTACAATCTTAAATCACTGTTTGCTAATTTGTTTGCTAATTTGTTTGCTAAATTTCCGAGCTATAGACCAGCATCTCGGCCTCTCAGAAGAACATCGCGAGCCCTTTCGCGAGCGGAGCTTTTTCGCCGAGCAAATTCAATTTCCTCTTCTAGCCGCTCGAACAGACAAATCGCATGATTTTCGAATTGACTACCCGCATACCGACCAACGACTACGGCAGCTAACTCCAGCGCTCGAGATAGATCGTCAATGCTGAGGTTTGGCCGTTGATCAGATGAAAATGTTTGCCACTTGATAGCCATGACACAACGCTGCCACATGTCATCTGCAACACCCCTCGGCTTTTCCTCGCCGAAGGCATCTTCTGTTGCTTAAGTTTCGACGAGAAAAGCTAGTTCCAAATGGCTGCACTGTGTTTGT
>ERZ807291.5546-NODE-5546-length-15751-cov-7.160423_pt1 | contig 15751 bp, 14 predicted proteins | sample MGYA00521257_ERZ807291 | MGnify/ENA primary metagenome ERZ807291 (study PRJEB31413, sample SAMN03169783) | marine metagenome | biome: Marine; feature: Water; material: Subsurface seawater | place: North Sea | collected 2011-04-28 | depth 1 m m ...
TTCAGCAAGTAAACTTGCCAAATCATCTTCTTTTGTCTTTTTTGCCATTAAGTTTAGTTATTATGCGTTAAATAAATCATCAAATGCGTTAGCTACATCATCTAACTTCTTTCTATCCTCTACCGCTGGTGCTGCTGCGGCCTGTGTAGGTGCTGCTGCCTGTGGAGTTGATTGTGGAGTTGGTGGTGTTGAAAGTGATTGTTGTGATACACTTTCTTCAGCTGATTCTGCTGATGGGTTTAACCAACCTTCTAAGATACCTTTTAATTCATCGTAAGATAACTCTGAATAGATATCAGTAATGTTAGTTTGTCCATCCAACAATTGCTTAACTTGCGCCTCATCTGATGTGATAGGAGTTTGAGATGGTTTAACTCTAATAGTAGTTACAGGATAAGAAGTTCCTGCATCTTCTGCTGAAGTATACTCGATAGTAATATCTCTACCCGTTGTTGGGTCAGTAATATCACCATAGTCTGGGTCAGCAATGTAACCTAAGATTTCTTGGTATACAGTTTTACCGAATCCCCAAAATTTGATTCCTTCACCTTCTTCACCTCTAACTAAAACAGGTACAAAAGTACGAAGTTTCGGCTCCATTTTCTTAGCAGCCTTCCAATCTTCTTTATCACCCATTCTCTTCAATTTGTCAGCAAACTCTACGATAGGGTCTGGTCTTCCAAACGATGATGGAGATAAATAAGTTTTGTTGTTGATGTTGTAGTGAAAATACAATTCGATGAAAGGATTTTCTTTGTTGAATAGGTAAGGTACGATTCGTACTTGATGTTTACCAGGAGTTGGTTTCCAAAGGTTACTCTTTGTGTTTCCAGTGTTTTGTAGTTTGTTCAGTCTACCTCTGATAGCGTTCAAATCTAGTGCCATAATTTTTAAATTTTAAAAGTTTAATTGTTTTATTGGTTTTATTTTGGTGTCTTTCCTACACCATATATAAATATTAAAAAACTCTACTTTTGATAGAGTTTCTCTCTATTTGTTGATACAAATATACGAAAACTTTTCCATATATCCAAACTCTTTTTAACTTTTTTTTCATCGGGTGGAAATCTACTGAAATTACCCATTCCATCGTAGTCTAAATTGCTTGGATTCATCTCTCTCATATTTTGTTGAACACAAATATACGAAAAATAATTGATATAAACAAAGAAAGGGGAAAATTTCTTTTCCCCTTCTTAATTTTTATTTGATTGTAGATTATAAACCCACCAACATATCCAACAACTCCTGTTGTGGGAACATATCAAATTTATCTTTTCTAGTATTAGTATGTGTCCACATACCCTTTACTTTACCATAGTAGGCGTTTTCGTTGAATTCGAAACCATCTGCTCCTTTAGCTTTAACTTCCTCTACCAATCCTTTTCTCACATCGATGTTATCTCTATCAGCTATATGAAGTATCCATAAACGTAATGCTTCGATTTGTTTATCAGAATATCTATGCCATTCTTTGAATCCTCTGAATGGTTTATCTAATGTTACGATTTGTGATTCATGTGCCGTAGTACCAGCGTAAGTTTTTCCATTCTTTAAGTATCCAAAGTTATTTACTTCTATACCAACAGAATGTGTATGCATATGTTGAGAACCATTCTTACCTAAGTGCCATCCGTAATGTCCTTCGGGAAATGCTTGAACCATTACACCATCGTGAGTTTCATCATTTCCTTTAATTGATTGACCACCCAATACGAATTCAGTTGCTACCGCACCTCTACTATCTTTACCCCAATGGTCAACAGTTCTATATGGATTTTGCCATCCTGCCGTATGGTGTAAGAAAACATATTCTTTTTGTGTTATTCCACTTTTGTATTCACCTTCTGGTAAAAAGTGTCTATTAACGATTAGACCGTTTTCCGTTTCATAAGTCTTTTCCGAATCATCAGTAGTAGCGATACCCATACAATCCCAAGTGGAAGGGCCTACAATACCATCAGTACCAAGACCATTGGCTTTCTGAAACTCTTGAACTGCTTTCTTAGTTCCTTCACCGAATATACCATCCGCACCTATCTCTAAAAATTCTTGTAATAATTTAACTTCCTTACCCTTTGAACCAACTTTTAATAGCATTTTATATTTCTTAATTTTGATTAAATTCTATAACCTCAAAGATACGAGTTTGAATTTTCTTCGTACCTTCTGTGTTTGTAAGTATGATTGAGTTTTTAAATTTTTGCCAATCAATTGCAAACGTTTTATCTAACACACCACCATTTTCTTCCCTTACCAATTGGTTTAGAGCATTGATTGTATATAGTGAGTTTGATTCTTTTTTCCTATGAATTAAGATTGTATCTTTTAATGGTTGGCTTGGTCTGTACTCTGTATTTATGTTGTAAGTAACATAGAGTTCATCCAAATTTGATTTATTTTGAAGAATATAAATGTAGTTATATACGATTACATAAGACTCTCTAATATTTTGTAGAGTTGTTTGTAACTCATTCTTATTTGTAAATGTACATAGTAACTGTGTTTTCATATAATACTTTCTCTGAGGTGGGATGTTCCTCTTTTGGATATAAATATCAAATTATTTTATTTCACCAATTTGAGAATTACCATGTTTCTCTTTAAGTTCAGGTCCAATATATGATACTTGTGCACCACCACCACTTCTACCAGCAGTTCTATACATTCTGAAGTTTATATACCACTCATCTCTATCGGTTGTACCAGCAACAGTTGTATTTTTCAATACACCATTATCATAATATTGCTTATTGTGAGTTACTCCCTCATATCCATTGGATGTTACAATTTGATTTGCCAATGATAATCCACTTATGAAGTGAGCCGCACCGAAATCATATTTACTAGCTACTCTACCATTTCTTGAACCTATAAGTTTAGAGAATTTTTCAACAGATACTAAACTCTTTAATTGTGTGTTTAATTCCACCAACGATGGGTCTTTTAGAATATCCTTTTGTAGTTTACCCCATCCAACTTTATCCATCTTACCATCTTTCTCATATTGAGCTTTAAGTTGATTGATTCTTTCTTTTGATTTATAAACAACATCTGAAATTTCAGTTAGTTCCTTATCATCAAATATACCTTGTACATCAGGCATCTCATCAATCATAGATTTTATGGATTTCTTAGTAGTTTCAGCATCTTTAACCAAATCATCATTAACTGCTAATGTATATCCACCTTCACCAATGTACTGACCCTGTCTTTCTCTTTTATTTACATCTGGGTGTAGAGTTTGTAATGCTTTTGAGTTAGCAGGACAACCATATACATCACCATTCTTACCATATTTTACCGAAACGAATGATACCATCTCAGTACCACCAGCTCCGTTTTGGAATACCAATTTATCACCAGCAGGGAATGAACCATCGCCAGGTAAGTAAGCTTCATCACCTCTAGCAATCTCAGAATCATATAATCTCATTTCAGCAAATTGCTTTAACATACGAGATGCGAGGTCTTGGTTTTGTTTCATCAATTCATCGAACATTACAGCATATGATGAATCAATAACATCTGCTGCTTCTTGTGATGGTATCTCCATATTATTCAATGCATCACTCATTCTTTGTTTATGAGCTTTTACGGAGTTTGTCAATTCCTCAGAAATCTTACCTTCAGCTGCATATTTTTCTAATACGTTAATCGTATTATCAACTGATACATTATTCTCTATTGAGAACTTTAAGTATTCTTTCGAATTTTCCGATGATGGTGTTAATAAGTTACCATTAGCATCAGTAGGTCCGAATACACTTTTAAATTTCGTAGTATCGATTCTATCTAATGGTGGTGTTTTAAACAACTTCTCAACATTTACATCATTAACCTCATCAGTAAACCCTTTTGATGTTTTCTTATATAGTGAACGAATATTCTTAGAACCTAAATCAGGCTTAGCTGCTGCTTCAATTTCAATAGACATTTTATTATCATCCTCAGGTAATTCCATATATTCGGCTATCTTATTGATAGCTGAAACCGCACCCTTTGTACCATCTCCTAAGATTTTGTACAATCCACCACCATGTTTTCTCATATCATCCAAATACAATTTCTTTCTATTCGATGATACTGATATGTTCATTTTAGATATAGTATCTACGATATCTGCTTTTGATTTAGATTTGTCGAAAATTACGGAAAGACTTTCAATCAATTGATTTGCCTCAACTTTAGCTTCAGGACTCATTGATGATTTCTCTACTCTATTTTTGAAACCATCTATTGTTTTAATATCCTCTTCGGATATGTTAATTTCTTTTTTATTGGAATTTTCATCATCCTCACCTTTATCAATATCAGGTGCATCGTATCCACTATCTTTAGAAAAAATATTTGGTTTAGATTCCTCACCTTCACCACCTTCTTCAGAACCAATAGGAAGATATTTACCAGTATCAGTTTTTTTGAACTTTTCACCACTAAACCCATCTGGATTTGATTGCCATTTTTGGTAATCGTTAGCTTTTACATATGCAGGAGGTTGTCCACCAATACCTTTGTATTTTTTATCCTCATCTGATTTTTCACCATCTTCAAATAAATTTTGTATTAAGTTATCCTTAATTTCCCACAATCCCAACTCATCCAATACTTCAGATAAAATAGTAAGGTGTTCGGTTTTTTTAAAATCTACAATACCATCATTAGTCCTATACGAAACCTCTGATAATAACTCTTCAATAAACTCTGCTTTATTCATAATTTGGTGTTTTCAATCCCTACATCTTATAAATATTAAAGTTTTCCATAATCCGTTCCCCAATCTGCTTTTATAGGAAAACCACTACTCTCAATAATTTCTTTCAATTTAAGAGCATGTTCTTTAGGAGTATCCAACGGAAAACTAAATAAGAATGAATCATAAGTATAAAGGGTTAATTCAATTTTGGTTTGTTCAATAAACTTCAACACTTTCCCCATTACCATCATATTCAACTCAGTTTCAGTCGCTTGTAGTAAATAGTTAAATACCTTTTGTGGGTTCACACCTTCAATCGATGATAGGGGTATATTACGATGGTGTGTGGATACATAACCTTTTTTGGATGCGTTCTCCCACATTACCTCAATGTACTCTCTAACCTTCTTATAATAAGGAATTTCATCGAATTCTTCGGGTATTCCACCATAAAGTAATTGAAAGGTGATTCCTTTGGATTCATCGTATGGAACTCCGTATTGCTCCGCTAACCATTGGTGTACGGATGTTTTCGGTAAATCGTAATCAATCAACTTACCAATGATACGGGGGTGATACGCATCATAATCCATTTGTAGGAATATGTGGTTTTCTTTTGGAAGAAACACATCTCTCGTTCCATCCTTTTTGTTCAAAGCCGAAAAGTTAATTCCACCAAATCGGTTGGATGGACGGGATGTAATGGTATATGGGTTGTATTCGGTATAAAGGGTTGAGTTGTGGAGGTGCTTGGTAGCTTGAGGCCATCTATCAATAAATTTTTTCTCATCGACCCGAACACCAAAACCTTCTATCTGAGATAAAAGGGGAATCATCGTATCATCAATCCAACTTTTAGAAGGAGTAGGAAGTTTAAAAGAATTTACAAAGTTAGTTAGGTACTCACCCCACTTCATCAAAGGTGCTATCTTTCCCAAATTTTCTCTTATACCCATTCGAGTATAATGTGAGATAAATGATTGTTCTTCGGATTTGAAATCCAACAAACGATTATCATCAAAGAACGTATGTGAGGATATATCAAACATATTTTGAATCTTTGTATCCATATGTAATAAACCTTTCTTATTCCATACCCATTTTGGTTGTGTGGATGTTGAGAGGTCTAAATGATGGGATTTCCCATCAATATGATTGTATATGAGAATAAAGTCAGTATTTCCCATCCTTATAAATAAGAAAGCAAGTTCGTTGTTCATTGGATGTTTATCCAAATCAGAATATATCGGAATTATTACAGATGGTGTAGTTTCCCACATTTGTAGGAACTCATTTACTTCATCATTTGATTCAACTATAACCATTCTACAAATATACGAAAAATATTTGGATTATCCCAATGTTTTGGAAATATTTTTAACTTTACTTAGATACTCACTAAATCGTTGTCTGTGCAAATCAGTTACATTATCGTTTTCATCACCCTCTATTGGATTCGGATATACATTTGATTGAAATCCATCAGTTCTGTAATATTCTACATCATCTCTAATTCTGAATATGTTGTTCCATAGTGTATCTTCACCATTTCCCTCTTTATCGGTCACTCTACCATTATTATGGATTCTAGCGTAAGTTAATGTCTTTTTTATAGAAGTGTGAGATAATCCTAAGTAATCCATAATACCCATAGCTTCCAAATCATCAACAAAGTTGGATGTTACCTCTAACTTATCAACGACCTTTAGTAATGATGCTACTCTCATAACATATGTATGATATACACACATATGATTTGCCTTAGAACAATGAATTATTGAACTGTGGTATTGTGGTTCATCATAATGATTGTGTTTAAATCTCCAAGGTAAGTTATATGGATGTTGATGTAAGTACCCCTCCCATATATCAACTGTCTTTGGGGCCTCGATTGGTGTTTGTGTTGTAATCTTACTTTTCAATTCATCATTTTCAAAGAAAGTGGCTGAACCATAACTGAAATCCAATGATGGGTTGTTTGTATAAGTACTTACGATAAACTCTAATGCGGTTTCACTTAATAAATCATCATCATCCAATCTTACGATTAACTCACCCTTTGATAACTTAGGTGAAAGACTCCAAGAATCCTTAAACATATCATATGGAGTTGCTGATGTAAGGTATACTATACGTTTTGTAGGGTTGTTTGATTTGAAAGTATTGTAGATGTTGAGATTCTGATTAGAACCACTATCATCGAACAATATAACTTCCCAATTATCATAAGTTTGTAATTGGATTGAAGTAAGTGCCTCTTTTAAGAAATCAGGCCGTTGGAATGTTCTTACTACGATTGTAACTTTCATTTATTTGTACATTTTACCCAAATATACGAAAAATATTTGGAGTTACCAAATTACTTTTTGTGAAATTGTAAAAGATTTGGTAAGTATAATCCTATATTGGGAATATCTTTAGATGCTAATTTAATTGATGTTGAGTTGGATTTTCTAATTTCATCGGATGTTCCACTTATTCTCCAATCTAATACTGCTATGGTATAATATACCTTATTCTCAATTTTAGATGAGTAATTTGCTTTAACTTCATAAATAGGTGAACTCTTATCGTTTACCTTTTGAATAAAGAATCTGGTTATATAACCAGATAAATAATCATCTGATGTTGGCTTTGGTATATGGGTTACTATTCTTAACTTTTCCAAGCCAATTGGTAACTTCTTAATTTTATCGTAATTATCTTTATTCATTATCCTCTCCAACCTCCTGTTATTTCCGTTGTCCATATCATACCATCAATAACATGCTTTACTGAAAGTACTTGGAAAAATGCTCCATCTATATCATACCATTTTGGTATTCCATTTATTGTAAACATATCTCCCCTCTTTATACCACTAATACCATGTATTTTAAATGTAAATTTAATTGGCATTAACGGACCTCTACCAACATTAACCAATTCTTTCTTTTTTAATTTTGAAAATATTTCAACATCTTTAAAGGCACCTATATAACACACATCATATAGTTCCTTACCCTTAACATCACCCTTATCCTTATATTCTACTTTAGGGTATAAAAATAACTTACCCAATATAAGTTCTAATGATTCCTTTTTAGCCTTCTTATCTTCCTCAGTACCACCACCAGAACCAGAACCACCACCTGATTTGACTTGAGCTGCTTCTTTAGCCTCTTCGATTGCTGCAAGAACTTTATCTTCCTTTTTATTAGCAAATAATGTTTTTGGTAGTGGTTTACCCTGTGAGTTCAAACTTCTACTTAATCTCTGTCCGATTATTTGATTCATTTTAGCACCAGATATACCCAAGTCCAATGATGAATCTATTAATATTGATTTCTCACCAATAGAGTTTAAGTTAAGTGCAACTGGAGTTGGTGGGTTTGTAGATACAAAGTTCATATCAACAACACCTAACTCGCTTTCCGTCTTAGTTAATTCCCTTTCTACTATTTGAAAATCCCATAAACCATTTACAGCAGATGATATCCCATTTAGGATTTGATAAAGTGCATCTTTTATTGTGTTATTTTTAGTTTCCAATACTTCTTTAAAGAAATCAAAATTCACATACAAATCATTCAAATTACCCCAATATGTAGATTTAGCTTCAATTGGTTCTCCTTGAGTACCAGTCTCATTCAATGGGTCTTTGTTAGGAAATGTGATTCCATCAGTCTCACCACCAACTCTATTAACCATAACCCCAGTAATATCCAATTTAACACCCTTTTTACCAATTACGAATTTAGGTGTAGTTGGGTTGGGGATGAATAATTTAGTTGGGTCTAAACTATACATATGTGGAAAAGCTTGGCAATATGATTTATCAGTATTTACTCTAAATTTTATAACAGTACCATCTGCTAATTTATACCCCTCTAAACCAGTTGTAAATAAGATATCCATTGCAGTTGAAAATTTTATAAACCTATCATCCGATATTAACTTTGTTCCCTTTGGTAGTGAAATCTCACCATCACCTAAATCTGCCTCAGCTTCTCCGCTAAAAAACCCACCTTCGGTTTCTCCATTAATTGTCTCAGAAACATCATCATCCCAATTTATAAAATTTTTAATATCTGTTGATTTTGTATCTGATATTAATGATTTTATACGTTCCGTTTTTCTACTATCAGGCAAATCGTTAAACATCCTCATAAAACGTTCCTTACCCAACTCATTTGATTTACCAGCGTTCCTAATAGAGTTTGCACCAAATGGTTCAACTGAATCTATATCAGGTTCAGATTCACCTGTTGTTGGTTTAACTTTATCTTCTGAATTTTCAGTTGATGTTAGGTAAGCAGGGAGTTCAGTAAATCCAGTTAGTTCAACATTTATTGTCCATTTATCACCATCTTGAGCTAACCCACCACCAGTTATAAATCCCAAATAGTTATCGGATTCACCACCGGATGTAACACGTCTTTGATTTGTATTGGTAAACGTTTGAAACGATGAAACATACTCAGCTGATAATGTACTTTCATGACCAGTTACTCCATTTTGAGTATTCCATCCCCATTCTAAAAATACAGTATATCCCGGTTCTACAAAATATTCCATTAATAACTCCATTTGCTCTTTGGTAAATGCAGTTATTGAAAAACTTGCTTTTCTTGATAAATTACCAGCACCTTCATCCACTTCTATTGATGAAATTACTGGAGATGGTTTAAATCCTTGTCCTTCATTAGCGTAAACTGCACCTCCATTCCAATCAGTTCCAATGATACCAGATACTTTACTATTACCATATATAGATGCTACATTATCATCACCCGCTGCTTTGAACGTTGCAATATTTGGATTCGAATATAACATCAAACCACTACCTGCAGCAGATGCAACTCTAATCCAACAATTTAACGATGAAATCTTTTGAGGATTACCAACTCTCTCCTTAATACGGTCCGTTACGTGTGTAGCAACGTTTGTAAAATGTGGGAATGATGCCATAACTTATTGATTGAAATTTGATAATATTTGTATGTAATTTTGGGGTATTCTTAGAATCGTACCATCGGTTAATCCAAATGGTGCGTTGTGTATATTGTTAGCGGATGCGATTATCCACCAAAGTGATGCATCTTGATAATATTGATAAGCTAATGTATCTAATCTATCACCAGTTTCGGTAGCAACATAGATATCATCATCTCTTAATGGAATCTGAGGATATATCTTTGAACGATATACTCTTCTCCCATCATTAGTGTTTTTTATTTTGTTATATTTGTATCTACTAGCCATTATCTATTATGTTGTTGGTTGAAATGAATAGAATTTTTTACCAGATGTATTTCCTCTACTTTCCAAAAATTTAATTGTAGTTGATACATCTATAACCATAGGTAATCTAAAATTCTTTTCATCAATTTCCCAAGGAGTACTATCATCAAATGTATATGATAATGAATCTATAAATGAATATTTATTTTTGTATAAATCACCCAATGTAAATTGAATAAATGGAGGTTTCACCGATGAGTTAGTATAATACCCCTGCGGATAAACTAACCCAGTTAAGAAGTTTAATTTATCCCATGCTATTTTATGTTCATCTAAATTTAAAGAAAATACTTTAAAGTTAAAACTAATACTTCGTTCAATACCACTGTATGTATGATAACTAAATGGGTTACCCACAAATTTATTACTATCCCAAGATGGAGATAAGGTTTCACTTAATCCACTTATAGTTGTTCTAAATTGAACAGTTTTACCACCAACGATTGATTTAAATTTTAAAGGTGCTACATCCCAATCATCATTTTCACTACCAACTTCTAGTTGATTAACACCATCGTCTGTGGTATCAATTTTGTATTTACTAACTAATGATTTACCTTCTTTATCAATTTCAGGTGATATTCTATTTCTATCGATAGTTAGTTCTATCTTATCAGAAAATTTCTTTGTTCCATTTTCACCAAAGATAGGTGAATTTTCTTCACCTTCATTAATTGCCTCACCAATCGTTTTGAAACCGGTCTTTTCAGTATCTTTAAGAGTACCATCAGTATTAACCGCATCTTCAATTGTGTTTCGTGGGATGGTGTTATACAACGTACTATATAGTGGGATATCATCTCCGGCCTTTAACCCATCATATGATGGTGAGTTAAATTTACTTGTTACTACATTTGGTGTTTTTGATGCTAACCCACCTTCATCGCTTGCATCAATGAAGTTTAGTTTACCAGCGCTGTTATTAGGGTCGGTGTCATTTGAGTTTTTATTCTTTTTTACCCCTTTCGCGTCTGGGTCAATTTTTAGGTTGAATGTTTTTGAATACATCAAACCACCCACATCCCTTACACCAGTTTCTTTGCTGGTCTTAATAGTTACACCAACTTCACTATCTAAACTACCATAGTTTACAGTTATATTTGAACCATCTTCATTAGAACCAGCGTTGTTGAATCCAGTTGTTGAACGTTCTCCAAATAATTTACCTCTAATCTTATCTTTTGCTAAGTTGATTGCTCCACCAACTGCTTGCTTTCCGATGGTTTTTAAGTTTCCACTAATACCACCTCTTAATAACTCTGCTAATAACTTATCTGATGGTTTTCCTTTAATATCAGCTAAAAGAATCATTCTATTTTGGGTTTCCCCCTTAGATTTTATTCTCTTATCATTATATATTTTTGTTGGGATTATATTTGATGTGATTTTTAACGTATCATTTACGAAATCTCTAGCACCAGCAATTGCATTACCCAAAGTACCACCTCCACCTAAATCACCTTTAGTACCAGCTTTCATTACATCCAACAATGGTGTTGTTCTTAATGTAAGTCTTGGTAAATCCGAACCATATATAACTGGGATTGATAATCCTCGTATGATTCTTACACCTACTACCTCTTCTTCTAAGAGAGTTTCACTTCCTCTTACACCTAATGTTTTTCTTAATAACCTAGCACCAGCAAAACCAGTATTGTTTACCAAAGGGTCAGACGTTGAAATACGGATATCCTTTGAATTCTGAATATCATAAGCTTCTTCAGCTGTTGTACCATTCTGAGATGGTAATTGTTTAGTTTTAAATAATTCTAATAATGTTGGCATATTCTTAAACTATTGCGTATGAGTTACTACCTATATTATCTACTACCTTTGATATTGCTGCAGTAACTTTGGTACCATCCATATAAACACCAACCTTACCATCGTTAAGGTCAGCTCGTAATCCTTTTATTTCTTCTATAAGTAGGTCATTTTGAGCGTTACCACCTCCTTCTGTACCTTCACCCGTCATAGAATCTAGTCCATCTGAAATTGCTCCCACAAACGATAATGCCATAAGACCCGGTGCCGCAAGTAATCCAGCTACACCCAATCCAATTAAAGATGCCGATAATCCCATTATGGATACTGCTAATAATGCTATTGATGGGATTAATAATACCAATCCACCTATGGTGGTTGCTACTCCCATTAAGTTTGGCATCAATGATGCGATACCAGTTGACATCATCTCAAATCCAGTTCCGATTGCTTGTAAAGCGTGTCCTAATACCAATACCGATGCGGCGATTACTAACATTGCGGCTGCTCCAGCTAATATTGCTACTGCACCTACTCCACTCATCATAATTGCTCCTAATAGTGCAACTGCTCCAACTAAGGCTAACATTGATACCACAGCCATTCCAACTGCTTCCCAACTAACCTTCATAAATTCCTGTACTGCTTTTCCAAATACGAAAACGGCACCAGCTACAATTACCATCGCTGCTGCACCTTTTAGAACTGCGTTCATATTGATTTTGGACATTGAATCCATCATTCCACCTTTTCCAGCTGGATTAGCTTTATCGGATAATTTTGGTTGTCCTTTGAACTTTTCAGCCACACCATCAGTAAGTTTATCTTTTAAGCCACCTACCTTTTCACCAATCTTATCTTTAATACCACCAGTAAGTTTATCTTTAATACCACCCATGGCTTTACTAGCTTTACCCATAGCGTTAGGAGCAATAAATCCACCAACAGCTTTAAGTCCTTTTAGTACAGTACCAGCAGTCATTTTTAATATATTTTTCAATATCTGACCTGTACCCTTAACTACACCACCAATGGAGGTTCCCATTGCTGAGAACCCAGTTCCTACCTTACCAGTCATAGTAATCATACCACCCAAACCTTGTAAACCAGTTCCTAAGTATTTATTTAAACCACCATTGAGTATTTCCCCCATTTTGGAGAACTTTGCATTTACAGTATCACCCATAGTGGCTGCTTTATTTTGATTTTCAGCCATCTTCTGCATTTCAGCAACTGAGATACCTAATAAATCAGCGGATGCTTTCTTTTGGAAATAATCCATTTTGTTGAATGCATCAATACCACCAAGTTGTTTTAAAGTTTCTGCGGTTGCTTCTTCAATCTTGCCCTCAAATGCCAAAGCTCTAGCTCTATCTAAATTGATATTCTTACCAAGCATTGCACCTAATTCCAATTCTTTGGTTATAGATGATTCGAAATCCAATAAACCTTCAGAGATACCACTTAGGGTTTTCATATTAACCCCTAACTTTTGTGCATATCCTGCGGCTCTTAAAATATTTTCTCCACCATCTTTTCCAAATAATGCAAACTCTTCAGCTGAACCAGCTAAATCTTGCATAAGTGCAGCTGGTATAACTCCATTTTGGTGAGCAAACTCTCTTGTGGTTGCCATCATATCCGCAGCAATTTCAGTTGAACCACCATTCATTCTTGCAAATGATGCGGTTAACCCAACGGCTTCTTTATTAGAGATACCCATATTCATAGCCATCAATCCAATGTTGGCTTGAGTACCTAATGTTGCGGCATCTACTCCACCCATTTCATGAGCCAATTCTCTTACAGTTCCAGCAGTATCATCAAAGATGAATCCTAAACCAGTAGCTGATAGGGTTGATTCATTTAATCCTTGAGCAAAGGTTTGTCCTAATTCTCTATTTACTTCACCGAATTTTCCAGCAAATTTACCAATTCCGATTACTAATGCCCCTATTGCGGCTTGTGGTCTTTTTAAGAATGTGGTTAGTGTTGAACCCAAAGCATCAACCTTTTTCTTCATCGAATCAAAGACTGCTGCTTGTTGTTCTAATATATCTTTTTGTTCTTGGGAAAGTGAAGATAAATCTCTAGCCGATTCCAATTGTTCTGCAACAGATGCGGCTATACTATCCTGTCTACTTAAAAATTGCTTAGATATATTAGTTCTTTTATCTAAATCAGAAACCTCTTCTTTAATCTTATCACCAATTGAAGATATCTTATCCTCCAATTGTTGTTTTGCAACCACATCATCTGCTGTGAGTTGTGCTAATTCGGCTGCTAAATTAGATTGTTCATTATACTTTGATAATAAACTATTAACTATGGTTTGTTGGTTTCCCTTTGTAGTGGTCAGAGCTTTACCATTTTCCAATTCGGTTTTAATACCAGCTGCTATATCCCCTTGGATAACAGCTTGCTCTTTCATTTTACCTGATATAGAGTTGTATATCGTACCTAATGATTTTGCTCCACTTTCCAAATCAACTGCTCCTTGAACAGTTTTATTTTGTTCAGTTACAAATCCTTTAAGAACCTTTACAATATCTTCTAATCTACCTTTTAGTTTAATATAAGACTCATCAAGCTTAGCCGCATCCTTACCTTGTTCGGCTTGTATACGTCTAATTTGCTCAATTATCTGAGCCTTTTCTCTAAGTAGATTATTATTCTCAGCCATTTATTTTATAAATCTTTAAGAACTTTTTCCAAATCAGCTATTTCTTTTTCTATTTTAGTAAGTCTAAGTGTTACCGATGGAGGTACACCCTTTTTCTTAGCCTGTTTTATGAATCTGTCTTGAGTTCCCTTTTGCATATCATCTAAGAATCGATTGATAAACCCAGCGATAGAAGCTTCATTTAATTGTTTCTTTCCCATAGTAAGTATTTCTATTAATACACCTATAAATATTAGATATAAAAAAAGTGAGGATTATCTATTAACCCTCACTTTTGATTTTCGTTCTATTTTTTTATGTTCTTCAGCTTCCTTCTTCTTTAAGTCAACCAACTTTTTGAAGTAGAATTTTCTCCATTGTGATGGCATGAAGTAAACATCTTTCCAAGTAAATCCATTACCAAAGTTAACCAACTCCCAAATTTGATTATGAAGTTGGATACTATAATCATTCGGAAGGGTAAAAAAAGTTTATCCCAAATGGGATATCTAAGGCCTCCTCCTCCCCTGTCAACTCTGAAGTAAAGTTAAACTTTAAATCCATATCAGGACTAATTTCTTTTACGAATTTTCTAAATGCTTTAGTATCTAATGCTAAGAATCCGTTTTGAACCCATTTAGTAATGTATCCTCTATCTTGGTTACCATCTACTGATTGAATCATATATTTCAAACGAGTAGTTACATCGAATGAAGTATCACCTTTACCTTTATACAATCTAGCTAATGCTTGATTTTCTTTGGTAATTTCACTTTCATCACCATGTGTAAGTAGTTTGAATTCTAATTCAGCTCCACTCTTTGGTAATTTAAATTTGTAAAGATTATCACCATTTAAAATTTCTTCATTGAAATCTTTTGTTCGTACCTGTGATAAATCAATAGTTACATTTTGATTTTCTAATGTGAATGGGTCAGTTACCTCTACTTGATAATCTGCGCCATAACCCATTACTCTAGTTGCAAGTAGAATAGCGTTCTTATCACCAATAAAGATATCATTGATATCCACATTTGGTTCCACAACTACTGATTCGAATAGTTTATCTAAAACTACACCCTTTTTGATTAGAGATTGAGAAGCAAGGATATCTTCTTCTCTTGCAGTCATATATTTGATTTCAATATTTCCCTTTCGCAGTGGGTGTCCTTCTGGGTAAACCAATCCCTTTGATGGTAAATCGATAATTTCCGTTGGAAATTCAAATTTTGTATCGCTCATATTAAACCTTTATTTGTTTATATATAAATATATAAGTTTGAAAAAAAGATAAAAAAAAAAGGTTCTCACTAAGAGAACCTTTTCTATTATTAAAATATTTATTG
>ERZ807291.5548-NODE-5548-length-15749-cov-15.317255_pt1 | contig 15749 bp, 10 predicted proteins | sample MGYA00521257_ERZ807291 | MGnify/ENA primary metagenome ERZ807291 (study PRJEB31413, sample SAMN03169783) | marine metagenome | biome: Marine; feature: Water; material: Subsurface seawater | place: North Sea | collected 2011-04-28 | depth 1 m m ...
CCCCCAACCCAAAAAGAGATAATACAGACCCGGACGACAGTAGGAGGGAGGGTAGAGTTCTGATGGGAACTCTATGCGGCGTGCCCTAGCCTCAATAGGGACTTTAACCCTCCCTCCTGGTTTACAAGACCTGGCGCTCTACTCTGAGCTTTTAAGGCGATCAGCTCCTACTGAGGTTCTAACTCAGACTTGAAGCGTGAAAAGCTTCTGTTGTTTTTCAACTATAGGGGCTTTATTTTCCAGGCGCATCTTCCGATACGCCTACTATGTTACGACTTTTCTCATCTCGCTGCTTAGCTAGGTGAGAGTGACGGGCGATGTGTACGCATTCCAGAGCTTCCTTCAGTCACACTCTCTATTGAGACTTACTGCTGAATCCGGTTTTGATCGAGGGTTTCACTTCGATGTCCACTGGCTTTGAAAGACATTGTAGCTCACCGATCCCCAACCCGTGAGCTGCACCTTGATCTGACGTCTTGGGGGTTCCTTTTTGTCAACTTTCTTGGGAGGTAGACTTGCGACGATGGTATACAGGCTGATTTTACTAGGGTTGGTGAGGTGTTTCGTGGGTTATCGATTCGATGGCAAGCTCCTCCAGGGAGGTTTGGAAAACCGCCAAGTCCTTTGAGTTTTAAATTTTTGGTTCGTAGTTCTCTGGTGTTATAGGTTGTTTACTTCTAAGTATAGCAGGGTATCTAATCCTGGTTTAGGCCTTAGTTTTCATGGAGTCAAATTTTTAGGTCAGCTAGGCTTGTTCATGCAAGGTAAGTTTTCTACCACTGTCTTGGAGCTTTGGCTGAGGGATTAAATTTTAACCACCCTTTGAACCGTTTTAGGATAACTTTAGGATTTACGTGTAACCGCGGTGGCTGGCACGTATTTTACCTCCTTTTTGTTCTTTAACTAGATCCGGGGTGTTCCGATTGTCTAATGTTTAGCACTGCAGTTGTGGCGTTTTGCTTAGCGTTGTTGGCAACTTTTGCGGGCCTGATGCTAAGTAACCCTACTTTTATCTCTTAAAGGTTTAAATGGAGGGGTTGCACTTCACTGGTGCGTCTGTTGACTTGCATGTGGCAACTTTAGAATAGTTAATGTTGGGACTAGGACCAAATCGGCTGCTGAGGGGGGGACTTTAACCCCCTTTGAAGCATTTTCAGTGCTGTGCTTTAACTGGTTAAGCTACCTTTGCAACTTTAAGCAAATATGATCTTTTTTTCTATTAAAGATACTGTGGGAAATACAAATATAAATAAACCAAAATATGCGGCGGAGGCAACTTGCCCCAGGACCACGAATGGGTATTCTACTGGTTGCTTTCCTATCCAAGTTAATATGAGGAACGTTGCAACTAAAACTCAGAACGTTGCTTGTGACAAGGGGCGGAAGGAATTAGATTCTTTCTTTGAGGTTTTAAGAAATGGCATTAAAAACAACACCAGTATGGCCGCTACCAACGCTATTACTCCCCCTAGCTTGTTGGGAATAGACCGCAGTATAGCATAAGCAAACAAGAAGTATCATTCCGGTTGAATGTGTGGGGGCGTGACCAAGGGGTTGGCTGGAATGAAATTTTCTGGGTCTTTAAGGGCCCCGGGAAATAGCATTGCTAGGGCGAAAAGGGCACCCATCAAAACTACAAACCCTACTGTGTCCTTGGTTGTATAGTAGATGTGAAATGGCATCTTGTCATAGTTTCTTTTAAGGCCCACTGGGTTTTTCGCGCCTCTTCCATGAAGAAAGAGAAGGTGGATAATAGCCAGTGCAGCAATGATAAACGGGAAGAGGAAGTGAAAGGCAAAAAAGCGGGTGAGGGTTGCTTTGTCTACGGAGAACCCTCCTCAGAGTCATTGGACTATTGTTGTCCCTATGTATGGAATAGCGGAGACTAAGTTGGTAATTACGGTTGCCGCTCAGAAAGACATTTGTCCTCAAACTAACACGTATCCCATGAAGGCAGTCAAGATTGTTAATAGAAATAGAATTACACCAACATTTCAGGTTTCCACCTTTTTGTACGACCCGTAATATATTCCGCGGCCTATGTGGCAGTACATGCAAATAAAAAACATCGAGGCTCCGTTAGCGTGTATTTTACGTAATAGCCAGCCGTATTTTACGTCCCGGCATATATGGCTGACTGAAGAAAACGCTAGCGTAATATCAGCAGTATAATGCATAGCCAAGAATATACCCGTGAGAATTTGAGTTATTAGGCAGAGGCCTAATAGTGAGCCAAATTTTCATCAGATTGAGAGGTTAGAGGGTAAGGGGAGATCAACAAAGGATCCTTTTAGTATCCGAAAAATTGGGTGTTCCTTTCGTAGCGGACCTGCCATTATTATTTATTATATATAATAAATGGTAATTTACTTATGTCTTGTTTTTATGTTGGTTGGAAGAACTTTGGTGTTTTATAGCTTGTCTCCATATTATTCAGCTCTAGGGCTAGTTGTGGTCTCTGTATCGGGTTGTGTGGTCCTTGGGGTTTTAGGTGGTTCTTTTGTGGCGCTAGTCCTCCTCCTTGTATATATGGGCGGTATGCTTGTAGTCTTTGCTTATTCTAGGGCTATTTCTGCAGAGCGTTTCCCCTCTGTCAGAAACTTAAGGGAGGTTGTTGGACTTTCGTTGTTCTTTTCTACTTGGGTGTTCGTCTCTTTTAATGACTTAAAAGACACCAAAAAAAATTTCTTCCAGTTAATAAGAGGTGAAAGGGTCCTAGGAAGAAGAAGTTTTTACAAAGAAGGAGGTGCTTTGGTAATAGTTGGCGTTTTTATTTTACTTGTAGCGTTGGTTGGAGCTTTAATAATTTCTCGGGGGGTGGAGAGGACAATTGTCCGTGCTATTTAGCTATGAAGTGATTAATAAAGATACCAAGGAGATGGTAAAAATTAGTAAGATAGAGGAGGCTGCATATCGCTTTATAAGGCCCCTCTGTAGTCTTTGATTGGTCTTGGCCGCTAGTAAAGAAAGGGCCCCAGTTCCTTGTGGGCCAATATTCTCTCTTCATCCTCGGTCCATTGTTCGGGTGGAAAAAAATAATGACAGCACAAACGAAGTGGTTATTGAGGCGGTGTGTATTAGGTCCACAAAGAATCATTGTAGGGTTAGGGTTCTATGTGCCTTCCTGTTTATGGCCTTTTCCGTTAAATAGCCCAATAAGACTATAAGCATGCCAGTGCCTGCTATTGTTACAATAAGGGGGAGGCTCTTTATTGTGCTTGGGACAACAAGCATTGGGGCGTTAAAGATGAATTTTGAGAAGAATCACCCGGAAATTATTGTTCCAATAGACAGCCGCAGGAGTGCACCTTTGAGGTTTTGGTTTTCCTCCTCTATTGGAGAGAGTGGAGATATAGTGGGGCTAGAGAGAAAGCACAACAGTATAATTCGGAACCTGTAAACAGCTGTAAGAAGAGTGGCAATTAAACTAAGGGCCAATCCCAAGCTTTTTAAAGTTCTTGCCCCGGCTGCTTCTAGGATCAAGTCCTTTGAGTAGAAGCCAGCCAGAAATGGGGTCCCCATTAAGGCCAACCTCCCAAGAATTAAGCAGGCAGATGTTACTGGTAGAAGACTTGATAGTCCTCCCATCTTTCGTAAGTCTTGTTCGTCCTTGAGTCTGTGGATAACCCTCCCTGAACAAAGAAACAGCATAGCCTTAAAGAAAGCGTGTGTGCATATATGAAATAGGGCCAGCAAGGGTTGCCCTAAGCCTATCGACGTTATCATCAGACCTAGCTGGCTGGTAGTTGAGTAAGCAATTATCTTCTTAATGTCGTGTTGCACAACTGCTGTAGAGGCGGCAAATAGAGCGGTGATTCCCCCTAATATTAGTACGGCACTTTGTGCCCTTGTATTTATAGCTAATAATCTCTCTGTTCGTATAAGCAGAAAGACACCAGCGACTACCATTGTAGATCTGTGAAGAAGGGCTGAGACTGGGGTGGGGCCCTCCATGGCAGCTGGAAGCCATGGGTGTAGCCCAAACTGTGCAGACTTCCCCGCGGCAGCTAGTACAAGGCCAAATAACATAAATGGAACAAAGGAGGTAAATTGTTGTCTTTTTAGGATTACTTCTTTTAGTTTTCAAGATTTAGTCAAGAGAATTGATAGGGCCATAAAAGTAATTAATCCTATATCTCCTATTCGTTTGTATATTACGGCTTCTAGTGCAGCTCTTTTTGCGTCTTTTCGGGTTGTCCATCATCTTATTAGCAGGAATGATAGAAATCCGACTCCTTCCCAGCCTAGAAATATTAAGAAAAGGCTTTTTGAGCAGGTTAATATCAACATTTTTAGCAAGAATATGGTTAGCAGGCGAAAAAACGCGGTTGATTTTGGGTCTCTTGCCATATAGTAGTGCGAAAATTCAATTATTGATCACGTAACTATTAGGGCAACCGTTAAGAACACTACAAAGTATTGATCATACATTAGGTTAAGGGAAACTTTGGTGGGTGTTTTATTTAGTCAAAAAGAAAAGGTTATTTTTATGTTTTGGAATTCAGAGTATAGAGAAATAGCTAGTGATACAATTGACAAAAAGGCTAGTATCTTCAAAACTTTAATCATGAAGGGTCCGGGTCTGAGAGAGTGTGTTATCTTGTCTCTCTGTATGACTGTAGTTACCCCAACTACTTCTGAAGTTTTTCTTCGGGTTGAGGGCTCTATGCTTGTTGAAAATGAGCTTGAAAAGAAAAAGATGCTTACAATTAGGGTTATTATAATTCTTGCTTTTATAGATAATATAATTAACAGGGGATTTATTATCATCGAGACTCTTACGGAGTCGAACCGCAAGTCTTTAGACTTAGCAGGACTAAGACAAACTCATGAATCTCGGACTTAAGGCCAGGGTCTAACCGGCTTCTTCAGTGCCACAGGCTGATATTTTTGTTAAACTACTTTAGTCAAATTATTAAAGAAGAAGTTGGGTTTATTATTATTAAAATTAGTGGGAAGAGGTGTAAGAAAGCTAATAGATGCTCACGGGTAAAGGACAGCGGAACTTTCGCTAGGTACCTTGTGGGGGGACCCTGTTGTGACAACTGAAAAACCATCAAAGAATAAATTGCCCCAAATACAGTGGCTAAGCCAAGTATTGGAAACAATCAAGGTGACCAGCTTATAAGAGATGTTAAAATCATTATCTCCCCAATCAGTTTTGGAGAGGGGGGCAGTCCCAAGTTTGATGCACACATCAAAAGCCATCATATAGTGCTTAGGGGGAGTATCAACTTAAACCCCCGCGTTATAGCGAGGGTTCGAGTGCCTTTCCGCTCATAAATGGTGTTAGCCAGGGAAAATAGGGCTGAGGAAACGAGTCCGTGAGCAATCATTAGAACAAGCGCCCCTTTCATTCCCCACGGAGTTTGGGAAAAGATGCCTGCTGCAACTATTCTCATATGTCCTACCGATGAGTAAGCTATTAGCGCCTTCAAGTCTGTTTGTCGGACACAGATTATCCTTGTTACAAGCGCACCTCAAGAACAAAATATAATCAACACTAGCGATAGGGAGTTGGCGGAGACTGTAGAAAATAAAGAAATAAGTCGCATTAATCCATATCCTCCCAACTTTAGTAAAATTGCCGCTAGAATCATTGAGCCGGCCACTGGAGCTTCTACATGGGCCTTAGGTAACCACAGATGAAAACCATATATAGGCATCTTTATCAAGAATGCAACTATTGAAAGGGCCCACCATATTTTCAGGGAGTCTATAGAGTAGTCTGGGGACCAGATAAGTTCTGCTTTTGTTAGGGTTAGCGTGAGGCTAGAAAAATATATAGCTAAAAGTCTTATTAGGAGGGGGAGAGACCCAACTAAAGTATAAAATATAAAATACAGCCCGGCTTGAAATCGTTCCATCTGTGCTCCCCACCGAGTTATCAATATAAGGGTTGGGATAAGAGTCGTCTCGAATGCTACGTAGAATAAAATTAATTCAAGAGACGAAAAGGTAATAACTAAAGCTGTGGTTATTACTAGGACAAGGGCAATAAACGTTCGTTGTTTTAAGGGGGGATTTTTTCTTAGCCTACTCTTATTGGCCAACAGAGATAGGGGAGCTAACCAGCAGCTTAGAACTATAAGTGGGGCTGAGATAGAGTCGGAGCCCAGTATGAAGGAGACTTTGTGTCAGGAGGACACTCAGTGATTTTTTATTAAAGCTAGGGCAACAATAGAGACTATGACACTCTGTGAGATGGTGGCTGCTCAAAGCTTTTTTCTAGGGACAATAAAGGTGGCAATTATTACACCTGTCAACAAAAATAATAAGGTGATCATTATTATATATTTTATTCGGCCCATTCTAAGCCCCCTTTTACCCACTCGAATACTAATCCTAGGGTGAGTATCGTCATAAATATAGTTGCTATTGGTATAAGTGTTGACATATGAGAGGCTAAAACCGCCGCTGGGAGGGGAAACAATAAAGCAATCTCTAAGTCAAATAGCAGGAATAGTATTGCAACCAAAAAAAATCGGAAGGAAAATGGGAGCCGAGCAGATTTTAGGGGGTCGAATCCGCACTCGTAAGGAGATTTCTTTTCTCTATCTGTTTTTCGTCTAGGTAGTATGTGAGCGGCAACCGTTAAGATTGCCGCTATTGCTAGGGTTATTAAGACAATATAGGACAATGAGGTCATTACTTATATATAATTAGGAGAAGTGGCAGACAGGAATGCGTGCGGCTTGAAACCGTTGGATAGAGGTTTGATTCCTCTCTTCTCTTTATGAGCCTCACCAGTAGATACAAACGTATAGGAATAGCCAAACTACGTCCACGAAGTGTCAGTATCATGCAGCGGCTTCGAAGCCAAAGTGATGATGCGCTGAGAAGTGGTGATTTATTAGCCGAAGTAGACAAACAAACAAGAAGGTAGTTCCTATGATGACATGCAAGCCATGAAATCCTGTCGCGACGAAAAAGGTCGAACCGTAGATTCTATCAGCAATTGTAAATGGGGAGTCAATGTACTCTCATGCTTGAAGGACTGTAAAATAAAGTCCTAGGGCTACTGTTAAGGACAAGGCTTGTACTGCCTCTGAATGATTCCCTGCTAGAATGCTGTGGTGAGCTCAGGTTATAGTAACTCCTGAGGATAATAAGACTGCTGTTTTTAGCAGTGGAACTAGAAATGGGTTTAGTGGTGTTATTCCGGTTGGGGGTCACGCTACTCCTATTTCTACTGTTGGTGCGAGCCTGCTGTGAAAGAAAGCCCAAAAGAAAGCAAAGAAGAAACACACTTCCGAAGTGATAAATAGAATCATTCCATATCGGAGCCCTTTTTCTACTACGGTTGTATGTCAACCTTGAAAGGTTGATTCTCGGACTACGTCTCGCCATCAATTAATCATTGTAGTAATAAGTAGTATTAGTCCGGCAACTAATAGGGCCAGCGTGCCGGTGTGGAATCAAAGTATTAGGCCGGATGTCATCATTAAAGCGCTTATAGCCCCTGTAAGGGGTCAGGGACTTTGGTCTACTAAGTGGTATGGGTGTTGATGAGCCATAATTTAAATATTTTGCTGTAGGTAGAAGTGCACTAGAGCAGTAAATACGTAGGCTTGAATACAGGCCACCCCTATTTCTAAAACAAATAAGAGAACAAATATAATAAATATTGGGAGGCTAACCAGCGGGTTTCTAGCTAGGATTCAAATAGCTGTAGACAAAAGAAAAATTAGGAGGTGTCCTGCTGTGAGGTTCGCGGCTAGCCGTAATCCTAGGGCTATTGGCTGGGCGAATAATCTAATAGTTTCGATTCAAACCATTAGAGGAATAAGTGCTCTTGGCGTCCCTTGCGGGACTAGGTGTCTTAATCGTCTTTTAAAGGCTAAATAAAACCCAAGAATTTTAACAGACATCCACAGTGGAAAGCCGAGTCTGTAGGTAACTGAAATATGTCTTGTAGATGTAAAAGCGTAGGGAAATAAACCAAGAACGTTTACTGATAGAATAACTATAAATACTGCAGTTATTAAACCTGCTCAAGGGGCAGTGTTCTCTCTTGTTTTTTGGAAAAGCATCTCTAGAATGTTTCTTCGAACTCTTTCCCATATAGATTGCGTTCGAGAGGGGGCCCAATTTACTGGGAATATAAATAATAACCAGGAAAGGGCAAACACCACTGAAAATATATTCATTGGGATAAGTAAAAAGGTGTCTGGAAAGAATTGACCAAAAATTCTAGTAATTATAGTCATTGTCATTCTGTTGTTTCCTTTCTAATTAGCGGGGAAGAGGACTCTTTTTCTTGGCCTTGTGGGGGTATGTTAGCAGTTACTATTAGCAGTACTATTACAATTGAAGTTCAAATTAGAAAAAATTTTATTATCCATCAAGTAAAGTCTAGTTGTGGCACTCCTTAATGATAGGGTTTAACTATCTTCATTTAAATTAAGAGTTTAAGGCTTTTAGATAAGCTAATTAAGGGTTATTCTTCCAAATATTGTGCTACTCACCCCTCGAAAGTTGTGAACGGAACAGCCTCCACGACGATTGGCATAAATCTATGATTTGCCCCGCAGATTTCTGAGCATTGTCCATAAAATAAACCTGCACGCGAAGCGAAAAACGTAGTCTGATTAAGGCGCCCCGGCACTGCATCCATCTTTATTCCAAGGGATGGCACTGCTCACGAGTGTAATACATCTGCGGAGGAAATTAAGACACGAATCGGATTTTGCATTGGCACTATCAGCCGGTTGTCTACTTCTAAAAGTCGTGGGTTGCCTAGGGTAACGTCATTCGTGGGAATCATATAGGAGTCAAATTCTAGGTCTTTGTAGTCCGTATACTCATATCTTCAATATCATTGGTGGCCAATAGCCTTAATGGTAAGAAATGGGTCTTTTATTTCGTCCATGAGATAAAGTAGCTGTAATGAGGGCAAGGCTATGAAAATAAGTATGATGGCAGGCACAATAGTCCAAATGGTCTCAAGTTCCTGCCCTTCTAGGAAAAACCGATTCGTTTTTGACGAAATCATCAATGAGGCAAGGCCATAAGAAACTAGAATAGTAATTAGCGTTAAAACAATTAAGGCGTAATCGTGAAAATAAGTAAGCTCTTCCATTAATGGAGAGGATGCATCTTGTAGGCCAAATTGTGCTCAAGTTGCCATTTTAGTATTGAAGAAGGCTTAGTTTTGCCACTAAGTCTGATGAGTGGGTCCGTGATAGCGCCACCATCAAGGACAGACCTAGGCTGGCCTCGCATGCAGATATTGTTAAGAGCAATAGATTTAGCGTGGTTTTGTGAAAAACCAGGGAGTTAATTTTTCATACTGCTATTCCTAGAAAGAGAGAAATCAAAAGTAGCTCAAGACAAAGAAGAATTGACAGGAAGTGAAGTCGATTTATAAGTATTCCTATTAGGCCGAGGTAAAACATTGATAAAACAATTATAAGGAAGGCGATTTAAGGGCCCCGGGGTTAAACTGGGTCTGTCTGAGCCGAAATCAAATGTTCTTTTTAAACTAGCCCCTTATAAAATTACTACTTTACAATTATAATTGTTGAGGGTGTTTCGTCGAACGTATGATGAGAGGGGGGAAAAGAGGTGTATTGCCACTCTAGGGAGGCATGAGAAAATTCTGGAGTTATGCATTCTCGTTGCGAAGCGAAGGCCTCTCAAATCAAAAACAGAAACAGAATCATTGCCACTAGCGAAATTGTAGAGCCTATAGAAGATACGGTGTTTCATAGCGTGTAGGCATCAGGGTAGTCAGAATATCGCCGGGGCATTCCTGCTAGGCCTAGGAAGTGTTGTGGGAAAAACGTAAGGTTAACTCCTATAAACATTATAAAGAAATGAACCTTGCTTCAAAGGGGGTGCAGACTATAACCTGAAAACAGGGGAAATCAATGAGAAAATCCAGCAAATATAGCAAAGACTGCCCCCATTGATAATACATAGTGGAAGTGGGCTACTACATAATATGTGTCGTGCAGTACTACATCTATTGAAGAGTTAGCGAGAACTATTCCTGTCAGGCCACCGAGCGTAAACAGAAAGACGAAGCCTAGAGCCCATAGAAGAGGTGTCTCCCATTGTAAATTAGACCCTTGCAATGTCGCCATTCAACTAAATACCTTTATCCCTGTAGGAACGGCGATTATCATTGTAGCGGCTGTGAAGTATGCTCGCGTGTCAACATCCATCCCGACTGTAAACATGTGGTGTGCCCAAACTAAGAACCCAAGGATTCCTATAGCTATCATTGCGTATACCATACCTAGATAACCAAATGGCTCTCGCTTCCCAGAATAGTGGGCTATAACATGGGAAATCATCCCGAACCCTGGCAAAATTAGAATATAAACTTCTGGGTGGCCAAAAAACCAAAACAGGTGTTGAAACAGGATGGGGTCTCCTCCTCCTGCGGGGTCAAAGAACGTTGTGTTGATGTTTCGATCCGTTAGAAGCATCGTAATTGCCCCAGCAAGTACTGGAAGAGACAATAAAAGTAGAAATGTTGTCACAAAAACTGACCAAACGAAGAGTGGGAGCCGGTCGAAAGAAATTCCAGGGGCCCGCATTTTGATTATAGTGGTTATAAAATTTATAGAGGCTAGAATTGAAGAAGCCCCAGCAAGGTGGAGGGAGAAGATGGCAAGGTCTACTCTTCCCCCTGCATGGGCTATGTTACTGGAAAGGGGGGGATAAATTGTTCATCCCGTTCCTGCTCCGCTTTCTACCCCTGCCGAGGCGAGGAGTAAAATGAATGATGGGGGAACTAATCAGAAGCTCATTTTGTTCATTCGGGGGAATGCCATGTCTGGGGCACCAATCATTAGTGGGATTAGTCAGTTTCCAAATCCCCCAATCATTATTGGCATTACCATAAAAAATATCATTACTAGAGCGTGGGCTGTTACAATAACTTTATATATTTGGTCATCTTGTAGTAAGGACCCAGGCTGAGCTAACTCTGCCCGGATAATTACTCTCATGGCGGTCCCGACCATGCCTGCTCAGGCACCAAATACTAGATAAAGTGTTCCGATGTCCTTGTGGTTAGTAGAAAATAATCATCGTCTTAGTTGCATGTTTTTAATTTGTAGTGTTTACATTTATTATGCAGGGACACGTTCTTCCTGGTCCTTTCGTACTAAGGAAGAGGGGTTCGTAGATAGAAACTGACCTGGCTTTCGCCGGTCTGAACTCAGATCACGTAGGACTTTAATGGTCGAACAGACCAACCCTTAAAAGCTTCTGCACCCTTAGGATGTCCCGATCCAACATCGAGGTCGCAAACCTTTTCGTCAATATGAACTCTCAGAAAAGATAACGCTGTTATCCCTGCGGTAACTTGTTCTTTTGATCACTGTAAGTGGATCATACCTTCATTTTTATGATTTAAGAAAAATAATTCTTTTATTTTAGGTTAATATAACCATATAGTAGCGGAGGATTTTCTTTCTCCGGGATTGCCCCAATCAAAGCTTGTTTTAATTTGTCATGCTTTAGGCCTGCTACTCTTATTATAATTAGTTAGGGCTAATAGTAAACAACAATTAAAATTTAGCTACAGCTCGACAGGGTCTTCTCGTCTTACGAACTAATTCTCGCCTCTTCACGGGAATGTGAAGTTCAGATCAAAGAGGAGGAGACAGTGAAGCTCCGTCTTGCCATTCATACCAGTCTCTATTTAGGAGACAAATGATTATGCTACCTTCGCACGGTCAAGATACCGCGGCCGTTTAACTTTTCAGTCACTGGGCAGGCAGGACCCCCTATGCTTATTTTTCAGGGGGCGATGTTTTTGGTAAACAGGCGAAGCTTAAATTTGCCGAGTTCCTTCTCCTCTATTAATTATAACTACCTCCTCCTGAGGGGGAAGACAACTAAGAAAAATTCTGTTTTTAGTTAGAACATTTTTCTTCCTTGGTTAAGGTTGTTTACGGTCAATTGGAGGTTATCTTACTTATATTAACATTATCTTTTCTAATTATAGAATGCCTCGGTAGCAGTTTTTAGTATTAGTTTTTTCTTCAAAAATCTTTTAGGGCATTTATAAAGATTAGCTTTAACGCTTTATCATTAGTTGGCTGCTTTTAGGCCTACTTGTCTCCTATACACTATTATAAAACATTATTGACTTTAACTAAATTCACTGGGGTTTTCCATTTTGAGTAAAAAGCTTGTCCTTTTTACTCTGGCCGCTTTCTTTTGGTTTATCAAGCTTTAGTTAATACTTACTAATGGCTTTTTATACAAAGGGGAAAGGGGCTAGCTTAGACTAGTTTCTCGAGGAACCAGCTATCTCTAAGTGCGGTTAGCATATAACAACTAACCCTCCCTTTTGTCTTACTATTGCAACAGTAAGGGCTATCTCCTAAAGAGAAGAGGGGGTTAGCTCACTTAGTTTCGGGGTTGGAATATCTTTTCTTTCTTCTTGTTAATCCATTATACACGAGGTAAAAGGTTTAACCTTTCCTGTTTTTAGTTTTGCTATTGGGCTTGTATTTCACTGTTTCCTTGCGGTACTTTTTTTATCGGGATATAGGGGGTTTCTTATAAAGATACTTATCATAAAAATTGGTTTCAGGTCTAAGGGTAAATAGTTGTTATAAGTTGTTAATAATCCTAAGGTCAAAACTTTTAAATAGATTACGTAATTATATATAATGATAGGGCCAAGGGCATAGTTGCAGTTCCCCCAATAAAAAGGCAAGATATTAACCAGGTCTTAATAGGTATTTCCTTTATAGATTTTCTTTTACGTCAAGATGTAAGGGTAATAATATGGTGCGGGAATAGTATCAATCTTGTGTTAAAAGAGATTCGTAGGTAAAAGAACAGCCTTAGAAGGGCCCCCAATATTAATGGAAAGGAAATAAGAATAGAATTTTTATTTATCAGCACATAGAGAGAAAAGAACTTTAACATAAATCCAGTCAAAGGTGGCAGACCGCCCAGTGATAGGGTGGTTAGGATTATTAGGACAATACTTATCGGCGAAAGTTGTGCCACGATTTTTAGGTGTCCCAGTGTTGAGACTTTTAAAAAATCGAGAATTAGGAATATAGTAGTTTTTATAATCAAGTATATTAGTAACATTGCCAATGCTGTTTTATAAGAATAGGTTGAGGTGGCAACTATTCAGCCCATTTTTCCAATGGAGGAAAACGCGAGTATCTTTCGCATTTGCGTTTGATTTAATCCTCCTCATCCCCCCACCAATACAGAAATTATACTAGCTGTTAAGACAAGTTTGGTTAGTGTTAATTCTTTGATTGAAAACACAAGTATTAGGGGGGCTATCTTCTGTCATGTTGCTATAATGAGTCCGTTGGAAAAGGGTAGTCCCTGAAGAACATCTGGTAACCAGAAGTGACAAGGGGCCAGCCCTATCTTAAAAGCTAGGGCGGCAGCAACGGCAAGAGAGGTGACTGTGTTGACGGGTTCGAGTACTGACCAAGATCCCGTAACTCACGCTTGTATTAGTGCCCCTTTTAGTAATAGAGCTGCTCTCATGGCTTGAATAAGAAAATACTTTATGGTTGCTTCAATTTTCCGCGGGGAAAATTTAGAACATAGTAGGGGGACAAGGGCGAGGGTGCTAGTTTCCAACCCCACCCAAATTATAAATCATTTTTCTGAGGTGATTACTATTACTGTGCCTAGGGCTATTGTTAACAAAAGTAGTGTTGATATTATTCGGTGCATAGAGCTTGGAGGGACTTTAACCCTCAATAATCTAATTATCAGCTAGACACCTTTTCTTTTTGGAGCAAGCTCTATTTTTAAAACAAAGGGAGTGCGATGCCAGTTATGGCGATTATTGAAATTACTGCGCAAAGACAACCGATAGAGAACGGTAAGTAGCTCTTCCAGGTTAAAAACATCAGCTGGTCATAGCGGAATCGTGGGTAGGCAGCCCGAACTCAGAGAAAAAAGAACACTAAGACAGTCGTCTTAAAGCCGATAAGTATCACTTTTAATGGAAATATTTCGTTGACTGGCGAAGGACCCCCAAGAAACAAAACAACAGAAAACAGGTTCATTAGTATAATTTTAGCATACTCCGCTATAAAGAAAAGGGCGAAGGGCCCTCCTGCATACTCTACTTTGTAGCCTGAGACTATTTCTGACTCTCCTTCTGTTAGGTCGAATGGGGCGCGATTGGTTTCTGCTAGTGTGGAAACAAATCAAATATAAAATAATGGAAGGCACGAGAAAGCGAACCACGAGAACTCTTGTGTGGCAACTATATAGACTAAATTAAATCTTCTAACCAATAAAATCACTGAGAGTAAGATTAAGGCAAGGCTAATCTCATAAGAAATAGTTTGGGCAACTGCTCGTATTGCCCCTAGCAGAGAATACTTGGATTTTGAGGCCCACCCAGAGCCCAGAATAGCATACACGGAGAGCCTGGATATTCCTAGCACAAGCAGTAAGGATAGCTGTAATTTTACTGTTGGGGTGTGCACGGGCATGAATTTCCAGAGAAGAAATGCTAGAGCTATAAATAAAGAGGGTGCGAGAAAGAAGAGGTAGGGAGAGGCGGTGGATGGCTTAAGTGTCTCCTTTATAAATAACTTTAGGCCATCTGCAAAAGGTTGCAGTAGCCCATAAGGCCCAACAACGTTCGGGCCCTTGCGAAATTGCATATAGCCTAAGACCTTCCGCTCGACCAGTGTGAGGAAAGCAACAGCTAAGAGGACGGGGACTAAAAAAGATATGAGCTCTATTAGTTTTAATATTAATGCCATTAAGCTAAAGAAAGGAGTTGAACCTTTGGTAGGAAGGTCTTAGGCCTTCTGCATTAACCTCTTTGCTACTTTAGCTACTCTGTCTTAGGTTTTCGCCAAGACCTTCTGATTGGAAGTCAAAAATACTGATGTACTCACAGAGTAGTTGTTTACTATATATAGTAAGAGAAGGAATTCAACCTTCGTTTGTAGATTTACAATCTATTACTTATTCTCTCAGTCACCTTACTGCGGAAGACGGGAATTATCTAGAGGCCTAGTTAAAGTTATAACTTTGGGTTGTCAGGCCAAAATTGCTGGTTAAAGCCCAGCGGCTTCTGCAAAAGTAGAGGGAGGTCTTTATCCTTCCATTTTTGGGGTATGAGCCCAAAAGCTTTTCACTTAGCTTACTCTACTGTGTTATATATATAGTTCAAGATATAGCTAGTACAGTAAGCCCCTCTTTTACACAGAGTTGACGCCCGTGCAATTCGGGCTGTCTTGAAGCCTTGGCAATTATTAGCTGCATCTAAGGATTTGCAATCCTAAATGTTTATTACACTACAAGGCCTGACAAGGACTAAGAAATTTTCATTCTTATTAAAAGCTTTGAAGGCTATCAGTTTAGTTAACTTAAGTCCTTGTGGCTTTAGTTTAGAAAAAATATCTGCTTTGCAAGCAGGAGAGCTAAGTTAAAGTCTTAGAAGCTACATAGCTAAAAGAAGGAATCGAACCCTCGATAAAAGAACCTAAGTCTTCTGCATTAACCTCTTTGCTATTTCAGCCTGGGGGGGTAGGTTTTTATCCTACTGTCTCTTGGTTAACGGCCAAGTGCCTTCTCATTTAGCTACCGCCCACACTAAAGAATAGTTTAAAAGGAAAAACGGAGAACTTTGATTTCTTTGTCGCGGGTTCGATTCCCGTTTCTTTAGGAAACACGGCAAGTTCAGAAGAATAAGAGTCACACTTATACCGCTGGCCCCCAAAGCCAGAATTCTATGGTTAAACTATCTTCTGTCTTATATATATAAGAATAGAGTT
>ERZ807291.5550-NODE-5550-length-15747-cov-6.974700_pt1 | contig 15747 bp, 16 predicted proteins | sample MGYA00521257_ERZ807291 | MGnify/ENA primary metagenome ERZ807291 (study PRJEB31413, sample SAMN03169783) | marine metagenome | biome: Marine; feature: Water; material: Subsurface seawater | place: North Sea | collected 2011-04-28 | depth 1 m m ...
TTTTTAATATTGATGAAAAAAAAGATCAAGGTATTATGGGTACAACTAAATAATTATTAAAACATATTATAAATTAATTAATACTTTATAATATTATGAGTTATTATGCGGTTGCCAAAGGTGAACATATTGGAATATATTATTCCTGGAAAGAATGTCAACAACAAATAAAAGGTTTCAAAGGTGCCAAGTTTAAGAAATTTACCAACGAACACGATGCCAAATGTTTTATTCAGGAACATAATAACCTTCAACTGGAAGTTGGAATAATAGAATCTGGTGAATCCGATTATTATGTATATACCGACGGTGCTTGTTCCAATAACGGTAATAAAAAAGCAATTGCCGGAATTGGTGTTTATTTTGGTAATAAAGATCCAAGAAATGTTTCCAAACAAATATTTGGAAAATCGACAAATAATGTGGCCGAATTGAGCGCAATATTAGAAGCGTGTGAAATTATTAAAGATGATCTTGAAAATAAGAAAATCATTACCATAGTATCTGATTCTAATTATTCCATTTTATGTGCTACTAGTTATGGAAAGAAAAACGCATTACTAAATTGGAAAAAAGATATTCCAAACAAGGAATTGGTGAAAATATTGTTTGAATTTGTTTCTACTTACACAAACTTACATTTTCAATATATTCAGGCGCATACAACTAACGACGACGTTCATTCAATTGGAAATCGTCACGCCGATTTATTAGCTACATCTCCTTTACATTGACTTTCCTTTACTAATAAAATTCGATTAAGTGTACGTAGTTCTTTTGATATGTCATGAATATGATTTATATCATCATCACAATCGCAATATTGTTTAATTTCATAAGATAATGAAAATAAAAGATTATCTATTTCGCGTTTTAATGTATTTATTCGATTCCGTATTTTTTCACATTGAATACATATTGATTTAGTAATAATTATATCTTCGCAAATACAATCTGTAAAATATGTGAGACGACCACCCGATGTTGTCGCATATCTAAATTTTTCAATACAATTTTGACATTCTATTGAAACCTCACTCATTGTTTCCATATAGTTACATTCATGTTCGTAATTCATATTTATTGATAGTATTAATATTTTTTAATATTATCAGTTTTATTTTTTGTAACACAATCAATTTTATTTTTTATATACCGGAATATATTTAATTCTGGTAGAATTAATCAATTTCTTCAATTTTCGGTTCATCCATTTCAGGTTCTTGTGACTCTGGTTCAGCACTTTGCGGAACATCTGGTTGTTGATCCGGTTGAGACATTTTTGTCATAATCGGGGTGAAAATATTTTCCAATTCTTTCTGTTTTTGTTCATAATCCTCTTTTGATGCTTCGTTGTTCGAATCATACCATTCTTGAACTTCATTTACTTTAGTCTGTATTAGTTCCTTATCTTCTGACGACCACTTGTCTTTCAAGTTCTCATCATTCAATGATTGTTTCACAGAAAACATATAACCATCTAATGCGTTGCGTTGTTCTATACGTTCACGTTGTTTCGAATCTTCGTCTTTGAACTTCTCGGCCTCATTTACCATTTTTTCAATATCCTCGGCACTCAAACGACCTTTTTCATTATTTACCGTAATTTTCTCTGCCTTACCACTTGATTTTTCAACGGCATTTACGTTCAAAATTCCATTTGCGTCTACATCATATGTAATTTCAATTTGTGGCATACCTCGAGGCATAGGTGGAATACCGTTTAATTGAAATTCTCCTAATTTGTTATTGTCTTTGGTAAATTGGCGCTCTCCTTCAAATACCTGAACTGTACATCCCGGTTGATTATCCGCATATGTGCTGAACACTTGTGATTTCTTTGTAGGAATAGTACTATTTCGTGGAATCAAATTGGTCATAATTCCACCAGCAGTTTCTAGACCCAATGATAGTGGCAGCACATCTAGTAGAAGTAAATCTTGTACCTTTTCATCTTTTACACCTGTCAAAATTGCTCCTTGAACAGCAGCACCATACGCAACTGCTTCGTCAGGATTAATACTTTTACATAGTTCCTTTCCATTGAAAAATTCACTTAATTGTGTCTGAATTTTAGGAATACGGGTTGACCCACCAACTAATACGATCTCGTGGATCATACTTTTACTCATTTTTGCGTCGGTCATTACTTTCTCCACTGGATCGAATGTATTTCTGAACAAATCACTACATATATCCTCAAATCGCGCGCGCGTAATCACACCACTATAATCGATACCCTCATAAAGAGAATCAATTTCAATAGACGCGGATGTGGAAGATGACAATGTCTTTTTTGCGTGTTCACAGGCAGTTTGAAGGCGACGCATTGATTTCTTATTACCGGTAATATCTTGTTTATGTTTGCGTTGAAAATCTTGAACAAAAAAATCCATTAATCGATGATCAAAATCCTCTCCACCCAAATGTGTATCTCCGGCAGTTGATTTCACCTCAAATATTCCATCTTCGATCGTCATAATTGTTACATCAAATGTGCCACCACCCAAATCATAAATCAAAATATTCTTTTCTCCTTGACCCTTTTTATCCAAACCATACGCAATCGCAGCCGCAGTAGGCTCATTAATAATACGTAAAACATTTAGTCCAGCAATTAAACCAGCATCTTTAGTTGCCTGTCGTTGTGAATCATTGAAATATGCGGGTACTGTAATAACTGCGTTCTTTACTTCACTACCAATGAAACTTTCGGCAATTTCCTTCATTTTTACCAATACCATAGAAGAAATTTCTTCGGGTTGAAATATACGTTCTTCTCCTTTATACATGACCTTGATTTCAGGTTTTCCATCTTTATTTCTAACGACGTCGTAATGAAGACGTTTTATATCAGATTGAACAGTACTATCTGAAAAGTTTCGACCAATCAAACGTTTCGCATCAAATACGGTATTTGTTGGGTTCTGTGAACCTTGTGATTTTGCCGCATCTCCAACAAGACGTTCGTTGTCATTAAACGCTACATACGAAGGTGTTGTACGATTACCTTGGTCGTTCGCAATAATTTCCACATTATTATTTTGCCAAACACCAACACAACTATAAGTTGTTCCCAAATCAATGCCGATACAAGTGCTCATTATACAATTTAATATCGAATCGTCTTTAACTTTATTTATTATATATTTTATGTGTATTATTTATAAACATGACTCATAAAATAGATCTTCGTAGTGATACTGTAACAAAACCTAGTGAAGAAATGTATAATGCCATGTTTTCTGCTGACATAGGAGATGATGTTTACGAAGAAGACATGAGTGTTAAACACTTACAAACAACATTTGCCGAATATTTTGGTAAAGAATCTGCTCTATTTTTTCCCACAGGAACGATGTGTAATTTATGTGCTCTATTATGTTGGAATGATAAACGTGGTTCTGAAATTATTGTTGGAGACCAAAGTCATATTTTTCTATTTGAACAAGGCGGTGCGTCACAATTTGGTGGAATATGTATGCGTACTTTACCCAATAATGAGGATGGAACCATGGACATCGCAAAAATTGAAAAAGCAATTCGCGACGATGATATTCATGAACCTTCTACATCATTGATTTGTATTGAGAATACACAAAATGCTTGCGGTGGGAAGGTTTTGAAAGAGTCTTTTTTTAAAGAACTTCGCATTTTATCTAAACAACATGATATTCCTATTCATTTAGACGGTGCACGAATTTGGAACGCATTACAAGAAAGTACTATTTCTCCTCTTGAAATGGGATCTTATGTTGATTCTATGAGTGTATGTTTATCAAAAGGATTAGGTGCTCCCGTTGGTTCTATTTTACTCGGTACAAATGATTTTATTAAAAAGGCAAAACGCATGCGTAAGGCACTCGGTGGAGGTATGCGTCAAAGTGGTGTATTAGCAAATGCTGGATTAGTCGGATTTCAGGATTTCCAAAATGGATTGCTCAAAAATGACCATTTATATACCAAACTTATTGCTCATGAACTTGCGAAAATACCTGGATTTATTCCTCAAGAAAAAGTGGAAACAAATATATTGTTTGTGGTTATTGATCATCCGACTCATGACGAAAAAACAGTAGTCGATTTTTTCAAAGAACATAATATTTTAATTTCAGGATGGGATACAAATTTAATTCGTATTGTTTTACATCGTAATATTACAAAAGATGATGTAGAATATGTATTGGGAACGTTTCAAATGTTAGTTTCTTAACTCCATCTACATTTTACATTGCGTTCTCCATGGGTTTTTCCCGCAATTTTTTCCAAATCATTCATGATAAACGAACGCACAATAAAGCGATCATTTCCGTCAAATTTTGGTTGGAATGGCGACCGTCCATGTACTACTTTATTATTATCTAACATCAATATTTCACCCGGTCGTAATACATATCCGTTACGGCACTTATAATAAATATCTACAATTTCACCAATCATTTTTGAAGATGTAATCGACATTCCCATTAATAAATCTTGATCAAACACTAAATCATAATGTTGTCCATTATATTTTAGTATTGACAAAGGTCCGCGAGCAGCAAAGTCACACCCATTTAGTGCAAAAGACATATCTACGCCTATTTTCCATTTCTTTTTTTCTAAATAATGGATTTCATCATCACTCATTTGTTCTAATATTTGATTCACATGTAAGAAAAAAGTATATGCGTGTTTATCGCCTTTTATACACGCCAAACTCAAATAATCAGGTCTATAATCAGAAAATGCTTGTTCAGTATGTAATTCCAATTCCACATTAGAACCCAAACTGGTCTGTGTTTTGCTTAATTCTTTATTTGGCACCATATCTTGGAATAAATACCCATCTCCTTCTGCTTCATAACTCACCATATGTCCCATATATTCATTAAATAATGCTTGGACATTTGCCAAAATAGTCGTTTCCCCAATATGTTCTTTATTATCTTTAGGAGTTATTACAAAAGGTTCGTTTGGCAAGTTGCGAATTAATAATGCTCCATATTTGTCACCATTCTTTTTGAATTCTTCCAATTCCCGTTTTATACGAGATGGTAAACGTAGCGATAATTTATTCGCAACGGAAATAAATTCTTCTGTATTGTTAGTTGGACTATTATGTTTTAAACTTTTGCCTAATATTGTCAATATTTCTTTTTCATCTTCTCGTATCTCCAAAATATTCATTTTATACATTTATTGATTATAAATATAAACGCAAAGATTTTGTATGTATAAAATGAAAGTCGTTAGTTTCGATGTAGGAATAAAGAACATGGCATATTGTGTTTTAACAATGGAACATAATCAATTTCAAGTCCAAGACTGGGGAATATTGAATTTAATGAATGATATGCCAGAACCGTTATATTGTAATTTCATTATCAAGGGGAAAAAACCTAAAAAATGTGGGAAAAGGGCAAAATATAATAAAAATGACCATTGTTTATGCGAAACTCACGCAAAAATGGCATGTAAACAATTTTCTTGGACTTTACCTAATCCGATTTTCAAAAATTCAGTTCTTCAAAAAAAATCGAAAGAAGATTTAGAATTATTAATCAAAGAACATAACTTGTTTTTAGAAATTCCTAAAACAAAAAAGGATATGATTAACCGAATTTTAATCAAAGTCCAAGAAATTATGCTAGAACCCATTGTAAAAAAGAAGAAAAAGACAGCAAATGATATTGATTTAATATCCATTGGTAGAAATTTAAAGGAACAATTGAATGAAAAATCATGGGTCCAAGAAGTCACACATGTAATTATAGAAAATCAAATATCCACGATTGCTACACGTATGAAAACACTTCAAGGCATGTTGTCACAATATTTTATTATGCAAGATACTATTCCGCATATTGAATATGTTTCATCATCGAATAAATTGAAGGATTTAATTATTAATACTGTCCAAGAAAATAGTTATCAAAAACACAAGAAAGATGGAATTTATATATGTGAAAAGTTTCTCCAAGAAAATATTCAACTAACTTCTTGGACACCCTTATTTGAAACAAAAAAGAAGGATGATTTAGCCGACGCATTTTTACAAGGAATTTGGTATATGAAACACCGAAATATAATTAGTTATGCGGAGAACTTAAATATTAATTGTGTAACTTTATCATAATTAAACAATGGAAGTCATTGACATTGGATTAAGTGATTTAGAACCCGTTTCTTTCAATCTTCAGGAAGATAAATCAATGGAACCACCTTCTGTGAATTTTGGTCCCGGTCTTGAACTATTGATGAATGATAAAAAAATAAATTCTTCCTATTCTACCAAAGTAGATGTTTCAGACTTAGATAATTTAGAAAGTGAACTGAATGATTTATCTAAAAATGTTGAATTTGGAGAACCAGAAAAAGTAGAAGAATCTGGTTTAGGCAGTTTAGGAAATTTATTTAATTTTTCGAAATCAAGTGAACCGCCAAAAGAAAAAGAGGAAATTCGGAAGCTACATGAATCTTCATCTGGAATTGGTTCGGCTACAGTTGACAGCATTGGTCATACTAAAACATGGGATGGTTTTACCAAAACAAATGAGGTCCCAAACCAATCATCTAGTAGTAAAATGAGCGATCGTGAAAAACGCAGAAAGAAACGTGCAATGATTAAGAAACTAGAAGAATGGCACGACAAGGGTTTTATTAAACACAGTTCCCGTTTTACATTAGACTCCGATTATGATGAAATTGAAGATGAATATGAAACCGCAATGGACGATAAACGTAAAAAAGACAGTATTAAACTTCAAGGTTGGTGGTTTACTACATTAATCAATTCAATTGAGTATGGCAACGCAGTATTTGATCCATTTGGAATAAATCTAGATGGTTGGGGTGAACAAATTAACGAAGACATCGATAGTTACGAAGAAATCTTTTCTGAATTACATGACAAATACAAAGGTGGGAAAATGGCACCCGAAGTCTCACTATTGCTGCGTGTTGCTTTCAGTGGCGCAGTATTAAACATTACCAACAAGGCACTGTCTACATCTACTCCCGGATTCAATGATATTATTAAGCAAAGTCCTGAATTGATGAAAATGTTCTCTGCGGCTACAGCTCAAACCATGGGACAACAAAATCCCGGTTTTGAATTTGTAAATAGTGTATTACACCCAGATGAAAAGGTAAACACATCATTTGGTCCTCCACCAGCACCAGTGAAAACACAAGAGCAGGCACCTCCACCTCGCTCTTCTATGCAATTCACAAATCAACAACCAAATAGACCCGATATTTCTATGGGACGTGGAACAATGTTCCGCGAGGAAGGTGTAGATATTAATCAACAATATAGTAATCCAAATGAAGGATCAAAACGTCCTGAAATGCGCGGTCCACAAAACGTTGATCTAGACAATCTTCTATCCGGATTAAAATCTACTCGTGATGTAAATCCACAAACACGTAATGATGAAAACGAGTCTATGGTAAGCATTTCTTCACTCCGTGACAATCAAAACACAAATATGCCTAAATCGACAAAACGCAAACAGCGTTCAGACAAGAATATTGTTTCAATCGATATTTAAAACTCTCTAATTTTGTGACCAAACATGAGTCATATTTTTTCTATTTTTCTATGTATGACGACTATATATAGATGTTTATCTCAATTGGAAATGCGTGTGATGTAAAATATAATATTGATAAATTTACTGGTTCTAAAGAAACCTTATTTTTCGATTGGTTAATGACAGATATGAATTCTGTAAATACAATTTTGGGCATTGACAAAATAGATAATATATTATTTTTTGAAAATATTATTCGAAATAAAAAAAATCCAACAAGTCATAATAATTCAAGAATTATTATAAAATCTCTTTCATATTGTGAAAGTATCCATGACGTTCCAATATTATACAACTCATCGCATATTAATAAATTTATTGGAAAATATAAAAGAAGATATAATAGAATTATTCAAATTATATTGAAAAATAAATCCAAAATTTATTTTATAAGGAAGGGGAAAATTACAATAGATCAAAGAAATACATTTATTAATAATATTCAAAAAATTAATCCAAAATGTAATTTTAAATTAGTAGAACTATTGGAACAAAAAATTACAAATGATTATTTCATATCAGATAAATATTTTAGTTCCATTAATTTAGATAATTATAGAACAAAACCAGTAAATACAAGTTGGACATCAGATTGCTGGAATTGGAATCAAATGTTCAAGGATGTATCAAAATAAAGTGTTATTTTATATATTTTTGAAAAATAAAAATAATTGAATTATACGAATTCAATTATTTACCCTAGATTTATTACAATAAATCATCGTCGTCATCATTTTCTTCTATTATTGATGTTCCTCTATTTGTCCAACTTTTCTCCTCCTTTTTATCAGATTCTTCTTCTATTGTTGATGTACCTTGTGTTTTCCAGGTTTTTTCATCCTTCTTATCGGTAGGTTCTTCTTCTTCGTCTACATCTTTCTCTTTGTTTTTATGACATCCAATTTTTGACATGTCTTCTTTCATAGTAACTAATAAATCAGTAGACGATGTAATATACAAACTTGGGAAAAAAGCGTGAACAACTGCTTTCATTGAACCGACTGCCAAATAGCGCGCCAATTTCAATGAAAACATACAATGATCTAAATATGACATACATACCGATTGTGGGTGCTGAAACTTAGAATACACGTGCGAATTTTTAAATACTGGCAATAAACCTGTAGTATTTAATGCCATAATATAAACTACTTTGATACTATTTCTTTTACAAATTTATCTATTTTGCATTTTATTCATGTAAATTTCTACGCGTTTGTCATAAGTAATCATCGGTTTTGGGTATTTTACATCGTTTTTTTTGTAATATTTATCCCATTTATGAATATGTTTTGGTAAAACATCTTTCAATTCGGGAATCCATTTTTTCACATATTTCGAATCTGTATCGTTTTTTTCGGATTGTGCCCACGGACTCAAAATTCTGAACCACGGCATCGCATATAACCCGCCCCCAATGACTGCTTGCCAATTACCAGAATTTGATGATGTATCATAATCAACCAATGTTTGGGCAAAATATTTTTCTCCTTCTCTCCAATCAATGTTGAGAATCTTTGTTAAGAAAGACGCAACAATCATACGTGCACGATTATGCATATAACCCGTTTCATTCATTTGACGCATTCCTGCGTCCACCAATGGAAATCCGGTTTCTCCTTTTTTCCATTTATTCAACCAAGTTTCATTTTTTGTCCAGTTGTTATCCATATCTTTAATATGTAATTTCCCCAATGATTCAGGATATGCGTTTAATAAATCCATATAAAAGTCGCGCCATATAAGTTGACGAATAAATTCACTGTGTTTTCCATATTTAATATTGAATTTGGTCGTTACTTCGCGAATTGATACGCATCCAAATTTAATATATGCCGACAAAATAGTTGTTTCTTTTGACATATCATCTCGATCATCCTTATAATCTTTGGCACTTATTACTGCGTTTCTCAATTGAATAAGTCCTAATTTCCGCCCACCGTGAACTATGAGTTGTTCATTTTGGTTTTCTACATATTTATTCATTGCTTTTTCTAAAGTCATAGTCTTTTCAAGTGTTTTGGTTGTTTTTGCCAAGTTGTTTACATCAACTCTAGATGGTCTTTTAAAATCTCCTTCTATGATTGATTTTTCATAATATGGTGTAAACTTTTGATATGCTTTATTTGAACCTGATAAAATCGTACCGGGATCATTTATATAATAATCATGAAACATTTCACAATCGACTACTTCTTTTTTACACATTTTCTCTATTTTTACAATCCGTTCTTTTGCGTAAGGGGTATAATCTTCATTAAATCCAATAATTTCTATATTCAAATCGTTAATTAAGTTCGATAAACAAGATGTGGTTGATCCGTGACAAACAATTAATTTTCCTCCTGCTTTTGTAATTTCCTTTTCTAAATCAACCAAACTTTCAATCATAAACTGAATCGCATTTGTTGATTTATATGAATTTCGAGTTACTTGTTCGGTTGTGAAAATAAAACAAGTATATAACTTGTCGCATTTTTTTGACATTTGAATAAGTCCATTATTATCCACAATTCTGAAATCCCTATGAAATACAAACAATCCGTTTGTCATGTTTTATATATTAACACCATGTTTTATTAAGTAGTTTTCAATTTTATGAATCCAATATAAACATTATCGTTAAATAAGTACAAAGAGTCTAAAGAAAAAATTGATTATTAGTATAAATAAAACGAATATCCAAACAAACAATGAATTATAGCGAATTATCATATAGTTTAACAAAACAACTTGAAAAAGATGACAAGAAACAACAGGGCATTTATTTTACACCACCCCAAACCATTCGTCGTATAGTAGATTTATTAACGCCATATATGAGTTCAATCGAAAATATATTGGAACCATCTTGTGGGTCATGTGAGTTTATTAACACAATTCAAAGGGATTATCCGAATAAGCAAATATTAGGAATCGAACAAAACAATGATATTTATAAATCAATTAAACGATATTCGAATCAACAGGTTACATTATTACACGGAGATTTCTTAAAATATAGATCACGTTCCGGATTTGATTTAATTATTGGTAATCCACCTTATTTTGTAATGGGAAAACAAGACGTTGACAAACAATATTTACCTTATTTTGATGGAAGACCGAATATATTTATTTTATTCATTATTCATAGTTTGTCGTTACTAAAATCAAATGGAATTTTGTGTTTTGTACTGCCAAAATGTTTTATGAATTCATTTTACTATGACAAAACCCGAAAATATATTGCCAATCGATTTCAAGTGTTAAATTTGTTCAATTGTCAAGATGATTATATTGAAACGAAACAAGAAACTGTTGTATTAATTGTTCGTAATTGCCCATCGGAAAAGGTGTCTAAATACATATTTCAAATTCAAAACCAAACAGTGTTTGGAACGCCATCTAACATTGAAAGGTTTGCGCAATTGTTACAAAATTCGACTACTTTAAAAGAACTCGGATTTCGTGTTTCTATAGGAAATGTTGTATGGAATCAAGTGAAATCACTTTTAACAGACGATGAAACAAAAACGCGTTTAATTTATAGTAGTAATATTGAGAATAAACAATTCGTTTCAAAAAATTACACGAATGATGCTAAAAAAAACTTTATTGATAAACCAGGCGTTCGAGGTCCAATGCTTGTTATAAATAGAGGATATGGAACGGGTACATATAATTTCGAATATTGTTTATTAAATCCAAATTTTGATTATTTGATCGAAAATCATCTTATGTGTATTCATTATGAAAAAGACCACCGACCCAAAGAACTCATCGAATTATATCAAGAAATCATTCGATCTTTCGAAAATCCTAAGACGCAAGATTTTGTACAGCATTATTTTGGAAATAGTGCTATTAACAGTACGGAACTCAACACTATTTTACCTATTTATTTTGATAATTAGGATATTTGAAAAGCCGGAAACGCGATTCCATTTCCATTTTTCCAACGAAGTAGTACATACATTTTTTTACCCGACTTTGTTTCACAAATAAATCGGTTTTTGTTTTTTGGATCCACGATATAGGATTGAATAGAATAGTCGTCCATATTGGGTATTTGATAATGGAATTTATTCTTCGAATACATCATATAATGTTTGTTTTTCTGTGATTCCAATAAATATGTGCTCAATAATCGAGTATCCAGTTCAACGTTCGACATGAACATTTCAATTGATTTCTTGGACTCACTTTTACATATTTCATGAAAATCATTTGACATTTTGTAAAGACTCTTGTACGGTTTCATACACAATGGGTCATTGCTATGAATCTCCTTCATATAAGTGATTTTGTCAGGAATAGACAAATTTTGTGACTTCGCAATAATAGGCAAATGATGGTCATAAAAGTAATCTTCGTAACTCTTCGACATATATTGTGACGGTTTCATTGGCGAATTATATTGGGGAGTATCATCGATTTTTTCAGCGTTAAACTTCAATTCGACTTTATATGGAATATCATTCATAATAAATTCAAAGTCATAGTTGTATCTTCGACCTGCTTTTGAAATACATGAAATGCTGTGAATGGGGGTTGGATGTAATATTTGGATATAATCTTGGACACAATGATAAAGTGTTTTCCATCTTCTTGAATATTTATAATAAGTTTCGGGAATAGAATTATTTACAATTGCGTCAACAATAGATTCGCGCAGTTTGTTTTGTGAATCATTATCTGCTTTCGATGAGAGATCAAAACTATTGATAGAATGATACGACAATTCACTTTTATTATTTTGGAATACAGGCAGGTTACGTAACTTATAAGACAATGATGAAAACGACTTCTGTATAATATCTACATATTTACAACGACATAATTCCTGATTATAGAGTTTTGCTTTACAACAACTTAATACTAGTTTTGGCATATTATTTTTTAGTGTATACTAAAACATGAAAAAACATTCAATTTTATTTCAAAATATATAAAAACAACGCCTCCTATTATTGAATAGAATGAAAATGAATTATAATTCTACTTTTCCATATATTCAAAATATATTATATACTACCGTTACAGTATTACTGGATTACTATAGTAGCACACTTGTATTAGTAGAAGATCAGTATACATATTCTTACAACAAATATAGTTGGTTTAAATTTGGTATTGACCGAATTTTTCGTTATAAACGAGATTTTATTAATTATGTATATGATATTAAAGTATATCCCGACCATGATTGGCATAATATGATAAATATCATTGATTTGTCCGAAAAGTTCGAATATCATGAACATTACACTAAAAGTGAGAAGGTAAATAATGAACAGAGTTATATGAAACAAATGCGTGGTTTTTATAGTTCATTATATGATAATAAAAATAAAAATAGTGTTTGTTTAATGTCGAAGTTCAATAACATGTATTGTGTGCAACATACTCCGGTATATTTGAAAAATAATGATATTTTCGAAAAATCGGAAATATCTATTTTGAGTGTTACATATAGTCACCCGTCTATGGAAGAAAAGATTGATATTTCTTTGCCAGATACTATTTTATATTGTCACAACCAATTATTTAATTTTGCGTTTGTATATCATTGTTTACAATACCAAGACAAACCTTATGTATTCGATGAACAATACAGGATCGAAATTATGGATTCTAACGTAGACACAAAAATAATTGTATATGATCAATATTTACACGTATATAAAGAGGAATTGAAAGTTCAGTCTTTACTGCCGTTAGATAAGGAAGTACAATAATGTATTTAAAAATAAAGATTTAAAGATAAATCATGTAAATAATATATCATACATTATGCAAAAGATTGAACAAGAAGAAATGAAAGAAGAACATATGTTAAATGATAATTGGAATATGTATTATCATTTACCCGATGACAAAAATTGGGATTTAAAAAGCTATAAAAATATTAGTTCAATCAATTCATTGTCATCTTTGATCGCCATTAATGAAAAAATGCCTGAAAAAATTGTAAAACATTGTATGTTATTTATTATGCGTAAAAATATTACCCCTATGTGGGAAGATAAACAAAATCGCAGCGGCGGTTGTTTTTCATTTAAAGTAGTCAATAAATTTGTACATCCTGTATGGAAAAAATTGTTGTATATGTTGTGTGGTGAAACATTATGTAAAAAAACAGAACATTCCGAATTGTTAAATGGTATTACTATAAGTCCCAAAAAGAATTTTTGTATTATTAAAGTATGGTTGAAGGATTGTTCTATTCAAGATCCTACGATATTAAGTGAAATCGAAAATTTATCCACGCAAGGATGTTTGTTTAAAAAACATGCTCCTGAATTCTAATTCATTTTTATTTCAAAACATGAATATAACCATAATATTCATGTTTATATTATTCTAATAAATCGATAATCCCACAAAATTGATTTTGAATTATCGTAAAATTCCATTTTTACATATTAAAAAAATGGAATATATCAAAAAATTACCAAGGGAACTAGTGTTCATTATATATGCTTTTATACCCATAGATATTCGATTGAAACTTATTACAACCAAATATCCAGTTACTCTGCTTCATAGTTATAATTATTGCTTAGATGTTGATGATTGTATTAAATTATACACCCTTTATGTTCGAAATACTCTTTTATTACGAGTACCAAAAACCACTTATGATGATTTTAAATTTAAACGTAGTATATCCAAATTATTACCCAATATTCGATATAAACAAAATATAAATGACGTGAGAACCGTATCTGTGACTCATGAGATTGAGAAAAAAATAGTGGATATAGTTTCGTTAAAATATATACCACGACGGCGTGAAAATTGGATCCCGAATAATTTACAACATAAACAACGTGAATATTTAAATAATGCTGTAAATAGAACATATAATATGTTTACGACAATAGAGGGTGGATATAAAAAATTACAATATATATTGAAAAAAACCTTGTTATTTTATTTAATTGCGTTAATTCGAAAAGCAAAACCGGAATATGAAAAGGCGCGTTGTTTGCGCGATTATATACGTATTAAAAAACACATGAAAAAATATATGTTTAAAGAATTACGAAAAAAGTGGGTTCAATATAATAAACGCTCAAAAATACGCGAAAAGGAATATATCAAAAAACAAAGGGAATTGTTAAAACAACAGAAAAAAAGAGGAAAAAAAATACCGAAAAATATCGTCATTATTCGAAGAAAGAAGCGGAATTTGGTTCATGATTATTCTTAGCAAAACAACACACCCCTACTAATGGAAGTAGCAATATAATATACAAACATGAAAGTATCATAAATATAATAAATAACCTTATTATATTTTTTACAAAATTAACTAGGTGGTAATGGTGCCAAACATAATTTAATTTCACCCAATGATGCTACATCATATTTCACAATAAGAGGCAAATCATTTCCAAGAAACATTTCCAAATGACTACATAAAGGAGTACATTTGATAAAATGTGACAAACTTTTTAATGAAAATTCTCCTTGAATGATGACAGAAGCATCTGGTTTTTGGATGAATTCCATATAACCATCAGATTCAGAACGGAAAATTCGCGAGCTGGCAAAATTTCCTTCGCATGAGAAAATCAAATCATTTCCAACTGACTTTATTTCAATACGATCGGATATACCATTCATATCGCGAATAATTTTTTGGAAATCAGATGTCGGTAAATTAATCACCGTTGAATACTCAACGTCAGGAACCACTAATTCTTCTGAATCTGGTTCAATTAGACGTAACTTTTGACTATAACATTGTTTAATATCACCATTATCATATTGAAGTCCCAAATGAGATACAATACCATCATGATAATCATCGTTATCAATATACATAGAAAGAGTATCGTCGTTTGACATAGTTGAAATTACCTTAAATAAGTGCATTGTATTCGCACAAATGATAATTTTCTCCGGTTTACAATCATATAATTCGAACTTTTCCGAATGAAGAATTACATTCACCAAAATTGTATGTGTTTTATCAAAATTGATAATTTTCAACCCACTGCTTGTATAAGTAATAGTTGCGTCAGTTAGTACATCCTTAATTGCGGTAATCATGTTACGAATCGGTTGAATTTGTACAGTTTTTATAGTCATAACATTATTTGCCTCGTTCATAATGAAACCTTTTATATAAAAACAAACGCATTTGTTTTTATATTTTGTTTTTCCTAAATTAATAAAT
>ERZ807291.5557-NODE-5557-length-15736-cov-57.657802_pt1 | contig 15736 bp, 14 predicted proteins | sample MGYA00521257_ERZ807291 | MGnify/ENA primary metagenome ERZ807291 (study PRJEB31413, sample SAMN03169783) | marine metagenome | biome: Marine; feature: Water; material: Subsurface seawater | place: North Sea | collected 2011-04-28 | depth 1 m m ...
ACGGTGGTGGATAGAACTGCTCCTGTTCTTACAATAACAGGTGATCAAAATATTTCCCACGAAGCTGGATTAGTATACTCGGATGCCAATGCGACTTGGAGCGATTTTATAGATGGGATCGGGACGGTAACAGCCATCGGAAGTGTGGATACCAATGCGCTTGGTAACTATGTATTGAGTTACGATTACACAGACTCAAACGGTAACGCCGCAAGCACGGTTACACGAACCGTCACGGTGGTGGATACAATTCGTCCTGAGATCACCTTGAATGGTCCATCAACCCTAGGCCATCAGGCAGGTCTTCCATATGAGGATGCCAATGCCAGTTGGACAGATTTGATTGATGGTAGTGGTACGATCAATGCGACTGGTACTGTAAACACAGATGTTATTGGGATTTATCTTTTAAGTTATGATTACACAGATTCGAGTGGGAATACTGCAATTACAAAATATCGTACAGTTACCATTTTTGATAGCGATAATCCAGTCATCCTACTCAATGGTGATCAAAATATAACCCATTCTGCAGGGCAGGATTATTATGATCAAAATGCAACTTGGGTGGATGTAGTGGATGGAAATGGAACCGTTTCCGCAACTGGTAATGTCGATACCAACACTCCCGGCTCCTACACATTGAATTATAACTTCACCGATTCAGTTGGCAATGCGGCAAGCACAGTCACACGGACCGTTACAGTTGTGGATACAACCGCCCCTGTGCTTACCATAATAGGTGATGAAAATATTACCCACGAGGCAGGCCTTACGTACTCGGATGCAAATGCGACTTGGTCAGATGTAGTGGATGGAAATGGAACCGTTTCCGCAACTGGTAATGTCGATACCAACACTCCCGGCTCCTACACATTGAATTATAACTTCACCGATTCAGGTGGTAATGCCGCAATCACAATTGCAAGGACCGTCACAGTGGTGGATACCACTGCTCCTGTGATCACATTAAATGGCGCAACCAGCATTACTCAGGAGGTTGGAGTTACTTACACCGATACCAATGCGACTTGGTCAGATTTTGTGGATGGCAATGGTACAATTTCTGCCACTGGTAGTGTAAACATCAATGTGACCGGCACATATGAGTTAACTTACAACTATACCGATTCGAGCGGCAATGCTGCCAACACAGTTCTGCGTCAGCTAATTATTGAGGGAAATAGTGAAAGTGATGATGCCGAAATTATCACTTTTCAGGATGATTTGTCGGACTCTTCGCCAATACAAGGCTCAGGTGGGTGGTGGGAAAGCTCATGGATGGGGGTCTTTTATGCAGAGTCATACCCGTGGATATATCACCAGAATTTAGGGTGGTTATTTGTACATCTCGATAGTCCTTTAGGTTCCTGGATGTATCACCCAAGATTGGGCTGGTTATGGACAATGCCTAATGTTTTCCCACATCTATTTTTGTCCAAAAGAAACCAGTGGTTTCATGTTAATCAATCGACAGCTAAAACAACGATTTATGATTACCAAGAACAGGAGTGGTTTGAGCCTGACACCCTAATTAGAATATTTGCAGAAGAAGAATCCCCCCTAGGAGGAGAGGTAACTGGATATGGGTATTATTATCGATGGGATCCGGTTATTTTGGAAGCTCAGACAAATGCAAATTATAATTTTGCTGGTTGGAGTGGTGGAATGAATTCAATGGAGCAAATGATTGAGTTCGAGGCATTACGAAATCTCGAGGTAGATGCATCATTTATTGCCATTCCAACCCCGAATATGAGTGTGCAAGAGACACTTGAAAATATAACTACAGTGCTCGATAAAATGCAGCATTTGAGCGATGATCAGAAAAAAAGATCTATAGCTGAACTACTTATTTTTGGAACTTCTCCGACTTCCGGATTGTCGATTAAGAAATGATTCGAGGTTCACATTGGATGGATGTTTCGAATTATTTTATTTTAAGGTTTTGGACCGTTCTATGTATTTTCTCATCTCCTCTTTTACTGGGGGATACCACCCAGTCGATTGATCGAGAATTTGACATCCAAGACCTTAGGAGAAGACTCGATAAAATCGAATCTGGGATCATTGATTTCAAAGCTAGTTTTTTAAATTCTACAAAATCCGAAACAACATCTTTTCCCTCAAATTCTTTAAAAAAAGTTTCGGCAAGTCAGGTTCTCAAGCTAAATCGTAAAAAACAGAATATTTCTGGAAAGAGAATGAATTTATCCCCAACATCCGAAGAAGATAAATTAACAGGTTTTTACATTCTTCCCTTTGGGGGTATGCAATCATCATCCAGTCTAGCCTGGAATACATTTTTTGGTTCAGTTGAGGTAGATTTAAAAAACGGCCCAAGTACTGGGCTTCGCTTCGGATATAATTGGTATAATCTATTTACAGAGTTAGAATTTTCGTATCTTAGAAACGATATAAAAGGGATTAACCAACCGCTTGATGTAAGTGGGGAAATTGATGGTTTTGGTTATTATTTATCCTCTGGTGGTAGAATTAATTTTAACGATTCTATTTCTGGTTTTGTTGGCATTGGGGTGGGAGGGGTTAATCAACAATTTCAGCTTTCTTTATACGGTGTATCCATAGAGCAAAATGAATTTCTATTTGGTTACCAGGTTTTTTCTGGCCTGGAATTTCGACCTCTAGATTCGACCAGCATAGGTTTTCGGTATCGTTGGTTATATATCGATAAGATGGATCTCTTTTCGAGCCGAGATTTACACTTATTGGAATTGTACTTAGGGTACCTTTTTTAAGGTAACCATACTTATTTTTTGATTTAAGGTCATTGAAACCTTGGTCAGTATGGCCGGAGTAGGGATTCTACAGGGGAGTAATAATACTCAATCCAAATTTCAGGTACCAAGGAATTGTATACCAAATCCACATAGGAATAATACTAGACCAGTTGTTGCATGCAGGTAGTTTTCAAGTTTGAGAAGGAAGGAAAAACGAGATATGCCGTAGTGAAAAATCATCACACATAGGAGCATGGTGAAAACAGTCGTTAAACAAAAAGCAGAAATCACTAAAAAGGAAGTAAAGAATCTGGTGTTTTCTCCGCCCATTGCGAGTAGGGGAAGAAGTGGTTCGCATGGACCAAGAATGAAAAATAGAAAGAGGGCAAAAGGTGCGCTTCTCATAAAATTTGAGTTTTGATTGATAGATGGATCGTTTTCCTCGTTCGTTCCGAATTCTATCTCGCACTTTTTAATTTTTGTTTTTTTGAATGCCCAGTTTATTCCCCAGGCAAAATAGAAAGCTCCGAAAAATATTAAAAACCATCCGGCAAAGTTTCCCCTTAACGCTTGAATACTTTCTATTTTGAAAAAAGCAAAACCGACTATTAAGGCGAGCACTCCGATTAAAAGAGTTCCCAATACATGACTGAGTCCACAAAGTGTTACATAACCAGCTGTCTTGTACCCACTCCATCCGTTGGTTCTAGCCATAGCTACAAAGGGGAGGTAGTGATCGGGTCCCATGATGGTGTGGAAGAACCCAAGCGATGCTGCACTGCTTATAATCAGGAGACTTTCGTTAATCATAATTCTTAAAGTAGTTTAATACCTACGAAACGCTGTAGGTATTCGACCAAGGTCGTAATAAAGTAATTCCCTTATGGTTTTCATGGCTTTACGAAATTCAAAAGGATCACCGGCCAAAAGCTTTACCACCCACCCAACACTGCCGTGGATTTTGCTGCTGCCCACAAGAAGGTTGTTGCTTTTAAGGTCATGTATTTTTTGCCGGTTAGGCAGGTCATTTTTCAACTTAGATGATAAGATATAAAAGCATCCATAAAAGGGAGATGGGAAAGCATTTCTCCATGCATGGACAGAGTCGTTTGAAGGATCCAAAGAAAAAGATTCTAGGAGGGCTATCTTCTTATTTTTTCGGATTCTTAAATGGTTTGAAAATTTCTTAAATTGAAAGGATTCACCATGGGCAATTCTGCCAGGTAGAATTTTTTCTACATACAAAATCTCCGCACTTTCACTCACTTCAACGGAGGTAGTTTGCTCCAGGTTAGTTGAGCCCTGTAAGATCAGTGCTCCGGGGTTGAACTCCAGGAATGACTGATCATTAACTCGAAAAGATTGTTTCACCTTGGCAACTCCTTTTCGCATAGTGTGAGAGCGAGTGGCACCAGGTGTGGTTACAACCATGGACGAACTTTGGTATAGTTTGATATCGCATATCATGTGGTCTCCCGACAGTAGACCTGCAGTCGGACAGGAGAGATTGACGAGCAAAGAACCACTTTCTTCATCGAAGTATGGTTTGCTTAAATGAACAGGTGGTGAAAATCTTTGGTTTGATAAATAAGTTAGTCCATCCTGCTTGGATCTAGATTCAAGATGCACCCCTCCTTTGAGACCAAAATTATGAGACATTTTACAAGAATGGTGGTCGCTAAAACAAGAATTCTTTGGTCAGCCATTCGACCACATTATCCAAGCCTTTGTATGTTTTAAGATCAGTGAACAAATATGGCCTGTCATCCCTCATTTTTTTTGAATCTCTATCCATCACACCAAGGTCTGCTCCAACAAGGGGAGCTAAGTCTGTTTTATTGATTACGAGCAGATCAGAGTAGCGAATTGCTGGGCCTCCCTTTCTTGGTATCTTATCTCCTTCTGCGACATCGATTACATAGATAAATGCATCGACCAACTCGGGAGAAAAAGTGGCGGAAAGGTTATCCCCTCCACTTTCTAAAAGAACCAGTTTTGAATCAGGATGGCGGGCAACAAGCTGTTCGATGGCAACTGCATTCATACTTGTGTCATCACGAATCGCTGTGTGAGGGCAGCCTCCTGTTTCCACGCCCATGATCCGGTCTTCGGGGAGGGCATGGCTGCGTGCCAAAAACTTAGCATCCTCCATCGTGTAGATGTCGTTGGTTATAGCGACCATGGAATATTGTTCTCGTAATACCTCACACAGTCGAAGCGTGAGCATCGTTTTTCCAGAACCGACTGGTCCACCAATTCCCACGCGAACGGGTCGTGTAAAATCATTAGTATTTTTTTCTGTCATGATATAAAAAGCCTTGAGAATGCAAGTTCGTGCCGGGCAGATGCGATATCCATTACTGGGTTAAAAATTCCTGCATTTTTTTGTTCAACCTCCATCGAACCGAACAAAAGAGTGGATAACTGATGAGGTTCCAGGCAGCGGTGTATTATCTTTTGACAGGCAACCTCACCCAGTCGGAGTAATTTTACTGAGGCGGAACAAAAATTTGAGACTGCTTGGTATACCCATGCCGTCAAAGTTGATAATAGAGGTACATTCTGTACATTTCTTAGCAATGCGGTGGCGGTTATTTGCTGAGGTTTTTCGCCAGTCTCATTAATTAGTTTTTCAAATTTTTGAGTAATCGGGCATTGATAAATCTCCCGAATCATTCGAATCATTTGCGTACCCTGAGACATTCCTGCTTCTCGAATTTCCCTAGTCAGTTTCCATGCAGATATTTCGTCATTTAATTGGAGCAAGCCTTTATATTCCTGAAGTTCAACTTTGGAGAAACAAAACCGCAGATAGGGCAGTTCCAGGTTTTTTAATGTGGGCAAGGTTTCGTGATGTAAAAAATCTTCCAGGTTCTCCTTTGAGCGAATGTCACCCAAGGCAACCCTTTCCTCTAATCCATATGAGTGGGCATATCCTCCACTGGGAAATAGGGTATCTGTGGTTTGGAGCAACCCGCCAAGCCATATGTTGTTGTTTTCTTCATTGGAAGAAGTTTTTTGTTCTTTCTCTTTTTTTACTTCCAGAATCATATTGGCTCCTCTTTATTGCCAAAGGTTTAAATACTTGGACAGTTTGCCTGGCCCATGATGGTGGGATGAAACCGCTACTACAGGTTGAAATATTTCCATCGATTCTTGGAAGGGAATACCATTTCGTTCGAGCATGTATTGGACTGCCAGGTCGCCTTCGACCAAAAGGTAGGTATCCTTGAATTGAGCTGGGAAGTGCAGGTTTCCAACTTGCCAGGCAAGATGGGCGGCATCTTTTTGATTGGAAAAAGAAACCCGAAAAACTTTTTCCACCTTCTGTTTTATCAGGTAATTTTTGTTTTCTACTCTGTGAAAACAAATTCCGTGCTTTAAGGGTAGTGCCAAGTCGAATCCAAACTCAGTACCATCTTCAGCCTCTCCTCGCCATCTTCGCTTTGCTAAAACCCTTCGTTCAACCTGCAAAGAAACAGGATGATTGCTTGCTTGATGAGCTGCATCTTTTATCTCTCTGATTTTTATCATTATCAAAAAAGAAAATACCTTTGTGCCAGCGGTACTTCTTTGGCTGGTTCACAATAAAGTTCTTCGCCATCTGCCTTAACGGTATAGGTCTCAGGGTCTACCTCTATTTTAGGAAGGGCATCATTTAAGATAAGATCTTTTTTAGAGATGCTTCGGGTATTATGTACAGGAACTAATGACTTGCTTAGTCCGAGATCTAATAGTTTTTGATTTTGTATCGCAGCCTCACTTACAAAGGTTAAAGAGGTGGAGTGTTTTGCCTTTCCAAAGGAGCCAAACTGTGGGCGGTAATGCATGGGCTGTGGGGTTGGTATAGATGCATTTGGATCTCCCATGTTTGCGTATGCAATGAAACCACCTTTGATTACCAACTCAGGCTTGACTCCAAAAAATGCGGGCTTGAACAAAACAAGATCGGCAAGCTTTCCATGTGTGATTGATCCGATTTGATCTGACATGCCATGAACAATCGCAGGGTTTATTGTATACTTTGCCAAGTACCTAAGTACCCGGAAATTATCTGCATTTGGATGTATGCTCGATTCCAGTTTTCCAAATTGTTTTTTCATTTTATCAGCAGTTTGCCAAGTCCGGCAAAGCACTTCACCAACTCGTCCCATTGCCTGGCTGTCACTTGCCATAACTGAAAATGCACCCCGGTCATGCAGGATATCTTCAGCGGCAATGGTCGACGGCCTAATTCTTGATTCCGCAAAGGCAACATCTTCAGGGATTTTTGAATCCAGGTGGTGGCAGACCATCAACATATCTAAGTGTTCATCAATCGTGTTTACTGTAAAGGGTCGGGTGGGATTGGTTGAGGAGGGTAGAACATTGGGTTCCCCACATACTTTAATAATATCTGGGGCATGCCCACCTCCCGCACCTTCGGTATGAAAAGTATGAATCGCCCGTCCTTTGAACGCACCTACCGAGTCTTCCACGAAGCCTGCTTCATTTAAAGTATCCGTATGAATAGCAACCTGGATATCCATTTCATCCGCGACCCCGAGGCAGGTATCAATGGTCGAAGGAGTGGTGCCCCAGTCTTCGTGCAATTTTAAACCAATCGCCCCTGCTCTGACTTGTTCACGCAATGCTTCTGGGTTGGATGAATTTCCCTTTCCTAAAAATCCAAGGTTAACCGGAAACTCATCGGCCGCCTGTAGCATTTTAGCTATATTCCAAGCACCAGGTGTACAGGTTGTGGCATTGGTTCCAGTTGCTGGTCCCGTTCCTCCACCGGTCATAGTCGTTACGCCGCTGGCAATAGCTTCTTCGATTTGCTGGGGGCAGATAAAATGAATGTGGGAATCGTAGCCCCCGGCAGTAAGAATCATTCCTTCACCAGCGATTACCTCAGTTGATGCACCCACTACCATTCTTGGGTCGATGCCGTCTTGAATAAGAGGATTTCCGCCATGACCAACACCTGCGATTTTCCCTTCTTTAATACCCACATCTGCTTTGATGACCCCGAGTAATGGATCGAGAATAGTCGCATTAGTAATAATCAGATCCAAGCATTCATGATCGAGAGCAAGCGGGGATTGTCCCATCCCGTCGCGAATGACTTTGCCCCCTCCAAATTTGATTTCATTTCCATATCCCCCGTTTTCCGCAATTAGATCCTTTTCCACCTCAATAAATAATTCAGTGTCTGCCAACCTAACCTGATCGCCCGTTGTCGGGCCGTACATTTCCGCATATTGTCTTCTACTAAGTTCGAGACTCATGATTATAATTTTCCGTTGGTTAAATTATTGAGACCATAAACTTCCCGTGAACCAGCCAGGGCAACGAGTTCTACCTCCTTCGAATCTCCGGGTTCGAAGCGGGCAGCTGTACCAGCCGGTACATTCAACCTAAAGCCCCGTGCTTTTTTCCGATCGAATTCAAGTGCTCGGTTTACTTCAAAAAAATGCATATGACTACCCACCTGAATGGGGCGGTCTCCTATATTACTAACTTTGATAATAATGGCCTCGAGACCCTCATTTGCCATGATTGGTTTTGCATCTTTGGGTGTAATGATTTCTCCGGGTTTCATCGTATAGGGTTGTGTACGGTTACAAGTTTTGTTCCGTCTGGAAAAGTGGCTTCGACTTGAACCTCGCTAATCATTTCCGGTATGCCTTCCATTACCTCAGATCTTTGTAGAATGGTGGATCCAAAGCTCATCAAGTCGGCTACGCTTTTACCGTCTCTTGCCCCTTCCATCACTTCATAGGTGATAATGGCAACGGATTCGGGGTAGTTCAAAAGTACACCCCTGTCTTTTCTTCGTCTTGCCAGATCGGCAGCCACCACGATCATTAATTTGTCTTTTTCTCTGGGTGTTAAGTGCATGATGAATTAGATGCTTAAATGTTTGTTTATAGTTAGGGTATCAAGTTGATCTACAGTGCCCTTGCTTACGAAAAGCCCACGGTTCATAACCAAAAATTCATCTGCATACTCCTTCACGAAATCCACATACTGTTCGACCAGAAGAATAGTCATGTCATTTTCTTCGACCAATCTTCTGATGACTTCACCGATCATGGTAATGATATTTGGTTGGATGCCCTCTGTTGGTTCATCCAGGATAAGAACCTTGGGACGGGTGGTCAGGGCCCTCCCTATGGCTAATTGTTGCTGCTGCCCGCCCGAGAGATCACCTCCGCGCCTTTTGCGCATATCGTAAAGAACTGGAAATGTATCATAAACAGATGGGGGGATGACTTGCTGGTCGAGACCTGCTGCCGAGAGGGCAACGGAAAGATTTTCTTCCACCGTGAGAAGAGGGAAGATTTGCCGCCCTTGAGGTACATACCCAAAGCCTGATAAAGCTCGGGAGTACCCTTCAGTATTTGTGATTTCTTTGCCTTTAAAAAAAATACTCCCTGCCGATGGTTTTTCTAAGCCGACAAGATTTCTCATGAGGGTTGTTTTACCCACACCGTTTCTACCCATGACACAGGCAATTGTTTTTTCATTAATTTGAAAATCCAGTCCATGTAGCACCTTTACCTCTCCATAACTAAATTCCAGCTCTTTAACTTCAAGAAAGGCGGTGCCTGGATTATCCTTATTCATCGTCCTAGGTATGCTTCCATTACCTGTTCGTTTTTTTCCATTTCTTCCAGGCAGCCCTCGGCTAAAACTTTTCCTTCATTGAGCACTGTAACCGTACTGTTTAGGCGACGGACAAAGTCCATGTCATGTTCGATGACGACCAGCGTGTGATCATTTGCCAGCTCTAATAGTAAGTCAGCTGTTTTTTCAGTTTCCTGATCGGTGAGCCCAGCTGCTGGTTCATCCACGAGCAATAATTTAGGTTTTGATATAATTAAGGAACTTATTGCGAGCCACTGTCTCTGCCCATGACTCAAGGATTTAGCTAATTCGTTTCTTTGCTCAAGTAAGCCGACTTTGCTAAGAATTTCTAAAATCTGTTCTCTTTCATTTTTTGTTTCACGATCAAACAAATTATTTTTCCATCCTTGGTTACCAGGTAGGGCGAGTAACATATTTTCGTAGGTGGAGAGACTATCAAAAACCGTAGGAGTTTGAAATTTTCTACCAATCCCAAGCAGTGCGATTTCGGATTCATCCAGGGATGAAATTTCACGACTGTCAAAAAAAACTTTCCCGGTGGAAGCTTTGGTTTTACCACTTACTAAATCACAAAATGTGCTTTTTCCTGCACCGTTCGGTCCGATGATTACACGTAGTTCACCATGCTTGACCCCATAGTGTGGAATATCAACTGCCTTGAATCCATCAAAGGAAACGGACAGGTTTTCAACAAACAAAACATAACGGGAAGACCAAAAGTCTAACTGTACCTGACTCGGACGGGAGTCCTTATAAACCAACAGAGGGTCTGTTGTGATATTCTCTGCGGTGTTCATCAGTTACTTGGCTCACTCATGTTTTTGATATCGGACTTTTTTTTAATAAACCGATCAACAAGCTCGATTAATCCATTGGGTAAAAAGAGCACCACTACCACAAACATGATCCCCAAGAAAATGGGCCAGTAGTCTGGGCTCCAAGTAAAGAAACCGTAATTATGTTCGGAGGTTAAATAATTATAAATTAGGTTAACAGATAGAGCACCAAGAATGGCACCTCCCAGGCTCCCCCTTCCTCCAACTGCTACCCAGACCACAACCAGTACGGATCTTACTGCTTCCATGTTTGAAGGGGTAACAATTTTCATTTGCGGGACATACAGTAACCCTGCCAAGGCTGCCAGCATGGCGGCCACGCAAAAGGCAAATATTTTAAAAGTGTAAGGCTTGTAGCCAAAGAAGCTAAGCGTAGGCTCATCATCCCGTATTGCCACAAGCACTTTGCCCAGTCGCGAAATCACGATCCATCGACAGAGTAAATAGGCTCCGAGCAAGCAGAGGACAGAAATAATATATAAGGAAACCTGAACCTCCGGAGCGGATAGTGAATACCCCACATCTGCAATGGAGTAGTCTAGTTGATCGATTGCTCCATCCTTATTGAGGTCTATGTTGCCGGCTCCTGTATTTGATTCTATCCAACCCTGAGTCGCATCCACTGGGTTTAGGGTGAAGATAGAGCCATGGGGGGCAATGACATCGAACCTGGTGAGGCCATTAGTTCCACACAACTTTACATCATTTCGGCAAAATACCAGCCAGGCAGCTACGGCAATTGCTTGTGTAAGAATCGCAAAATAAACACCGCGTACTTTGCTCTTGAAGACAAAATATCCAAGGATCAAGGAAACTAAACCGGGTATAAGCAAACCGAGGAAAATTGTGATCGGAAGATTCCAGAATGGTTTCCAAAAACCAGGGACCAATGCATCCCCTGAGGATTCTCCAACTTCATATGGGTAAACAACAAAGAGGCAGGCTGGGATTTTCCATCCATTACTATCGATGATTCCCTCTGGACCACCATGATGTGCCAGGTGAATTCCCATTGCGTAGGCACCCAGGCAAAAGAATGTAAACTGACATAGGCTGAGAATCCCTACGTAGCCCCAAAGTAAATCTAAACCCAGGGCAACAATGGCAAAGGTAATGAAACGCCCAAGCATGTTGATGTCACCAATGGATAATACGCCCAGGTAATACATTGCTGGCACCACGACTAGGCCCAGGATACAAAGGAAAGAAAAAATCCTCTTTGATTTAATTATTTTTTCTTCCTCAATCATTACTTTTTGTCAGCAAGACGACCCTTGGGAGCAAATAAGCCAGATGGTCGGTATTGTATAAAAGCAACAATCAGTGCGAGCAGGATGACTTTTCCCCAGACCGGTCCAATGGTAAAAGTGCCAATTTCCAAGGGCTCAATCAACTTGGTCAAAATACCAATGCCTAAGCCGGAATAAACTACTCCAATTAGTTCGCCGACCCCTCCGGTAACAACCACAAGAAAGGAGTCCACAATGAAATTGGTCTGTCCCATATCTGGGGTAACTCCACCGATAATGGTCCATCCATAACCAGCCACTCCAGCAATACCTGAACCAAGGGCAAAAGTAAGCCTATCGATCTTTCTTGTTCTCACTCCCAAACTGTTGGCCATATCCCGGTTTTGCATGGTCGCACGGATCAACATCCCAAAGCGGGTTTTACGAATGATAAAATAAACAAAGCAGACACAGGAAATGGAAAGGCCCAACAAGTAGAGCCTGGCATAAGGGAGTACGATATCCTGATAGATTTCATATCCACCCCTTGCCCAGGTTGGGGAGTTTACGCCAATATTATCGCCGTAAATAATTCGAATCACCTGAATCAAAAATAGACCGACACCCCAGGTTGCGAGAAGAGATTCAAGAGGGCGGTTGTAAAGATGACGAACCACCAGAGCCTCGATAATGAGACCCACAACTGCAGCCGTACAAAAGGCCAGAGGGAGTGCAAATAAATAGTAGTGATTAACTGGATTATCTGGCGAGTGACCAAACATCAGTTGTACTTCATAGGTGGTGTAGGCACCAATCATCATAAGCTCACCGTGAGCCATATTTATCACTCCCATTAATCCAAAAGTGATCGCTAAACCTAAGGCAATTAAGATAAGGACACTACCGTAGGAAAATCCTCGGAATAAGTTGCCCGACCACTTGACCTTTTCTTTGTGGCCTTCTATTTTTGTACGCACAGAGGATATTGATTTCTTGAAGTTTTTGATTTCCGTTTTTGAATAATCCTTGAAGGTGGAAAGGGCTGTTATTGCACTTTCCAAAGGGTCTATTCTCGCAAGTGCACGGAGGCTTTTCAGGTTTCCTAGTTTTTCGAGTGCGAGCACCCGGTCCTTGATCGACTTTTTCCCTTCTACCACTCCTCCCAAAATCATAAGTTCCATACTTTCCTTGGCGGTATGGCGCACTTTTGCATCCTCATTTTTGTTGTTTGAAATTTCTTCCAAGTTAGAAAGTGCATCAGGTAGGAAAGGGGGGTCACCGCATTTTTTTACCCCAGATAATCTTGTTTCTAAATCTGGGGAAAATAAACGAAGGAGGAACTTGGATGAGTTTACAAGAGAGCGCAGTTTTCTTCCTGGACTAATATCCTCAAGTTCAAAAAGGCCTGGTTTTGCTTGCTCCCCGTTAATTAAAAAAGGCTCTTTGGAAAGGGGGTGAAGAAGAGGGGCAAATTCATTAAAGTCATCATCCATCAAGGTTTCTTCATTTAAAACGATACGGACTTCTCCTGACTTACTTGGCCAATTGTATATGCTTCCCTGACGATACATTTCGAAAAATGACTCCAACCGAATATCACCCGATTTTGCTAAGTCCTTGACCGCTTGTGTAACGATTTTTTTGTCTTCAGAGGCCAATTTTTTCATGTCCTCTAAAATCTTATCTTTGTTTAAACCGTTTGCATTTTCACTTCCGCACAAGTGTCCATTTGGACCTGTAAAAAATACCAAAATGAATAAAAAGAATGAACTAACTGAAAAAAATTGATTCAAGAGAATATAATTTATGTCAAAAAAAGCGGACTCGGCTTTTCCAAAGGGCCGAGTCCGCCCGATTATTAAGTTAAAAAAAAGAGAAACTACAGGGATCCGTCTCCGTTTGGACCACCCGTTGGTTTTGGGTAGTCTCCATCAGGCCATAGGTACGAACTGTACGAATCTGGAGAGACCAGGCCGTCACTGGAATAAACAATTTTGAACTGTCCGTTTTTGAGGATTTCGCCGACGTATACTGGTTTAAGAGTATGCTGATTGGTGGCGTGCATTTTCTTTTTTCCACCAGGTGCGTCAAATTCAAGCCCGTATACTGCTTGTCTTACTTTATCCACATCAAAGGATCCACATTTCTCAACCGCAGCTTTCCAGACATATACACCAAAGTAGGCAGCTTCAATAGGATCGCATGTCACTCTTTTTGCACCACCTGGTAATCCAGATTCAACACAGAACTTTTTGAAGTTTTTTACAAAAGCTGCATTTCCTGGGTCTTTTACACTTTGGAAATAATTCCATGCAGCCAAGTGACCAACCAGTGGAGGGACATCCATGGCCCGCAGTTCATCTTCTGATACTGAGAATGCCATGATCGGGCAGTCGTCGGAAGTTAGCCCTTGGTTGGCGAATTCTTTGTAGAACGGTACATTACTATCACCATTGATTGTGGACAAGATGCAGGCGTCACCAGAGGCAGCAAAGTCTTTTACTTTGGATACGATGGTCTGGTAGTCCTGATGGTGAAAAGGAGTGTATTCCTCCATTACATTTTCATCGGGTACTCCCTTGGCTTTAAGAAATGCTTTTAGAACTTTGTTGGCAGTACGTGGGAATACATAGTCTGTACCTAGAAGGTAGAACTTTTTACATCCCATTTCTTCCATCATGTACTCAGCAGCAGGAACCAATTGTTGGTTCGGGGAGGCAGCAGTGTAGAAAACATTCAAGGATTGTTCTTCGCCCTCGTACTGAACCGGGTAAAATAACAATGCATTATTTTCCTCAAATACAGGAAGGCAGGATTTCCGGCTTACAGATGTCCAACAGCCAAAGGTGACCGCCACCTCATCTTCTGTAATGAGTTGCTTTGCTTTTTCTGCGAACAATGGCCAGTCCGATGCTGGGTCCACAACAACGGCTTCAACTTTCTCTCCAAGTACACCGCCGGAGTCATTTATTTCTTTTACCGCCATCATTACTACATCTTTCAAAGAAGTTTCAGATATGGCCATGGTTCCACTCAGTGAATGAAGTACGCCGATCTTTACAGCATGAATCTGGGGGATTGTTAATGCGAGACTTAGCAGCGCAAACATTCCAGCTTTTATTTTATTTATTTTCATTAATATGTTTGTGATTTGTATTGTATAATTATCCCAAGAAAAACCTTAAATCTAGGGGTTTAAAATATCTTTCATTTTCTGTGCCAATATCTGTTATATATATAAATTGAAAAATATTATATATTATGAATAATATTGATTAAATTTATGTATATTATTCATGTTATATATTTAGGCACAAAAAAGGGTGGGTGACTATTGTCACCCACCCCAACAAACAAACTAGACTGAAAATCTAGAAGGTATAAATAAGCTCCACTGCAAATAGATCGTTTACATCAACTGCGGTTCCACTTGAATCGTAAGAACTGTATTCGACTAGACCGGAAAAATTGTCTGTGAATACATAACTAGGTGAGAGGGTGATTTTCTCGTATGACGCGGAATCTCCCACATCTTGCTCGGAATACCTAAGCGTTAATGCAAGTGCATCTGTAAAACCGTAATTTCCCATGACTAACCAACCTTCAATATCATCGGCGGTTGCATCGGTTAGGTCTTTTTCAGCAATCTCTACTGCCGCAAGAAGTTTTCCGAACTGGTAACTACCCCAAAATGTGGTTGTTTCGTAGGCGTCCCAGTCTGCCATGATTGCTTTTACAGTCAGGTTTTCAACCCCGGTAAATGCAAGTGCATATTCAAAACCACCATCAGTTTCAGCACTGGCGAAAAAACCAAGGCTGAACATGTCATTTGAGAAATCTAAAGAGATTCCATCATCATAAGCATCATAGATGTTTTGACCACCTGCTGCACCACCTGAGGCAGTTGTACCATTCATGTCATATGCATATGAGTATTGGTACATGTTGGTTGGGTCATATGCTTCATATCCTAAGTAAGAAAGCATTTTACCAGCAGTCATGCTAAATCCATTTCCAAAATCGTAAGTGATGATAGCTTCTTCAAGGTCTGCACCATCGCTTCCACCTTCCGTGCTGTAGATATCGTAATCCACAGATACTGATACTGGACCATCCTCGAAATCTAAATTGATTTCAACTTGGCCTACATCAAATGTGTCTGCATCAGCACCAGCGGTGGTATCCTGTGATTGGTAGTACATATCAACGAAGCCTCCAAGTTCTATACCACTACCTGTGGGTCCAATTTCAATGGCGTTTGCATTTAATACTGCAAGTATACTTGCGAGTGAGAATA
>ERZ807291.5559-NODE-5559-length-15726-cov-86.869951_pt1 | contig 15726 bp, 13 predicted proteins | sample MGYA00521257_ERZ807291 | MGnify/ENA primary metagenome ERZ807291 (study PRJEB31413, sample SAMN03169783) | marine metagenome | biome: Marine; feature: Water; material: Subsurface seawater | place: North Sea | collected 2011-04-28 | depth 1 m m ...
AAACGGCTACACTATAAAAGTATAACCGTTTTATCATTATAAGTTGCTCCTCCTCTTAGGCTCGAACTAAGGACCCTCTGATTAACAGTCAGATGCTCTAACCAACTGAGCTAAGGAGGAATTTACCCTGTTTATAGGACTTCCGAAAGCATTTACTTGTTAAGTAAACTTCTTATTAAACCTTAATTACGTTGAAAATTACGTTAAGGCCCAAAACACTACTTTCAAGATGTCAAATAAACTGAGTGCAAATATAAACGTATTTAGAATAAAAAAAAGAATTACTTGTAAAATTATGCAACAATATTATAAGTGTCTGTCTGTCTACCCCAGACACTAGAAAGACGTCAGATAATGAAAACAAGCTTTGAAAACAGTTTTGTATATTGTATTGATAAATTAGATATACTTATAATAATGCTTATTCATAAAAACATAATATGGATTTAACTCTCGATATATGGACTAAAGTAACATCAACAATACTTTTTCGATATTTATCATTTGCCAGTGTAAGCTTTGTACTGTTTTATGTGATTCTGAAAAAACCGCTTTGGTTCAGAAAGATTCAGAAGAAAACACCAAAAATAAGTGATTACAGGAGAGATGTTATTTGGTCTATTGTTACTATTGTAATTTTTGCTACAATCATTTCTTTAACTTTTATAAAATTCAATCATCTCACCAATACTTACAATGATATTGATGAATATGGTTATCCATACCTGTTTTTGTCTTTTTTTTTGATGCTTTTTATACACGATACCTGGTTTTATTGGTGGCATAGAGTTATGCATCACCCTATTTTATTTAGGCATATACATTTAGTTCATCATAAATCTACAAATCCTTCCCCTTGGACAGCTTATGCCTTTCATCCATTTGAAGCAATTATAGAAGTAGGGATTCATCCTTTACTAGCATTTACATTACCTATTTACTCCCCTGCACTTGGAATATTTTTCATCTTTCAAATTCTTTATAATGTCTATGGTCATTTGGGCTTTGAAATCTATCCTAAAGGATTTCAACGGCATTGGCTTGGGAGATGGATAAACACCTCCGTAGCACACAATCTTCATCATAAAAAATTTAATGGCAATTATGGTTTATATTTATTATTTTGGGATAGACTTATGGGAACTCTGAGGAAAGAATCTGGAGATGTTTTTGAATCAATTACTAAAAAATAAGCTAAAGATTTACTAGAACTTGACCTTTATCTAATCAATAACGTCTAAATCTAATTGCTTAAATATTGGGGTTTCTCCTTCTGTTATTTCTACATTTTGTTTTACTGCTCCATAAGCTGAATCCATGAGCGCCTTGTAGGCATTCACATCGCCCTTCTTAGCCTTATGAATCAATGCCAAAGTAATCATGTCTTCATTGCTTAGAAGCTCTTTAATCCCTGTCAAAGGATTTACGTCTTCTTGATTTAAAAAAATACAAAACTTTTTTTCATCCCTTAATTTTCCATGAACATACTAACCATTTTACAATTGAGATTTTGGAAAGAATTTGTTCAAAAATTGGATTTCAATTAATTGCCAGTGATGTAAAAACTTGTAGTAGAGAATTTGGTTTCTCATCTTTATTCAAAAAAATTAGTGTTCCTGAAAAGATATTGATCCCCGTTTTTTCAAACAAATTTCAAACAAATTTAAAATATTTCGAAAAAGGAAAAAAGGAATGTGAAAAGTACGAGAAGTTTATTCTTAATATTTATTCTCAAGTTGAGAGAATTACAAAATCTGGGAAAAATATTTTGTTTTGGGGAGCAAATTCAATTCTTAGAGAAATTATTACAAACAAACCCAAACTTCAAAACACTTCATTTATTGATTCTGATATAAGAAAAAAATATTTTCTTAAAGATTTAGGATTAAAAGTGTTAAATCCGTCAGTTGATAAAATAAATTTTAAACAATTTGATAAACTTGTAATATGTGCAGATAAAAATTACCTGGATCAAATTTTAGATTCTATCAAAAAAGAGTCGGGGTATGAGTTCCATAACCAAGATGTTTGGATAGTGTCTGAACTAACAAAATACCAGATATAATCGAAATATTAATTTAAAAATATTCCCAAGCTGAATAAATATTTTTTTATGAATTAATTGCTTCTACTTCTTTATCTACTTCACTCTTAATAAATTCGCTTTCTTCCTTATTCCATTCAAAGTCACTAGTTACTTTTAGAGTCTTTGGATTGTAAGAAATTTCAAGGTATTTAAGGCGGTCAATACCTTCAACTTTAACCTGAACAATAAAGGTGTGCATGTGATGAATATCGTAAGGGCTTAGAAAAGTTTCGTAAGAATCCCAGATTACATTTCGCGTGAACTCTACGTTGAGGTATTTTTCTTCAATAAAGAATCTGATTTTTTTATTGATTTCACGATTATTAATCGGCTTAATTTCTCCATCAACATTAACTTCAAAGCCGCTGTGTTCTGCAATAAAGTCTTCTATAGTTACTTTAGTTTCTTGTGCTGAAGTTTGTGAAAACTGAACGGCAAAAAAACTAATTATTACCAAGGATATGAACTTTTTCATGAGTGTGTATTTTAAATATAGTACCAAATATAAAAAGAAGTTTCGCTTTTAGGGATGATTTTTCTAGAAAACCCTGTCAAACATCATCTGAGTATGGCTTATCCAAAGATTGCTCTATAAACGTCATTACCATTAGCAAATAATAAAACAGCTAATAATAAGAAAAACCCAAACATTTGAGCGTATTCCATAAACCGATCGTTTGGCTTTCTACCGCTGATCATTTCATAAAGTAAGAACATCACATGCCCGCCATCTAAAGCTGGGATAGGAAGAATATTCATAAAGGCCAAAATGATCGAAAGAAGGGCTGTGCTAGACCAAAATCCTAACCAGTCCCATTCCGCAGGGAAAAGACTTCCAATGGCTGCAAAACCTCCAACTTGGCTTGCTCCTTTCTTAGTAAATACATATTTGAACTGAGCTGCATAATCGAATAATGTCCAATATCCATAGGCGAAACCAGCGGATATACTTTCTGATAAATTTAAATCAACATGCGTATACTCAATTGAACTGGAGAAAAACCCAATTCCAATGGTTCCGTCTTCACGTGGCAAAACGGTTTTTGTGATGATTTGATCATCACCTCTTTTCAATTCAATATGAAGCGTATCGTATTGCTCTTTTTTTATGTGGTCTACTAGAAACGAATAGTTGTTTATAGCAACCCCATTGGTGCTTAATATAATGTCTTCCGTCAATAAGCCAGCAGCAGCAGCTGGGCTGTTTGGTTGAACTTCTACCGCAGCAGGGAGCAACAAGGTAACGGGTCTTAGGTCACCGCTTTCGAACATTTGCGATCCAAAATCTTCTGGAATCTGAAGGGTTTCTTTCACGCCACTGGAATGCTGAACTTCAACTTCGCTTACCGATCTTAAAAATAAGTATTTATTCAGATTATAAACGTTATCGAGTACTTCTCCGTCAACTTTCAAAATGCGATCTCCATCTTGAAAACCAACAGATTCAGCCAATACAGAAACATCCATCCCGTTGGGAACGGCTTCCGAAGTAAGGGTGTCTTTTCCCCAAACCAGGTGAATCATCATATAAATAAAGAAGCCTAAAATAAGATTTACAATAACACCACCCAACATAATAATGAGTCGTTGCCAGGCCGGTTTTGAACGAAATTCCCAAGGCTGAGGCGGAAGATTCATTTGCTCCGTATCCATACTTTCATCGATCATTCCCGAAATCTTAACATAGCCACCCAAAGGAAGCCACCCGATTCCGTATTCTGTTCCGCCGATTTTCTTTTTGAACAATGCAAATTTGACATCAAAAAACAGATAGAATTTCTCTACACGTGTTTTGAATAATTTAGCGGGGATGAAATGTCCTAATTCATGGAGGACAACTAACAGTGACAAACTGAGAAGTAACTGAATTCCTTTTATAATAATTGGGCTCATGAGCGATTTTAAATAAGCTTCAAAAATACTAATTTCCGTGAGCTAACCCTCCATCCAATAGGATTTTAATTTCTTTTAACATAAAAAAAGACAGTACCTTTGTTTTGAATTTGAACTATGAAAGCATTTTTTAAAACCTATAAAACTTTTTTAATCGTATTCGGGCTGATCTCTGTTTGTATTTTGATCTTGTTTTATGATGCTCTTAAACCTGTTCGCATACTCCCAATATACCAGCCGGCGCAACTCAGTTTCGAATTAGTTGACAGTACGTTGCAGCACATCAAAAAAAGCCATCGCGTTTCTGACTTTAGCTTGACCAATCAAAACGGGAAAACAATAACCCAAAAAGACTATCAAGATAAGATTGCAGTGGTCGATTTCTTCTTTACAACCTGCCCATCCATCTGCCCAATTATGACGGATAATATGGTAGAACTTCAAGCAAAAATAAAAGAACAAGCTCAAATTAAACTACTTTCTTTTAGTGTAACACCACAAATTGACTCGGTCACTCAACTCAAAAAATATGCTCTAGAAAAAGGAGTGCTGGATGCACATTGGAATTTACTTACTGGTGATAAAAAAGAAATTTACACCCTAGCTAGGAAGTCTTATTTTGTTGTAAAAGACGATGGTGACGGCGGTCCTTTTGATATGATTCATACCGAAAACTTTGTTCTTGTGGATCCAGATCGTAGAATTCGAGGTTATTATGACGGAACAGATAAGGAAGCTATGGAGACCCTTTGGGACGATATTCAAGTACTTCAAAAAGAGTATCCGTTCGACTCAAATTAACTGCTCCTCTTTTTGGATTCCCGTTCTTTTTTTAATTACTTTTGCTTCTTTAAAATCATTCTAAATAATGATCACTTTAGATCTCATCGAAAAAAATCAACGTGGACGAATTATATCAATCGATACCGATTTGTTGCCGCTTAAACTGATTGAAATGGGATGTTTACCGGGAAATGAAGTGCATTTAGAACAACATGCTCCGCTTAAAGATCCGATGTATCTTGTGATTGACGGCTGCCATTTGGCAATTCGTACGGAAACAGCTAGAAATATAACCGTAGAATTAATCTAGATGAGCAAGACCATTAATGTAGCATTGATCGGAAATCCCAACACAGGGAAGACTTCTGTCTTTAATGCTATTACCGGTCTCAACCAAAAAGTGGGTAACTATCCGGGGATTACAGTTGAAAAAAAACAAGGTGTTTGCCGTCTTAACCATACTACAAAAGCACACATCATAGACCTCCCAGGGACCTATAGCCTCAACGCTTCGTCTATGGATGAGAGTGTGGTTGTAGAACTGCTTCTCAATAAAAACGATAAAGATTATCCTGATGTAGCTGTAGTTATTTCTGACATTGAAAACCTTAAAAGAAACTTACTTCTTTTTACCCAAATAAAAGATCTTGAGATCCCTACACTCTTGGTGATCAATATGTCGGACCGCATGTCGAGTAAAGGAATATCATTAGATATTCCTTTACTCGAAGAAAAACTAAAAACTAAAATCGCACTCATTAGTACCCGAGAAAATAAAGGAATTGATTATCTCAAGACTTGCTTGCTCGATTATAGATCCCTATCGAAAGAAAACTGTACGGACATTCGCCTAATAGACGAAGCCTATTTCGGAAACCTTGAAAAAGTATTTCCAGATCAATCGCTCTACAAGCTTTGGTTGGTGATTACTCAAGATGTAAACTTTGCCAAAGTAGAACGCAAAAAAGTCGAAGATGCAACCGACTATAAAACACAATCAGATTCTCATCTGAAACGCTTACAGCAAAAAGAGACCATAAAGCGGTACCAATTCATCAATCAATCACTAAAAGAAACCTATGTAGTAGACCAGTCCAAGGCAACGGATTATCGTTCCAAGTTGGATCGAGTTCTTATCCATCGTTTTTGGGGTTATATTATTTTCTTTATGATCCTGTTGACAATCTTTCAAGTCATCTTCGATTGGAGTAGTATTCCAATGGATTTTATTGACGAAAGTTTTACCAATCTAAGTGAGTATACCAAACGGACACTACCTCCAGGTCTTTTCACAAATTTACTGGCCGAAGGTATTATTTCAGGGCTTGGTGGGATCGTTATTTTTATTCCTCAAATTGCCTTTCTGTTTCTTTTTATAGCCGTGCTAGAAGAAACTGGATATATGAGCCGAGTGGTTTTTTTAATGGATCGCGGGTTACGAAAATATGGTTTGAGTGGAAAAAGTGTTATTCCACTAATCTCAGGAACTGCATGCGCTATTCCTGCTGTTATGGCAACTCGGAATATAGAAAACTGGAAAGAACGTCTCATTACGATTCTAGTAACACCCTTTACAACCTGTTCAGCGCGTTTGCCAGTGTATTTAATTCTAATTTCTTTGGTAATCCCGGAAGGTACATTTTTGGGAATGGGGTATCAGGGACTTACCCTGATGGGACTTTATTTACTCGGCTTTGTGATGGCTCTTTTGTCTGCAGCCTTGTTGAATAAGATTTTAAAAATTCAATCCAAAACGTATTTTGTAATTGAAATGCCCAACTATAAATTACCGTTGATAAAGAATGTTGCTATCACTGTTTTTGAAAAAACAAAGTCGTTTGTGGTTGAAGCTGGTCGGGTTATCCTTGCCATTTCGATCCTCTTATGGATTATGGCTTCTTTTGGACCTGGGAAAGATTTCAATGATGCAGAAGCCATAGTAAAGGATCAAGTGAAAAATCAATCGCTTTCTCCCACAGAATTAGAAAATGAAATTGCGTCCTATAAATTAGAACATTCTTTCATCGGAATTTTAGGAAAATCCATAGAACCTGCCATCGCGCCTCTAGGTTTTGACTGGAAAATTGGAATTGCATTGATCAGTTCTTTTGCTGCACGGGAGGTTTTTGTAGGAACATTAGCAACAATATACAGTGTCGGAAACAATCAAGAAGAAACTATTAAAAACAGAATGAAAGCTGAACGAAAACCCAACGGTGAACTTCTATTTGATTTACCTACGGGAATCTCACTGATGCTTTTCTATGCCTTTGCACTGCAGTGTATGAGTACACTCGCAATTGTCAAAAAAGAAACTAACGGATGGAAGTGGCCCATGATACAATTGTTTAGTATGACCTTAATTGCCTATCTTTCAGCCCTAATCGTTTATCAAATTTTAGCCTAATGGAAACGCTTCAACTTGTATTGGTAGCTGCAGTTGGATTTTTATCCGTACGATTCCTCTATAAAAAATACATTGCTCCTAAAACTACCAAAGGTTGTGGAACAGATTGTGGGTGTAGTTAAGTTACCCCCGCATCAAACTTTCAATTTCTTCAACTTCAATAGGGATATTTCCCATTAAATTAATTGGATTTCCTTGCGCTTGTAGAACAACATCATCTTCCAAGCGGACACCAAAGCCTTCTTCGGGAATATAAATTCCAGGCTCAACGGTAAAGACCATATTGGCTTCCATTGGCAAATGGAGTAATCCATAATCATGGGTATCTAATCCAATATGATGCGAAGTCCCATGCATAAAATACTTTTTATATGCAGGCAGTTCTGGATCTTGATTTTGAACATCAGCTCTATCGAGAAGGCCCAGTCCTAGAAGTTCAGCAGTCATTAATTCGCCGACCTCTTTGTGATACTCTTTCCAGATTGTTCCGGGGACTAAAAGTTTGGTGGCTTCGTTTTTTACTCGAAGAACTGCATTGTAAACTGCTTTTTGTCTTTCTGTAAATGTTCCAGAAACAGGAATGGTTCGGGTAAGGTCACTTTTATAATTTCCATATTCAGCTGCAACATCGAGCAAGATCAATTCCCCGGCCTTACATTGAGCTTTGTTTTCGGTGTAATGGAGTACATTGGCACTGTTTCCAGATGCAATAATAGGCGTATACGCAAAACCTTTAGATCGGTTACGTAAAAATTCATGGCACAATTCAGCTTCAATTTCATATTCCCAAACTCCGGGTTTCACAAAGTCGAGAAGACGTCTGAACCCTTTTTCGGTAATGTTACATGCAGTTTGAATCTGATCTATTTCTTCTGCAGTTTTTACTGCGCGTAGTTTTTGTAAAATGGGATTGCTTTTGGCTACTCCGTGAGCTGGATAAAGCTCTTTACATTTCTTAATGAACCGATCTTCTCGGGTTTGTGTTTCTACAGCCTGACGATAATGTTCGTTGGTGTTGAAATAAAAAGTTTCGTTAAACGCACTCAGCTGATCGAGTATACGATCGAAATCCTGAAGCCAAAAAATAGTTTCAATCCCAGAACGATTAGTTGCTTGGCTTTTGGAAAGCTTTGCACCTTCCCACACCGCAATGTGATCATTGGTTTCACGAACAAAAAGAATTTCTCGCATCTTGGGATCTACAGCGTCTGGGAAAAGAAGCAAAATACTTTCTTCCTGATCGACTCCTGTGAGATAAAAAATGTCGCGTTGTTGTTCGAAGGGTAAAACAGAATCTGCACTAACCGGATAGGTATCATTCGAATTAAAAACAGCAATACTGTTGGGCTTCATTGCTTGCATAAAAGCATTTCTTGTATTCGAGTAAAAGCTTGAAGGGAGTGGTTGGTAGCGCATAATCTTGGTTATTTTGAGTAAATATAGGAATTTGACTAGGAACGCCTTTAATCGGATTCTTTTTCTTCAACAGTATTTTTTTGTATTTTCAACAACCAAGAAACAATAGAACCAACTGTTATGAAATTAGTCCATTCCTTTTTATTGCTTTGTACTGCAATTACATTAACTGCCCAGTCCAACGACACACAAAATTCAATTGTCAAGAACATTCCTTTTGAGAATATTGGCCCCAAAGTAATGAGTGGGAGAATTGTCGCTTTAGAAGTAAATCCAGCAGATCCAACTGAGTTTTACGCAGCCTACGCTTCGGGAGGAATTTGGCATACAAAAGACAACGGAATCAGTTTCACATCGATTACCGATAACGCTCCCACACAGAACATAGGTGAAATCGCTATGCATTGGCCTTCTAAAACCCTATGGGTTGGTACCGGAGAAAACAATGCTTCTCGTTCCTCGTATGCAGGAATTGGAATGCTCAAGACTACCGATAATGGCACCAGTTGGGAAGTAAAAGGATTAGAAGACAGTCATCATATTGGTAAAATATTGATTAACCCAAACAATCCAGAAGAAGTGGTTGTAGGTGTTACAGGACATTTATATACTCCCAATGCTGAGCGAGGTATTTATCGTTCTGAAGATGGAGGAGATTCATGGGAACAGGTTTTATTTGTTAACGAAACTTCGGGAATCATCGACATGAGTATTGTCCCAAATGACTTCAATATTCAATATGCAGCAGCTTGGCAGAAAGACAGAAAAGCATGGAATTTTTCTGGGAATGGATCAAGCTCTGGAATTTATAAAAGCACTGATGCTGGAAAAACGTGGGCGTTAATTTCTACAGACGAAAGCAGCTTTCCAACCGGAACAGGTGTTGGCCGTATTGGTCTTGCGGTTTATGATGAAAACACAGTTTATGCTATCCATGATTCTCAATTCAGACGCCCAGACGATGCTCCAAAGAAAGCAAACGGGTTGACCAAAAATGATTTTAAAAGCATGAGTAAAGAAGCCTTTTTAGCGCTTCAAGATAAGAGCTTAAATGCCTTTTTAAAAGAAAATAATTTTCAAGAAAAATACCGTGCCGCAAATCTAAAAAACAGTGTGCGCAATGGTCTCGTGATGCCCAAAGATTTGGCAATTTACCTAGAAGATGCCAACGCCTTATTGTTCGACACTCCTGTAGTTGGAGCTGAGGTTTTTAAGAGTACAGACGGGGGAACAACCTGGACCAAAACCCACACGGGTTATATTGATGACTTGTACTATAGTTACGGCTACTATTTTGGCCACATTCATGTAGCGCCAAAAAATGGGGATAAAATATATATTTATGGCGTCCCACTTTTAAAATCTGATGACGGAGGTGCTAGCTTTACATCAATAGGGAAATCTAATGTACATTCCGATCATCATGCTTTATGGATAAATCCCAATAAGCCAGGTCATTTAATTAACGGAAATGACGGTGGGGTTAATATCACCTATGACGATGGTGCGCATTGGATGAAAAATAATTCGACTGCGGTTGGACAGTTTTATGCGATCAATATTGATCATGAAAAACCCTACAACGTCTATGGTGGATTGCAAGACAACGGTGTTTGGAAAGGTGCACATAACGCTCGAAATGATGAACGCTGGCAAGCTACTGGTCATAATCCGTGGACTTCCATTATGGGAGGTGATGGGATGCAAGTTCAAATTGATAATAGAAACAGCAATATTGTATATACAGGATATCAATTTGGAAATTACTTCCGCTTAAACTTAGAAACAAAGAAAAGAACCTACATACAACCTAAGCATGAATTGGGTGAGGCACCCTATCGCTTCAATTGGCAAACACCAATTTTACTATCTTCTCATAACCAAGACATTTTGTATTTAGGAGGAAATAAACTGCACAGATCGTTAAATCAAGGAGACGATTGGGCGACAATTTCTGACGATCTAACCCAAGGTGGAAAGAAAGGAAACGTAGCATTCGGAACACTAACTACAATTGCAGAATCACCAGCTCAATTTGGTTTTTTGTATACAGGTAGTGACGATGGTTATATACATCGATCAGAAAATGGTGGAGGAAGCTGGGATCGTATTTCCGATGATCTACCTCAAGATTTATGGGTCAGTAGAGTCATTGCTTCTGAACATCAAAAAGAACGGGTATATGTCACTTTAAACGGCTATAGAAACGATGATTTCGCAGCCTATGTATATGTTAGCGAAGACAGAGGAATCAGTTGGAAATCGATCAATAAAAACTTACCCAATAGCCCTGTTAATGTGATTAGAGAGGATCCGAATAACGATAAAATTCTATACCTAGGAAACGACCAAGGAGTTTATGTTTCGTTTGATAAAGGTCAAAAGTGGCAGCCTTTTAATAAAGGATTAACTACAGCAGCAGTTCACGATTTGGTGGTTCAGCCCGAAGCAAATCATCTTTTAGTTGGAACACACGGGCGGTCGATTTACAAGGCAGATTTAGCCCCTTTTCAAAAGTTAAATAATGCTTTCTTGAAACAAGAGTTAGCCCTACTAGATCCTGAGAAGGTAAAACATTCTAAACGTTGGGGATCAAGCTATTCTTCATGGAGAAAGGTGTTTGAACCTGAAACTACTTTTACTGCTTTTGCAAAAACTTCAGGTGCTTATGAAATGCAAATAAAAGATGTAAAAGGCACTGTTTTGTTTTCACAAAAGGGAACGCTTGATGTTGGCTTTAATTTCGTTATCTATGCACTTGAAAAAGATGCAAATGGCATTAAAAATTACAATAAAAATAATAAAAAATTACCCTCAAAATCTGCTAAAAATGGAACACACTACCTCGAAAAAGGCACCTATAGTGTCGAGTTCACCAAAGGAACAATTAAACGTAAGAAAGAGTTACACATTCAATAATCCGATAAGGTTACAAGAATGTTTTCTGCTATTCTTTCTTATCAGTTCTATGAGTTTTGGATATGGTCAAACCGAGAAACCAAAAGACAGTCTTTGGTTTAAAGAAGGAAAAGTAAATGTGCTTCTTAACCAGGCTACATTTGGAGAATGGCTCGGTGGGGGAACCAATAACTTTAATGGAATTGTAAACCTAGATTATAAAATTCAACGAACACAAGAGCAATGGGACTGGACAACAACCTTAGACGCATCTTTGGGTTTTGCTAAAACAGAATCCTCAGCTTTTTACAAAAAAACAATAGACCATTTGGAGTTAAATTCCGTCTTGGCTCGCGTAGGAGAACGACCATGGGGGTTCTCAACTTCATTCAATTTAAAATCCCAATGGATTGCCGGTTATGTTTTTTCTAAAGGAGATTCGGGTCGAGAAATAAGCACTCAAACAACATCCTTCTTCTCTCCATTACATGCACGAATTGGGGTTGGATACACCTATAAAAAATCCAGATCTTTTAGCCTACAAGTTGAACCCTTAGCAGGTCGCTTAATTCATGTTGCAGAACGATTTACTAAGGATTTAGCTGAAGGAGAAACCTACTTTGGCGTTGGACCAAATCAACAAGCTCGATGGGAATTAGGATTTTCGATTGCAGCTCAGGGAAAATGGCCTCTATTACCCAATGTAATACTCGTCAACAAACTGAACCTCATTTCTAACTATCTTGAAGATTTTAAGAATTTTGATTTTGATTATACCCTAGGAATTGACATGAAAATAAACAATTATTTGGCTGCTCAGTTCGAAATACAACTGGTATACGATGACAATGCGCTAGCAAAAATACAAACACGACAAGTTTTTGGAGTGAGTATTGGCTTTTCTTTCTAAGTTTTTGTCTAAGGTTTAGACTGTTAAAGTATATTTAATTCTAAAAAAGTAAAACATTTTCTCCCTCTTTCAAGAAGGATGGTTCAAAGGTTAAAAAAAGGGTATATATATTTTATTTCGAAATCCTTTTAGCTTAATTTTGTCAAACTAAATTAACAATTAATGAGCGGAGTAATCAAGTCATCTTTAGCACGAAAATATGCCATGGCACTTTCAGGTTTATTCCTGGTTGTGTTTTTGTTGCAACATTTCATCATAAACTTAACGTCTGTCTTCAGTGAAGATGTTTTTAACGAGATTTCTCATTTTATGGGAAACAATCCATTGGTGCAATTTGTTTTGCAACCGGTTCTTATCTTTGGGGTAATCTTTCACTTCTTTATGGGGTTTGTATTGGAACTTAAAAACAGAAGTTCACGGGATCAAAACTATGCTCAAAATAAAGGCTCAGCAAATTCATCTTGGATGTCAAGAAATATGATCTGGTCTGGAGCCGTTATCCTTTCCTTTTTAGTACTACATTTCATTGACTTTTGGTTTCCTGAAATGAATTACAAATACATCGAAAGCCTCCCTTCTGATCCGAATCGTTATTTCGAAGAAATGGTTCATAAATTTGTAAATCCAATTCGTGTAGTTGCTTATGCGGTCTCTTTTGGATTTCTAATGCTACATTTACTTCACGGTTTCAGTTCTTCTTTTCAATCCGTGGGATTGAATAATAAATACACTCGAGGATTCAAAACATTTACGATTGCGTTTTCTATTGTGATTCCAGTTGGATTCATTTTTATTGCAATTTTTCACCATTTAAACGCATAAGAATATGGCAAGTTTAGATTCTAAAATACCTAAGGGGCCTTTATCAGATAAATGGACCAATCATAAAAGTCACATCAACTTAGTAAGTCCTGCAAACAAACGTCTCATTGATATTATTGTTGTAGGAACAGGATTAGCTGGGGCTTCTGCTTCTGCTACTTTAGCTGAATTGGGCTATAATGTAAAAGCATTCTGCTTTCAAGATTCTCCACGACGCGCGCATTCTATTGCTGCTCAGGGAGGAATTAATGCAGCAAAAAACTATCAAGGCGATGGAGATTCAACCTACCGTTTGTTTTATGACACCGTAAAAGGAGGAGATTACCGCTCAAGAGAATCAAACGTACATCGTTTGGCTGAGGTTTCTACCAACATCATTGATCAATGTGTAGCTCAAGGAGTTCCTTTTGCTCGCGACTATGGTGGTTTGTTAGACAACCGTTCTTTTGGAGGTGTATTGGTTTCTCGAACCTTTTATGCAAAAGGACAAACGGGACAACAATTGTTGCTTGGAGCATATTCAGCAATGAACCGTCAAATCGGTCGTGGAAAAATCAAAATGTATAACCGTCATGAAATGATGGATTTGGTCTTAGTAGATGGAAAAGCACGAGGAATTATTGCTCGTAACCTAGTTACTGGTCAAGTTGAACGTCATGGGGCACACGCAGTTGTTGTTGCTTCTGGAGGATATGGAAATGTATTTTTCCTTTCAACAAATGCAATGGGAAGTAATGTTTCTGCCGGTTGGAAAATTCATCAGAAAGGAGCTCATTTTGCGAATCCATGTTTCACACAAATTCACCCAACTTGTATTCCTGTTTCTGGAGATCATCAGTCTAAACTAACCTTGATGTCTGAGTCTCTGCGTAACGATGGACGTATTTGGGTTCCCAAAAAAATTGAGGATGTTGAAGCAATCCGTGATGGAAAGTTAAGCCCAACACAACTCAAAGAAGAAGATCGCGATTATTATTTAGAACGTCGTTATCCTGCCTTTGGAAACTTGGTTCCAAGAGATGTTGCTTCTCGGGCAGCCAAAGAACGTTGTGATGCCGGTTTCGGAGTTAATGCAACAGGAGAAGCCGTTTATCTAGACTTTGCAGCAGCAATAACCCGATATGGAAAAGAACAAGCGCATGTAAAAGGTTTGGATGAAAACGATGCGGTATTGGTTAAAAAACTAGGGCAAGATGTAGTGCGTTCCAAGTACGGAAACTTGTTTCAGATGTATGAAAAAATCGTAGATCAAAATCCTTACGAAACCCCTATGATGATTTACCCAGCTGTACATTACACTATGGGTGGCGTATGGGTCGATTATAATTTAATGACTTCTATTCCCGGTTGCTATGCAATTGGAGAAGCAAACTTTTCTGATCACGGTGCCAACCGTCTAGGAGCTTCAGCTTTGATGCAAGGTTTGGCTGATGGATACTTTGTTTTACCTTATACTATCGGGGATTATTTAGCTGATGATATCCGTACCGGTTCAATTGCAACAGATTCTCCTGAATTTGATGTAGCTGAAAAAGCAGTACTGGATAAGATCAGTTTATTCTTGAATAATAAAGGAGAACATTCCGTTGATTATTACCATAAGAAATTAGGTAAAATCATGTGGGATAAGTGTGGAATGTCTCGTAATGCAGAAGGCTTGAAAGAAGCTATGGCTGACATTAAGGCATTGAGAGAAGACTTTTACAAAAATGTAAATGTACCAGGAACTGACACTGAATTTAATGAGCAGTTGGCTAAAGCTGGACGTGTAGCGGATTTCCTTGAACTAGGAGAGCTGTTTGCAAAAGACGCTTTAGAACGCTCCGAATCCTGTGGAGGACATTTCCGTGAGGAGTCGCAAACTCCAGAAGGAGAGGCAATGCGTGATGACGAAAACTTTACATTCGTTTCTGCCTGGGAATACAAAGGAGAACCTGCAGATGCAGTATTGCATAAAGAAGAGTTGAACTATGAAGAAATTGAAGTAAAAACACGTTCTTATAAATAACATAATGATGAATTTGACCTTAAAAATTTGGAGACAAGCCAATACAACCTCAAAAGGAGAGATGGTAACCTATCCGATTGAAAATGTATCTCCTGACATGTCCTTTTTAGAAATGATGGATGTTTTGAACGAACAACTCATCAACAAAGGGATTGATCCAGTTGCTTTTGATCACGATTGTCGCGAAGGTATTTGCGGAATGTGTTCGATGTACATTAACGGAGAAGCGCATGGTCCTGATCGTTTAGTTACGACCTGCCAATTGCATATGCGTAAGTTTAAAGACGGAGAAACCATAACCATTGAGCCTTTTAGAGCCAATGCATTTCCTGTCGTAAAAGATCTTGCAGTTGATCGTTCGGCTTTCGATCGTATTCAGCATGCCGGTGGTTTTGTAAGTGTAAACACTTCCGGAAACACCCAAGACGCAAACAACATTCCAATTGACAAACACGATGCTGATAAAGCCTTCGATGCTGCAACCTGTATTGGATGTGGTGCAT
>ERZ807291.5563-NODE-5563-length-15724-cov-4.992086_pt1 | contig 15724 bp, 10 predicted proteins | sample MGYA00521257_ERZ807291 | MGnify/ENA primary metagenome ERZ807291 (study PRJEB31413, sample SAMN03169783) | marine metagenome | biome: Marine; feature: Water; material: Subsurface seawater | place: North Sea | collected 2011-04-28 | depth 1 m m ...
CACGAGACGAGGCTGTTTTGGCAATGACGGTGGTTGATGCGGCGCTTGAGACCTTGGCGGCTACTAGAGGCGCTCTTGGTGCGGTGGCAAACCGGTTAGAATCAACGATCTCGAATCTCCTCAACATATCCGAGAATACGTCAGAATCTATGTCTCGTGTAATGGACGCGGATTTTGCGGCCGAATCAACCCGGCTGGCGAGAGCCCAAATTCTACAGGAGGCGTCGGTCGCTATTCTCGCTCAGGCGAACGCTGCGGCCCAGAGCGTGCTAAAGCTTCTCAATTAAGTGCCGATAATTCTCTGCATGTGGGACCCCTTAAATGGCGATTGACTACCTCTCAGCACTAGGCGCGGGATCTGATCTCAACACGACAGATCTCGTGTCCGGTCTCGTCGCAGCCGAGCGTGCGCCGAGGGAGACATCGCTCAATTCTAAAATTGACGGAGCGCAAGCGGAGATCTCGGCCTACGGTGAGGTGTTGGCCGCGATAAGTGGATTAGAGGCCGCATTTGATAACTTAAATGATGTCAGAGACTTCGCGGACTACAGGACAAGCCTAACAGGCAACTTAACCTCTGATAGCACGTCGGCATTCACGTTAACGGAGTCGTCGTCGATCACTTCTTCTGGCGTATTTTCGATAGCAGTATCATCGATAGCGACACCGGAGCGACTTGGGTCAGATTTACAATTCGATTCCCTGACTTCGTCAATAAATGGCGGACAGGCATTCGTAATAAACCACACCGACGCCGAGGGCGCAGTTACCTCGGTCAACATTTCAACACCCACTCCCCAAGGCGTAGTTAGCGCGCTGAATGCAGCAAATCTCGGGGTCACCGCATCCACTATCGATACCGGGAACGCAGTGGGTGGAAGGTATAAAATTGTTGTGGCAAGTGACACGGGTGCTTCCAATTCATTCACTTTGGCGGTCGGGGGAGTCTCTGCCAATACTCAGACTTTGGCGACAAGCGGGGTGGACGCCAGTAGTGACCGGATAACACTGGCCGGGCATAGTTTTGCAACTGGGGATGTCGTCACATACGACGCAAATGGAGGGGTAGCAATAGCCGGATTGTCCGACGCCACGGCTTACCACGTCATTCGTGTCGACGACAACACCTTCTCACTGGCGAGTTCGGCGTCAAACGCGTCGGGTGGCACAGCAATTGATCTAACGGGCACTGGAAATAATACGCAGACGTTTACGAACGAGTCAATTGGATCGACATCAACGGTAGCGACGTCTAGCGTAACCACAAGCACCCCTACCGTTGCGACCACAGCGGTCTCTACCACTAATGACACGATTACCCTGAGTAGCCACGGCTATTCTACCGGTGACGTTGTGAAGTATAGCGCGGCGTCTGGAACAGCTATCGGAGGTTTGACGGACGGCCTAGAGTATTTCGTAATTAGTGTTGATACCAATACGCTTAAATTAGCTACTACATCTGCCAATGCGACCGCCGGAACGCAAGTTGACCTCACTGGAACAGGTAATAATGCACAAACCTTGACCGGGAGTGCCGATGACTCGGTGACGATAAATAGCCACGGCTACGTTACTGGGGACAAAGTTCTTTACAGTGCCGCGGGTGGCACGGTTCTCGGCGGGTTAACGGATGCGACTGTTTACAGCGTGATTCGTGTCGACGAAAATTCTTTTAAATTAGCCACGACATCGGCCAACGCCGCGTCCGGAATTAACATTGATCTAACCGGGACGGGCAACGGGTCGCAGACCTTTAGAGGCCCAGCAAACTCGCTTTTAGGTACCTCTGCGGTGTCAACGATAAACGACACTTTAACAATGACAGCCCACAGCTATTCGACTGGCGATGTGATTACTTATAACGCAAACGGTGGCACCGCCATTGGAGGACTGGCCGACGCGACCTCATATCACGTCATTCGCGTCGATGCGGATACTATAAAGCTAGCGACGTCTTCCGCGAATGCGACGGCCGGAACGTCTATTGATCTCACTGGGACTGGAAACAGCGCCCAGAGCTTTTTTGGACGCGTTGGCTTGTCTTTTGGTGATAGCCTCAGCACGGCCAGCGATGCCGCGCTTACCGTTGACGGCGTCAACATAACTCGAACGACAAACTCTGTCGCTGATGTCATACCCGGCATTACTCTGGATCTAATTGCTCCTACGTCGAGTACTGCTTCCCTCACGATATCCCAAAGCACAGCAGAGGCTGACGTCCGTATTCGGGCTTTAGTTGATGCGTATAACTCATCCAAGTCTGTTTTTGATGACCTGGGTACGGTAGGTGGCACCAACACTAATTCGGGAGTACTTGCAAGCTCCGGGACACTCAGGTTCGTTCAGGACCGAATTGCACGTTTGTTTACCGCGGCATCCTCTACGGCCACCACCGACCTGACATATTTAAACGATATTGGTGTCACTTTTAATCGGTATGGAAGCCTGATCGTCGACGATACGCGTCTGAGTTCTGCGCTTTCCAGCAACTACAGTGATGTCGTGTCGATTTTTTCGGCGGACACGAATAATCAATCTAATTTTGGAACCGCCTCCCGCGGATTGGCTGGTGATGCGCTTAAAACTATCAGCGACCTAGTGGCCAGGGACGGGCCAATCATGACCACCACTACTAATCTGGAGAGCAGAGCTAAAGATTACACTGAGGATTTGGCCGAGCTAGATCGCAGAATGGAAGCCATCCAGGCTCGCTACGTGGCTCAATTCTCTGCGATGAACGCGATAATTGATCAGATCAATAGCACCAAAGACTACCTCAAAGATGCACTCGCAGGTTTGCCTTTCACAAACAGAGACAAATAAATTTTTAAAGTTGTTACCCTTAAAACCGATTAGTTACATACTAAGACAACTGCATAATTTGCAGACCAGGTTTGAACAGGTTAATTGGTGATTACCATGGGTACAGAAGTTAAACTTACAGGAGAATTAGCCGCGTCGACAATTGCGTCGAGTCCTCAACAAGCTAATTTGAAGAAAATAAGTATGGCCGAGGCCCCAGAGGTGAAGCAGACAGCTGAGGTGAAGGCCGCGGCGGATGTGGAAAATAGAACCCGTGATGTCGCTAAAGTTAAAGAGACAGCTAAACTGGCCTCGGAGAAAAGTTTTTCGGTTGAACAGATGAAAGAATTCGTCGAAAAACTAAAGGCGGCTTTGCCAGACAAAGAGGTCTCCCTAAAGTTTAGAGTGGATGAAGTTTTAAACCGGCCGGTTGTATCGGTTATCGATTCTAAATCCGGAGAAGTCGTCAGGCAGTTACCCAGCGATGAGGTAGTGAGAGCCGTACATAATATTGAGATCATGCGCGGAATTTTATTCGACAGAAGGTCCTGAAGAGTCCGCGCGGGTGGTTGTACCTTGATGGTTGGGGGCTTCGGGTCACCTAGACCAATCATCGCAACTTAATGCCTAGGCCCCTGGTAATCCGGTAACACGGATTTCTGATAGCCTTCTAAAATTTGGCTAAATGTGAACAATTGAGTCTCACCAAGGAAATCTACAAAGTTTCTTTGAAGGTGGTCGGCCAGTGCAGTCGGTAGCTTCAGTTCGGCTTGGGGTTCCACCCGAGATAGCAGGCCCGTTAACTCGAAGAGTTGATCTGAATTCAGCCGTTCCATTGCTGATCTTGATCCTCGCTCACGAGCAGCCTTGAGGCTCTCGATCACGCCGTCTACCGCGCGATACTCCTTATTCTCAACACACGCTGTTTCGAGAACATTCAATATTCTATTGATGCTTTGATGAACTCCTAATGTGTCATAAAAGGTTGGATTTGAGATGATTTTTTGTGACCTAGAGCTCGAGGGTCGGGACATCTGAAGCATACTCTCGTATGAGATCCAAAATGATTCCTCGTTCTCTTTAAATAGTTCCATAGGAAGAATAACGACCTCGGCCTCATTCTGTTCCCAGAATGCTACCAGGGCTCTGAGATCTAAATTTTTTTCTATCGATACACTGAAATCATCCAGATATTTGTCACGGCTCAGAAACCCGCCCTCTTTGAGTGACTGGGCGTAGGCCGAGCGAATCCAATCGATCGGATTTCTCACCATGATGAGAACCTTATCGGCAAGTGGCCCAAACATGGTGGCCAATAGCTTCTGGCGTTTAGGGATATGTTCTGACAAGTCTGGCATATGACTAAACCAGCTGGAGGCTAGGCCTTCTCCACTCATGACCTGCAGCTCATCCGTGGTTGAAAAACCGAAGGGTGGGGGAGAGCTCTGCAATTTAGCAATTAATCCATCGATATTATTTCTGTGCTCATCAAAAAATAAATCAGTCTTGGTGGTCATACCTTGAGGATCGATGGCCACGTAGTTATCGGAATTTGTCCAATGGAGCTGAAGGGTTGATGACATAGATTTCGCGAGGCCTATATGAATAAGTTTTGTAGGAGTTTTCATTAGCTGATGTTTCCAATGGTTGTCGGAGTGAAATCCTGATTGATCTGGGCTCCGTATTTTCGTTCCTTGTTAAACCCGGCCGTTTAGAACGGCAAGGCAGGAAAATTTGCTAGTTGGCATTTGGCTATGTGCGTTTAGTGACCATGTTCGATTAGCCAATAAATAAAGCTATGTTTGCGCTTTTGATAATCGTGTCGGCGAGTATGGCCTTGTTGTGTCCCTCAAAAACTGCGACTAACGCATTCTTCATCCCGCGAATCTAGATAATAATCCAGACTCTATATCCAATATTGCCACATCGTGACCACATTTTGCCGGATCACGGCCCCGCCTCGCCGAGAATAGTATAAATCGGCTAAAGCTTTCCGGAACGTTGCCGATAATCTATTCAACGGCGGCAACTGCATGCCGAAGTGTTTAACTGGAAAAAAGGGGCGCAATCATGGCACTCGTAGTAAATACAAACGTACCGTCAATGACATCTCAACGTTATTTGATGGAATCCCGCCGGGAGATGGAGACTTCGATGGAACGTCTTTCTTCAGGCAAAAGAATCAACAGCGCTGCTGATGATGCAGCGGGCTCTGCCATCGCGGGCCGCATGGATACCCAGATCAAAGGGTTGAGCATGGCGATCCGAAATGCGAACGACGGGATTTCACTGACACAGACCGCCGAAGGCGCCATGGATGAAGTTACAGACATGCTCCAGCGGATGCGGGAGTTGTCGCTCCAATCGGTTCATGGCGTGAATAATGATTCAGACCGTGCTGCCCTAGATGCCGAGGTTCAGGCACTAAAAGCTGAAATCGACCGAATCGCGGAGACAACAACCTTTAACAATCAAAAGATCCTGAACGGGACATATGATAATTTATTCCAAATCGGTAAAGACGCTGGCGACACGCTCAAGATTTCGATCGGCAACGTCGGCACATCCGCTCTCGGCCTTGCGGCAGGGGTAGGGACAGTAGCAGACCCAACAAATACTCTAATCAGCGGACGGGTGACCGAGCTCACTGGTGTATCGTTCTCCACCGGCGATATTGTAATTAACGGCGCGGCGGTTGACGGGTTAGCGACCGCTGATGATATTTCGGACCTTGCATCTAAGATTACATCTTCAGTAGATAACGTAACTGCAACTGGATTTAATACGGTTGTAGCGAAGTCAGCAGGCGATGGAGTCGTAACCGCGGGCCAAGTGGCGATCAAAATCAACTCGATCGGCGCTGTTGGTGATGCGGACTACCAAGTCGCCCGCGAGGTACAAATTGATGCCTCGGCCTCAATGAGCGAGCTAGTAGCGAACATCAACAAAGCGTTTATTGACGGCGAAGTCACAGCATCTGTGAACGGTGACGGCAAGTTGGTCCTTTCAAATAACACGGGTTCAACAATTTCCATTGCGGACGAGTCGGGAACAGACGCGGCATACGATGGCGGTACCGGCTTTCTTGTCGACACCGACGCGGTTACTGCGACAGTCTCATACGCAGCAAGTACCGTCAGCACCGGATTTCTCAAGCTGACATCGAGTGATGAGACTAGCATTTCGATCGATATTGGAAATAGCCAGCTCTCCTCTCCAGGAGCCGTTACAGACCTAAATAATCTTGGTTTTCAGCGGATCATAGAAGACCCGGCGGGTAGTCCATATCAATTGATCGGCGCCGAGTTGACTACGGATGGCTTTACAGCTGGCGCAACAATCGGACGTTCTTCTACGACCTTACAGGCCGACGTAACGATCAATGGCGTAGAGATTTATGATGCGACGTTATCAGCGAACAGTACGACCTTCCAAGGTAAGTTGGACCTGATCAACGCATTCTCTGACGAGACGGACGTAGTTGCCTCGGCTTACTACGAGAAGTCTTTCGATATGAGCAACATGCGCTTCGTCGCGACTCGTAATGTAGCGGTTAACGGAACAAACGTTGCATATGGCGCAGACCTTGCGACTTTCGCCACCAACTTGAATAGCGCCACCGCGACGACTGGGCTCACGGCAACCGTGTCAGGTACCAACCTGATTCTGTCTGGTGAAGGCGTTCAGAATGTCACCTTGACCGATCAGGACTTCGCGCTCAGTGATACTGTCCAGGTCCGTGACGCACGACCATCTGAAGATACCGGCGAGATGTCGGTGTTCTTGAGCATTGGTACCGCGGACGTAACTGCCGGCCGTACCTTCAAGCTGGATATCTCATCTACAACTGACGGTGTAATTCATTCGACCGCCACAGCGGCGTCATACACCTACACCGTGTTAGCAAACGAGAGCGCGGCTGACGTAGCCAGCGCGTTCAGGGACCTGATACACACCAATATAATCGCAAATGGTTCAATCGATACAGCTGATTACGGGAACTTGGTCAGTGCATCTGCGGCACAGCTTGCGTTCTTCACGCCAGCACACGTGGGCTCAGCGACAATTACCTTGTCGGTGGTGCAGGTAACCGCGGAGTTCCAGGCGTTCAGTGGAGATGTTGCAGGTATCGCATCAATCCGGTTGTCGGCATCCAATAACGCGCCTATCTCGATAGAGCTTGGTGAGGCGTCGACAGAAAAGCATCATGGTCTCAAAGAGATGAACGTAGGGGACTCTACTTGGGATGCAAACGCGGCGACCAACGTTGTGGGGACAACGACAGCCAATACTGTGGCGGGAATGAGTGTGGCCAGTAGCGCTGCGGCTCAGAGCGCAATCACCGCCCTGGATGCAGCTCTGCAGCAAATCTCTGACGCACGGTCTAGCCTTGGTGCGACAGAGAACCGTCTGACACACACAGTCGATAACCTATCGAATGTTGTAGAAAATACGGCGGCCTCGCAAAGCCGGATCCTGGACGCTGATTTTGCGGTCGAGGCTGCGCAGCTTGCCAGAGCACAGGTGCTTCAGCAGGCCGGCACAGCCATGCTGGCCCAGGCCAACGCTGCACCACAAAACGTGTTATCGCTCTTGGGTTAAACCAAAAGCCATAAACTTTGATACTATTGGGGACCTTCGGGTCCCCATTTTTTTTGAGATGAAACGTGACAAAAATAGATCTTATCGCGCGAGCCAAGTCTCAGCTGGCTGACAAAAAATATTTGGCGTTGAAAAAGACGATCGCGCAGTTAAAGGACGCATCGCCTAAGGCGGCGATAGAATTTGGCCTGATGTCTGATTTTCAGCAGGGCCGTGTTTCTGGTCTCGAAGAGCGATTAGACAAGTACCTTGCCGATTTTGATGAAGTACCCTACGACAACTTAGTCGCCGCCGCTAAGATGAAGTGCGATAAAGAGAAATTTGCTGAGGCTATCGCGTATTGCCATCGAGCAATTGATCAATCAGACCAACTACCCGAAGCGCCCGAAATGCTATATGCCTGCTACCAGAATATGGGTAAGGGCGAGGAGGCTAGAAAGGTTGTTGATGCACTTATCGCGAAGATTGGTCCACTTCAGAGGTATCTTGAGTGGCAAATCATTACATACGCGTCGCTTCCTCTCCCCGAAGTGGTGGTGAAGGCTTGGGAGGCAATACAGCAGAACTATTCGATTGACGATACGGTCGAGAAGGCTGGCGTTTTTGCTGGGCTTATTCGGTCGTATGCGCTACTCGGTCGCGTCGAAGAAGCTGAGGCACTCATATCAAGTGACATCATCAGTGGCACGGATCGAGAACATCCCCAGGTGCGGTTGGCGCAGTGTGAAGTATTGCGGTGGAAGGGAGATATCCAAAAGTGGGCGAACGAGATGGTCCGACTTGCTGATGACCACCCAGAAAACATCGAGGCCCACTGGAATAGTGCCCTGGCTCTTCTTTCCGCGGGGAGGATCGCCGAGGGCTGGGAGCGATACGAAATAAGGTGGCAGTGGGAGGGTTTCCCGAGCCCGAAGAGAAAATTCCATGTGCCGACTTGGTCTGGTGAGGACTTGGATGGAAAGTCGATACTGATCTGGGCGGAGCAGGGGGTCGGGGATCAGTTGATGTTCCTCAACACGCTCCCTGAACTTTTTGAGCTTGGACCTAGCGAGGTGATCATTGAGGTGGTGCCAAAATTGGTTAAGGTCGTCAGCGCCTGGTACCCCGAGGCGATAGTTCGAGAAAACGGCCCGCTAATAGTTAGCCCAGAAACGGATACCGACTACAGTACTATTGATTACGAAATCCCCTCGGGGTCGTTGCCGCTGCACTTTTTCTCCTCTGTGGCGCAGATTAAAAGTGCAAAAAGACGCTTCATTCAAGTCTCTGATAAGAAACGTGCGGCTATAACAGGCGAATTTGGTCGGAAATATAACAAGTTAGTCGGTCTAGCGTGGAGAAGCTCATTACTAACCACGTCTCGTCAATCTCTGTATCTAAACGTTACTGCGATGGTTAATCTAATCGAGAAAAGTCCAAGTGATGTGGGTTTTATCAGCCTTCAATATGGTTTAAGTGACGAGGAGCGTGACGCGTTGCTTGCGACGGGTAAAGTGCTAATCCCTACCGAAGATTTTTATGACGATGTTCACGCCAATGGAATGTATACGGGGTGTTGTGACTTAGCGGTTGCGACGGGTTCCGCAAATCTGATACTGGCGGGTATCTACGGGGTGCCTGCAATCGGTTGGGGTGATAAAGACTCTTGGGTGTTGATGGGTCAGGAACAGCATCCATGGTTTCCTAACATATACCAGATCATGTGTATGGCGAATTGGGATAAAGGTGCTGTGGTGCGCAAAATCTCTGAACGGTTAGCGCAGATCTATGCTATCTGGGGCCTCGCATAAAGTCGGGCCTAAGTCTATGATTCCTAGAACGGTTGGGCGTCTCGCTTGGTGCGTCGGCTAATCGGCCTTGGAGATCAGATCCCAACTGCATGCTGTCCCGGCGGATACATCGTCGTTGGTATGGGATCCTATGATTTGATCCAAGAATTTTGGTGCTAAACCGTAGCCCGGGCGAATACTCCTGACATCACTTTGTCTTATTTCGTGACCTTTTTTGAGATCGGTTGTGAAATAAAGTGATCGTCTGAACTTCGAGTTTTCTTTTTCACCTTCTTTTAAGTCATAGTTTATCTGACCCAGTGCTTCGTGGGCTATTTTTGTTTCTCGGCAAAGTTCCTCTAGGTCAGCTGGCTCGAGAGAAAAGCTGTCGTCTGGCCCGCCACCTTGTCGATTTAAGGTGAAATGTTTTTCTATTAACGCTGCGCCCAAACTCACCGAGGCAATAGCAGTAGTGTTGGAGATAGTGTGGTCGGAGAGCCCCACAACGACATCAAATGAATCTCTGATATCTGGAATGGTAGCTAGATTATAGTCGGAAGGAGTAGCGGGATATCCGCTGACGCAGTGTAAGATCGCGATCTCTGAGCAGCCCGCGCCTAGGGCGGCATCGATCGCTTCTCCGATCTCTTGCTTGTCTGCAATCCCGGTCGAGATAATCAGCGGCTTACCGGTCGAGGCTGCGTATTTAATTAACGGTAAGTCAACCGCCTCGAATGAGGCAATTTTGTAGGCAGGCGCGTCTAAACCCTCTAGAAAGTCTACTGCAGTAAAATCGAACGGTGAGCTAAATAGTATGACTCCGATCTCTTTAGCAAATTGAAATAGATGTGGCTGCCAGTCCCACGGCATGTATGCTGATCGGTAAAGATCATATAGCGTTTGACCTTTCCACAACCCGTCCGATATCTGGAATTCAGGTTTTGAACAGTTCATCGTTATAGTATCAGGAGTGTACGTCTGGATCTTGACCGCTGAGGCCCCGGCATTTTTTGCCTCGGCTATGAGTTTGTATGCATTCTCAATTTTACCATTATGATTGGCAGAGATTTCAGCAATGATGTACGGAGAATAAGACGGCCCGATTCTTGTGCCCGATATCTCAATTTCAGAATCGCTCATTTGTAATTCATCCACTTTGCCTTTGTAAGTATTAATATATTCAATGGTGTCGTTGACTCTATCCCACTCACGCCACTCCGCGCGTCTTTAGCGTAATCAAATCCAAGTCGACGATGTAACGCAAGACTCCGGTCGTTGGTTGGAAGTACCTCTCCAATGACGGAGGTTGCGTTTAAATTCGAGAACGCACAATCCATCGCAGATATTCCCAAGCGGTAGCCCGTGCCCTTGGCTGCCGACGGCACCTTGTAAAAGCCCCAGTTGAGTTGGTTTTTTGTAACCCGCTCAAAAGTTACTATTCCTTGAGCCTCACCATGATCTTGGCAGATATATAAGTATTTGTCGGGGTCGCTCTTGGTGTTTGACCACCATCTAAGATGATCATCTTTTGAGATCTCATTCGTATTCACCATCCAGCGTCTGATTTCTGGATTATTTCTCCATTCTAAAATTTGATTAACCATGCTTTCGGTCGGCTCCACAAGCTCTAGCAGTTTACGGCTTTCCATTTTTTAGACTCCGGCCTCAGACGATAAAAGCGCCTTAATCTCTGCGGTAACTCTTTGTCTTCCTCGGCCGTCAACGAACGCACTGAGTCTGTCGCTCAACGCCTTAAGACCGACAGGATTCTCTAAGCATGCATCCAAACATTTCCCTAGAGAGCTAGGTTGCTGTAACGAGAAATGCATGCACAATTGCTCTGCCAGAAGCCAGTTCAATATCGCGTCTTGATTTCCTGCTATCGACGTGACGATGCTCGGTAACCCCATGTAACAACTTTCAAGAATGGTACCGCCAGCGGCACTTATTGCTAGATCAGCGTTCAGCATGAGTTCCGCGATAGAGTCGGGATCTTGATAAAACGTGATTGTACGGTTGCCACAGAATTCTGTGATCAAAAGCTCTGGTTTTGAGATCGCGGGCCCTACGACAACGTCAAAAAACATGTGGTCGATGATTCTTTGTGGGATTGCCCGGAGGGCCTGTTGGATGAACGCGGCCGTATTGCCCCCGCCGAAGACCATCAGCACTCGTCGACATGCATTGTTCTTTAGTTTTCGCGATACGCTTTCGTCCCTTCTAGAAGAGAACTCTTGACGAAGAAGGGCGTATTTTGGCCCAGCGAGGATTACGGCCGACACGGCGGCCAACCCCAAATAATCAGAAGCATTACGATTAAAGTTAGGGTTTATGATCATATCGCAGTCGAATTGTCTGCTGGCCAGATCATCGACAGTTATAACGCGACTAAACATTGGTCGCACTGCAACTTCCCACTCTTTATCTATGTCGTAATGATCAACCAGTATCGTCGGCTTGGTGGGGCTATTGGTTTTTTCCTCAATCCATGGGAGCAGACTTCGTTCTGAGTGCAGGTTTTGACTTTCGATCTCGTGGCATATGAATCCACTTTTTTTAATTTTTTCATTACTGTTACCCGGTAGATCACGACATAGGAACTCGCAATCGAAGCCCTCGAGGGCCAGCGTTTGGGCAAGTGTCAGCGTTCTCATTAGGTGACCTATACCGATCTTTTCGGATGAATCACACCGGATGAATATTTTCTTACTGGACAATTAGTTTAGTCTCTTGAAGCCGTCATGACAGGTTGGTCCGTCCAGGAGTGTCCTCAGTTTTCCAGCGTCATTGTTAAGGTTGATCGTGTTGAATACGGAATCAAGCTGGTTAAAGTAACGATCCAACTCATCTGGCTTGTGTTCGATGCACGAATACACCGCATTTGAGGCTAAGATTTTCGATTTAAGCATTTCTTGCGTGATGAATGTTTTGAAAATCGCATTCTCTGTTTCAAAGCTGAAGTTTGCTAAGGCATCCAAGCCCCCGATGGCTATCTTCAGGTTATGTTTCTCGGCGAGCGCCCGCCATACCTCTTTTATCTGGCCGCCGATCGAAGAGATTGTCTCCCAGGATCTTGTTTTTTCCATCTCGGCAAGAGTAGCTAACGCAGCCGTGGGACCAATTCGTTCGGTCCAGAATGTGCTGCTAATAAAGCTGTTCTGCGCATATGACATCACTTCGGAGGAGCCTAAAACAGCCGTTATCGCGTATCCATTTCCGAGGGTTTTGCCTAGGATACAGATATCTGGATATACCCCAACGTTGAGATGGAGGCCGCCGAGGCTTTCCCGGAACCCGGAGGTACATTCATCAAAAATTAGTACGATTCCATTAGAGTCAGCTAATTCTCGGACCTTTTTTAAGAATTCGAGATCTGGCTCGGTACTTCTCTGCACCTCCATTTTGATTGTTCCAATTTGGAAGTTAGTGACCAGGTCTATAAGGTGATCGGTGTCTCCGTAGTTGAAAGGGTGCACAGTATTCCTCAAATTCTTTGGGACGCCACTAGTGCTTAGTCCGGGAAGAATATGACCGTCGAGATTGTCTGTTGCCCCAAGGTTGGCCGATAAATACCAATCATGCCACCCGTGATAACCACACACGGCCACATGATCTTTTCCAGACGCAGATCGAGCTATCCTAACGGAGATCGCGTTAGCCTCGCCGCCCGTCCTCGCTAGACGAGCCATTCCACTCCATGGATGTAACTCAACCAACCGTTCCGCTAAGAGAACTTCTTCTGGGCAATTAAGAGTAGAAAGATTACCTTTTTCCACCGTTTTTTGAACGGCCGCATCCACGGCTTCGTTTCCGTAACCTAATACGTTCGTTCCAACTCCCATCAGGCTCATATCGAGATATTCTGATCCGTCTAAATCCCAGACGTGACAGCCTTTTGCTTTATCAAAATAACTGGGCCATTGATCGGGCAAGAACATTTCAGATCGTTTTGATAGCAACATGTTGCCGCCAGGAATGACCTTTTTCGCCCGTTGCCATAGCTTTTGACCAGAATTAATTCCGGCGCCAAAATTGCGAGATAGATGTCGATTTTCCCAAGTATTTCCGTCTTTAGCATGAAGGAGAGCGATATCTTCTGCCGTAAACGTCTGATCTAGTTTGAATTGGTTGATTAGTCGCTCTAGAGTCGATAAATCTTCCCGTGTATCGACCGTGATTCTGATTGATGACCAGTCACGAGGCGCGCGAACGTTACCTACTTTAAATAAGGAACTTTCACGCATTGCTAGAGTTACGTGTTCCCGCTCATCCGCTTTCTCTGCTATTGAATTTACTTGATAGAGCGTTTTAGCAGAAAAGACTTCGACGTCCATCCCATCAGGAAAGGTCGCTGGTGCTACGTTGCAGCAGTAGTCGAGGTTCTGAGAGTAAAATTTATCTATACATTTATCGATTACGTCAGGGTCGATGAACGGACAGTCCGCAGTGATTCGAATCATTGTAGACGGCGAAAACTTGTCGGCGACCTCGACGAATCTACCTAGGACGTCCGATTCAGACCCCCTCAAGTATGTAATTCCGAGCTCTTTTAAAGCCTTTTCGAGCCGATCATCGCCTGCATTTCGCGGGATCGCAACGACAATGTCATCTACATTTTTCGATCGCTTTACACGTTCGATGACCCACGTAATCACATTGGCGTGTCCGAGTTGTGCCAGCACCTTGCCAGGAAAGCGTGAAGAACCCATGCGAGCCTGAATTACTGCTAAGTTCTTCATATAGGGCGCGGCCAGAAAGTAGGATTAATAACGCGTTCATCACTTAATTCAGACGGAGGTAGTGGAAGGCCAGAATCGGCCTCTTGAAGGTAGGCCAGTGTTCTAGTAAGTTCTTGCTTTGAACGAACACCAATCACAGCTCCAGAAATATGTGGGAAACGCCTGATTATCTCAAAACAGGCGCGCGGAATATCATCGTTAAAGTAATCTTTGGCCCAGCATTGCACCGCATCCCACTGCTTTTGCCACTGTCTAAAAAAAACTGGTAACTCGTTCGGTCGCCTCAGTAATAAGCCCTGAAGGTAGATGGATCTAGCATGGAATTCGATATTTTGCTCTACCGCAAGAGTAGATATTTCAGGGGAGCAAAAAGTTCGATCTAACAAGTTTGCCGGGGCTTGAATGATATCCGGTTTCATATAGCGAAGAGCGAGCTCCATCTGCTCAAGGTTATACACAGAGACCCCAATTTTTGATGCAATTCCTTGCGATTTAATCTCGATCAGCGCTTCGACTACGGCTTGGGCATTGGGCTGTTTGAGTTGGTTTGGGTCATGAAGTAATAGCCCATACAGATTTTGAGCGGCAAGATTAGACAAGCTCTCTTGACATACCTTGGATATGAATAGTGTCGGCTCTCGGTCAAGGGGTATCGAAGGAATTTTTGTTATGTACCTTGCTGTATCTGGCGCAAGTCGCCCTAAAATTTTTTCAGATGATCCATATGCGGGTGCTGTATCTATAAGTGTCTGCCCAGCGTCAAAGAACGTCTCTATTATCTGCTCTATAGCAGATCCGGTAGGGCAGCTCTCGTTTAGAAAGCCATAGCTGGAAGTAAAATTTGCCGTTCCCAGGACGAGATTCTTCATAACCTTTCCGCAGCCTTTTTAACTTGGCCCGCTATGAAATGGATCTGTTCTTCAGTTAAGTTCACGTGGAGTGGAAGGGTTAGGCAAGACTTGTAGTACTCTTCGGCTCCAGCATATTCGTGTTGACGTGCCGCTTGGTAATATGAATGCCGGTATAGGGGGATATAGTGAACCTGAGTTCTTATTCCAACTGAAGCGAGTATGTTAACTAAGGTTTCTTTCTGGTCGAGTGTCTTGATTAACGGAGACCTGATGATGTAGAGATGTCGAGAAGAGACTGTGTTGTTTTCGACTCTCTGCCCGAGTATTTTGTCGTCGTCAAATAATTGGTCATATAGTGACGCTAACGCGTTACGCGTTTTGATAAAGCGACTGAGTTTTTCTAGTTGTGATAGGCCTAGTGCGCAGTTGAGTTCGGGAAGCCGGTAGTTGAAACCGAGCTCGGTTTGATCATATTCCCACGAGTATCTCTGGCCGGATCTTTTAATTCCGTGACTGCTGAGCTTTCTTATTTGATTAATCAGGCCGGAGCGATGGGACACCACCGCACCCCCCTCTCCCGTTGTGATCATTTTTACCGGGTGAAAACTGAAGATCGTGGCCTCCGTTTGGGCGAAGGAACCGATGGGCCTCTCAAAGTACCGAGCCCCCAATGCATGGGATGCATCTTCAATTATTTTTATACTGTAGCGCAGACACAATTGAAAGATGCGATCCAGATCGCAGGGCGTCCCAGCCATATGAACGATGAAAAGATAATCAGGTAACCGCCCGCTTGCTTCCGCCGAGATGAGTTGATCTTCTAGCGAAGCGCAACAGATATTAGATGTAGACGGATCTACATCTATGAACTCGACTTTGGATCCGCAAAATCGTGCCGCGTTTGCTGTAGACACAAAAGTAATTGCTGGCACCCAGACAAGTGTATTGGAATCAAAACCCA
>ERZ807291.5566-NODE-5566-length-15716-cov-6.089522_pt1 | contig 15716 bp, 9 predicted proteins | sample MGYA00521257_ERZ807291 | MGnify/ENA primary metagenome ERZ807291 (study PRJEB31413, sample SAMN03169783) | marine metagenome | biome: Marine; feature: Water; material: Subsurface seawater | place: North Sea | collected 2011-04-28 | depth 1 m m ...
CACCACCTTCAAGTGAAGTTTCAACACCACGAACCTCAATTGGTAGGAATGTTTCTTCAGTTATTAGTTCAAATGAGGCGGTTTCTTTATCTTCGTCCGACCGCTTTCGTCCTTCTATTTCAGCTACATCTAATATTTTAACGAAGCCTATGCCCGCCCAAAGGGCTAATGGTTCTCAAATCAGTAAACTTGAATCTCAACTTGCTGCATCAAAAAATATCCAAACTGAACTCTCCGAAGATACTGCCCAGATGCAAATTGAATTAAGACGCGCATACCGTGATATTGTCTCTTTGAAAAATAATTTGGATGAGTCTCAACAAATGGTTTCTTCTCTTGAGAGAACAAAGAGTGCACTTCAAAATGGCACCTTGTCGGGGCAGGGGGTGTCGGCGAAATCCATCAGTGACCAAATTAATCGTTTAGAGCGTGAACTTGAAAATGCACGATCTGACCTCAGGCAATCGAGACAATCTTTATTGATGGAACAAGAAAGATCGAATTCGTACATCCGATCAATAACTACAGAATTGGAAAGAACACGGCGGGAACTTGATTTAGCACGCTCGACAGTTGCAAATGCCGGTGTAGACTCGGCTAGATTAATGGCATTGGAAAGAGAGCTTTCTCAGACTAAAAACGCACTTAGGATGGCACAGTCTGCTCCTGTAGAGGCCTCTTCCCGTGACTTTCTTGACTTACAGGACGAGCTTAGGAAATCTCTCGGGGAGATTGCTCGAATGCAAGTAGAGCTTGGGGAGAAAAAAGATTTAGAGAATCAATTACTTCAACTTAAAAGCTCCCTGGAAGATGCCTCTGATTCGCCTACGCGATCTGCCAGCCCAGCTTATGTGAACAAATTATTATTAGATTTAAACGCAGCTAAAAAAGAAGTAATGAAAGCGAAAGAGGGAAATCGGTTAGAAAGAAACTCTTTAGCCGAGAAAGTTCAAGAACTAGAAGATCAATTGAAGTCTTCTAACCTTGAACTGGTGAAAACAAAAAATCAATTTGATGATACTCAAAAGCAAATGGCCAAGCGTGAGTTTGATTTTGCCAACACGATTCAATCTTTAGAAGAAGACGCTCAAATGGCACAGGAAGCTCTTAGAGAGGCGTCCTTGGGCAAATTGCCAGCTATTCCTTTCGTCAACGAAATGGAACAAAATTTAGAAGATTCAGAAACTCGCATACAAGAATTGTCAGCCAGGTTTGAATCAGAGCAATCTCGCGCTACCGATGTAATTGATGGATTGAAAATAGAGCTTGATAATGCTGTCCTTCGTCAGAAAAGAGCTTTGGAGCAGTTATCTAGAAGAGAATTAGAGCTGAAAGGCAAAGATGAGGAGTTGAATTTAGTTTTAGATGAAAAACAAAACCTCAAAGAAGAACTTGAAGTAGTAAAGGTTATTGCGGGACAATTGCAGGATCTTAATCAAGTTTTAGAAGAAACTAAAAGTGCGCAAAATAAAAACAATATCAACACGGATGAGGTAGTATTATCTTTGCGTGATGAACTGAATAAAGTAAAAGTAGAGCTTGTCTTCGAACGCGAAGAAAATGAAAAAACACAAGCTGAGGATGCTTTACAGATTGCTAACTTGGAGGAGCAACTCGTGGGAACGCATAACAAGTTACTTTCTGAGCAAGAAAATCTAGTCAATCAAACAGACGAATCTCAAGACTTAGTTTTAGATCTTAAATCTGAACTTGATAAAGCGAGGGAGGAAATTGCGAGAATGAAAAATGCAGGTTTGGGGGAGTCAGTAGAGACAAGGCAAGCAGTTTCTCAACTACAAGAAGCCCTTGGTACCATTCGCATTTTAAAAGAAAGCTTAGAGGAAGCCGAATCATATAATTTAGAAGTAGATAATTTACGAGCTGAGTTGGCTGATGCGATGTCCACTCAAATAAACACAATTCAATCGACTGAAGCTGATAAGGGAAAACTTGTAGGGCAAATTTCTGATTTGGAAGCAGAACTCATGATTATGCGTGAGGAGGGCAAAGGTGCGTCTTTAGAACGGAAGAAGATGGTTGCTCAATTAAACAAAGATCTTAAGAGCTCTCAGGAAGAAATTTCCAAGCTTCAAAAAAGAGTGGAAAATTCAGACGATTCAAGCATTACTGCGGTTGTTGCCGTTGAAGAGGAGTTACTTGAAGCTAATGCACAAAATGCGGAACTTCGAGGTCAGCTTGAATCTATGCAGGATGAAAAGTCCAGAACTATAGATCTACTTGAAAAAGAACTGGCAAGTGCGGTTTCTCAATTAGATAAATTAGATCAAGCAGGTTCGGACGATATTGAGGAATTACGAAAGGCAAATGTCGAGTTGGCTGATAAATTAAAAAGTGTAGATGAAAGAAACTTTAAGGAACTTACGTTAGTAGAAACTGAACTCGCGATAGCTTTGGAAGAAAAAGAAAACGCTGTATCGGATAGTCAGAAGTTACTGACCAAGTTGCAAAACTTGCAAGATGATGATTCTTCCGATCTTAACAATGCTCCTCAGGAATATGTTCAGAAGATAGATCAACTTGAGGAGCAGTTGAAAGAAGCGTCTGCTCGAATTGAAGAATTGGCCAATGTTGAAAAAAGAGCTGGACAAGATCCTGTCTCCGATAATTCGGAGGAATTTAAGGGATTGGATAATGAGGCTTTAATGTCCTTGGAGGGAGAGCTTGCAGGTGCTCTTGAAAAATTAGATATCGCGAACAATAAAATCGTTACTTTAATCACAGAAAAAGAAATGTTAGCAGATGAATTAGTCGCACAGTCAGGCACTTCTGGAGGTGAAAACGAAATGAAGATTAAATCATTACAAGAAAAGTTGACCACTTCCTTGATGCGACTTGCCGAGTTGGAGAATGGACTAAAGGAGGATAATCCTGATCAAGATTTGTTAAATGGTGAAGCAATGCAAAAACTTGAATCCCAATTAGCTTTATCTGAAGTAACTGTGGTTGATCTTCAAGAAAAATTAGCAGAAGAGCGAGAGGAACGAGAAAAACTTCTATCTGATTTCAAAACTGCTAGTGAACAAATCGCAATGTTAGAAAATGCGAAAGATGACCCGCAATCAAAAACTGATGAACCGAGCGACATTGTCGGCCCTGAGTCGATTCAACTTTTAGAGGAGCAACTTGTGTCCTCTCAACTTGAAGTCGAGTCCCTTAGGCAGCAAAACGAATTAGAGGAACAGGGACGAGTCGCACTTGAACAGCGTTTGGAAAAAGCAATAGCTTTAATTTCTCAGTCTAAAGTAAAACCTAGTGTTATTCCAGATGTCATTCCTTCTGAAGTTGCAGGTTTAAAAGATGAAATTGCTACTAAGGATCAAAATATTAATAATCTGAAAGAACAGCTTGGAAAAGCGATCGAAGAACTAGCATTAAAAGAATCTGAGCTTGAAATTATACAAGCTACATCTCCAGTTCGTGAAGAACCAACACCTGAATCCAACGCAGAAGTAGATGCATTGAATCAAGAAGTTGCTGATTTAAAAAGTGCGTTACAAGAGGCTAAAAGCGATGTAAGCCAACCCAAACCAGATGATGCGGTAGTTGCCGCGCTACGAGAACAATTACAGAATGCAGTAGCCGAAGCACTTGAAATGGAAGCGGAACTCGAAGAGACGAGGAAAAGAATGAACGAAATTGAGAAGAATTTAGCTGACTCAAAATCTGACCAATTTGAAGAACTCATTCAGAAAGCAAAAGGTGCAGAAGCAGCTGCATTTGATAAAATCAAAAACTTGACTGCAGCATTGCGTAAATCAGAAGAGTTAAGAAAAGAGACAGAAGGACTCCTCGACGAAGCCAAGAATCAACAGCCTGCTCCAATTGATATTACAAATGATCCTAGGTATCAAGAGCTTCAAATCGAAATTGCTTCACTTAAGCAAGAACTAGTCGAACAACCCGTGGTTGATTCAACTGAAAGCGTTGCAAAAAAAGAAGAACTACTCGGGTTACAGGATGACATGCGTTTGCTTCAAGAGGATTTGCTTAATGCTAGAAATTTAGAGGATCCAAAGGTGACCGAATTACAAAATAAACTAGATATGAGCAGAGATGATGCTCTAAAATTAAATATCGAATTTAAAAATGCTATGGAAGAATTTGGTCGGATAAAAGACCAAGTTACTTCTCTTGAAAATGAAAATGCGAAGCTTAGGGATATTTCGCTTACGACCGCTAAAAGCCAGGCAGATCAGAAAAATAGTTCGCTCCAAAATCGTATTAATAGCCTTAGCAATGAAAATTCCCAGCTTTCTGTGGAGTTAGGAGTAAAAGAAAACCGGCTAGCTGAATTACGTGAAATGCTTGCACAGGCACAAGCAGGAATACCAGGCTTAACAGCAGATAGTGCTGCCTTAAAAGCTCAGATTATCAGACTGGAAGGAAATCTTCAAAGTGCACAGGATAAAAATTCACAATCCAAGTACGATACCGATGCAGTTAAACAGCAACTTGCCTTTGCTGAGGAACGTGCAAATGGGCTCGAGGAGCAATTGAGAAATACACAGTCTCAATTAAGAAATATTCCATCAAGAATACCAAGTCTTTCTACGCCCGCTCCAATTCCTACTATTCCATCAACACCTTCATTTTCGAATGAGCAAATAGCGGAGTTAAATAATTTAAGGATTCAAAATCAAAAACTTCAATCACAACTTGTATCAATGACTAATCGCCCTGATGCAGACCGAGCTATGCTTGATCAGAAAATTAGGGACTTAAACCAGCGTAATATGTCTGCACAAGTTCAACTAGATCAAGAACGCTCTCAAGTTACCAATCTGAAGAAGGAACTTGCGGATGCCCGAAACATTAAGCAGGAGATTTTAGATCGTGGTCGTTCTTCGGCAATGAAAGTCGAATTGCTTAATGATGAATTGGCTAGTTCGCGTAATCGTATGAAGTCGCTAGAGAAAGCTTTGATTGGTGCACGTGAAGCTATACGAGTATTAAGGCAAGGCGGCAATTCATCAAATTCAATTCAAGTATCGATGCCTTTGTCCGAAAACAATGATTTACCAAGCCCAGGAAATGTTCCTTTCGCCCCCATTTCTAGGTCATCACGTACTCCTAATCTTCAAAAAGCTTCCCCGCTCACTCCGTTTAATCAAACTCAATCTCCTGTGACCCTACCCAGGTCTTCTAGTGCTGGGGTACAAAATATTCCTGAAGGCGATGCGATGTTAAATTTAAAGGTGGAGGTACAGTTCTTGAATAACCGGAACCGTCCTGCTGGCTTTACAGAATTTTTCTTAGTTGATCGTGATCTTGATCAGATTATGGCCGGAGCAGGTATTCGATTGCCAGGAAATGAAGGTATTGGTTCCTACGCTGAATATTGGGCAAGGTCAATTCAGAGAGGCTATCGTTTCCCTGGTGCAGCCGCATCCATCCGAAATGCTCTTGCTAATCAAAGTATGCTGAGGATTAAGACCAATTCCCTAGGGGAAGCAAACATTGAGAATGTTAAAGCAGGAAAGTACTTTCTTGTTGGTGCATCGACTCTTGGACAAGTTGGTATCGTCTGGTCCAAGAATGTAGATTTGAGTAACGGGAATAATCAAGTCAGTTTAAACTTGAGAGATGCGGCTTGGGCTGAATAGCCCTCAAATTCTTGTTGGCTTATTCTCCAAGTATGATTTTTCGATTTAATTTTAAAATTAAACTTTATACATCTCGCTGTATAATCTTATTTTAGTTATCGACTTATGTATGATTCAGAAGAGTTAGCTCAGCTTTCTTCCAGGAGAATTTGATAACTTAGACAATAAAGTTAATGGTTTGGATAGAGTCTCTTCTCAAGCATTGATAATCGTACATTTATAAAATGTACTAAAATACCAAAACACTCAAAACGGAATTATAAGTTGTTACTCTTTGAACTGCTTGAGGATCCTTAGATATCTTGCAGATTCTAGATCGCCTTTTAGTTTAGCCATCTCGAAATAAGAAGTGGCTTTTTTGTAGTCGATAGATACACCTTGACCTAAGAAATAAAGAATACCTAGGTACCGATTGGCTTGTACATTATCTTCAGAGGAAGCTTTTTCAAAATAAAATTTTGCGTCAATAAATTTACTACTTTTATAATTTTCCAAACCTAGATTAAGTAAAGAAGATGCTTTATCAGCTGGTTCATCAAAGACCGTAGGATCAAATAATTCTTCTTCCTGATAAACCTGTTCAGCCATGCTTTTAATTTTATTGGACTGGTTTGACGCAACGATTGTTTTATTTTTATCGTTCAGATCATCGGATATAGATTGGGTGATATTTTGTCTCAAGCTGGATTGTTGACTCGGGACTTTATACGAAGCTGGCGCAGATGCTGATCTGGCGAGTAGGTTCTCATATCTGCGCAGCTGTAAGGCTGCATCTGCAGAACCTTTTTTGGAAGCTCTTCTTAGCCATTGTATTGCAAGCGGTAGGTTTTTCGATATGCCGTCTCCCTGTGCAAGTTTCATCCCTAAAACTAATTGTGCCATGGCCAATTCTCTACTTGCAGCAGCATGGATCCATCTCATTGCTATTTCGTCATTCATGGGCAGCCCATCTCCTACGGAATAAGCCATGCCAAGGTAAAACATACCAAGAGGGACTTTTTCTTTAGATGCTTTTGAGCACCATTTGATCGCGAGAGCTGAATTTTTAGCGGTACCAATTCCTGTGAAATAGATCATTCCTAAGGTAGCTTGAGCAGCAGGAAAGCCCCCGACAGCAGCATCCTCCAGGTGGCGCAGAGCTTTGGGAATGTTAGACGGTGGGTTATCAATTTCCATCATTCCCAAACAGAATGAGGCGAGTGGATCTTTTTTATCACCAAGTTTTCTGAGATTTGTATGAAGGTAAGCTTCATCATAAAGGAATCTACCCTTAGATATATTTCCTTGCTCGAGCTCCAATGCAGCCAATGTGGCAAGACCAAGTGCCCCTTTTTTCTCTGCAGACATCTTAGCCCATCTTGCGGCTTCTTCTAAGTCAACTGTCATTCCTCTCTCACCATGTTTATGAAAAAGGGCAAGTACGCCTTGGAAATAGGCATCTCCATTGAAGGCTTTTTGTTGGATGGTAGCTAGGGTTTCTTTTAGGGGATCATACCCAAAAGTCTTGGAATGAAACAAAAGAGTAATCCAAATCGTTAGCACAAAGAAAGCGAACGATTTGTTTTGATAAAATTTGTACTTGGGCGAGTATATCTTCAAAACAATTAAATAGTAATCACGAAGTTGAAAATACTAAGCAAGTCAAAATATTTGTTCGACTCTAAAAAGAGGGGATTTTGGTATGTTTAAAGTATGTTCCAAATGTGATTTTGAATGGCATGAGAAAGATGGTGCAGAGTGTCCTGTATGTAAGAAATCTTTAGAACCTAATTATGGAAAGTTCGGAAGTAATCATTTGCTAAATTTGAATACCGAAACCAATAAACCATGGGTTCAAGCATTAGCGATTATTACTCTGATCGTGTTAGTTTCTTTGTGGATGGCAGCAGGCTAGATTTAATTTGCTGAAGAGGCCCCAGCATTTCCCTTGCTAGGTAGAAAAGGTGATTCAAATGCATCCTGAAAGCTATATCCTCCGTCAAAGTCTTCAAGAGAGTCATTATCCGTTCTTCCCAGTATTCCAAACTCGACGAGGTTAAAAACTATATTTCCAAAATCTCGACATTTTCTAATATTCCAATGATTCATCAGCGTCAAAGTCATGGGGCCAAAACGATCCAGGGCAAAATCTCTAATTCCTTCCAATAGTTCTTCCCCTGATACATGTCCTTTATTCTTCCTCGAGTCTTTCTCTAAGGATTTTAAGGTGTGATCTAATGCCTCACGAATGAAAAAATATGCACCTTTTGCATATCTTCCGTCTTTCTGGTGGATTTCTTTAACTACTTCGGGAAAATTCTTGTCGCTCATTTAAGGTTAGGGTACAGAACAAGTTGTAAGATTATTATTTCTACGATCAAACCTCAAATGCAATGAAAGTAAATTATTCTATAGTTAAAGGGCGTGCTTCGCCTTATTGCATAACATGGGTTTATCGTAAAAAAAGGCATAGAAAATATTTCCGCAGTCGACTTGATGCACTGCGTTTCCGAAATGATAAAGAACAGGAACTTGGAGTCGCCCAAAGAGAAGGTATTGAAAATGAACTTTTATTTTGGTTATTGGGAGATGTAAATGACAAGTTGCAGAGCATCGATGAAAGAATAAAAAAGTTAGAAATATCTGCTACCCAACAGGAGGAGTGTTTAAAAGATATGAGGAAACCGCCTGCTCCAAAAATTTTACGCGTGTCAGAAGCAGCTAAAGTATTACGAGTTTCTAGTCGTAAACTATATTATTTGTTGAATAAGGGAGTGTTCAAAAGGTATAAACTTCCTCACACGCGAACTACTTTCATAAAACTAGATGAAGTTGAAAAAGCATTGGGTACGGAAAATGTTGAAGATTTACTAAGTTGAAATTTAGTTTTGCCACAATTTCCTGCTAACATATAAAAAAACTATGAGTACTAAATTTCCAAGTGGAGTAATAACTGGTGATGGCGTTCAAGCCATTTTTAACGACGCGCTAGAAAATGAATACGCCTTACCTGCAGTCAATGTAGTGGGTTCGAATTCAGTAAATGCAGTTCTTGAAACAGCTGCAGCAGTCAATTCACCAGTCATGGTTCAGTTTTCAAACGGAGGTGGAAGTTTTTATTCGGGTAAAACCCTTGATAATACAGCCCAAAAATCAGCCATAGCTGGATCAGTCTCCGGTGCAATGCATGTCCATCAAATGGCAGAGGCTTATGGCGTCCCCGTTATTTTACATACTGACCATGCTGCTAGAAAGCTTCTTCCTTGGATAGACGGTTTGCTTGATGCTGGCGAAAAATTTTATGAACGGGAAGGAAAACCCCTTTACAGTTCACATATGCTCGACTTATCGGAAGAGTCCATAGATGAAAATTTATCCACTTCTAAAAAATATTTTGAAAGAATGGATAAGATGGGTATGACTATTGAAATTGAGCTTGGAGTTACTGGCGGTGAAGAGGATGGGGTAGATAATACTGAAATTGATAGCGCTAGGCTATACACTCAACCAGAAGAGGTTAATCAGGCATATGAGACATTAACTCAAGTAAGTCATCGTTTCACAGTTGCGGCGGCTTTCGGGAATGTTCACGGGGTTTACAAACCCGGTAATGTTGAACTTACTCCTAAGATATTACTTAATTCTCAAGCTTTTGTTAATGAGAAGCATGGACTAGAAGGAAAACCTATCCATTTTGTTTTTCACGGAGGTTCTGGATCTTCTCGTGAGCAAATCCGCGAAGCTATTGGGTACGGGGTTGTTAAAATGAACTTAGATACTGATATGCAATGGGCATTCTGGGAAGGAGTTCATGATTACTACAAAACTAACAAAGATTATTTGCAGGGACAGTTGGGCAATCCTGAAGGAGATGATAAACCAAATAAAAAGTTTTATGACCCAAGAGCATGGTTACGTTCCGGTGAGATTACTTTCGTTGATAGATTAAAACGTTCATTTGAAGATTTGAACTGCATAAATCGAAATTCCTAGATAACAAGAACCTGTTTATAGCAGTGCATCAACTTAGATGCAGAATCGATGCTGTTAGCTAAATTACCTATTTACTTTTTTATGTGGATAAGTATCTTGAGATCATGGATAACGAAGAAAATTTACCTAAAAGAATTGTTCGTACGATAACGCTAACGAGTGATGACTTAATGTTGTTGGACGGGATTGAGCGAACTATGTCTCGAACTGGTCAGCGCATTAAAACAGATTCAAAATTAATCAGAGCGGCCATTCAAATTGCATCAAAATCTTTGAATAAAGAGGATTATGATTTAATGGAGATTGCGGAAAAAGTAGTTCGAGAAGATGGGCGAACTCTTAGTAAGCTCCTTGAGAAAACAAAAAAAGATCAATAGGTTTTCTCAATTTTCTAGATAGCCTGAAAATAGATTCAAGTCATCTATTTGAATAGCCTCTTTTTTGTGCCCTGCATAAAACTGTATTTTATCAATCGGTTCGTTTTCGGGATTGATGAATATTTTTCTGCTAGTTGTGGTGGTTGAAATAACCTCTAATGCTTCAGTAAGGTAATCTTCGGGTATCTTTAAGGTAACCAGACCAATAGCTTCCTCGCAGATTGCAGTGAGCCCATGAGAGACGCCTTCAGGGGCTTTTCTTGCTAATTGAGAGTACGCATTGCTAGCTTGGTTGTAATGGGTTTGCCAATTATCCTTACCGGTTAGGTGATAAAGAGTGGAAAAAATTCTTAACAGGGAAGAGTTAGCAGATGGGGTTGCGTTATCATACCAAATCTTTCTGCGACAAGGCGGTTGTAATTCTAATGAATTATCAGAAAAGAAAAATCCATTCATTTGCTGGTCTTGGAATTTCAATATTGTATTATTCAAGACTTCTTCTGCTTTGTTTATGTAGAAAGCGGCTGTGTTATGTTCAACCAAGTTTACAAATGCAGAGATATCCAAAAGGGACTGAATGTAAAAGCAGTAATCATCTAAGTTCCCATATGATATCGTCGAATCCGTAGGGTAGACATAGCTTTTAATATCAAAATTCTTATTGAGGAATGTTGATGAGATCCATTTTTCAAGCTTTATTGCATCTATAAGAAAAGAGATATCATTTAATGCCACTGCTGCATCTACAAAACCTGAGACAAGTAAAGAGTTGTGAGCGATAAGTCTTTTTTCATCTTTTAAGGGAAGGGGTTTATTTTTCTTTTCTTTTTTAAGTATACTCAGCCATTGTAATTGTAATTTTAATGGTATTATTTTCGTATCTATTATTTGAGGAAGTTTGTTTATATTGCCCTGATTTGTAGGCGGCAGAGAATCAAATAATTTATTTCCATTTTCTTTCCCCAGCGTACTTTCTAATTCTTTAAGACTCCATTCGTAATAAGCCCCTTCGATTCCATTAGATTCAGCAGATAGCGAGGATGCATAACCTGTTGATGGACAGCCCATTTCTTGGTTTAGCCAAGCTATTGTGCTTTTGATAACTTCTCTGTAGTGCTCGTTGTTATTATTTCTATATGATCTGGAAAAAGTTGAGATAAGAAGTGCATTATCGGAGAGCATCTTTTCAAAATGAGGCATACTCCATTTTTCGTCGGTGCTGTATCGAAAAAAGCCACCCCCGATATGATCGTGTATGCCGCCTTTAGAAACATTTTGAAGGGTTGTGGAAATACATTGCTCAATTTTGTGAGAGATTTCTAGGTTACTTCTTACATAACTAGATTCCGACATAGAAAGTAAGAAATCGATCTTCATGGGAGATGGGAATTTGGGGGCAGGGGTGAAGCCTCCATTTTTGTCATCATGTAGTTCGCATATTTTTTGAACGGCAATTTTCAGGAAATGGTTTTGCCAAATGTCTTCGGTTGAGAAATCTGCGTTATTGGCATGAAGCAGGTTAGCGATGACATTATCGGCATTTTCCTTTAGTTCATACTTAGCTTTTCGATAGTGCTCGGCGACACGAATAAGAATTTGAGGCCAAGGTGCCAAACCGTTACCCATGTCTTCTTTAGGGAAGTATGTACCTCCCCAAAATGGTTTGCCGTCAGGAAGACAAAAAACATTAAGGGGCCATCCGGCAGATTGATTAAACATCCTGACCGCTTCCATGTAAACATTATCAATATCTGGCCTTTCCTCACGGTCTACAATAATATTGATGAAATGTCTGTTCATTAAAGAGGCAATGTAGGGGTCATTGAAACAATTCCTCGACATCTCTTGGCACCAATGACAGGCAGCATATCCAATGGATACAAAAACCGGTTTATCTTCAGTTTTTGCTTTTAAAAATGCCTCAGTTGACCAAGTCATCCATTCTACTGGTTGAGAAACATGTTGAAGTAAGTAAGGACTTTGCTGATTCAAAAGAGATAATGGCATCCGATCATTCTCCAAAGTTTCTGGATATACCCAAGCTTGAAAGCAAATGTGAGCATTTTCACATTGTGAAATCCCCTATCTATCCTTACTCAAATAACAATGAGCATGATTCGCATATTGGCTGACCGAGTAGCCAATCAAATTGCTGCAGGGGAGGTAGTGGAAAGACCTGCTTCAGTGGTGAAGGAATTGTTGGAAAATAGCGTAGATGCTGGTGCTCAAAAAATAGAAGTCGAATTCAGGAATGGAGGAAAATCATATATTCGGGTAGAGGATGATGGAATTGGCATGTCTCCGGATCAGGCACTATTGAGTTTGGAGAGACATGCGACGAGTAAGATTCGTGAGGCTGGGGATTTGAATCGTGTAAAAACATTTGGCTTTAGAGGAGAAGCCTTACCTTCCATTGCAAGTGTGAGTCGATTCACATTAAGAACACGTTCCAAAGTCGAAAAAGAAGGATGTGAAATTTTGCTTAATGGTGGGAAAATGATTCATGTGAAAGAATGTGGGATGCCCCCGGGAACAAGGATCGAAGTGGCTCATCTATTTAACTCTGTCCCAGGTCGAAGAAAATTCTTGAAGACTGAGGTTACAGAATCTACCCATTTGATGCATTTAGCTAAGTTGTATGCCTTGGCACATCCTCAAATTCACTTTACTTTGATGGAAGGAGGGAGGACAATTTTTAAGTCTCCTGCTTGTGAAGATTTAACTGAGCGAGTTCGTGAAATATTCGGCAAGGGCTTTTCGGAAAGTCTGGGTCCTATCGAGAATAGTGAAGAATCGTATTCATTATCAGGCCTCGTGGGACTACCTGGGCAAAGCCGTCCGACTCGCAAGGAAATGATTTTCTTTGTTAATCATCGTCCTGTTGATTGCAAAACTTTGACCTATGCGACGATTGAAGCATTTCACACATTTATACCTAAAGGAAGATTCCCTCCCGCTATCCTCTTTCTTGAAATTGATCCAGCGAGTGTGGATGTTAATGTGCATCCATCAAAAAAAGAAATTCGATTTCGTGAGGAGGCGAAAGTCAGAAACTTCCTACTACGAAGTCTTCTTGATCGAAACCAGTCTTTAAATGGAAATATGGCCTTAATGCCAAAAGACTTAAACTTAGTAGTGGATAGCACCTCACAAAAGATTGTTCCTCAAATCGATCCAGCGGCCTTGCATTACTACGGTATTAAAGATAATGATTCGGGTTTGCAAAACCCTCAAGTTATTACCCCTATTAAGGGAGAATCGGGGCGGGCAAGGGGACCAGTGCCGGTATATCCTGATGAACAAAATAAGAATGGGGAGCCTGGCGAGTTAATTCCTGAAAAAGTTGTAGGCGTAAAAGGCGATGGTTTAGCTACTTGGCGTTTAATTGATCGTCCCTCAGGGGATTTGGGCCTTTTTTCTACACCAGATGGACTTGTCGCCCTACATGCCAGGGCTGCTTACGAACGAATAAGGTTTGAGGAACTCGAAGATTGTTTGCGAGGAAACCAGAAAAGAAGTTCACAAGCTCTTCTTCTCACGGAAAATTTAGAGTTAGATTCAACCGACTCTCAAAAACTGAAGGAAGAAATGAAAAATTTTAATAAATTGGGATTCGAAATTGAAGAGTTTGGGCGTAACTTTTTCCGCGTCACTAGTTGCCCACATTGGTTATCTTCAGGACGGAGTGTTACTTTTATAAAAGATTACCTTGAATTAGCCTGTGAGCAAGGTAATGGCATGAAAACTTTGGAAATCGTGAGGGAGGCAATGATTCGTGATTCTTTAATCAAAGCTGGTCAGGGTGGCGAATTTTCAGATCAAGAGATGATTTTATTAGCCAAGGATTTATTGGCCTGTAGGAACCCTTTTACATGTCCCAAAGGTAGTCCCACATATTTTGAGATTCCACATCGAGAATTTGAAAGCAGATTTAGAAGAAAACTTTGAGCATTGAAAAAAGTAAAGAATATGCTTTCCCTCGTTTAAATATTCATAGATTACATTTATATGAAATTATTATCAAAGAAAATGCTGAAACTCACGTTTCCCGCTTTAGTAACATTTATCCTATTACAACAATCATGTGTCGTGTCTGAATATGGGGAAAAAACAAAAGCCGCTATCGTAAAGGGCACATCATATGTGGGAACTAAAAGTAAATCAGCTTACAACGCTACGAAGAAAAAGCTAGGGTTCGAGCAATCAAAACAATCTAATCTAAAACCGATGTCTGTATCCAAAACCAAGTTTGGGGAAATGCCTGATGGCACTGTTGTTAGTAAATTTACGCTTAGTAACGCAAATGGTATGAGGGTAGGTATCCTTGATTATGGTGGAACAGTTAAGGAAATCTATGCACCTGATCGAAGCGGAAATTTTGAAAATGTTTCACTTGGTTTTGATAGTTTAGATGGATACCGTGAAAAGAGTCCATATTTTGGGTGCATTACTGGTAGGTACGCAAACCGAATTGCCAAGGGTAAGTTTTCCCTTGATGGCAAGGAATTTCAACTAGAGATAAATAATAAACCTAACCACCTTCATGGGGGATTACGGGGATTTGATAAGTATGTTTGGAATGCAAGAATTCTTGAACATGGAACGGGTGTAGAATTCTTACGCACAAGCCCCGATGGTGAGGAAGGGTACCCAGGAAACCTCCGGTGCAAGGTAGTGTATCTTTTAACTGATAATAATGAACTTGTTGTCGAGTATGAAGCAAGTACAGACAAGCCTACAGTGATTAATTTGACGAATCATACTTATTTCAACCTGGCAGGGGAGGGTGCAGTCACGATTTTAGATCATGAACTTCTATTACCTGGAAAACATTTCATTGCCACAGATGAAACTAATATTCCGACCTCCATTTCCTCTGTCGCAGGTACTCCTCTTGATTTTAGAAGTTTTACTAGAATTGGTAAACGAATTGGATCACCACATGCTCAGGTTAAGTACGGTAAGGGTTATGATCATACTTGGCTTGTCGGTTCTGATCAAAACTCAAATGGTTTGAATCATGCGGCTACGCTGAAGGATCCAAGTACTGGGAGAGTATTGGAGATTCATACCGATCAACCAGGGATACAGTTTTATTCAGGAAATTATTTGGATGGTACTATAACTGGTCACGGAGGAAAGCCATATCCCCTTCGTTCAGGTCTATGCCTCGAAACACAAGTATTCCCCGATAGTCCTAACCGACAAGGAGAAGATGGATGGAAGTCTTGCGTTCTGAGACCAGGTGATGTTTATACTCATAAGACCGTTCATCGGTTTTATGCCGAGTAATTGATCGTCTAAAATTTAAACAACTAATCATTTTATGACCTTTTGGCATGTCCTGTGCCAAATGTCTCTTTCATGACCACAGAAAATTCCCCTTCCGTTCAGCCTTCTCAAAACTCAGATGCATCAGTGGATGCTTCAGCTTCATTGGGAGAAAGTATTGAAAGGCATTTGAGACTGACTCTTGCTCGTCACCTAAAGAACGCTTCAAGTCGAGAAATTTGGATGGCAACCTGTTATGCGGTGAGGGATCGAATCGTAGATCGTTTCATTCGCACCCAGGAAAAACACAGCGAGGCGAAGACACGAAGAGTTTACTACCTAAGTCTTGAATATTTGATGGGGCGTTTGCTGAATTCGAACCTCTGTAATTCTGGAGTTTTGGCGGATGCCAAAGTAGCTCTTAAGGATTTAGGCTACGAATTAGATGAACTTCTTGAAGAAGAACATGACA
>ERZ807291.5574-NODE-5574-length-15706-cov-10.049645_pt1 | contig 15706 bp, 14 predicted proteins | sample MGYA00521257_ERZ807291 | MGnify/ENA primary metagenome ERZ807291 (study PRJEB31413, sample SAMN03169783) | marine metagenome | biome: Marine; feature: Water; material: Subsurface seawater | place: North Sea | collected 2011-04-28 | depth 1 m m ...
GCAGTATTTCTCTCCCCCTCTTTCACGGAATGACCAAACAAGAACAGGATTTTGTCATCGAAAAAGTTTTGGAATTTAAAAAGTAATGTGTGGAATTGTTGGTCAACTAAACTTTGACAAAAGTCCAGTTTCACCAGTCATTCTCAAAAAGATGACTGATGTAATCAAACATCGTGGGCCAGATGGGGAAGGGCATTGGATTGAAGAAAATATTGGCTTTGGTCATCGCCGACTATCTATTATTGATCTTTCTCCTGCGGGTCACCAACCAATGATATCTGCGGATCACAGGTATGTACTCACATACAATGGAGAGATATATAATTTTCGTGAATTACGAACTGAATTGGAGGCAAAAGGATACTGGTTTCGTTCCCAAACCGATTCTGAGGTTGTCCTTTCAGCTTTAGCAGAATGGGGCTCCGAAGCACTTTTAAAATTTAATGGAATGTTTGCTTTAGCCTTTTGGGATCGCAACGAAAAAAAGTTATTACTTGCTCGAGATCGCTATGGAATCAAACCGCTTTATTATTTCCAAAATGAAAAGAAATTAGTTTTTGGTTCTGAGCAAAAGGCAATTCTAGAACAGCCTTCATTTGATCGAGTGATTAACAAGAAAGCACTACTCGAATATTTCACATTCCAGAATATTTTCACAGATCAGACACTTTTGAAAGGAATTCATCTTTTGCAGCCTGGCCACTACGCAACCATTGACCTTCAGAAAAGTAAAAAGGTCCTAAAATTTACCCAATATTGGGATTATCATTTTAGGGAGCCCGTCAGCCATATTGATAAAAGAGAATATGTCGAAGAACTGGACCGCTTGTTTCAACAAGCAGTAAATCGACAGTTAGTCAGTGATGTTGAGCTTGGTAGTTATTTGAGTGGGGGAATGGATTCAGGCTCAATAACAGCTTTGGCTGCTACCAATTTCCCATACTTAAAAACATTTACCTGTGGTTTTGATTTAAGCTCTGCTTCTGGTATTGAGCTTGCCTTTGATGAACGGGCAAAAGCTGAAGCAATGTCTGCAAAGTTCAAGACCGAGCATTATGAAATGGTACTAAAAGCCGGCGATATGGAGAGATGCTTGCCAAAAGTTGCTTGGCATTTGGAAGAGCCAAGGGTAGGGCAATGCTACCCCAATTTCTATGCGGCAAAATTGGCAAGTAAGTTCGTAAAAGTTGTGCTTTCCGGTGCTGGAGGAGATGAATTGTTCGGTGGTTATCCTTGGCGGTATTATCGTGGAGCTAGTGCTAAAAATTTCGAACAATATATCGATGAGTACTACTTGTATTGGCAAAGATTGATTCCCAATAGCGTCATATCAAAAGTTTTTGCACCAATTTGGGGTGATGTTAAGGATGTTTGGACGAGAGCCATCTTTGAAGATGTCTTTTCTAATCATGCAAATTCTCCAAGTAAACCGGAAGATTTTATTAATCACTCTTTATATTTTGAGGCTAAAACTTTCCTTCATGGATTGTTTGTGGTGGAGGATAAACTTAGCATGGCTCACTCGCTTGAAACCAGAGTGCCGTTCATGGATAACGATTTGGTCGAATTCGCCACGCAGTGCCCCGTTGAACTCAAGCTTAATAATTTGGGGGATGTCATCAGGATAAATGAAAATCAAGCTGGAAGAAAAACGAATCAGTACTTCCAAAAAACAAACGACGGAAAACAGATTCTTCGAGATATGATGACGAGGTATGTACCGAATGATATCGTTAAAGCGAAGAAGCAGGGCTTTTCATCTCCCGATGCTAGTTGGTTCAAGGGAGAAAGTATAGAATTTGTTCGCTCACGATTAATGACCAATGATGCAAAAATCTATGAATTAATAGAGAAAGAACAAATATTCAAACTTATAAATAGGCATATGGACGGAAAACAAAATCTAAGATTACTAATTTGGTCACTAATTTATTTAGAGGAAATACTTAATGATCTATAGGATAGAAAAATTTATCTTTTCCCTTAGGTCGGGTCATGTTAATGAAAAATTGGTAGCGAATACGAACTTAATATTTCATATATTATCGATTTTATTTATTATTAGAAATATCGAGCATACTGACATTCTTTATTTATTTCGAAGTGACATAATATTAGCCATAAATACTCTTCAGTATTTAGCTTTATTCACGCTTTTTCTATCTGTATTTATAAATAATAAAATACTTTATATTTTAAATTTTTTAAGTATAACTACATTACTGAATTTAAAATACGGATATAATGTAGAGGATCTCTTGTTTCAGATAACATCTCTTTGGATAATATTTATTAATGTGAATAAAATAAAATTATTCCGCGAGATTACATTTTGGGATAATCAAGAGCAAAGATCAGGCTATATCTTTTTGTTTGGATTTAATATATTAATAACTATATTCGTATCTGGGATAGGAAAAATGCTTGATCCAATATGGGTTGGGAATTATGGTATTTATTATGTGATGAGTCTTCCTTGGATTTCGATTACTAGCTTTGCTGATTTAATTCGTGAAAATGAATTACTAGTTATAATTTTATCCAAACTAGCAGTAATTTTTGAGTTAATAGTAATGCCTTTATATCTTTTCAAAAAACTACGCTTATTTTCAATTCTACTTCTTTATCTTTTTTGGTTTATATTAATGTTTCCTATGAGACTAGACTTTATTGGGCCAATTGGAATTGTATCTTCATTCTATCTTATTGCTCAGATAAATTTGTCATGTAAGTTATGAGTAGTAATTTTATATATAAAGTATTATTTCTAATAATGTGCTTATTTCTATTTAAAGTACTTCTGTTAGAAAATAACTATACATATCCAGAGAATATTGGACATATAATACATCAAGAAAACAATAATTATAAACTTACATTATTTAAAACATTACAAAATTACGGCAACTCAATATTTAATTATAGTAGACTTTATTTACTAAATAATTTTACTTTTCGAATTCTTAATTTCCGTTTGTTCAATGCACAACACATTTTTGGGCTTTATCAGTACAGAGTTATTCATCAACTTCCTGATGGAACTTTGATAGAACCACTTAAAGTTTTTAATGAGGATTTATCTTCTAATCAAAGTGCAACCTTATTTTCGTCACGATATTTACAAGCATTATTATATAGTGTTAGTGATGCCGTTAGAGAACGTAGGAAGAATTTATCTTATGATATCCCTCTTTATCTTAACAAGTTGTTTAAAGTAATTTGTAATTATTCTGCTCAAAAGTGTTCCTTCAAAAAAATATCTAAACATTTTATTTATGTTATTCCAATTGATGTACCTAATAGTTACATAGGTTCAAATAAACCTTGGTTAAAACACAAATGGCAAAAATTTTATGAAGAAGATGTTACTACAGGAAAAGCATCTTATCACTATGTAGACTTCAATGATAGTTCTTTTTTTTCTACTTCTAAAAGTACTGGTTTTCGTTATTGATGAGTGTTATAGATTGTCATATAAATATTTCTAGTAATGGTTCTTGGTTTAATACAAATCATGTCGCATCCTATGAAAATATTACTATACAAATCGAGGAGGCCGGTATAGATAAAGCTGTTCTAATTGCTATGCCTGGTGCTTGCAATAATGATTACTTTTACAACGATATAATAAATAGAGACAAATTTTGGATATTCGGAAACATTGACTTTCAAAATATAGATTTGTCTTTTAAACAAATAACTGAACTCAATTTAGATGGTGTGAAAATTCACCCCAGATTTCAAAATGTCAGTTTTCATGAATTAGATATGTTAGGTGTGCTTTCTAGACTAAATGATTTAGCACTACCCTTAATGATTTGTGGTTGGCAGCAATCTTCTACAATTTGTATAAAAGAGTTGTGCCCTTTAAATGTTGATTTGTATGCAAAAAAGTACTCACACATAAAATTTATTATATCTCACTTGGGAGGTCATAAATTTTGGGACGCGTTTACTGTCGCTAGATCTAACAATAATGTCTTTCTAGATTGTTCATACTTTTTAAGTATTTTTAAGAACACCTCACTTGAAAATGATTTTTTTACAATGCTTCCGTTTATTGATAAAAAAGTTTTCTTTGGTAGCGATTATCCTGAAGTTTGTATCTCTGAATACAAAGATTATTTTATGAGCAAAGTTACTCACTTAGAATCAAAAAAAACAAGCAATGTACTTTCTTTAAATATAAATCATTTATTTGAATCACCGAGTTGAATAAAAAAGACATAAAAAAATATCTTTCTAGGTATAACGACAGATTGCAAAGTTTTGGTTATGACCCAAAATCACTAGGATGGGGTGGGGGAAAGGAAAGACAAAATTTAAGATTTGAAACAACACTTAATTTTAAAAATTTTACATCAAGTTCGATAAATACTATCTTGGATGTAGGTTGCGGTTTTGGTGATCTGGGTTACTGGTTATCTACTCACTTTCCAGACATTCACTACACTGGTATTGATATTAATTCAAATCTTATTGAGATCGGTAAAAGAAGGTTTGGTTTAAATTTGTATCAAAAGAACAATATATCAGATTTTAAAGAAAATTCTTTTGATTTTGTTATTTCAAATGGAATTTTTAATGCACAATTACACCATGAAAATCAATTAGATTATTTTGAAAATTATCTTTTCTCTTTTCACAAGATTTGCAGAGTTGGTTTTTCATGTGACTTTATGTCTAAATATGTCGACTTTAAGCATCCAGGTTCTTATCATACAAAAGAGCAGGATGTCATAGACATTATAAAAAAGTTTACCAAGAGGTACATTATACGAAATGACTACCTTGATTATGAATTCATGGTTTACATGTTCAAATAGTTTTCAATTATTAAGACCAAGATATGGACTACACAGACAAAATTATTAACTTTTGTAAAAACAACCGGGTTTCTACTACAGAGGTCGCAGATGCATTGGGAAAGTCAGGTGTACTCCCTGGTGTTTTACCCATTATTGGTTCTATATACAGGGTTGGCAAAGTGAGATGTATTTACACTTCACACAACTCTAATTGGGCAGTTCATGAGCAAATAAAAAAGGTACTTCCTGGTGATGTTGTGCTAATTTTTACGAAATGCTGCGATGATGATAGAGCAGTTATTGGAGACCTAATTTCAAAATTCATTTTACTTTACAAACAGGCCAGTGCGATTGTGGTCGTTGGCAAGATTAGAGATGCAGCTAGATTGATCAAAGACCGCTATGCCGTTTGGTCGAAAGGAGTTTCTCCACTTGGTTGCTTTAATAAGCATTTAGGTGATTTTCCAGCGGAGGAAATGAGTCGATTAAATGAGTTATACAATAATGGAATTGCTGTTTGTGATGATGGTGGTGTCACCATAATTCCAAAGAATCGATTGAATGAAGATATGCTTAAACGATTGCATCGCATTGAAATGCAGGAAGATATTTGGTCCTTTTGTTTGGATACATTAAAGTGGGATACAAAGAAAATTGTATGCGACAAAGATTATTTACAACAGACAGATCTATTATCAAGCATTCACATAGATCAATTATCGGAGTTGAATAAACCCCTAGATTAAAGACGGTGAATTTCTCACACAAATCACTATTAGTTTTAGGTGCAGGCCGATTAAATATTCCTGCACTCCAGGAAATGTCGAAAGTGGTGAGTGTTATTGCTTTAGACAAAAATCCACATTCTCTAATAAATGAATCTCGATTAAAAATTTTTGCTTGCGACTTTTCTGATCAAGATGAACTCATAAATTTTGTAGAAAATCATGAATTAGATGGTGTATATGCTATGAATGATCACGCTATAATACCTGCTGAAAATGTTGCGAAAAAATTAGGACTTAAGGGTATTAACTATGCAACATCCGATGTACTGCTTGAAAAAAGTAAAATGCGGAAGATTTGGCTCGAGAATCGTTTATCACAACCTAAATACGAAATTGTAAAATCTCTTAATGATGCACATTTTGCGGCTGAAAACATTGGCTATCCACTAATCATTAAACCATCTGCAAGCGGTGGTGCTGGTAGAGGTGTTTACAAAGTAAATTCTGCCGATGAGTTAAATTTTTACTATCCTAGAGTTATCACTGAATGCAGGTATTCACCAACAATTTTAGTGGAAGAATTTGTAGACGGTCTTGAATGCTCGATGGAAATTGTTTTCCTGAACAAAAAAGCACATCTACTTGCTATTTCAAGCAAAATAAAAGCAAATGGCAGTAGTCAAGTAGCCACGGAAATCGTATATCCTGCTCAAATTTCTAAGCAAAACTTATCGGACATTTTCAGTTTAGTAGAAAGAGCAGGTTTATCATTAGGAATCTCGAATGGGATTGGACATTTTGAGGTAATTACTAATTCCTATGGTGTTCCGCACCTGGTTGAAGTGGGCGGACGTGCTGGGGGTGGGCATACTTTTCACCCAATTGTATCACATGTGTCAGGTATTAATTATCCTCAATTAATAGCACATTTATATACCGGCAGTTTTAATGAGGTAGAACGGTTGCTTCAATTTGAAATTCAATCAAATTCTGCTGTTTATTCATTTCCAGTCACTGAAAGATCTGGTAAAATCAAAAAGATAGGTTTTAATAATTTGTCATCAGATTCCTGCATTGCTGAGTGTTGGCGAAAAAAAGGAGATTTTATTTCTGGAATGAACAGTAGTATGGATCGTTTAGGATGTCTGGTAGTTTTAAGTGATAAAGGCACTTCCTATGCTGTAAAAGAGAGTAGGTTTATAATGTCTGAGTTTTTCTTAGAACTAAATTGAATTATTTAGAAAATTTTAAATTAATATCCTCAATAGAGGTTGGTATTCGTGCTTCTTGGGAAAACAAGTTATTTTTAACATTTGATGTTGATTGGGCGCTCGAAGAAGTAATTACTGACACCTTGGATTTGCTATATAAATATGATGTACCGGTTTCGGTATTGCTGAATTCGAATGAATAGCTCCTTAGTTTCACAAAGAAAAAAAAATAATCATGAAAGTGATTTTACTCATTCACACTATCGTGAATTATTACAGCTAGGGAAGTTAAAATGGAACTTTTCAGACTACCACAAGATTTCATGGAAACAAAAAAATCTTTTTTGGCGTCATGATGTTGATTTTTCGCTTAATCGATCTTTGGCATTAGCAAAAATTGAAAAGGATGAATCAATCAGAGCAACATATTTTATCAATCCACACTCCGAGTTTTATAACATTTTTGAATTCAGTCAGCGTGAAATCTTGTACGAAATTCTGTCTCTTGGACATGATGTAGGCTTGCACTTTGATGCTTCTTTTTACGATCTTAAAAACACCAAAACTCTCAATGATGCTATTTTTAATGAGTCAAAAATTATATTTGATCTTTTAGGAATTGAACCTGTAGCATTTAGCTTTCATAATCCAGTTAAATTCACTCTTCAATTTGATGATGATGAATATGGCGGCCTATTAAACTGTTATTCGAAAAGATTTAAGGAAAAAGTTAGTTACTGTTCAGATTCTAATGGGTGTTGGCGCTTTAGAAGACTTTATGATGTTTTGCAAAATGCTGATAATCATAATCTGCAAGTCCTAACTCATCCTGGTTGGTGGCATGAAAATGCGATGCCAGCACGCCAGAGATGCATTCGGGCAATTAATGGAAGAGCACAGGCAAACATAAGACTTTTCGACAATGGTTTGAAGCAGTTCAAAAGACCAAACATTTTTGGCCCGTCTGAAGCTATTTTATTTATCAAAGATATCCATCCCAAGAGGTATGCCCTTTACGATTATCTTTGGAATGTTGGTAACTATGAAACTTTACTAATTGAACTTTGGCGTTTGGTTCAACTTCAGTTCAAAAGGCTTTGTACTGTGAAATTCTACTTATCTTGGGGTATACCTCTAAAGGAGATAAATCTTTTTTTTGATAACGATGACCTTAGCATCGATAGATTTAATTTATTTAATGAAGTATTCGGCAAAAAGAATACTATTTGCTCTACTATTGAAGCAGATCATTACCAAAAATGGAGCATTGTTTACAGACAATTAATTAGTAATAAAATTTATGATGAAAAAGTGAATTTAGAAGTTGGCTGTGCCTTTATAAGTAAAATAATTAATAATCTACATGAGTTTAGTAATTTAAGATTTAGGGGGTATAGCTGCCTTTACGAGTTCTATTTTGATGAAAATATTAAAAAGAATAATGAAAAACCTATTAAAAAAAACCATTTAAAAAAATTTGAAGTAGATAATTATAAGAATAATAAATGGGGCAGATTTATAAAAATATGTAAATCGAAAAGTTTATGAATATATACAAAAAAACCGATACTAAAAGCATTTCAAATTTTGTTAATATAGAATTCAATTGGGAAAATATTTTAATTGACAATGTTTCTTCTTCTAAGAGTGTTTAAAATGGTACATTGTTCTTTACACTTAATAATTTCTTTAAAAGTAATAAGAAAGCACTAGTTATTTGCAAGGAAAATGCAATTATTGAGTCAAATTCTCTATCTATTATACGTCACCCTAATCCAAGATTAATTTTTGCAAAAATAACATCAGAGTATTTGTCTATCAAACAAGATCATTATGTACACGAATTTGCAATTATTGATTCTCATGCTCAAATTTCAGAAAATGCATGTATTGGTCCTTTTACAATAATAGAAAAAAATGTTAAAATTGGCAGAAACTCTGTTATTGGCAACAATGTGACAATCAAATCTGGTACTCAAATTGGCGATAATACTATAATTAAATCTGGCGTAACTATAGGCGATCAAGGTTTTGGTTTTGCTTTTTCGATTGATGGTGAACCAAAGCGAATAAACCACAGTGGTGGAGTAATCATAGGCGATCAAGTCGAGGTAGGTTCAAATTGTGTAATTTGCTCTGGTACGATTGAACCAATAATCATAGAAAATCATGTCAAACTTGATGATCTTGTTTTTATAGCACATAATTGTAGAATTGGATCCCAAACAATGATTGTAGCAGGAGCTGTAATTTGTAGAAGTGTAACCGTGGGTTCGAATTGTTGGGTAGGGCCCAATTCTTGTGTAATTGACACTATAACTATTGGTGATAATACTAAAATTGGGATAGGTTCTGTTATTACCAGTGATGTTGCCAATGGTAAGAAAATGATGGGCTTAAATGCTTTATCGCTTAATAACTTAATTAAATTTGAGAGACATGTTTCTTACAGTGACTAAGTATTGACATAGATATGTGTAAAAGGATTTTTATTGGTCCTCATGAAATTGCTGGATATTACTCAAATTTAACAAAGGCATTAGTTCAAATAGGTGTTAATTGTGAGTTTGTAACTTATAGTGACCATAAATTTTGTTATGAAGGTGCAAACAATCGCCCCATTTTACTTAAATTAGCTCTAATATTTTCAAAATTAAAGTATAAAAGTAATAATTATTTTATCAAAAGTTTTTATTTCTTGATTAGTGATTTTCTAAGAGTGATTTGGTCACCTTATGCAATATTGAAATACGATGTGTTCATCTTTGGATTTGGACGCTCTCTATTGAGAGGAAATTATGATCTTCCGATTATAAAACTTTTAGGAAAAAGAATAATTGTAAACCTATCACATGGCGCAGAATCTAGACCTTCATTTTTAGATGGTGGGTATATTAACGGTAAAGTTAATAAACATTCGGTTCAGTTATTACGAAAAATCAACGCAAGAAATAAAAGGTTAGTTATTTTTGCTTTTAAGTATGCCTCTGCAATAATTGGCTTTCCACATTCAACTTATTATTTTGCATCCAATCATTTCATAAATTCACAACATTTAGGCATTCCATTTTATACTCCTGTAAACCTACTTAATAGCTCCTCTAAGTATCAGTCAGAGGACACCAAGCGCAATAAGCCAGTATATATAATACATTGCCCAAGTAATCCCTCAGCAAAAGGCTCTAATAAGATAATCGAAGCAATAAGCAAACTTAAGAAGAAAGGGTATAACATTAAATTTTCATTAATTTCCGGCAAAACAAATAATGAAGTTATAGAAGAAATCAAAAAATGTGATTTTGCCGTAGATCAAATATATTCTGATGCTCCAATGCCAGGTTTTTCTACTGAATGTTCTTGGTTCTCTAAACCAGTCATCGTAGGTGGTTATGGTTTAGATAAACTCAAAGATTATTGTTCTCATGAATTTTGGCCGCCAACGAAAATTTGTCATCCAGATTCTATAACAGATGCAATTGAAGAACTTATTGTTAATGTGGACCTACGATTGAAAATTGGATCAGACTCATATGAATTTGTTTTAAAAACATGGAGCCCTGAAAATGTTGCGAAAAGATTTCTTAAAATTATAAATGATGATTACCCCAGCGAGTGGTTAATTGATCCTTCCGATATTTATTATTTAGAAGGCGCAGGTCAATCGATTGAACTTACCAAAAAAGTTGTTTATAAAATGGTTAAAAGATATGGCTTAAAATCACTACAGCTCTCACATCGACCAGAGTTAGAAAAAGCATTTATGGATTTCGCTTACAATCAAGATAAATAAAAGTGTTTAATATATTAAATGAGGAAGTATTCAGTTTAAATATATTTCTTGCGATTTTTACATTATTCTTGCTTATTTATCTTTTTAATAATCTCAAATACTTTAAAATATCGCTAAAGTTAGTTAACTTTGACAAATTTTATTTGTCACTATTTTACTTATCGATAGTTCTTGGTATTTCTTATCTTTTGACACAAGAACTATTTTTTCTTTTCGTAATAAACATTTTACTTATTTTTTACTTTAAAAGTAAAATTCTGTATACCGTTGAAGACTATTTATATCAAATAATTTTATTTTCAATAAGTTTAAAATATATATTTAAATTTGAAGACGAGGTGTTTTTCTTCTTAAATATTTTAATATTTCTTCATTCTTTTTTATCTTCAGGAGTAGAAAAGTTCTTCGATCTAACTTGGAAAGCTGGTTCCGGATTTTTTTATTTTACAAGTCTTCCTTGGATCAGTAGTTACGAAATTCATAAGTTTTTTTGCGAAAAAGTTTCAATTATTTTAAATTACTACATTATTTTTATAGAAATATTTTCATTAATCTTATTTATATTCTTTGATTTTAGATTGTTTGTTTTTGTTAATCTTATTATATTCTTTTTACTTTTAATTTTCCCATTTAGATTAGATATGATTGGTTTCGTTGGATTTATTTTATCATTCTTCTCAATTGTACATTTATTAAATATAGATTATCCCTTATATGAGTTGTTGTATGAAAAGTCTTATTTTATAGGGATTGTAATTATATTCTTTTGTTTCTTTAGTTGTATATATCAAATTTTTTCTATTATAACTTATGGGCCATTCAAAGATTATCAATTAGGTTATGATTATTTCATCAATAATAAGAAATTTGCAAAGCTCGAAAAATCTAAATTATTCTTAATTATCGAAAAATTTTATTTATCCATTTTTAATAAAATAAATAATTTCACATTTAAAATTCAATGCTCAAATCTTTTTTCGACTAATCACTTTTATCCATTATTTACTTATGAATGTATTTTTAAAAATGAACATGGTGAAGTCGTTCATGTTCTTCCTCTTTTTTCTCAAAATGGTAAACCTCTTAACTTAACTTCTGGTATTTTTAAAAGTAGAAATTTGGAAGCTTCTTTATATATTTTTAGTAACATATCTTCTCGATTCCACTGTCTCGGAAAAACATATTTAAATTGGTTAAATCGTTTTTTTGATTTGGTTTTAAGAATTACAAAGTTGGATGATGTAAGTACAATTCACATAATTCTTAATCCTATAAGTTTTAATAAACCGTTTGATAGATCAATTGTAGATATTCAAAAAGGTTTTGAATTATTATCCAAAAAAGTAGATGGCTTTATATGTTTTACGCCTTGTAAATACGAGTTCGAACCTCTTTATTTAGACAAAAAAAATTACATTTGTTGTCAAAAAATAACTAAACTTTAGTATTATCTTTATTTTAGTCCTTTCTAAGAGTAGTATTTTACTTTTTATTATCTACAAAAAGTTTAATGCATCATGATTAAGTCTTTTTTCAAAGACAGCATTATTTACACTATACCATCAATATTATCGAGAGGAATATCGATAACATTAGTACCACTATACACAAGAGTTCTAAATCCATCAGATTATGGATCTTTAGATTTATTCATGGTTTTCGCAAATCTTGTTAACCTTGTTATTGCACTTGAGATTTCTCAAGGAGTAGCTCGATTCTATGCGTCCGAGAGTGATTCTTATCGCAAAACACTTTTTGCCTCTACTGCACTTTGGTTTACATTCATTTGCTACATTTTATTCTGCTCATTGATGATATTTTTAAGCCCTAGTATTGATGACATTATAATGGGGCAATCCAATCATCTTAAAGCATTTAGATGCGGGATAATTTACATTTTGGTAAATGGAGTTTTTTATCTTGCTCAAAATCAATTGCGTTGGGAATTGAAGAGCAAAGAGTATTTTTGGGTCAGCATTATCATGACTATTATAACAGCTCTTCTTGGCGTTTACTTTACCTTACTTGAAGGTTTGGGGTTATTTGGCTTAATTTTAGCGATGACTTTTGGGAGTACAACAGCTGCAATCATTGCTCTCTATTTATTGCGCAAAAGCTTTAGATTTCGATTTTGCAGAAATTGCTTATTAGAAATGTTGAGATACTCTTCTCCACTAGTCGCGTCAGGAATTGCAGTGTGGATTACACTTTATGTCGATCGATTAATGATTAACCACTTCCTTTCAATTTGGGAAGTTGGTCTATTTAGTGTGGGATACAAATTAGCGAGTGTTGCTGGGTTTGCCATTATTGGTTTTCAGGGTGCATTAACCCCATTGGTATTTGCACACTATGAGAATCCAAAAACTGCTTATGATATTGAAAAGATATTTCGATACTTTATCGCAATTTCACTTTTAATATACTTATTTTTGGGGCTTTTTGCTCAAGACATATTAATTTTGATGACAACACCGAATTATTATGATGCATCATTAGTTGTTGCATATTTAATACCTGCAATCTTTTTAAGTAAAATGTATATTTTTGCACCTGGTATAGGCATTGCTAAGAAAACCGAGATTATTCTTTGGATTAATATATTTTGTGGTTTTTTAAATTTATTATTAAATTTTTTTATGATACCAAAGTTCGGTATAATAGGTGCCTCTTTAGCGACAATGTTCAGTTATTTTTTGATTTTTTTACTCTATATTTATTACAGTCAGAAATATTATTATGTTGGGCACAATTGGGTTAGAATAATATTAGTATCGATTACTTCTTTTATCATAGTAAATTATTTACCAAAATATTTTTTTTACGAATCTTCTAGGTTTTTAATTTACATATTTTCCATAATTTGTTTCTCGGCTCTTTTAGTTGTAACTAAAATTATTAGGGTTAATGAGATTTCAGTTTTGATTAAAATACTAAAATCGAGATTAATTTTAAAATAATATTTTATTATACTCTGTAGCTGATTATTATGTGTGGTATTTTTGGCATTTTATCAAATAATCAAAATTATTCATCTGATTATTTGGAAAAAACATTAAATTCTGTGGCACATGCTCTCAGGCATAGGGGTCCAGATCATTTTGCATTTGAAACATTGAATGTTTCCTCATCAAAGTATCGGGGGACATCATCATTATCGCTTGGTCACACACGATTGTCTATAATTGATCTTTCAGATGGTGGCCATCAACCAATGTCTTCTGCTGACGGTAGATTCATTATAGTATTTAACGGTGAAATATATAATTTTAAGGAATTACGCACAGAACTTTCATCAATAGGCTATGAATTTACTACCGAATCTGATACTGAGGTTTTATTGCATGCTTGGGCTGAATGGAAATCAGATGCAATTCCCAAATTGGTTGGTATGTTTGCCTTTGCTATTTATGATAAAGTAAAGCAAACATTAACGCTCGTTCGTGATGCATTTGGAATAAAACCTTTATATTATTGGCAGGGAAACAACACACTGTGTTTTGCATCTGAAGTTCAAGCATTAATTAAGCTATTGCCTGAAAAACCTAAACCAAATTTAGTTGCTGGCTATAAATTTTTATCTCATGGAACTGTAGATCGTGGGGAAGACTCATTTTTCGAAGGCATTAAGCATTTGAAACCTGGACATATATTGGAATTAAATATTGACTCAACTATAGAAAATAAAATTTCGAGATGGTGGAACCCTAGCATTGAAGAGAATCAAGACATTCGGTTTGATGATGCAAAAGAGATAGTAAGGGAAAAATTTTTAAGAAATGTAAGATTGCACTTACGTAGCGATGTACCTGTGGGTGCTGCTCTTTCCGGTGGTATTGATTCGTCCGCAGTTGTATGTGCAATGAGATATTTAGAGCCTTCCATGGAACTCAATACATTCAGCTATGTTGCTCGTGATTCTACGAAAAATGAAGAAATTTGGGTTGATTATGTTAATGAGTATGTAGGTGCTAAAAGTCATAAAGTTACCATTGAAGGTAAGGAAATGTTTTCAGATTTAGAAACTTTAATTGAGATACAAGGCGAACCTTTTGCCAGTTCTAGCATTTATGCTCAATACAAGATATTTCAAAAAGTAAGGGATGCCGGTGTAATTGTTAATTTAGATGGTCAAGGTGCAGATGAAATGCTTGCAGGTTATTTCGGATATCCTCATGCTAGATTTGAAAGTTTAATTTCAGAAGGAAAAGTAGTTGATGTTTTCAAACTATGGAATGAACTAGGAAATACCTTCGGTAGTAAACCAACCAAAGCTTTAATCCAGAGTTTGCTACCTAACATCTTTGGAAAACTTAGAACATGGAGAGATAAAGATTTTGAAAGAAAATTTCTAAAAGAAAATTTTTGTTCCCCTGCAAAAGAGAAACGAGATTACAAGAAAAAAGCTTTTTCTAACCGAGCTTTGTGCCATTGTTTGCGGGAAGCCGTGAGCGGAAATAAGGGTTTGGTTCATTTATTGAGATATGAAGATAGGAACTCAATGATTCATTCGGTAGAAAGTCGGGTGCCTTTTTTAACAACAGATTTAGTAGAATTTTTACTCACTTTACCGGAGGATTTTCTTTTATCTAATAAAGGTACAACAAAATATATTTTCAGAGAGGCAATGAAGGGAATCGTTCCGGATAGGATTCTTCATAGAAAAGATAAGATAGGATTTGAAACACCAGAAAAACACTTTCTTGTTTCACGAAAAAAAGAAATTATTAAACAGATAAATCTAATTGATGAAGTACCTTTTTTAGATAGTAGTAAAATAATAAAATATTTAAATAATATAGACAAATTAAAAATGCATGAATTTTCTGAAATATGGAGAATAATAAACTACTGTAATTGGTATAAATTAAACTTTTAGAAATCACATTCTTAAAAAAAATATATGGTAGAATATAACTTAAAAACTGTAAAAGAAATTTCTAGATTTCTGGATTTGTCATTCGAAGGTGAGAATATTTCTATCAATGGAGTTTCACCTTACAACGCTTTGCAAGCTGGAACACTTTCTTTTACCAATGCAGATGTTATTGATTGGGATATTTGTGCACTGGTTCTTTGTAAAGAAACTGCTGTTATTAAAACAAATAATATTACAGTTATTCGTGTTCCAAATCCTAGGTATTGTTTTGCAAAAATATCTTCCGAATA